>ENA-ORCZ01000084-ORCZ01000084.1-marine-metagenome-genome-assembly--contig:-NODE-84-length-125905-cov-10.497640_pt1 | contig 125905 bp, 104 predicted proteins | sample MGYA00237785_ERZ508519 | MGnify/ENA primary metagenome ERZ508519 (study PRJEB26189, sample SAMN06268790) | marine metagenome | isolation source: Bioluminescent Bay, La Paraguera, Puerto Rico | place...
CGCGGGCCTTCCAGTCTGACGGTGGTCACTTCAAGCGGCTTGCCTGCACCAACTGCAACGGCGGCACGTGTCTCCATGGATGAAACTCCTTTAACTAAAGTATTAGGGTCAGAGTTACCGGCCCCGCCGGCAATTGCAATAACTCCAGCGTCATCGGTTGTCGGTTTTCCGTACTCGCACGCGTATTTCCAAGGCTTTACCCCGGCCGAATCTAAAGGAAGAATCCCTTGTTTTTCACGACATTCATAGGCGTTGCTACAATTGGACACAGGGCTGCCGATAGCCATGTCGTATTCAGACAAGCAGGCGACCGAAACCTGGTAGGCAACCCGCCGGTCAATCGCGAATATGCCCGGCAATGGACGGGACCCGGCCGCTTTGGTTAAGGTTCCGGTCTCTGGGATTCATCAGGACAGGCCGCCGGTTCCTGCAGCGCAAGGACTGACGGCCTGCAACGTGCGGAGCCGCTGCTTCATGAAGCGATATTCCTTCCTGGAACTGGCGAAGAACGCCTTTTCCGCGCACCAGAACTGGGGCCGCCAGTGGCGTGCGCCGGAACCCAAGGCCGAATATGACGTGGTGATCGTCGGGGCCGGCGGACACGGGCTGGCCACGGCCTATTACCTTGCCAAAGAACACGGCATCCGCAATGTGGCTGTGATCGAAAAAGGCTGGCTCGGCGGCGGCAACACGGGGCGGAACACGACCATCGTGCGCTCCAACTACCTCTGGGAAGAAAGCGCGGCGCTCTATAACCACGCGATCGGCCTCTGGCAGAACCTGTCCCAGGAACTCAACTACAACGTCATGTATTCCGCGCGCGGCGTGTTGATGCTTGCTCACACCGTCCATGACGTCCAATCGGCGCAGCGGCACATCCATGCCAACCGGCTGGCCGGCGTTCAGAACGAGTGGCTGACACCGGAGCAGGCCAAGGAATACTGCCCGCCCCTGAACATCTCCAGGAATATCCGCTATCCGGTCATGGGCGGCGCCCTGCAGCGCGTCGGCGGAACGGCCCGCCACGACGCGGTCGCCTGGGGCTATGCCCGCGGCGCGGATGCGCTCGGCGTCGATATCATCCAGAACTGCGCAGTCACCGGGATCCGCCGCGACCAGAGCGGAGCTGTCGAAGGGGTCGAAACGGCGAAAGGCTTCATCAAGGCGAAGAAGATCGGCGTCGTGACCGCCGGTCATACCTCCGTCGTCATGGAAATGGCCGGTGTCCGCCTGCCGCTGGAATCCTTCCCGCTGCAGGCGCTTGTCTCCGAACCCGTGAAGCCCGCCTTTCCCTGCGTGGTTATGTCCAACACGATCCACGCCTATATCTCGCAATCGGACAAGGGTGAACTGGTGATCGGCGCCGGAACGGACCAATTCGTGTCCTATTCGCAGGCCGGCGGCATCCATATCACCAATCACACGATCGACGCGATCTGCGAACTCTTCCCACATTTCCGCCGCATGCGCATGCTGCGCAACTGGGGCGGCATCGTGGATACGACGCCCGATCGCTCGCCGATCCTGTCCAAGACGCCTGTCCCGGGGCTCTACGTCAATTGCGGCTGGGGTACCGGTGGCTTCAAGGCGACGCCGGGCTCCGGCCATGTCTTCGCGCATACGATCGCCAAGGACGAACCGCATCCGATCAACGCACCCTTCACCATCGACCGGTTCCGCACCGGGCGCCTGATCGACGAAGCGGCGGCCGCCGCCGTGGCCCACTAGGGGGACCTTCGAAATGCTGTTGATTTATTGCCCCTATTGCGAGGTCGAGCGCGCGGAAACGGAATTCCGCTGCGGCGGGGAAGCCCATATCGCGCGGCCCGCCGATCCGTCGAAGGCCTCGGACGAGGACTGGACCGAGTTCCTCTACATGCGCTCCAACGTCAAGGGGATCGCCGCGGAACGCTGGCGCCACATTCATGGCTGCGGGCGGTTCTTCAACGCGGTGCGCGACACGGTCAGCGACAATTTCCTGAAAGTCTACAAGGCCGGTGAGCCGAAACCGGATCTTGAAGCGATTGCCAAGGAGGCCGGCAAATGAGCCAGCCGTTCCGTACTGAAAAAGGCGGCCGGATCGACCGGGCCGAAGAACTCACCTTCACCTTCGACGGCGAGGAAATGCACGGCCACAAGGGTGACACCCTTGCTTCGGCCCTGCTTGCCAACGGCGTGCATCTGGTCGGCCGGTCGTTCAAGTATCACCGTCCGCGCGGGATTCTCACCGCCGGGTCCGAGGAGCCGAATGCGCTGGTCGGCGTCTACCGCAAGGGCGACCAGACCCCGAACCTCAGGGCAACGCAGGTCGAGCTCTACCAGGGGCTGGAAGCGATTTCGCAGAACCGTTTCCCGTCGCTCGGCTTTGACATCGGCGCGGTCAACGACCTGATGTCGCCGCTCTTCCCGGCCGGCTTCTACTACAAGACCTTCATGTGGCCGAAGTCCTTCTGGGACAAGGTCTACGAGCCGATCATCCGGGCTGCCGCCGGCCTCGGCAAGCCGCCGAAAAATCCGGACACCGATTTCTACGGCAACCTCTACGCCCATTGCGACGTGCTGGTCGTCGGCTCCGGCCCCTCCGGCCTGGCGGCGGCTCTGGCGGCTGCCGAGAGCGGCGCGAAAGTCATTCTCTGCGACGAGCAGGCGGAATTCGGCGGTTCGCTTCTGAGCGAAGCGAGTGCGGCCGTCGACGGCAAGGATCCAGCCCACTGGGCAGCGGATACCATCGGCAAGCTTGCCGCGATGGACAATGTCACGCTGCTGCCGCGGACCACCGCTTTCGGTTATTTTGCGCATAATTTCATCGCGCTGGCCGAGCGCGTGACCGAACACCTTCCGGATCCGGACCCGAGATTACCGCGCGAACGCCTATGGCAGGTGCGTGCCAAAGAGGTGGTGATCGCAGCCGGCGCCATCGAGCGGCCGATGGTGTTTCCGGAAAACGACCGGCCGGGCATTCTGCTTGCCGATGCCGGACGCACCTATCTCAACCGCTACGGCGTCAAGGTCGGCCACAAGGTTCTCGTAGCAACGGCCTGCGATACGGCCTGGCAGGCGGCTTTCGATCTGGCCGATCACGGTGTCGAGGTCACCGCGATCGTCGATCTGCGCGAAACGCCGCCGGAAAACCTGGTCTCCATCGCCGCCGCGCGCGGCATCCGCGTCGAGGCCGGCTGCGTGGTTACGGGCACGCTCGGCCGCAAGCGCATCAAGGCGGCCCTTCTCGGCCGCCTGATGACGTCCGGCCAGGTCGCCTCCGGTGGCCAGATCGAGTGCGACGCCCTGCTAATGTCCGGCGGCTGGACGCCGACCGTCAGCCTTTATTCCCAGTCCCGCGGCAAGGTCGTCTGGGATGCGGAAAAAGGCGCCTACGTGCCGGGCAAGTCCGTCCAGAAGGAACGCTCCATCGGGGCCGCGAAGGGGCTTTACGGCCTGCAGGCGGCGCTGGAAGACGGCTATGCGGCCGGCGAGGAAGCGGCAAAGGCCGCTACCGGGAAATCCTCCGGCGTCACCCGTGCAACGGCAAGCGGCGGAGACGCCGGCAGCGGCGGCACGCTCGGCGCCCTGCCCCACGACCGCAATGCGTCCCGCGTCAAGGCCTTTGTCGATTACCAGAACGACGTCACGGCCAAGGACGTCAAACTCGCCGTGCGCGAGGGCATGCAGTCCATCGAGCACATCAAGCGCTACACGACCACCGGCATGGCGACCGACCAGGGCCGCCTGTCCAACATGAACGCGCTCGAAATCGCTTCCGGTGCCCTGCAGCGCCCGGTCACGGATGTCGGTCTCACCACCTTCCGCCTGCCCTACACGCCGACCACCTTCGGCCTGTTCGCAGGCGTTTCGCGCGGCGATTTCTTCGATCCGGTCCGCAAGACACCATCCCATGACTGGGTGGTCGGCAATGGCGGCGTCTTCGAAGATGTCAGCCAGTGGAAGCGTGCCTGGTATTTCCCGAAAAACGGCGAGGACATGCATGCGGCCGTAGCGCGTGAATGCAGGACCGTGCGCGAGAGCGTTGGCCTGTTCGATGCCTCGACCCTCGGCAAGATCGAGGTGGTGGGGCCGGATGCGGCCGAATTCCTGGAGCGGATGTACACCAATCCGTGGAAGAAGCTGGCGCCGGGGCGCTGCCGCTACGGCCTACTTTTGAACGATGCCGGTTTCATTACCGACGACGGTGTCATCGGCCGGCTCGCTGAGGACCGTTTCCATGTAACGACAACGACCGGCGGCGCGCCGAGCGTCTTTGCGACCATGGAAGACTATCTGCAGACGGAATGGCCGGATCTCAACGTCTGGGTCACCTCCACGACGGAAGAATTCGCGGTCGCCGCGGTTCAGGGCCCGAAGGCACGGGAGGTGATCGCGCCGTTCATCGAAGGTGTCGATCTGTCGGCGGAAGCCTTCCCGCATATGAGCGTCAAGGAAGCCACCTTCTGCGGCATTCCCTGCCGCCTGTTCCGCATCTCCTTCACCGGCGAGCTCGGCTTTGAGATCAACGTGCCGCGCCGACACGGCAAGATGATGTGGGAGACGCTGGCGACGGAAATCGAAAAGCACGGTGGAACAGCCTATGGTACGGAAACCATGCATGTGCTGCGCGCCGAAAAAGGCTACATCATCGTCGGCCAGGACACGGACGGCACGGTGACCCCGCAAGATGCGGGCATGAGCTGGGCCATCGGCAAGAACAAGTTCGACTTCGTCGGCAAGCGCGGCCTGGAACGGCCGGACCTGACTGCGGACAACCGCAAACAACTTGTCGGCCTGCTGACGAAGGACCCGAAGGTCAAGCTGGAGGAAGGCGCTCAGATCACGACGGCAGAAAAGCCGGCGACCGGTACGCCCGCGGAAGGCCACGTGACCTCGTCCTACTTCAGTCCGGCGCTCGACCGCATGATCGCGCTGGCCATCGTGAAGAACGGCCAGGCGTTGGAAGGCAAAACCCTTTACGTGCCGATGCCGGAAGGCGGCATCCCGGTCGAGGTGACCGGCACGGTGTTCTACGACAAGGAAGGAGCGCGGCTCAATGTCTGATCTTCTGGCCAGCGATCTGATCACGCCGGATGCGGGCGAAGCTCCGCTCCTCAGCCTGGGCAGCGTCTCGATCCTGAAAGCCGCTCCGCTCACACGGCTGTCGTTCCGCGCGCGCGAAGCCTCCCTGCAGAAGGCCGGGTCGGCATTCGGCGTTTCGCTTCCTCTCAAGCCGCTCTCCTGCGCAACGGCGGCCAAGCGGGCGGCCCTGTGGATGGGACCGGACGAATGGACGCTGCTTGCTCCCGAAGAGGACCTGCAGACAGTCTTCGACGGGATCGAATCGGCTCTTTCCGAAGACCCTCATGCCCTTGTCGACGTTTCCGACCGCTCGGAAGCGGTGATCGTCAGCGGCGAGAAGGCCGTGTGGCTGCTCAATACCGGTGTCTTCATCGACTTCTCGCTCGAAGCCTTTCCCGTCGGCACTGTGACGCGCACCGTCTTTCACAAGGCGGCGATCACGATCTGGCGCACCGGCCCGGACACCTTCGTCGTCGAGGCGTGGGCCTCCTTCATGGACTATGTGGCGGGTCTCCTGGCGCAGTCCGCCGGAGAGCTGGAAGCGGCCTGAGACCGCCGGACACAGCTTGTTGAATGTCCGGTTTCCCTCGCAGACCACCACGCTCTGCGAGGGTTTTGCGGCTGCAGAAATTCCGAAGAGCCACCGCTTCCGTCATTCTGCTACTTGCCAATTGCTGCGGAACGCCGTCAATCTGTCGGCCATGCTGAAAATCGGTTCCTACAACATACAAAAAGCCATAGGCGTCGATGCCCGCCGCCGCCCAGACCGGACCCTCAAGGTCATTCAGGAACTGGATTGCGATATCCTCGCGCTGCAGGAGGCGGACAAGCGCTTCGGGCCTCGGGAAAGCACCCTGGACCGCGACAGCATTCTTGAAGAAACCGACTACCGGCCGGTGCCCTTCGCTACCAGAGACAAGAGCCTCGGCTGGCATGGCAACGCCCTTCTGGTGCGCAATTCCATCGAGATCCTGGATTTCCGCCGGATCGAGCTGCCGACGCTGGAACCGCGTGGCGCGGTCGCTGCCGATCTGGCAGTCGGCGGCGAGAAGATCCGCGTGGCGGCCATGCATCTGAGCCTTGTCGGGCATTTCCGCAAAAAACAGGTCAGCTCGCTCATGCATCAGCTTCATGAGCATCTCGACTATCTGCCGACCGTGCTGATCGGCGATCTGAACGAATGGCGCGACACCTCGCGTAGCCTGAGGCTCTTCGAGCAGCGCTACGAGATCACCACGCCGGGCCGGAGCTTTCCGAGCCCCCTGCCCGTCGGCAGCCTGGACAGGATCATCACCAGCCCGGAATTCACGGTGCAGCAGGCCGGGGTCCACAAATCCAAGACGGCGCGCGTCGCCTCCGACCATCTTCCCGTCTGGGCGACCCTGTCGCTCGAACCCGCGGGCCACCTGGCGGGTTAGGTCATATCCTCATAAAGGAAGTTGAAATGGTAGGGATGAATTTGCCCGGCAACGCCGTTGCAAAGCTTTAAAAACCGAACGGTTTCCTACAGCTTTGCGCCTCGTATCCGAACAAATTCATCCCTACCATTTCAGCTTCCTTTATGAGGGTATGACCTAGGGCAATACCAAGGTAACCAGGTGAAAGAGTGCAGCCGAAAACAGAGCAGCGGCGGGCACGGTCACGAGCCAGGCAGCGACGATGGTGAGCAAATTGGTGCGGCGAACGAGCAGGATGCGCCGGCGCTCCTCCCTGTTCCGCATGACCTTGCCGGTCTTTGCTCCACTGTCTCCCGCGACATACCGGCTGCGGTACCATTCCCGGTAAAAACCGACACCGAAGATCGCGCCGACCGCGATATGGGTCGAGGATACCGGCAGGCCGAGACTGGAGGCTCCCAGGACGGTCGTGGCGGTCGCCAGTGTGATGCAGAAGGCCCGGACGGGGTTCAGCTTGGTGATTTTCTTGCCGACCACGTTCACCAGCCGGCGTCCGAACAGCACCAGGCCGGCCGAAATACCGAACGCGCCCACCACCTTTACCCAAACCGGAATATCCGGATTGAGCGATCCCATGAACCAGAAGCTGAGATCCGTAAGGTCGCTGGACTGGCTGAGCACGATCGCGGCAAGCGGTCCGATTGCATTGGCGACATCGTTGGCCCCATGAGCAAAGGACAGCAACCCGGCAGTGATCATCAACGGGACGGTAAACAGCTTCCGCATCGCATGAGGGCCGGGTTTCAGTTCATCCGACTGCGCGGAAACCACACGGCGGTACATCCACCACACAGCCAAACCTGCCAAAATCGAGAGTGCGGCCACCAGCAGGTCCGGAAGAACCGAGAAGTGGCTTATGGAATGGACGAGAATAAATGCCGTGAACGTCGCCGCCATGAGGCCCAGAAGTACAGGCAACCAGAAGCTGGCCGCTGCCAGCTTGTTTTCGTGATAGACGATGCGCGCATTGATGAAGGCCATCAGGGCAGCGGCAATCGCGCCGCCGAGCACCGGAGAAACGACCCAGGTCACTGCGATCGCGGACATCGTTGTCCAGTTGATGGCGGTAAGTCCGCTGACCGCTATTCCAGCGCCCAGGATACCGCCGATGACGGAGTGCGTCGTCGATACCGGCGCACCCACGAGCGTTGCCAGGTTGACCCAAAGGGCGGATGCCGCCAAGGCGGTCAGCATCACCTGCATGAAAATGAAATTGTCGCGGACATCGTGCGGGCTGAAAATATCTCCGGAGACCGTCGAGATGACATTCGACCCGGCCAGCAACGCTCCCGCGCTTTCGCAAATGGCGGCGATGACGAGCGCGCCGGTTATGCTGATGACCCTTGCCCCGACTGCCGGACCGACGTTGTTGGCAACGTCGTTGGCACCGATATTCAACGCCATGTAACCGCTCGTCACGCTGGCGGCAATCAGGATCAGGGCATCCGAGATATCCGTCGAGACGATCTGCGAGGCGGCGGTCGCTGCACACAGTGCCAGAAAGATAACCGCAAGGCCCGGGCCGCTCAGCCTGCGGCCCATGGCTTCGGCCGCGTCGCCGACAAAGCCGATCTTGTCGAGATCCTTGTCCAGGCTCTTGGGTTTCAAGTCCTTATGTGACAGCACGCCGGGAGCCTCTTTAAGCCGGACAGGACCGTTGCGACCTGGCCCAGGGCATAAAAACAACACATTGCATGTGTGAACGACACTGATGCGTCAGCGCCGTTTTTATCGACAAAACCTGAATGAATTCACCTGATTTCCGGCCGGTGGCGGCGCAGGAAACGCCTCAGCGTCGCTTCATCGGCCGCTTCAATAGCCTCAGACAGAGGCAGCCAGACGCATTGGCGCTGCCCGACTTCCGGAAAATCGTCGAGCTGTTTCTCGAAGCGGATCTTGAAAACGAGCACTTTGGTGCGGATCTTGAGGCCGTCGGCCAAGCCCTTGAACGAGCGGAAGCTGCCCATCGGCCGCGGATCGGCCTTGCCCCTGACACCGGCTTCCTCATAGGCCTCGACGACAGCGGTCTCATAAGCTGGCTTATCTTTTTCAGGCCAGCCCTTCGGCAGGATCAACCTGCCGGTATCGCGCGTGGACACCAGAAGGATTTCGGGCTCATCTTTGCCGGGCCGAAAGCACAGAGCCGCGATCTGCAACCTGGGCGGCTTCACGAACAAACCACCCAGACCTTGCAGCCACCACGTTTCCTGCACCGATATCGACCTTGCGAATCCCATCTCCACACCTGAACCTTCGAATCTGCGGTGTATATAGGGATTTCTGTCGCCTCCGTCTACAAAAAAGTGCACTATGTGCGCAAGCTTGAAACCTCGAAATGAACAATCAAGGGTTGTCAGTTTTAACTAATCAACACGTGATCTGCGGTCCAGGCGCCCGGCCAGACTTCAGCCTTGCCCGACTTCAGATCGCGCAGTTCGCCGACCGGCACGGGAGCGACCAGAAACGGTTCCTCGCCACCGGCTCCGTCAGTCGCAGGAAGTTCCGCCGCGATCCCTGTAAACCCGAATTCCTCCTCGCAGGGCAGATAAAGCGCCGCGCCGGAATAGTTGGTGTCGTTCTGCGTCGTCCCCTTGGACGTTCCGACAACACCGCAAACGGCCACCGCACACATGAGTTCCACGGCGCGCGCTTTTGCGCAGCCGAAAACCCGGTGATAGCCGGACGGTTTTTCGGTCATCGAAGGCACCAGCAGCAGATCCAGGCCCTGCCGGGCCAAGAGACTGCTGAGCGCCGGCATTTCCACATCCAGGCAGATCAGGATCGCCATTTTCAGGCCGTCGAGTTCAAAAACGTGAAGATCGTTGCCCGGCGTCAGGCACCAGGTGTCGGGGCTTTGCTCGAAAGGGGTCAGGCACAGCTTGTCCTGGCGGATTTCCCTTCCGTCCGCCGTCAAGAGAACGGCGGTGTTGGTGATGCCTTTCCCGGTCTTGACCGGCATCGTGCCGGCAAGAAGGGAAACGCCGTATCTTTCCGGCAGAGCCCTGATAAGCGGGACCAGCTCCATTCCGACATCGGCCAGAAACGCCATCTCCTCCCCGGGCGGCAATCCCTCGGGCTTGAAGACCAGACAGCACTCGATCAGATACTCCGGCAGCACCAGAAGCTTCGCCCCCGCCGCAGCCGCCCGCTTGAGGCCGTCTTCGATCTGGTTCGCGAAGGCGGATACCGACGCCGGTGCCCGGCTCAGGTTGAACGACCAGAGAGCGATTGGATAGTCAGTCATGGCGCCACGCGGAAATGTCCTAGGGAGCGCCAGACATAGAAGGGATGTTCGGGCGAGATCAAGCCCGAAAAGAATGCGGCTGACTCAGTTGAGAAACAGTCCGGTGAACGCGGCAAGGACGATCAGGAAGCCGGTGCCGATCACGGCAGCCCTCGGCTCTCTCGGCAAGGCCTTCAGCTTCGCGGAGCGGCGAACCTCGCGGACCCCCGCCAGGGCACGGTCCGTACGCCGGTCGATTTCGGCAAAATATGGCGAAAACTCATTCTGAGCGCGCATGATCAGACCTCACGATTCCTTCGTGACAAGATCCTAGGCGGGAAACGTTTAGAATTTGCTTAACGGGTGTTTACCCGGCATGGCCGGGCCCGCCCAAGCGGGCCGGTCCGTCCTACACGCGGCTTTTCTGCGGATCGGCCACGTCCAGGATGCGGAGCTGGACTTTCGGTGTCCCCTGCCAGGTGTCCACCGAAAGGGTGCCGGCGACATGCAGGGATTTCCCGCGCCCTTCCAGCAGCATCCGGCCATGCGGCTTGTCGTCGGCCTTGAAGCAGATCGCCTTGAGCGCCGTTCCGTCGCCGGACGCAAGCGTCGCCCTGACATGGCCCTTGCCGACCACATCCGCAAAAGAAATGCGGTGCGCGGGAAATGCGAAGACCGGTTCCGAATGGCCCGCGCCGTAGGGACCGGCCTTTTCCAGGAGATCGAGCAGCTCCAGCGTCGCGCCGGTCGCGGTCAGGGCCGCGTCGATCCTGACTTCCCGGTTTGCGGTTGCAGCTTCCACATCGTCCTTGAGCGTCTCGTTGAAGAAGCTCTCCAGATCCGCCGTCTTCTCGCGGCGCACCGTCAGACCGGCCGCCATGGCATGCCCGCCGCCTTTTTCCAGAAGCCCGTCGTCGACCGCCTTGCGCACCGCCTTGCCGAGGTCGACACCGGAAATCGAGCGCCCGGAGCCAGTCCCCTTGCCGGTCTCGTCATAGGCGATGGCGAAGGCCGGCCGCCGGTGCGCTTCCTTCAGGCGCGAGGCGATGAGACCGACGATGCCCGGATGCCAGTCGTCGGAACCGGTCAAGAGAACCGCCGGATCGCGCGCCTCAATGGCAATCGCCGCTTCGGCCCCCGCCTGTTCCAGCATCAGCGCTTCCATCGCCTGGCGCTCGGAATTGAGCTGGTCGAGACGCTCGGCAATCGTGCGCGCCTCGTGCGGATCCACCGTCGTCAAGAGCCTGGCCCCAAGGGCCGCGTCGCCGATCCGGCCGCCCGCGTTGATCCGCGGTCCGATCAAAAAGCCAAGATGATAGGGAGCCGGTTTCCCGCTCACCCGCGCGGCATCGGAAAGCGCCGTCAGCCCGAAATTCAGCCTTTGGTGCATGACCGCGAGCCCGCGAGTGACATAGGCCCGGTTCAGTCCCTGCAGGGGAACGACATCGCAGACCGTGCCGAGCGCGACGAGATCGAGGAGCGCCATCAGATCGGGCTCCTGCCGCCCCCGAAAGGCGCCGCGCCGGCGCAGCTCGCGGTTCAGTCCGACGAGGAACAGGAAGGTCACACCGACGGCGGCCAGATGCCCCTGCCCCGACAGATCGTCCTGCCGGTTCGGATTGACCAGCGCCCTGACCTCGGGAAGCGTTTCTCCGACCTGGTGATGATCGATCACCACCACATCGAGATCGAGTTTTGCCGCCGTCTCGAATGCCTCGAAGGAGGTGCTGCCGCAATCGAGCGTCACCAGAAGCTCCGCGCCGCTGTGGCGCAGATGCTCGATGGCGGGCCCGTTAGGGCCGTAGCCCTCGATAATCCGGTCGGGGATATGGATGAGCGGATCGAGCCCAAGCGCTTGAAGATATTTTGCGAAAATCGCCGAGGACGTTGCCCCGTCGACATCATAATCGCCGAAGATCGCGATCTTTCTTGCGCCCTGGACGGCATCGGCAACCCGCGTAACGGCGGCATCCATATCCACCAGCGTGGACGGGTCCGGCATCAGGGCCTTCAAGGAGGGCTCCAGGAATTCCGGCGCGGCTTCGGGAAGAACGCCCCGGGCCGCCATGACCCGGGCCAGAACATCCGGCAGACCGTGCGTCTGGGAAATCGCCATGGCCGCACGGGTCTGTGCCGCGCTCAGGCGCTCCCGCCAGGCATTGTCATTCGCAGAACGGGCGACCCCCAGGACGAGCCGCCTCTCTTCTTCTTCGCCGGAAAGTCCGAACATTCACGATCGTTCTCAGTCGAGGTGGAACTTTTCAAGATCCGTGTGCTGAGCCTTGATGTAGCGGACCGTTCCCGTGGACGAACGCATGACCACGGTGTGGGTCGTGATGTGATGGCGTCCGAAGCGGACACCTTGCAGGAAATTGCCGTCGGTCACGCCGGTTGCCGCGAACAGCACGTCCGGACCGGCCATTTCCTCAAGCTTGTATTTTTTCTTGATGTCGTCGATGCCCATGCGATGGGCCCGTTCGACCTGTTCGTCCCGGGTGATCACCAGGCGCGACTGCATCTGGCCGCCGATGCAACGCAGGGCCGCTGCCGCAAGCACGCCTTCCGGTGCGCCGCCGATGCCGGCATAGATATCGATGCCGGTCTCATCCGGATCGGTTGTGTGAATGACACCGGCGACATCGCCGTCGCCGATCAGGCGAATGGCCGCGCCGGTCGCGCGGATATCCTCGATCAGGCGGGCATGGCGCGGCCGGTCGAGAACGCAGGCCGTGATCTCCTGGATCTTCATGCCCTTGGCGGCCGCGACCGCTGCAAGGTTGTCGGCAATCGGTGCGTCCAGATCGATCAGGTTGTCCGGATAGCCCGGGCCGATAGCGATCTTGTCCATGTAGCTGTCCGGAGCGTTCAGAAGATCGCCCTCCGGTGCGAGCGCGATGACAGCCAGGGAATTGGGCAGGTTCTTCGCGCAAATGGTCGTGCCTTCCAGTGGGTCGAGCGCGATATCCACCTTGGGGCCGTTTTTCGTGCCGACATTCTCGCCGATATAGAGCATGGGCGCTTCGTCGCGTTCGCCTTCGCCGATCACCACGGTGCCGTCGATCGGCAGGCGGTTCAGTTCGCGCCGCATCGCATCCACCGCGGCCTGGTCGGCCGCCATTTCGTCGCCATGGCCGCGCAGCCGCGCCGCCGATACAGCCGCTCTCTCGCTGACACGGGCCAGTTCAAGCGTCAGAATACGGTCGAGTCCGCTCGACGGCTGATTTTCGGTATTGGACATTAACATCTCCAGTCTCCTCGCAAGATGCCTCGCGCGGCACGCTCAAATTAACTAACTCAATTCAGTTTTTCGATCCGGATCATTTTCGGCTGTTCGGCAACCACGCCCTTGGACATGATCTGCTCCAGCGCCTCCTTGATCGCGACTTCGGTGGTTTCATAAGTGATCAAGATGACAGGCTGTGGCATCTCGGCGTTATATTTCTGCGGAGCATCTTCGCCCGCATGGCGCTTCTGGACAATCGATTCAAGCGAAATGCCCGCATCGCCCATGCAGCGGGCGATTTCCGCAAAGGCACCCGGCCGGTCGTAGACCGAAAGGCGGATATAGTAGCCGCCCTCGTGCATGCGCATTCTTGCCCGCTGATAGTCCTTTAGATCCGCCGCCGGCATGCCGAGCACGGGGGTTTCATCCCCGCGGGCGATGTCGGCGATATCGGCCACGACGGACGACGCCGTCGCGTTGCCGCCGGCTCCCGGTCCGACCAGAACGATCTCGCCCACATAGTCGCCGTCGATGGCGACGGCGTTCAAAACGCCGTCAATACGTGCAATTGCCGAGGTTTTCGGCACCATGGTCGGGTGCACACGCTGTTCTATTCCCGTCTCCGTCCTTTGGGCGACCCCCAGGAGCTTGATACGGAAACCCAGCTCGTCGGCAGCCTGAATGTCTGCGGTCGTGATGGAGGTGATCCCCTCCATGTAGATGTCGTCGTCAGCAATCTTCGTGCCAAAAGCAAGGCTCGTCAGGATCGCCAGCTTGTGCGCCGTGTCGTTGCCTTCGACATCGAAAGTCGGGTCGGCTTCCGCGTAGCCGAGGCGCTGAGCGTCGGCGAGGCAGTCCTCGAAGCCGATGCCTTCGGCTTCCATTCGGGTCAGGATGTAGTTGCAGGTGCCGTTCAGGATACCGTAGATGCGGCTGATGCCGTTGCCGGACATGGATTCCCGCAAGGTCTTGACGATCGGGATGCCGCCCGCGACCGCCGCCTCGTAGTTCAGGCAGGCCTTGTGCCGCTCGGCTATGGCGGCGAGGTCGACTCCGTGACGGGCCAGCAGAGCCTTGTTGGCGGTAACCACATGGACGCCCCGCGTCAGCGCGGCGCGCACGCTGTCCTCCGCGGCGCCGCTGTCGCCGCCGATCAGTTCGACGAAGATGTCGATATCCGCCTTTTCCGCCATTTCGACCGGATCGGTGAACCAGTCCAGCGTGGAAACATCAAAACCGCGGTCCTTCGTCCGGTCCCTGGCACATACCGCCGCCACGGCCACCGCCCGGCCCGACTTCCGGGCGATCTGTTCTCCGTGTTTTGCAAGAAGTTGGACAACGGACGCGCCTACGGTGCCCAGGCCGGCGACACCTACTTTCAATGCTACTGCCATACGGAAATGAGTCCAGTTCTGTTCAGCCGGAAGTCCCGAGCGGGATGACGTTGTGCAGCTTTTGCTCGGCGGTTTCAAGGAAGCGGCGGATATTTCTCGCCGCCTGACGCAGCCTCTGTTCGTTTTCCACCAGTCCGATGCGCACGTATTCGTCACCATGCTCGCCAAAGCCGATGCCCGGCGCGACGGCAACCTCCGCCCGCTCCAGCAGCAGCTTGGAATATTCCAGGCTTCCCAGCGAACGGAACTGTTCGGGGATCGGCGCCCAGCAGAACATGCTGGCTTCGGGAGCCGGAATATTCCATCCCGCCCGGCCGAAACTGTCGACTACCACGTCCCGGCGCCGCTTGTAGACCTCGCGCGTCTCGCGGATGCATTCGTCCGGACCGTTCAGCGCGGCTGTGGCAGCCACCTGGATAGGCGTGAAAGCACCGTAGTCCAGATAGGATTTGACGCGGGAGAGTGCGGCGATCAGTCGCTCGTTGCCGACCGCGAATCCCATGCGCCAGCCGGGCATGGAGAAGGTCTTTGAGAGCGAGGTGAATTCGACAGTGATGTCCATGGCGCCCGGCACCTGCAGTACCGAAGGCGGTGGCTCGTTGCCGAAATAGATCTCCGAATAGGCCAAGTCGGACAGAATGAAGATGGAGTGTTTGCGCGCGAAGGCGACCACGTCCTTGTAGAAGTCCAGATCGGCGCAGTAGGCGGTCGGATTGGCCGGATAGCACAGGATGATCGCAATCGGCTTCGGCACCGAGTGGATCACCGCCCGCTCAAGGGCGTCGAAAAAGGCCGGCCCGGGTTCCGCCGGAATGTTGCGGATCGAGGCGCCGGCCATCAGAAAGCCGAACGTGTGGATCGGATAGCTCGGGTTCGGGCTCAGGATCACGTCTCCCGGTGCGGAGATCGCCTGGGCCATATTGGCGAACCCTTCCTTGGATCCCAGCGTCGCGATCACCTGCGTGTCGGGATCGAGCTTCACGCCGAACCGGCGGCCGTAATAGGACGCCTGGGCCTTGCGCAACCCCTGGATCCCCTTGGACGCGGAATAGCGGTGGGTCCGCGGGTCCTGGACCACCTCGGTCAGCTTGTCGACGATATGCTTTGGCGTCGGCAGATCCGGATTGCCCATGCCGAGATCAATGATATCCGCTCCCGCCGCGCGCGCCTTCGCCTTCAGACGGTTGACCTGTTCAAAGACATACGGCGGCAGCCGTTTGATCTTGTGGAATTCCTCCATGGCGCGGATCCTTGCGAGTTGACATGACCAAGCCGCGCGGCACCAGGCGCAGTGGCAGCGCGGCCGGGCTCTTTTAGCAGCCTGGAAAAAATTACGCACCCGTCTTTGCGTAACTAGCCACCTAAATTTAAGGCGAACATTGGATCACGCTACCGGTGCGCCCGACCGCCGGTCAGGCCGCTTTTCTCCGCAGAGAAGAAAAGCCGGTATCCGCGATGGACTTCCGCAATCGGCCGTTGGGAGCGAGATCCATGGTGACGATCTGCGCCCTGCCCTGGCGCTTGGCCTTGTAGAGGCCCCGGTCGGCGGCTTCCATCACCCGTTCAAGGCCGACCTTCCCGTCTGCGGCGACCAGTCCGACGCTGGTCGTGACGATCAGCTTGCCCTGCGAAGCTTCCTGGCACTCCACGCTGAACCGCCTGCAGATCCGCTGGGTGGTGAGCAGCGCCATTTCCTTGCCGCAACCGGGCAGGAAGACGGCGAATTCCTCGCCGCCGATGCGGCCGGGTATTGCCGAATTACCGAGCATATCCTTCAGGACACGCCCGAAAAGCTGAAGCACCGCGTCGCCCATGGCGTGGCTGAACCGGTCGTTGACGGATTTGAAGTTATCCAGGTCGAACATGATCAGGCTGAAGGTTCCGTCCGCATGTTTCCGGCCTTCCAGCCAGCTTTCGGCATCGTTCAAAAACGCCCGCCGGTTCGGCAGACCCGTCAGGGAATCCTGATAGGCCTGTTCCTTGAAACCCTGCAGCGAGCGCTCCACTACCATGCAGGCCGGCAGCAGGATCGTCATGATCATGGAAAACAGGACGGTGACCAGATAGATGGTCATGAAGTTCTCGTGGAAGGCCGCAGTGAAATCCGCATAATCCAGAACGTTCTGGTTGACCGTGAACCACATGTATCCCGCGCACTCGATCAGCGTCGTCAGTCCCAGCAGCCGGGCCGTGTAGAGAACGTTTTTCTGCTCGCGGAAAGCCATCCAGACGACGGACAGACAAGTCAGAATCAGGTAGGTCTGCACGAAATTGACGCGTGCCAGAAGGTCGTCCCGGAACGGCGGGTAGAAACAAAGCGCGAGCCACAGGACGGCGACTGCGAAAGTCACCTTCACGAACGGACGCAATCCCAGGAAGGCTGCAAAGCCGCTGCGCCGCAGCCCGGTTCCCATGATGATCAGCGTATTCGCCGCGATGATGCTGAAACCGTCGGGAATGACACCGCGCATCGCGATCAGAAGCGTCCCGCCCCCGGCCAGAAACATTCCCGATGACCAGAGGACCAGGCTGCGCGTGCAAGCCGGGCTTCGTGACTTCCAGAACAGCAAAAACAACAACAGAATCAGGCAGCCGGCGAATTCGGCGATCATCACGCAGGTAAACAACGTGGGCGTATCAAGCGTCATCGAGAAAGAAACCCATCCAACTACAATCCCAAGCTAGACCGTTAGTTGTAAAGGAATGCTTTAACTCATGACAAAAGTACCGATGGCAGTTAGGTAAGCTGCAAATTTACGCTGCGGAGCGCCGGCTCATTGCGGCGCCAGCGTTTCCAGATAGGCCTCGGTCGCCTCCCGTTCCTTCGGATTGATCAGCCCGGACGACTCGCCTGTGTAAACGGTAGCGGCATACCCTTCGGGTGCCGGAACGTTCGCGCTTCCGTGGCCCGGTTCCGTCCTCAGGGCATCTACAAGCGGCGTGCCGGGACCGACGGCGCAGGCCGAAAGGCCGAAAAGCAGCGTCAGGCCGCAGGCCAGAACAATAACCGGATACATGACAGACAATCGCCCTCCTCACCCTCGGAACCCAAGTCATACCATTTCCGCTCTTTGGGAGGGCATGACCTCATCCATCCGATTGTCACAAATCTCCGGTAGCCAGAGCCTTGGAGCTTATGGGAAAGCAATCGACGGAACCAGAACCTTGTGTCATAAATAGCTGATAGTTCAAAATACCAGCGAAAATATAACAAGATAACAGATTTGAAAGAACCAAAGGCTCTCAGGCCTTCCCGGGGCTGAATGGGGCAGAATAACACCGGAGGGAACCCCCGCTTATGGCTGATGACCGTCAGCATCCCATGCTGCAGTACATTATCAACAATCCGGAAGCCTTTGCCCAAAATCTGGCAAAAACGCTGGAACAGGCCGGGAAGGCCCTGGCCGCCTATATCGAGCCGCGTGAACAGGGCAAGATCACCCACGATTCGACGGACGAACTGACCGGCATCGTCAAAACGCTTGCACAGGTCGGCGAATACTGGATTTCGGATCCCCAGCGCGCAGTCGAGGCCCAGTCCCGGCTTTGGAGCGGCTATATCGATCTGTGGAATTCGTCGCTGAAGCGCATGATGGGCGAGCCTACCGAACCGGCGGTGCAAACGCCTGCCAGGGACAAGCGCTTTGCCGATCCCGACTGGGAAAACAATCAGTTTTTCGATTTCATCAAGCAGCTCTATCTGATCACCAGCAAATGGGCTGAGGACATGGTCCAGGAAGCCCAGGGCCTGGACGAGCACACGCGCCACAAAGCGGAATTCTACGTCACGCAGATCGCCAATGCCGTCTCGCCGTCCAACTTTGTGCTCACCAATCCCGAACTGCTCCGGCTGACCCTGGAAAGCAACGGCGAGAACCTGGTCAAGGGCATGCAGCACCTTGTGGAGGACCTGAAATCGGGCAAGGGCGAGCTGAAGATCCGCCAGACCGACCCGTCGAAATTCAAGCTGGGCGACAATCTCGCCACGACGCCGGGCAAGGTGATCTCGCAGAACGACGTCTGCCAGGTGATCCAGTACCTGCCCACGACCGGGGAGGTGCTCAAACGGCCGCTCCTGATCGTGCCGCCGTGGATCAACAAGTTCTACATTCTGGACCTCAATCCGGAAAAATCGTTTATCAAATGGGCGGTCGACCAGGGGCATACCGTCTTCGTGGTGTCCTGGGTGAACCCGGACGAACGCCAGGCGCAGAAGAGTTTCGAACACTACATGAAAGAGGGCATCCTGCATGCTCTGGACGTGGTCAAGCGCGCCACGAGACAGCAGGAGGTCAACGCCATCGGCTATTGTGTCGGCGGCACGCTTCTGGCGGTCACACTGGCCTATATGGCCCGGATCGGCGACGAACGGATCAAGACGGCAACCTTTTTCACAACCCAGGTGGACTTCACCTTCGCTGGCGACCTCAAGGTGTTCGTGGACGAAGAGCAGATCTCCATCCTGGAAAAGCGGATGGCGGAATTCGGCTATCTGGACGGCTCGAAGATGTCCTCGGCCTTCAACATGCTGCGTTCGAACGACCTGATCTGGTCCTATGTGGTCAACAATTATCTCAAGGGCCAGGAGCCCTTCCCGTTCGACCTGCTTTACTGGAACTCAGATTCCACCCGCATGCCGGCGGCGAACCACTCCTTCTATCTGCGCAACTGCTATCTGGACAACAAGCTGGCCAAGGGCGAGATGGAAATCGCCGGCGAGCGGCTCGACCTGTCGAAGGTGACGATCCCGATCTTCAACCTCGCCACCCGCGAGGACCACATCGCCCCGCCCAAATCCGTGTTTCTGGGGTCAGGCTGTTTCGGCGGTCCTGTCGAGTTCGTGCTCGCGGGCTCGGGCCATATCGCCGGCGTCGTCAATCCGCCGGCGAAAAAGAAGTATCAGTTCTGGACCGGTCCGGAACCCAAGGGCACGATTGAAAACTGGCTCAAGAACGCCAAGGAGCATCCGGGATCCTGGTGGCCCTATTGGGACAAGTGGACCCGGTCTCATGCGCCCGAGACGGTCAAGGCGCGCAAACCGGGGACCAACCGGGTCAAGCTCCTTGAAGATGCACCGGGGTCTTATGTGATGATGAAGGTCTGACCCGCCTGCCGATCATCAGCCGAAATGGGCGTCCAGCGGCGTCAGGGTCATGGCGAGCAGGTTGCCGAACTTCTTGGCGGTCATCGGCGGGCCGAAATGGAAACCCTGCACGGTCTCACAGCGACAGCTTGCCAGGAAGGCCTGCTGCTTGGCACTCTCCACGCCTTCCGCGACCACGTTCAGCCCGAGTTCCCGGCCGAGCGAGATGATCGCCCGGGCAATGCAGCGGTCGCTTTCGTCGAAATCGAGATCGCGGATGAAACTGCGGTCGATCTTCAGCCGGGTGAGCGGGAAACTCCTGAGCGCCGCCAGGCTGGAATAGCCGGTGCCAAAATCGTCGATGGCGAGCTTCAGACCGATCCGGCGGAAGTCGGCCATGAGCTTGACCGCGTGGTCCGCATTCTGGATCAGGAGGCTTTCCGTCACTTCGAGTTCAAGATATCCCGCGTGCAGGCCGGAGTCGGCCAGTGCGGTGCGGACGTCGGCGACGAGACCCGTGTCCCGGAACTGCCTTACCGACACGTTCACGCCCATGGTGATCGGCGTCAGGCCCGCGTCCTGCCATTCCTTGTTCTGACGGCAGGCCTCGCGGAGAACCCAGCGGCCCAGGGGAACGATCAGCCCGCTTTCTTCCGCCAGTGCGATGAATTCACCGGGCATCATCCGTCCCAGCGCGGGATGCTGCCAGCGGACAAGCGCTTCTGCGCCGACGATCCGGCCGCTGACGAGATTGTACTGCGGCTGGTACTCGAGAAAGAATTCGCCGTTGTCGATGCCGGTCCGCATCTCCTCAAGCAGGGTCAGCTTGTTGACCGATTGTTCCGGCCTGGTCTGTTCATAGATCTTGAAGCCGTCGCGTCCTGAAGACTTGGCCTCGAACATCGCCTTGTCGGCGTTTCTCAGAAGCTGAGCCGCGTCATTGGCATCCTGGGGATAACAGGCGGCCCCGATGCTGCAGGTGACGTGAAACGAGAGTTCGCCGATGTGAATGGTCTTGGTGATTTCATCGCGCAGCAGCGACATCAGGCCGTTCAGGTCTTCCTTGAGCGACGGACCGCCTTCCACGATCAGCACGAACTCGTCGCCGCCGAAACGGATGGCCTCGTGCCTGCCGCCTTCGACGGACTGGACGCGTTCGGCAACGATGGCGAGAACCTGATCCCCGATGGCGTGCCCGAAACTGTCATTGACGAATTTGAAATTGTCGACGTCGATAAAGACCACGGCCACCGGTTTGCCGGATTTGCGGCTGGCGTCGACTTTCTCTTCCAGCTTGCACTTGAACTCCTGCCGGTTGGGCAGACCGGTCAGGACGTCGTGATGGGCGAGATAGCGTATCTTGCTTTCCGCCTGGTCGCGCTCAACGGCGATGGAGGCCATGCGCGCGGCTTCCGAAGCCAGCTTCGTCTCGTGTTCGGTCGGGCTGCGGACTTCCTTGGTGTAGAGGCCGAACGTGCCCAGCACGCGCGAATCCTTGCTGAAAAACGGCACGGACCAGCAGGAGCGCATATCGAACTGGCCGATGATATCCTTGAAGTCCTCCCACAGCTCGCTGTCGAAGATGTCGTCGACGAACACGCCTTCCCGTCTGTGGACGGCGGTACCGCAAGAGCCCATCCGGGGACCGATCGGAATACCGTTCGTGTGTTCCACATAAGCGGGTGGCAGGTGGGGAGCCACACCGGACAGAAGCTGGGTTCCGCTTTCATCGACCAGCATCACCGATCCGATGACGCCGTCCAACTGCCCCTCGATTGTCAGGACGAGCGTTTCCAGGACGTCGCGCAGCGGTTTGCCGCTCGCGATCTCCTGCAGGACCTTGTTCTGCCCCTGCTGGAGCATTTCGGCTTTCTTCCGCTCGGTGATGTCCCGGCAGATGCCGACGATGCCAACGACCTCGTCCTTGTCGTTGGTGACGGGAAACTTGGACGTGGAGAACCACTTTCGCTTACCGCTCGGCAGGATCACGAATTCCTCGTGGTCGATCAGCGGGATCTTTGTCGCCATCACCTCGGCTTCGATCGCCATGAAGCCCGGGCCGATTTCGTCCGGATGGAGTTCGAGATCCGTCTTGCCGATCAGTTCGGAGAAGTCTTCGAAACCAATGTCGAGCGCGACCTGACGGTTTGCCATGACGAAGCGCGACTTGCGGTCCTTGACGAAAATATAATCGGAGACCTGGTCCACCAGCGTCTGCACCCAGTCTCCGGTCAACTGGAGCTCGTCCGCCTTTTTGAGCTGCCGAACGTCATTCAGACGGGCCAACTCGGAAGCCAGAGACGTCCCATCCTCGGGTTTAATGAGGTGTTCTAAATTCTGACTCCAGCTCAACACCATGCGTCTGCCCATCCCGGTAGATGCAACCGTTCGATAATCGGAGTATTTTCGCAGAATTCAGGCTAAAAAAAAGTGAATGGATTCATTAAGCCCTTCGCTGTCGGGTTAATTAAGTTTACGCAATCATCGTAAAAATTGCCTATCACTATGAAATATATTTGATTTCTCCTAATGATATTGCATTGCACAAAGTTGTTTTCGGTAACGGCTTTTGTGTTTTCAGCGTTCTATTTGAAAGATACCGGATCCTTGCGAAGACATTTGCCAAGTCCCCTGGGAGGCGGGTAAGATCGCCGCCTGTCAGTGAATTCAACCTGAAACATGCAAACCACACAGCGCCACTTTTCCCCAGTAACCAGACCCGGGCAGTACAATGCCTTCGGTGCCAACAGGCGCCTGCTGCTTCTGAGCGGCGGGGCGGGCAAACCGGCCGCCTTCCTGTCTCCGTATCTGAAACTGGCTGCGCCCGGCCTGCTGACCGCCTCCCTGTGGACACATCTCTGGCTTGGCCATATCGGCGCTGTCTCGCTCACGATCCTCGCCGCACTGGCCCTGTTGCTCCTCCAAAAACTGCCACTCGCTTCCCCCCGTCCAGACAGCTGGGCAAGACTTGTCAGTTTCGGGGAAAGAATTTGGTTGAACCGGTTGCTTATTCCCGTTCCGCAGGGACTGAACCACCGTCTGACGACGCTTTACCTGGTGTTCTGGACGGGCGCGCTGGTTGCTGTCCTGGGCGGCTTCACCGCTTCGCCGATACTCACGGCCTCTGGCCTGCTGGTCGCCTTCTGTGCCCAGATCACCGGTTTCCGGAAGCTGGTCCATCTTTACCGGGTAATGAAGGACAGAGACCCGCTCTATCGCTTCTGGACCGCCACCGCGGAAAACGACAACGACCGCGCGAGAACTTCGCGAAGAAAGCGCGCCTGACCGACAGGCAGGCACCGCGGAATACCCCGGCCGCCAGCCCGGCTCACCGGGCCGGTCAGTCCGATCCCGCCCGCTTTTCAGCCAGCAGGCCGATATAGGTCAGCGCGACGCTCGCTCCGGCAATCGACGTGATATCGGCATGGTCGTAGGCGGGGGCGACCTCGACCACATCGCCGCCGACAAAATCCAGTTTACCGAGGCCGCGCAGGATGGAGAGCGCTTCCCGGGAAGAAAGTCCGCCTGCCACCGGCGTTCCCGTGCCGGGAGCAAAGGCCGGGTCCAGGCAATCGATGTCGAAGGTCATGTAGGCCGGCCCCTGCCCGACGCGTTTTTCGATCCGCTCGATGACACCCTTGATACCGAACTCGTCCATCTCGTGGCCATAGACGATGTCCAGACCGCAGGTTTCCGGGGCATGGGTACGGATGCCGATCTGGATCGACCGTTCCGGATCGACCAGCCCCTCGCGCACCGCCCGGCCGGTGAACGTGCCGTGATCGATCCGGTCGCCCATATCCGGCCAGGTGTCCTGATGGGCATCGAACTGGACCAGCGCGAGGGGCCCGTATTTGGCGACATGGGCCTTCAGCAGCGGATAGGTGACGAAATGGTCGCCGCCGATGGAAAACAAATGGGTGTCCGTTGCAAGAATTCCGGCGGCCTGGCTCTCGATATGACCGGGAATGTCGGCATTGCGGCCATAGTCGAAGGCGCAATCGCCATAATCCACGCAGGCCAGTCCCTCGAACGGGTCCATGTGAAACGGATATTGCGGATCGCCGTCGAAAATCGCGGAAGCCCGCCGCACGCCCTGAGGCCCGAACCTGGCACCCGGCCGGTTGGACACCGACGCATCGAAAGGGATGCCCCAGACGGCCAGGTCCACCCCGGCAAGATCGTGGCTGTAGCGCCGGCGCATGAAGGACAGAGCCCCGCCATAAGTCGGTTCGTGCGAACCGCCCTTGACGGATGCCCCCAAAAAGGCGTTGTCGGTCGGACGGGGCAAATCTGCTGACATCTCGATTTTCCTTGAAGCTGCGTGACGCGGAACGGTTTTAGCAGCGCTTGCCGCCCCGCTTCAATCGGCTTGGCGACCGCCGGCAATTATACCGTGGAACGACCGGTTTCCCGCGGCCGTTTTCACAACCCGGCGCCTTGAAAAGCGGTCGCATCTGTCGAAAGATCGGCAGCGGTTCCAAACGCAAGCGACCGACCGGAAGACCTGCGCCATGAGCGACATCGAACCCCATGAACACAAGGCTGCCCACGCCCACGATCATTCTCACGGCCAGGGGCACGATCACACGCCTGAGGTGACGGAGCGCAATGCCCGCGCTGTCGCCTGGGCGGGGCTGCTGATCGCCGCGTTCATGTTCGCGGAACTGATCGGCGGCTGGCTGGCCGGCTCCCTGGCCCTGATGGCCGATGCCGTCCACATGGTGACGGACGCCGCCTCGCTCGGGCTGGCCTGGTGGGCCTTTCAGCAGGCCAAGAAGCCCGCCGATGCCCGTCTGACCTATGGCCGCGACCGGCTGCCCGTGCTGATCGCCTTCGCCAATTCCATCTTCCTGCTGGTGGTGACGATCTGGATCTGCGTGGAAGCGGCCGGCCGCCTGGCCAAACCGGAAACCGTCCTGGCCGGCCCGATGTTCATCATCGCCGTGCTCGGTCTCCTGGTGAATATCGGCGCGTTCTTGATCCTGCAACGCGGCGGCGACGGGTCACTGAATATCCGCTCCGCGATCCTGCATGTCCTCGGGGATCTGCTCGGTTCCGTTGCCGCGATCGCGGCGGCCGTCATCATCTATTTCACCGACTGGTATCCGATCGACCCCATCCTGTCGGTCTTCGTCGCGCTCCTCATCGTCCGTTCCGCAGTCGCGATCCTGCGCCAGTCCGCCCATATCCTGCTTGAAGGCGCGCCCGAGGAGATCGACCGGGAGGCCCTGAAGGCCGACCTCATCGCAGAAGTCCCGGGCCTTTCCGATGTCTATCACATCCACTTATGGTCGCTGTCGGAAGGCAAGGTGAACGCAACCATGCATGCCGTGGTGTCTGCCGACGATGTTTCCGACAAAGTGCTGCAGACCATGCGCGACCGGCTCAGAAAGGAACACGGCATCGGCCACGTCACTATCGAGATCGAAGCCCTGCCTGCAGCGTGATCCGGCATCCTGCAATCGACCCGCAATCACTGCGAGAATACTTTCAAAAATCTCTCGATAATTGAAATTTGCGGTAATTTACGCTAGGTTAGTCTCCATATTTTGGAGATTTCATTATGTCAGACCTACAGGAAAGTCCGGTGCAAGAACCGGCATTGCCGACTCAAGAGCGAAACCAGGAAGAAACGGGCGGAGACCGCGGTTCGATGACCATGCCGACGGTCTATGTCTGCGCGGCAATCGGCGGGATGATCGCGGCCATTGCCGATATCGTTCAAAAGGAACAGGCTTCGGCAGTCATGAAGATGACCGCGGTCTCCGCGCGGCATCTGAACCTGGCCGTGCCACCACTCTATGTCTTTGCCATCGTTGTGTTTCTGGGCGTGCTGCTGTGCTTCGTCTTCCAGCCGAACAACCGGCGCGCGGGGTTCGCCGTCGGCGCGGGCGTTATCGCCTCCATCATGACCGTCACGCCCTATCAGCCCCTGCAGACCGGCCAACCGACGGCACCGGAGACCGATACCTTCCTCCAGCCGGGGCAATTGAGGGGTATTCAACTGGCGACGTCGGATATCAGCCTGCTCCGGCTTGCAATGAACCTCACCGATCTCGCCGTCATTTCGGTGACAAACGATCTGGCGGTGCCCGTTGAAGTGAAGGTTTCCTTCTACGACCGCAACAGCCGTCAGCCCTACGAACAGACACAAGCCATTGCCGCGGGCCGGACCAGACAGTTCGAATTTTCAGCTGCGGCCAGCCACGGAGCCGTCAGCGGTGAATTCTACATAGAGGTCGGCGGCGAACGATCCGGCTATGTGCCTGTTTCCGGCGCGGCTCCCTATCACAGCGAGGCCCTGTCGCTGACGCAGGCCGTTCCATCCTTCGCCAAGGCACAGATCAACACGCATGCGCTCCACAGCTATTCGTCTTCGGCCAGCGAAGCATCCCGGCCGGCAAGCGATACGGAAGTCCGGGAGATCTATAACAAACCGACCGGCTTCATCGACAGGCTGCAGCAAAAGCTTCTGACCCCCAAGAAGTGGTGACCGGCCACATTTTCCGGCGGCTGTCGGACGATCGTCCCCGGAACGGGGCTGCCTTTGCGGATCAGCTTTTCCGAATTGGCAAAGATGGTCCATTGTTCGTTCCGATCACCGAGACTAAAACGGGAGAGCGCCTGACCGGCGCCTCTCGGACTTTCGTTTCAGGGACATCATTTCGTGGCAGATCAGAACACAAAAATTCTGCGTGGCAGGCTGCTGAGCTTCTCCGCTCTGCCCCAGGGACCGGAGGACATGGGCGCCTATAGCTACGAAGAGGACGGCGCACTTCTGATCAGGGACGGCAAGATCGCCGCCAGAGGGTCCTTCGCGGATGTCGAAAAGGTTGCCCCGGACAAGGTCGCGATTGTCGATCACCGCCCACACCTGATCCTGCCGGGCTTTATCGACACCCATATTCACTTTCCGCAAGCCGAGATGATCGCTTCCTGGGCCGATCAGCTGCTCGACTGGCTGAACGACCATACCTTTCCAACCGAACTGAAGTTTCGGGACAAGGCGCATGGTCAGCGGATCGCCAAGGAATTCTACGACACGCTGCTGGCCCATGGAACCACGACCGCCGTCGCCTATTGCTCCAGCCATCCCAATTCGGTGGATGCCTATTTCGAGGAGGCCGAAGCCCGCGGCATGCTGATGCTGGGCGGCAAGACCATGATGGACCGCAACGCGCCGGCGGAACTTTGCGATACGGCCCAGAGCTCCTATGACGACAGCAAGGCTTTGCTCGCCAGGTGGCACGGCCTCGGCCGGGCGCATTACGTGATCACGCCGCGCTTCGCGATCACCTCGACCCCGGAACAGCTCGAAGCGGCCGGTACCCTGATGCGGGAACATCCCGACTGCCACCTGCAGACCCATATCAACGAAAACCCGCACGAAATCGCCTTCACCCGGGAACTCTATCCGGACGCCGCCCACTATCTCGGGGTCTATGAAAGCTTCGATCTGCTCGGCCCCAAGACCCTTCTCGGCCACTGCATTCACATGACCGGCCACGAACTGCATGTCATGCGCGATGCCGGGTCGGTGGCCGTGTTCTGCCCGACCTCAAACCTGTTTCTCGGCAGTGGACTGTTCGACAAGGCGGGAATCGAAGGCGCCGGTATTGCCACGGCCATCGCCACCGATGTCGGCGGCGGCACCAATTATTCCATGCTGCGCACCCTCGACGAGGGCTACAAGATCCTGCAGCTCCAGCGCCAGCGCATGCACCCGCTGGCAAGCTTCTACTGGATCACGCTCGGCAACGCCAAGGCGCTCTCCCTGGAAGACAGGATCGGTACGCTGGAGCCCGGCACGGACGCCGACCTCGTGGTTCTCGACGCCAGGTCCACTCCGACCATGTCCCTGCGCATGGAAACCTCCGACTCGCTGTCGGAGGAACTCTTCGTTCTGCAGACGCTCGGCGACGACCGGGCCATCGCCGAAACCTACGTGGCAGGCGAAAGACGCAAGACCGCAGAGCCGTGATAGCCTATCCAACCCTGCCCTCTTTCTGCCGGCGCCCCAGGACGGGAATGGCCGAAACCAGGGCAAAGACGACGAGGGCGGCGGCCGTTCCGAGATAGACCGCGGGAAAGCCGAACCCTTGAATGAGGGGCGTCAGTGCGAGCGGCGAAATCACCTGGCCCAGGAACATCGCCGTCGTGACGATCCCCGAAACGCTGCCCCGGCGCTCCGGCGGGGCGACCTGCAAGGCGAGCATCAGGAACCCCGGCTGGACCAGGGCATATCCTGCACCGACCAGGGCTGCCCCCGACAGAATGAACGGCCATATTGCGTCGGCCGCCAGGGTGGCAAAGCCCGTGCCCATCAGGCCGTAACCGAGCCCGAAGACCGCCGCCTGGCCGATGCGTTCGCTGATCCGCTTGAACAGGAAGGCGACCACACCGCCGGTCAGCGTCAGGGCTCCGAGCCCGATGGCTGTTCCCGATGCGCTATCGAAGCCGTTTTCGTGCAGATAGTAGGGTAGCTGGCTGGGCATTAGGAAGAACAGCATGACGGTCGCCATGGTCAGCAGGCCGACCGACATCGCCGGCAGAAACCACGGGCCCGAGGCCTGCGGAACCGAAGAGCCTTCCGGCGAACGGACATCCGGCCTTCCGGGCCGTTTCTCGTCACGCAGGATCATGATCAGCAGCGGCAGCAGGAGAACCGGCAGGGAATAGACCAGGAACGGCAGCCTCGGCGAAAACCCGGCGAGATAACCGGCAAACCCGATATAGAGGAAGCCGCTCAAATTGATCGCCGCGGTCTGCCAGCCCATGAAGGCGCTGCGGCGGGCACCGGCGAACATGTCGCCCACCAGAGCCACCTGCGCGGTCATGGTCATCGCGACCGCCACGCCAAGCAGGAGGCGGCTCGCCAGGATGGAAAAGAGATCCGGCAGCCAGGCGCCAGCACTGCCCGCCAGCGCAAAGAGCGCGACGCCGGCAATCAGTAGAGGCGCACGGCCGAACCGGTCGGCCGCCATTCCTGCAAAGGGCGCGACAAAGACCACAGAGAGCGACGGCGCGGAGACCAGAAACCGGGTGAGATAGGAGGCCGCCGGATCGCCGGCGAAACTCGCCTCGAGCGCGGGCAGTGCCGGACTGATTGTGGCATTGGCCATGATCTTCAAGGTGGCCGTCATCAGCAGTGCAATGGCTGCCGCTTCCCGCCAGAGCGGACGCTCACTCGTCGAATTTGAAATGGACATTTGGATTTTCCTTGCATTTTCAGACATTGACGACCAGCCTACAAATTCAAGTCGACTTGAGGTCAAGAGATGAAATTGCTGGATATTTCCGAAGTCTCGAAACAGACCGGTGTCGCCGCCTCGGCGATCCGCCACTACGAGGAAAAAGGGTTGATCACGTCGATCGGCCGCCGGGGGCTGAAGCGGCTTTTCGGCCCGGAGGTCGTAGACCAGCTCGCGCTGATTACCCTCGGCAAAAGCGGCGGGTTTTCATTGGATGAAATCGGCCACATGTTCGGCCCGGACGGACGCCCTGCCCTGTCCCGGCCGGTCCTGCACGGCAAGGCCGGCGATCTCGACCGGCAGATCGAACGGCTGTCCGCCTTGCGCGACATGATCCGCCACGTGGCGGACTGCCCTGCGCCGAGCCACATGGAATGCCCGAAGTTCCAGCAGCTGATCCGGATCAGCAATCGCAGGAAACGGAGCCCGCCGGACAGGAAACCGGCCCCTGTGCGGGAAAAAACGTAACGATCGGATCTGTCGAAAGGCCCGAGCAGACGTCCGATCCTCAAGCCAGATCCGGATCGTGCCAGTTGCGGGCAAGGGTCATCAGGGTGCGCTGCAGGTGACGGAACATGGAAATCGTCGGAGCGTCCATCTTTTCCGCCGGGCCGGCGAGATCCATGACGACATTCACTGCCCGGATCCTGTCGACTTCGTCTCGAAGCAGCAGCGGCAGGGTGCTGACGGCATCCTTGCCGGCGAAATCAACGATCACCGACTGGTCGCGGATCATCTTCCTGCGCCGGTCCGGCGACATGGAGCTGAAAGGCGGACGGGTGTGCAGCATGGCGTCCACGTCTTCCAGGCCTTCCTTGCGGATTGTTCCGCTTGCGCGCAGAAGCAGGATCAGCATGCGCAGGATAGCTTCCGAATAACCGCCCTGCTTGGCCCGCTCCAGGACGTCGCGGATCTCCGGCAGTTTGGAGGTGTCGGGCACCGGCGGTAGGCTCGGCGCCTGCTCTGCATAGCTCTTCATCCACGGCGTTCCGTAAAGCGTGTGGAAGCCGAACTCGATCCAGGCGTCGCGCATGTCGCGCCAATAGTTCAGGCTCCGCTCGATCATGTCCGCCTGCAGCGTTTCCAGATGCCGGTAGGGATTGGCGGGGCTGATTTTCAGGCGGCTCTTGCGCACCTCCTCCGCCTGTTCCCCGATGCCTGAAAGCAGCGGGTTCCTCGAAGAAAACAAGGCAGTCTGCAACCTTTTGGGATGAACCTTCTTCAAGTCTTCCGCCACTTCCGGCGTGATCAGCGCCTTCAGGAGCGGCCGCCAGGTCAGCTCGTAGGTCTTCACGGCCCATTCGGAAAAACCTGCAACAGCGGCAAACTCGGTCTCCTCCTCCCGCCCGTCGCCGAGGGCGAGAATATCGTCGACAGTCCTTGCTTCGAAGCTGACCCGGAAGCCGGTATCCGCCTTTTCGATCATCATCTCGTAAAGACCCGGCGCCAGGGCCTCGATGGTCTTGACCACGGAGGTGATCTGCTTGTGGTGCCCGGTGGCGACTTCCGCAGACACGAAGATCCCCAGATGACCGATGCTGTCATGCAGGGTGTAGACGATCACGTGCCCTGCGGCGCGGAGATCGTCGACCGACTTGTAGAGATCCACGATCCAGTTGAGCGCCTGCTGCGGCGGTGTGATGTTGTCGCCGTGGCTGGCGAAGACGACGACAGGAGAGGCAATCCGTCTCAAGTCCACCGGCGTGCCGTCGTTCAGGATGGCAAGGCCGCGGGTCAGCCGGTTGCCGATGAACAGATTTTCGACGATCCAGCGGATTTCCGCTTCGGTCATGAAATAGAAGCCCGACCACCAGCGGTCGAATTCGAGATACCGGTCGCTCTGATCGGCGCTGGCGAAGAGATCGTAGTGCTTGCGCCAGTAGGTGCGGCCGGGATTGAGCATTTCGAAATTGTGGACCAGATTTGCGCCATCGAACCGGCCCGCTCCCAGATCCGACGCGAGCAGTGCCGGAACGGCCCCGCCCATCATGCCGCCGAGATACCGGAACGGATTCTTGCCGACCTCTCCGGCCCAGTAGCTCAACGGCGCGCCGGCGATGACGACCGGTCCCATGAGGTCGGGATGGGTCGCGGCCAGGATCATTGCCGCCCAGCCTCCCTGGCAGTTTCCGGTCACCAGCGGCAGCGGCGCGGCCGGGTGACGCGCCCGGATTTCCCTCAGGAACGCGGCTTCGGCGGCACAGACATCCGCCAGGGTCTGCTCCGGTTCGGGATCGCGCCGGAAGACGACAAAATAGACCGGATGCCCGTCCTTGAGGGCAATGCCGACCTGGCTCTCGTCCTTCAGACCGCCGATGCCGCTCCCCTGGCCGGCACGCGGATCGATGATCACCCAGGGGCGGCTCTCCTCCTGCGGCGGCGGATAGCCCTCCGGCGGCCTGATCCGGACGAGTTCATAGTTCACCGGCCGGTCGAGACCGGCGCCGTCGACGACCAGCTCGTAGTCGAAGGACAGGACCGGCCTGAGCCCCGCCTCCTCCCGGTCAAGCGCCGCATCGCCGCTGCGCTGCATGGTGTCTGCGAAGAGAACCATGCGCTCGAACATGTCGTACTGATAGGCGAAGAAGTCCCGGGCCGCTGTGGGGCCGGTCAGGCCCGGCCAGAGGTCGCTCAGCGCAGCCGCGGTCTCGCCGAAGGCTTCGGCAGCCGAGTTGCCGAGCTTTTCCGCATGGCCGGAACCGATCCGTCCGAGCAGATTTCCCTGAACGCCGGTGAGCGCAAAGGCACGTTCCAATTGTTTCAGATAGGCTCCCCAGCCCGCTGCATCTTCCCTGTCTTGCATGTTTCTTCCCTACCGCCTCCGGCGGCGGTTTGTGCCGATGCAAACAGTTTTGGCATGTATTTCATAAAGGTAAGATGTCATCGGCACGGTAGCCGCATTTATGCGCGGGTTCGCCAGCCCCCTCCCGAATCCGCTCTTGGCCGAATTCGACTTGCACTCGGGTGACGAGCAATCGAAAGATACTTATAGTTGCGACATTGGTAATTTTGACACCCACAGGCGCAAAATGCCGTCCGCGGACTTTTCCAAGAGGTTTACCATGCCGCTATCGCCTCCCTTCACCTTCAGAAATATGGCCGCACTGATCTTGTTCGGCCTTCTTTCGGGTCCACTCGCCGCTCACGAGGTGAAAACCTTGGTCATTCCCGATGAAGCCTCGCCGGCATTGCAGGCGTTTCTCGCGCACATACGCCCTGAAGCAATCATGCAGGATTCAGAGGTTGTGGACTGCACCTTGTCCGGCGGGACAAAGACCAAATGCGTGAAACTCGTTTTGAAACAGGCGCCGAGGGACGAACCGGGCCCCTGGTGCCCGGATTCAATCCATAGTGGACCGGACGCGGGTGGAATCTGGGCCAAGGATGGCAAGGTCTTTGATGTCGATGGCGAATTCATCAAGAACCTGGCTGAATTCTATGACGACCCCAAGTGGCAAATGTACGATCCCGTGACTGGAGACGTGCTCGTTACAAGATCGTTTGACGCGTGTTTCGGCGTGGCCCGGTTGGATATCTGGAAAGAGTATTACTACTATTGTGCCCAGTGCACGACGGACCAGACGGTCTTATCACCCATACGGACTTTTTTCATACCACTTCAGCCGGTGAAAGCGGACAAACCGATTCCGGTCTCCAATCAACCCGGCACGGGCATTGCCCTGAACGGGGTCAGGTTCGAAGGCGCTGCTCCCCTGACTGCAATTCTAAATGCCTATAATATCGCGCCATTCGACGACTGTGGCGGCCACGTGAACCCCTATGCCGGTTACCACTACCATTTCGTGACCGAATGCCTTGAAACGGTTGGGGAGACGGACGGGCATGCCGACCAGGTTGGCATCTCGATAGACGGACACGGTATCTACAAGCTGCTGAACCCGGCCGGAAGGGAACCGGAAGGGCTGGACGAATGCCGCGGCCATACCTCGCAGGCGCTTGGCTATCATTACCACGCGGCCGCCCTTGGCGTGGATGGCATCATCGGATGCTCGAAGGCAGAACTTGGCTGTGTTTCGTCGCCTGGAACACAAGTTTGCGATGCGAGCAAGCCACCAAAACCGTTCGAGCTCCCGGTTCCGCAATCCGGTTCCACATCACCACAGTAGAGCAAGCCGTTCGAAAACGAAAAAACCCGCCGGATCGCTCCGGCGGGTTTTCGAAGGTCCTTGAACCAGATCCGGCGATCAACGCTTGGAGAACTGGAACGACCGGCGGGCCTTGCGCTTACCGAACTTCTTACGTTCGACAACGCGGCTGTCGCGGGTCAGGAAGCCGTTCTTCTTCAGCACGCCGCGCAGTTCCGGCTCGTAGTGGGTCAGGGCCTTGGACAGGCCGTGGCGCACGGCGCCGGCCTGACCGGACAGGCCACCGCCGGTCACGGTCGCGACAACGTCGTACTGGCCGGCACGGTCGGTCAGCATGATCGGCTGCTGAAGGATCATCTGAAGAACCGGACGCGCGAAATACTCGGCGTAGTCCTTCTTGTTGACGATGATCTTGCCGGTGCCCGGCTTGATCCAGACGCGGGCGATCGCGTCCTTGCGTTTACCGGTTGCGTAGGCCCGGCCCTGGCTGTCCAGCTTCTGGACATGGACCGGAGCTTCGGGGGCTGCGGTTTCGACCGCGCCGCCCAGTTCTTCCAGGGATTGCAGCTCAGCCATTGTTAAGCCCTCTTGCCGTCATTTTTTGCGTTGAGGCCCTTCACGTCGACCGGTTCGGGCGACTGAGCTTCGTGCGGATGGGTCGGACCAGCGTAAACCTTGAGGTTCTTAAGCTGTTTGTTGGACAGCGGGCCACCCGGCATCATGCGCTGAACGGCTTTTTCCAGAACGCGCTCCGGGAAACGGCCTTCGAGAATGCCGCGTGCCGTACGCTCCTTGATGCCGCCCGGGTGACCGGTGTGCCAGTAATACTTCTTGTTGTCGTATTTGCGGCCGGTGAACACCACCTTGTCGGCATTGATGACGATGACATTGTCACCGGTGTCAATGTGGGGCGTGTAGGTCGGCAGATGCTTGCCGCGCAGATGGTTGGCGATGAAAGCGGCAAGACGGCCGACAACCACGCCTTCTGCGTCAATCAAGATCCACTTTTTCTCGACCTCAGCCGGCTTGGCAGAGAAGGTCTTCATGGGATTGATCCATATTGGTCTGTTAAAGAAAGGGTCCGCGCGGCCTAAAATTAAGCCAGCGAACGGACCCTGAATTCGTTCGGATGCGCTTATACGCCGGAGCGGAAATGCCGTCAAGACCGATTCACCCAAAGATTTCAAAATTTCTTCTTTAAAATCATGTATTTATAAAAACGGTATCATATTACCGCATTAAATAGCTCTTTTTACTCAGTGAACCGCCCGACGTCAGCGGGTGAAGTTTCGCCGAGTTTGCCCGAAGGGCTTTACCCCGCCTTAAGTCCATTCATGCATGGTCGTTCCCCGAAAAACCTGAACGAGCCGGATATATGCGCCTGCCGAACCTGAAAAAATGGCTGAAAAAGCCAGCGGTCATCGCGTCCATCGCGGGGCTGGTTCTGCTTTGCGGGCTGGCGGCTTCCCTTCATGGCCTGCTCGACCGCCAGGTTCAGGATTCCATCCTGCGCAACGCCGAAATCAAGGCACAAAACTGGTCGGAGCGCTTTTTCCGGATTGTCCCGAATGCGGAACAGATGTTCGTTCCGGGCACCCCCACTCCCGAGGGCATGCCGCGCCTGGTGGACTCCTTTGCAATGGTCGATATCCTGCGCTTCGAGCTGTTCGACCCCGAGGGACGGCAGACATTTATCTCCGACCGCAGCGACATAGAGCGGGACGAGCCCAGCAATCCAACCGCGCTGGAAGTCTACCGGACCGGACAGCCGAAGTTCTTCGCGTTTCACAATGACGACGACGAGCATGCGGGCGAACCCAACACCTTTGTCGAAGCCTATGTCCCGGCCATCGCTCCGTCCGGCGAGCGCGTCGGCACGATGGAAGTCTATGTGGATGTCAGCCCGCTCGAACAGGCCCTGGAAGATGCCTTCCGGCAGATAAGCTGGTTCCTGGTCGTCGGCACCACCATCATCCTGGCCATACCGGCCGCCGCCTATGTGCTGCGCACGCAACAACTCCGGAGCAGAGACCAGCGCCTCCTGGAACTCACCCGCTACGACCAGCTCACCGGCGTGCTGAACCGCAATTCGATTTCGGACATCCTGGAAACAACCTTCGAATCTGCCGATACGTCGGCCGGGCTCGGGGTCCTGTTTGTCGATGTCGACTTCTTCAAGCAGGTCAACGACCGCTTCGGCCATGCCTGCGGCGACCGTTTGCTCCTGCATATTGCGGGCATTCTCAAAGCCAGCACACGCAATGAGGAAGACATTGTCGGCCGGTTCGGCGGCGACGAATTTGTGGTGTTGTGCCGCGATATTTCGAGGAAAGAGTTCCGAAAGCTCTATGGACGGGTCATGGAGGGCGCCAAGACGCCATGCTCCCACGAGGGGCAGAGCTATACGCCGAGCCTGAGCGTCGGTGCCTATCTGACCGGCGAAGACGACACCCGGAAAACCGCGCTGCACCGGGCCGACCTCGCCGTCTACGCCGCCAAGCGCGGTGGCCGCGGCCAGGTGGTGGAATATTCCGGGGAACTTGAAAGCCTGTTCAAGCCGGAAGACGCCCGGAAGTCGGCCTGATCTCCGGTTGCCCTCTACCGTGGCGGCACCGAATAGGTCGCCGTTGCATGTGCGACCAGGTCCTCCTCGCCTTCCCCTGCCAGACCGCATTCCACGACTGCAAGCCGTTTGCCCAGCTTCAGAAGCCGGCAGGTGCAGAGAAGATCGCCCGGCTCGGGCTTGCGCAGGAAATTGATGTTGAAACTTGTGGTCACGGCAAGCGCGACGGGTCCGATATGGGCGAGGATCACCACATAGGCGGCGAGATCGGCCAGCGCCATCATGGACGGACCGGAGACCGTTCCCCCGGGTCGCAGGTGCAGCTCGCTGGCGGACAGACGCACGACCGCTTCCCCGGCAGAAACGCTTTCGATGGCATAGACCCTGCCGCCTGCATGGATCTGCGGAAATTCCCTGTCCAGCATCTCCATGATCTGCTCTGCGGTCATGACCGGTTGCATTCGCATCCCCCCATCTCCTCAAAATCACACCGGTTTTCCGGCCGGCATTTACGTAAACGTCAAAAAGAACGGATTGCAAGATGCACGGCGCCTTGCCATGGACTTTTCCATGCTCGCCGGTCTTCCTGCCACTGGATATTTTTCGCATATGCGCAAAGTTTGAGGTTCCAAACCCGCCCTTTGACGCATAGCCTCTACCGGACGTCTTTCTCCATCCGGATAACAGGATCGATCCATGATTTTCGTCATCGCCACCTTGAAGACGACACCTGAAAACCTGGAAGCCCTTATCGACGCAGCCCGGCCGTGCATCGCCGAAACCGGAAAGGAAGCCGGCTGCATCTCCTACGACTTCCACCAGAGCGTTAGCGATCCGCTCAGCCTGGTGTTCGTGGAGCGCTGGCGGGACCGGGACGCCCTGGAGGAGCACTTCAAATCGCCCCATCTGGCGGCCTGGCGCACGGCTTTCACGCCGCTCGTGGTGGAAAAACGCGTTGAAATCATCGCGCCCGAGAAAGTCGAAACCCTGTAAGGCAACGCCGCCGTTTCCCCCGGAGGAAATGAACACATGGCTGTCTTCTTCAAAATCGCCAGAGCGCCTCTCAGGTACCTGACTGGCGCATTGATGTTCTTGCCGTTCTCCTTCGCACAGGCGGGCGACTGGACCTATCTGGATGACCGCTCCACGCCTGAAAAGCTGGTCGAGAGCTACTACTACGCCATCAGCAACGGCTATTACGTGCAGGCCTACAGCTATTTCCAGCAGGGCTCGGCGCCTGAAAATTTCGAGGAATGGACCAAGGGCTACGCGGACACGAAATCCGTGAGCGTCAAATTCGGCCCGACGGAGCCGGATCCCGGCGCCGGACAGATATACTGGGCCCTGCCGGTGGCGATCTCGGCGGTGCAGGCAGACGGAACGGAGAAGGTCTTCACCGGCTGCTACAAGATCCACATGACCAACATGGGCATGCAGACCGAGCCTCCCTATCAGCCGATGGGCATCGTTTCCGCGAGCCTGAAGGAAAGCAAGGAAGCCTTCTCGGCGGTCAAGCCGAGTGGGTGCTGATTAATCCCGCTTTTCCAACAAGCTGAATCCACACAAACCCCTCATCCTGAGGAAGCGCGCAGCGCTGTCTCGAAGGATGGGCAGCACACTCCGGAACAAGCGGCACATGCTTTGAGACGGGCCTGCGGCCCTCCTCAGCATGAGGGAGAGAATGAAGCTTGGCCGAATTCCGTGTTACCCGGCCATCTCTCTACACTCTTCAAAACCTACCCTCTGCGCCGCCCGCGGCGGCGGCCTGTCCCCTCACCCTCAGCCCGCGCGGCGTCCGCTTCCTTGTTGGGCGGAGAAACCAGCGGACCGATTTCCGAAAGCACCTGGTCCAACGTCGGCCGGGCACCCGCCTGGTGCGCATCGAGCGCGCTGCGCATGGCGGCAAGATGGACCGGCGAAGTGCCGCAGCAGCCGCCGACGATGCGCGCGCCGGCGTCGAGCGCCATATGGGCGTATTTCGCCATCAGGTCCGGTGTGCCGGTATAGACGACCTCGTCGCCCCGGATCTGCGGAATACCGCAATTGGCCTTGGCGACGACAATCGCCTCCGGATAAGCCTCGGTGATGTCCATGATCGCAGCAAGCAAATCGGATGCGCCGACCCCGCAATTGGAACCGATGGCGACGGGCGTGCAGGCGAATTGCGCCTGCAGATCGCCGAGGCCTTTCGGAGACAGACCCATCATGGTCTTGCCCGCCGTGTCGAAGCTGGCGGTGATCACCAGTGGCAGATCGAAATCCTTCGCAGCTTCGGCCGCCGCTTTCATTTCTTCCACCGCCGACATGGTTTCGACCCAGAGGATATCGGCTCCGCCCTCAACCAAGCCCTCGATCTGTTCCCTGAACGCGGCAACCGCATCCTCGTAACTGAGTGCGCCCAGCGGCTGGAAGAGTTCGCCGGTCGGACCGATGGATCCGCCGATCAGCACCTCCCGGTCGACCGTCCCGGCGACCTCCCGGGCGAGTTTCACCGCCGCGATGTTCAGTTCCTTCACACGGTCCTGCGCGTTGTGCAGCTTCAGCCGGTGGCGGTTGCAACCGAAGGTGTTGGTCAGGATGATATCGGACCCGGCATCGACGAAGGACTTGTGCAACGCCTTGATCTTCTCCGGCTCGTCCGTGTTCCAGAGTTCCGGGGCATCGCCGGACAGAAGGCCCATTTCGAACAGGTTCGTTCCGGTCGCGCCATCGGCAAGGAGAGCCCCTTTGCGGGCCAGAAGATCTTCCAGCTTGGACATGCAGCAGTCTTTCATCGTTTTCGGTCATGGCCCTCTTCGGGCGATTGTCCCTGCAATAGCAGACCCCGCGCGGATTTCCACGCGGGGTTTTCAGTTTCCTGCCGCTTCGCGGTTTACCGCGCCAAAGCAGTGTTTGGATCAGCTTCTCGGCTTCAGGTTTTCCGGGTCGTAGAGCGGCTGATAACCGACGGCGACGACCTCGACCGGATAGGTTTCGGAGAAATATTCGACATTGAGCCTTAGGCCGACCTGGCAATAATCCTGAGGCAGATAGGCGAGCGCGATGTTCTTGCCGATGGTCGGCCCGTATGCGACGGAGGTGGTGTAGGAAAGGCGGCCCAGGCCGTCGACCAGTGTCTTGCCGGTTTCGGGGTCCATGACCGGCATCGCACCGACCGGGTAGCGCCTGATGCCGCTTGCATCCGTGTTTTCCATCATCACCAACGTGCACAGCATGGCGGGCTGTTTCTCCCGCGCCTTGTACTCCACATGTTTCGCCTTGCCGCGGAAATCGGCTTCCTTGACCTTCGGGCGGGCCAGATCGCTTTCCATGAGATTGTACTGGGTCAGCAGGTCGGCATTCTGCAAGCGCAGGCTCTTTTCCATGCGGCGCGAGTTGGCATAGGTTTCGACACCGACCGCCATGACACCGATAGCCCGCAGGGCGTCCCAGACGGCAAGGCCGTCCTCATACCTCATGTGCAGTTCCCAGCCCTGCTCGCCGACATAGGACAGCCGCAGCGCGGTAACCGGCTTACCGGCAATCTCGATCTGCCGGATGGCTGCGAAGGGGAAGTTCTCCGGATCCAGTGCCGCCGGGTCGGAGACGACCTTTTTCAGGTTTTCGCGGGCGTTCGGGCCCCAGATGCCGATGGTCGTGAATTGTTCGCTGACATCGGTAACCGTGACGTCGAAGCCCTTGTCCTCCGCAACGCGTTTCACATAGTGACAGTCGCGCGGGCCGGCATCGGCACCGTCGACGATCCGGCAGCGGTCTGCCATGCGGAACACAGTCAGGTCCGCCCGCACCATACCTTCGTCGTCGAGGAAGTGGGTGTAGATCCCCTTGCCGATATTCGCGTCGCCGCCGATCTTTGCCGCACACAGCCATTCCATAAGCTCGACATGATCCGGACCTTCGACATCGAACATGTAAAAGTGCGACAGGTTGATGATGCCGCAATCGTCGCTCAGCGCCAGGTGTTCGGCGTTGGAAACCCGCCAGAAATGGCGGTTGTCCCATTCGTTTTCGCGGACTGGAACCTTGTCGGCGTATTTTTCCAAGAGATGCTCATTGGCGGCGTAGCCGTGAGCGCGTTCCCAGCCGCCCAGTTCCATGAAATAGCCGCCGAGTTCGACTTCGCGGTCATAGAAGGGCGACCGCTTGACATTGCGGCCCGTCGCGTAGGGTTCGCGCGGGTGGATCGCCGGGAAATAGATCTTCTGGGCGGCTTCGTAACAGCGGCCCTCGATGAAGTCCTCGGTGAGCTGATGCGGATAGAAGCGCGCATAGTCGATGGACGCGTGGTCGATTTCCGTCCGGCCGTCGGTCATCCAGTCGGCGATCAGCTTGCCGTAGCCGGGACCGTCCTTGACCCAGATGGCAACGCAGTACCAGAGGCCGCGCACCTTCTGGCTTTCACCGCAGGACGGGCCGCCACCTGCGGAAACCTGCAGCAGGCCGTTGAAGGAATGGCTTTCGTTATAGCCGAGTTCGGCCAGAACCGGCGTCAGTTCCATAGCCCGTTCGAGCGGTTCGATGACCTGTTCAAGCTCGAGGTCCCGCTGCGAGGGCGACAGGCGGGCAACTTCCTTTTCCAGAAGGTCCCGCGGGTGGCACATGCGCGGGTGGGTGGTTTCGTAATAGCCCCATTCGATCTGGCCGCCTTCGGTGGTCTTGGGATCGCCCGTGTCGCGCATATAGGCGGAGTTGCCCTGGTCGCGCATCAGCGGGTAGCCGATTTCCTTGCCGGTGCCTTCGAATTCGTTGAACGGGCCGAAGAAGGTCAACGGGTGGTCGACCGGCATGACAGGCAGGTCCTCGCCGACCATTTCCGCGATCAGGCGTCCCCAGAGACCGGCGCAGACGATGACGTGATCGGCCAGGATCGTGCCGCGGTGAGTCTTGACGCCCTTGATGCGACCGTCTTCGACAATGAGAGACTGGGCGGGCGTGTTGGCGAAAACCTTCAGCTTGCCGCTCTTTTCGCCGGCATCCACGAGCTTTCCGGCAACGGTCTGCGACCGCGGCACCACAAGGCCGGCGTCGGGGTCGAACATGCCGCCCTGGACCAGGTCTTCCTCGATCAGCGGGAATTTCTCCTTGATCTCGGCCGGACTGACGAGATGGACATTCGTACCGAAGGCCTTGCCCGAGGTCACCTTACGCTTGATTTCCTCCATCCAGGCATCGTCGCCGGTGCGGGCGACTTCGAGCCCCCCGACGCGGGCGTAGTGGCCCATCTTGTCGAAGAAATCGATGGAATACTGGGTGGTCCAGACGGACAGATAGTCGTGGCTCGTCGTGTAGCAGAAATCCGAGGCATGGGCCGTCGAACCGATGTCGGTGGGAATGCCGGATTTGTCGATGCCGACGATATCGTCCCAGCCGCGCTCGATCAGATGATGCGCCACCGAAGCGCCGACGATACCGCCCAGACCGACGATGACGACTTTCGCCCTCTCAGGAAATGCCGACATTTTTCATTCCTTTTCGATAGATTGGAAGCGAAGTGCCAAGGGCACGCTTCTTCCTGTCCTGTCCATCTTCAGCGGATATCCAAGTCGCGGACACAGGCTCTAAATTCATGCCTCGAAGCCGCACCGGAATCCGGTCATTTGACGGGCAGTATTGCGATAGATTTCCCAGGCCAAATAGCGTAATTGCGTCACGCCGCATTATCACCACGACACGGTCGGCCAAATTGCCGCCGAGGCGAAAACCCGGGCACCCGCCGCAACCGTTTCGCTCCCGGCACTATCTCTTCCGCTCGCTTGACGGAATACTCCGGTTCCCTGATGGCGGAAATAGATTAGGTTAGGACGCATTCGGACCCGGGTCGCAGCCACAGCTGATCAACACTGCGACACAAGAAATACCATTTTGGGAGCCCTAAAATGTCAGACGCCGCCACATCTGGCCGCCGAGGTAGAAACGCACGCCGCGAGCGGCGGCAAGCCGGTCCGGGCGGCCAGGCCGTTCCTTACATTTCCCGGAACATTCCGGTCTACGATGTGCTCAGCGACGAAGGCGCGGAACGGATCGAAGCCAATGCCGACCGCATTCTGGCGGAAATCGGCCTGGAGTTCCGTGAAGACCCGGAAGTCATCAACATCTGGAAGGTCGCGGGCGCGGAAATCGACGGCGAACGCGTCCGGTTTCCGAAGGGTATGCTGCGCGAGATCCTCAAGACGGCGCCCGCCCAGTTCACTCAGCACGCGCGCAATCCGGCCCGCAACGTGGAAATCGGCGGCAACAATCTCGTCTTCGCTCCGGTCTACGGACCGCCTTTCGTCACCGACCTGGATCACGGACGCCGCTACGGCACGATCGAGGATTTCCGGAATTTCGTAAAACTCGCCTATCTGTCGCCCTGGCTCCACCATTCCGGCGGCACTGTCTGCGAGCCGGTGGACCTGCCCGTCAACAAGCGCCATTTCGATATGGTCTATTCCCATATCAAGTATTCCGACAAACCCTTCATGGGGTCGGTGACCGCGCCGGAACGGGCAATGGATTCCGTGAAAATGGCGCAGATCGCGTTCGGCGAGGATTTCGTCGATCAGAACTGCGTCATGATCCAGTTGATCAACGCAAACTCTCCGCTGGTTTTCGACGCGACCATGCTCGGCGCGCTGAAAGTCTATGCCCGCCACAACCAAGCCTGCATCGTCTCGCCGTTCATTCTGGCCGGGGCCATGAGCCCGGTGACCGTTGCCGGAACCCTGTCCCAGGTTCTCGCGGAAGCCATGGCCGGCTGTGCGCTGACCCAGTTGCTGCGCCCGGGTGCACCGGTGGTTTTCGGCGCCTTCGTCAGCTCGATTTCCATGCAGTCGGGCGCCCCGACCTTCGGCAGCCCGGAAGGTTCGCTTCTTCTGAACGGTGCGTCCAAACTCGCCCGGCGTCTCAATCTGCCTTTCCGGTCAGGAGGCTCCTTCACGGCCTCCAAGCTTCCGGATGCCCAGTCGGCGCAGGAATCCGCCCAGACAATTCTTGCAACCGTCCAGTCCGGCGTGAATTTCACGCTTCACGCGGCGGGTTGGCTGGAGGGCGGCCTGTGTTCCTCCTATGAGAAATTCATCCTGGACGCGGACCAGCTCGGCATGATGCATGTTCTGGCGAAGGGAATTGAAATCTCCGAAGAGGCCCTCGCGATGGATGCTCTTCAGGAAGTGGGCCCTGGAGGACACTTCCTCGGTGCGGCTCATACGCAGAGAAACTTCGAGAGCGCCTTCTACCGCTCCTCCGTCGCCGACAACAATTCTTACGAGCAATGGCTCGCCGACGGCGAACTCGACGCCTCCCGGCGGGCAAACGCACGCTGGAAAGAAATGCTCAGGGCCTATGCGGGGCCTGAGCTCGACCCGGGGATTGACGAAGCCCTGCAGGCGTTCATGTTGGAGCGGAAGGCCTCCTTCCCAGACAGTAACGTATAGATTCTCGAAGATTTCGACGCCCTGCCCCGGCAGGGCGTTTCTTGTTGCGCCCTCACAAAATTTCCAGAATTTTCCTTCAGGTTAGGTATAACCTCCGGAAGGCTGGCTCTTTTTGTGCAAAATGCCTTCCACAAAATTTCCGCTTGGGCTAAGGGTTCCCCGTTCGGGACAGTCCCGCCGGTGGAATCGGTGGGGGGCATGAGATAACCTTATGCGCAGGCCAATTTCGGATCGGCCGCACATGATCGATTCTGACGTTGAGGGAGCGTTGAGAAATGAGTATTCGTTGACTATCGTTTTGTTTATAACTCAATAGCTTGATCGAACTTAACAAATAAAAACAGGTTGCTCTGTGGCGTCGCTTACCTCAAACATCGACATTTTAGGTTATTCCAGCCGGCTTCCCGGAGCCAAAAATTCTGACGAATTCTGGTCGCTGCTGAAAAACGGCGAATGCGCCGTCACCTCCGTTTCTTCCGACCGCTGGCCGCTCGCCAGGTTCGGTCATCCACAACAGTCCACATCCGGCAAGACCTATACCTGGGCGGCCGGGCAGCTCGACGATGTCTGGGGGTTCGATCCGTCCTTTTTCGGCATCTCGCCGCGCGAAGCGGTTCAGATGGACCCGCAGCAGCGCCTGCTGCTCCAGCTTGTCTGGGAAGCTCTGGAACACGCCAATATCCGCCCGAGCGACCTGGCAGGATCGACGACCGGCGTCTATGTCGGCGCGTCCTCGCTGGACTACCACCACCGGTTCCTTGTGGACCCGGCGATGGCCGACATGCAGTTCATGACCGGCAACACCCTGTCGATCGTCTCAAACCGTATTTCCTATATCTACGATCTGAGGGGTCCGAGCTTCACGGTCGATACCGCCTGCTCCTCCTCTATCGTCGCCCTTCACGAAGCCGTATCGGCGATCGAGGCCGGTCAGATCGACACTGCGATCGTGTGCGGCGTCAGCCTGCTGCTCAGCCCGTTCGCCTTTGTCGGCTTTTCCCGAGCGACCATGCTGTCCCCGACAGGCCTTTGCCAGGCATTCGATGCCAACGGGGACGGCTATGTGCGCTCCGAAGGCGGTGCGGTCGTCATTCTGCGCGCCGCACGAGCAGGACTGCCGGAAGGCGCAAAGAGCCACGGCAAACTGCTCGCCACCGGCATCAACGCGGACGGCCGCACGGTCGGACTGTCCCTGCCCTCGCCCTACGCCCAGGCAGACCTCCTGCGCGAGATCTACGACGGCCTCGGGATCGATCCCTCCAGCCTCGCTTTTGTCGAAGCCCACGGCACCGGCACACGCGTCGGCGACCCGGCGGAAGCCGATGCGCTCGGCAAGGTCATCGGGCAGAAGCGCAGCGACGTCCTGCCGATCGGGTCCGTCAAGACCAATGTGGGGCACCTGGAACCCGTTTCCGGCCTCGTCGGCCTGCTGAAATCCCTGATGGCGCTCCGGGAAAACCTGATTCCCAAATCGCTGCATTTCAACACGCCCAACCCGGATATTCCGTTCGAAGAGCTGAACCTCAAGGTTGCCGGCGAGGCGATGGAATTGCAGCCTTCCAAGACGCGCCGGCTGGCCGGGGTCAATTCCTTCGGCTTCGGCGGCACCAACGCGCATGCGGTCATCGGCGATCCGGATCCGGTCGCGCTGAGTGAGACCAAGGCACCGGAAGAAGCGCCGCTGATCCTGACCGCGCGCTCCAAGGAAGCCCTGCAGGAACTGGCAGGGCGCTATCTGGAGCGTCTGGAAGAGGCTCCCGGAGAGGCCGCCGGCAATCTGATCGCAACAAGCGCTCACAGCCGCGATCTGCTTTCGGAACGCCTGATCGTTCTCGGCAAGACCCGGGAAGACAAACTTGCGGCGTTGCGTTCCTTTGCCGAAAACGGGGAAGAACAGCCGGATCTCATTCCGGGAAGCATCATCAAGCCGGACGCAAAGATCGGCTTCGTGTTCTCCGGCAACGGTTCCCAATGGGCCGGAATGGGCCAGGAAGCCTATCAGGCCGATCCAGCCTTCCGGGATGCCTTCGACAAAGTCGACAAGATCTTCATGGGGCTGAGCGGCTGGTCGCTGGTCACGACCCTTTTTGCCGAAGACCTGGAAACGGATCTCGAGCGCTCTGAAATCGCACAGCCGCTGCTGTTCGCGATCCAAGTCGCGATTGTCGAATCCCTGCGCAAGCGCGGTATCACCACGTCCGGTACCGCCGGCCATTCCGTCGGCGAAGTGGCGGCAGCCTGGTGTTCGGGCGCGCTCGACCTGAAACAGGCCGTGCGTGTCATCCGGGCCAGGTCCAGCGAGCAGGAGGTCGTCCGGGATCTCGGTTCCATGGGTGCCCTGCTGCTTCCGGCCGATCAGGCGGTTGCCGCCATCAAGGAAAGCGGCCTGCCGCGGCTCGAACTTGCCGCCGACAACAGCCCGCGCAGCGTGACCATTTCGGGCGACAGCGACAGTCTGGACGCCTTTGCCAAATTCGCGCGCAAGAAGAAATGGGCGATGCGCCGCCTGAACCTCGCCTATCCGTTCCACAGCGCACTCGTCGACCCGATCGAAAAGCCGTTGCTGGCGGCCCTGGACGGCCTCAAACCGAGCGTGGCCCGCCTGCCCTTCTATTCGACCGTCCTGCCGGAAGAAAAGGATGTCAGCGTCACGGCGGACTACTGGTGGCGGAACGTGCGCCAGCCGGTGCTTTTCGCCGCTGCGGTTGAAAACATGGCCGCGGACGATTTCAGCGTTCTGGTGGAGATCGGCCCGAAACCGGTCCTCGGCACCTATATCAACGACGTTCTGAGAGCCAAGGGCAAGAAAGCCAAGGTTCTGGAAACCCTGAAGGAGCCGTCCAAAAAGGCGGCCTCGGCGGAAGGCAACCCGCTCGACAGGATTGCCGCCTCGATCCTTGCCCATGGCGGCCGGACGGATCTGGAAAAATATGTCGGGCCGAAACCGGCCAACCTGACCTCCCTGCCTTCCTATCCCTGGCAGAACACGGAATACCGGCCGGAGAACAGTTCCGAACGGGTCGATTTCATGTTCGGCCAGACCTGGCCCCTGCTGGGCTACCGGCTGCGCCAGGACACCGCCGAATGGTTCAATCACATCGACAGCAATTCCCTGCCGTTCCTTCAGGACCACAAAGTCGAAGACAGCGTCGTGTTCCCGGCAGCCGGTTATATCGAAATGACCCTCAGGGCGGCCCTGCGCTGGACCCGGGGCGATCAGGTCGAATTGCGGGATTTCGATATCCTGCGGCCTCTGGTGATCGAAGGCGACGAGGTCTGGGAAACCCAGGTGCGGATTTCTCCGGACGACCACGTCATTGAAATCCTGTCCCGGCCCCGGCTGTCGGACAATGACTGGTCGCTGAACGCCCGCGGGACCTTTATCACACCGTCGACCTCCTCCAGGACGCCGTGGCTGAAGACCGGCACCGACACGGTTTCGGTTCTCGATCACGATGCGCTTTACAGGATCACCGAAAGTTTCGGCCTGAACTACGGGCAGGCCTTCCGGCGCGCCCGGGAAGTGGTCAAACATTCCGACAGAACGGCAACCGTCACTCTGATGGCCCAGGACGAAAGCCTGGAAAAGCTGCCTTTCGCTCTTTGTCCGACCCTGGTGGATGCGGGCTTCCACGGCCTGTTCGCCCTGCTGGACAGTGTCGAGAACGTTCCGCAGAATACCTCTTTCCTACCGATCCGCCTGGGAACCTTGCGTCTTCTTGTTCCTGAAGCCCATCCGGCGTCCGTGAACATCGAAGTTACAAAGGCGTCTCCGCGATCCGTCGAAGCAAGTTTCGAGTTCCTGGATGCGGACGGACAGGTCATCGCCCGTTTGAACAAGACCCGCTTCAAGGCGGTCACGCTCGGTCAGGACACGCGTCCCGACGATCTCGTTTACCGGCAGATCGCAACCATTCTACCGGATCCCAACCGTATTTCTCCGTTGCAGAAGAAATTCGAGGGGCTCATCTCGCTCGCACGCAAACTGGATCTTGCCGGTTCGGAAGACCAGGAACTGGATGACAGCCGCGTCCTGATCGAAGCCCTCGGGCGGACCATCGCCCATCAAACGCTCTTCGATCTCTATGGCGAACGGCTCATCCAGGTGCCGGAACTTGTCTCGGCCGGCGAACTGCACGAAACGGCTGCTCCGCTTGCGGCAAGCATGTTGCTCTGGCTGACGGAAAGCGGCCTTTGCGAAGAAACCGATGAAGGCTTCAAGCTCGGCGATCCTTCGGACAACCCGTCGGCGCATGAACTCCTACAGGCCCTGACGGATGGCGGCGGCGAACATATTGCCGAAGCCGCGTTGCTGGCGCGGCTGTGGACCGGCCTTTCGGGCATCTTCACCTCAGGTCTGGAGGAAACGTCCGGAAAAATCTACGCCTCCAGCCTGTTCGACGCCTATCGCTCCTCCTCGCCCGGCAAGCGAGCCTTGTCCGCGGCATTGCAGAGCTGCGCACAGCGTATTCTCGAAGACTGGCCGAACGACCAGGCGCTCCGGGTGCTCCTTGTGGGCGCCGGCGCAGGTCTTGCCGCCAATCTCGACAAGCTGCTCGACCCCACCCATATGGCCCTGACGGTGACCGATGCGACCTCCGCGGCGGTCGGCCGCGGCGAACGGCTCTGGCAAGGTAGTCCGGCAACCACCTTCATTGAGCCCACGGAAACGGATTTCGATCTCGAACGGTACTTCGATCTCGTTCTGTTCGACACGTCTCTTGCCGAGATCGACGCGGAGACCCTGAAACGGTTCGCCCGCTCGATTGCTCCCTGTGGCGTGGTGCTCGCGGCGGAACCGCTCCCATATCCTCTGACGGACCTGATTATGGGTGTCGGATCGAGCTGGTGGGACGAGAACGCTTCGGCGTCCGACCCGATCACCAGACAGCAGAGCAACTGGACGAAAACCCTGGAAACAGCCGGGCTCAACGATGTCCAAAGCCTGCCTTTGAAGAGCTCGCTGATCGAAGCGGATATTATCTGTGCCCGGCTGCCGGAAGACGCGGAGTTCGGCAACGCAATCGAGGACGAAGAGATTGCGGAACCGGTTGAGGAGCAGAAGGCCTATCTGCTTCTGACAGATCCGGACGGACGCGCACACCGTCTCGCCGAAGGACTGAAGTCCTGTCTGGAGCGGCAAGGGCACCGCGCAACCCTTCTTGTTCCCGGAGAAGTGACGGAACAGCTCGGCGATGATATCTGGAGTGCGGCTCTCGATGCCGACCAGCTCGCCGAAACGCCCGACGAGGCGCTGAAGAAACTGGTTGCTGCGCATAACGGCCGCGTCGTTCACCTGCGCGGCGCTTATGCAAAGCCAGGAGATGCGCTAACCGCCGTTGACAGCCGGGCCTACAGCCTGATGGCGCTTCTGAAAACGCTCGGTGCCGAAAAAGGTGAGTTCACGCTGCTTGCTCCGGCCGGCGCGCAGGATATCGCCGGCGGCAATGCCCCTTCCCCGGATCAGGCCGGGATCTGGACCTTCGGCCGGGTGGTGATGAACGAATATCCGGATGCCAATCTGAAGCTGATCGACGTTTCTCCGGACCTGGAGCCGGGCATAGCTGCGGCCCGCGTCGCGGAAGAAATCCTGATCGCCAATTGCGAGCGGGAAATCATCCTCAACAGCGAAACCCGGTCGGGTCTGCGCCTGCTGAAAGGCGGTGTGCTGTCCGACAACGCCCTGCCTGAAGGTGCGCGTGCCGCGATGCGGCTCGACATCCTGCGCCAGGGCGCCCTCGATCAACTGGCTTGGAAGGTGGTCGAGCGCAAGCAGCTTGCCGGCAAGGACGTCGAAATCGCGGTCGAAGCCAGCGGCCTCAACTTCCGCGATGTCATGTGGGCACTCGGCCTGCTGCCGGAAGAGGCTCTGGAAGACGGCTTCGCCGGTCCGACGCTCGGCATGGAATGCTGCGGCCGTGTGGTTTCCTGCGGTCCCGACGTGACCCGCTTCAAACCGGGCGACAAGGTCATCACCTTCGCACCGGCCTGCTTCGCCTCCCATGTCACGGTGGACGAAAGCGGATGCGCGCCGATGCCGTCGACGGTCTCGGCCGAGGAAGCCGCGACCATTCCGGTGACTTTCCTGACCGCCTTTTATGCGCTTGTGCATCTGGCGAACCTCTCTGAAGGTGAGACCGTCCTCATCCATGGCGGCGCCGGCGGTGTGGGCCTGGCGGCCCTGCAGATCGCAAAATGGCGCGGAGCGAAAATCATCGCGACCGCCGGCTCGGAAGACAAGCGCAACACGCTGAAGCTTCTTGGAGCCGATGTGGTGCTGGATTCCCGCAGTCTCGCCTTTGTCGATGCGGTTCTCGAGAAAACCGGCGGCGACGGCGTCGATGTGGTGCTGAACTCGCTCTTTGGCGAGGCGATGGAGCGCAGCATCGAGGTCTTGAAACCGTTCGGCCGTTTCCTGGAACTCGGCAAGCGCGACTATTACGGCAACACCCGGATCGGCCTGCGCCCGTTCCGCCAGAACCTCACTTATTTCGGCATCGATGCCGACCAGCTCCTGACGCGCCAGCCGAAACTGGCTGTCGAACTGTTCGAAAAGCTGGTCGAGCTGTTCGAGAACGGTACGCTGCGCCCCCTGCCGCATCGTCTGTTCGAGGCAGACGACGTTGTCGACGCCTTCCGCCTGATGCAGCAGGCGGGGCATATTGGCAAGATCGTCATCCGGCCGCCTGAGGTTCCGGAATCGGTTCCCTCCGTCCAGGAAATCTCCTTCGATGGCGATGCGGTTTACCTGATTGCCGGAGGCTTCGGCGGTTTCGGTGCGGCGCTTTTGAACCGGCTTACCGATCACGGCGCCCGGAACCTTGCCGTGTTGAGCCGCAGGGGCGATAGCAGCGAAGAGGCCCAGGACGTTATTCGTCAGTTGTCGGACCGGGGTGTCGCCATCAAGGGCTATGCCTGCGACATTACCGACGAGAAGGCTGTCAAGAAGGCACTTGCGGAAATCCGGGCGGACGGCAAGCCGATCAGGGGCGTGTTCCACACGGCCATGGTCCTCAACGACGTGCTGATCGCCAATATGGATCATGACGGCCTGACGAGCGTGCTTGCACCCAAGGTCCGCGGCGCGGAACTTCTCGACCGCCTGACGGCGGACGATCCGCTCGATCATTTCGTCCTCTATTCCTCGGCGACGACCCTCGTCGGCAACCCGGGACAGGCCAATTATGTGGCGGCGAACGGCTATCTCGAAGGCCTTGCGCGCAAACGCCGGGCCGAAGGCCGTCCGGCGCTTGCCGTCGCCTGGGGCGCCATTTCCGATGCGGGCTATCTGGCTCGCAACGAGGACGTCAATGAAATGCTGTCCCGCAAGCTTGGCCGCCATGCCCTGACGGCCAGGGAAGCGCTGGACGGACTGATGGCGCTGATGGCGCAACCGGACCAGATACAGAATGTCAACTTCGCCGCGCTCGGCTATGCCCGGATCGACTGGCAGGCGGCGCGAAAGGATCTTGCCCTTGTGGGTACGCCGTTCGTAAGCCTGCTCGGCCTCGGCGACGAGGACGATACCGGCTCGGACGGCATGATCGATCTCGCCGCGATGCTGCAGGGCATGGACCAGGTCACCGCCGCTCAGACCGTGGCAAAGCTGCTGGCAGCCGAAATCGGCAAGATCCTCCGCATTGCTCCGGAAGAGATCGATTCGCACAAGCCGCTGTCGGACATCGGCATGGACTCGCTCATGGCTCTCGAACTTCGCATGAGCGCGGAGCGCCAGCTCGGCATCGACATTCCGCTGATGTCGCTCGCCAACGGTGCAACACTGATTGACTTGTCCAGCCGCGTCGCCAATCGTGTGCTTGGAGAAGAAGCTGCTTCCGGCATATCGGATGAAACTCAACAGCTCGCCAGCCTGCACATGGATGACGCGCGCCCCGAGACGGAGGACCTTTCCGACGTCGCGGCGGAAGTTGAGAACAAAAGCCGTGAACTCGGTTCCTTCCTCTGACCGGTAATTACAAGGAATGACTGGAATGGGCTCTGACGATCGGGCCAAGCTTATGGACAGCTTGAAAGCCAACCGCCGCTCAGCGCGCGGGCGTGCCGCTTCGGCACCGGCCCGCCAGCAGACACCGGCCCCCAAGCGCAAGGTTTTCGATTTCAAGGAACTGCCGCAGATCAAGCAACTGCAGATGCACCGCGCAGCCGCCGACATGATGGGAATCGAAAACCCGTTCTTCAGGCCCCATGACGGCCTTGCGGCGGGTACCAGCGTCATCAACGGCAGCAACTACGACAATTTTGCGTCCTACAACTATCTGGGCCTGAACGGGCATCCGAAAGTGAACGCCGCAGCGAAGGCTGCGATCGACCAGTACGGAACCAGCGTGTCGGCCAGCCGCATCGTTGCCGGAGAGCGCCCCTTCCACGGCGAACTGGAAGCTGCTCTGGCACGAATTCACGGCGTCGAGTCAGCTATCGTCATGGTTTCCGGCCATGCCACCAACGTCACCACCATTGGCCACCTGATGCAGAAAGGCGATCTGGTCCTGACCGATTCCTTCGTGCACAATTCCATTGCCGAAGGTGTCAGGCTGTCCGGCGCGACCCGCATGAATTTCCCGCACGACAATCTCGATGCGCTGGAAAAGATGCTGGCAGATCACCGGCATAAATTCGAACGCGTGCTGATTGCCGTCGAAGGCCTCTATTCGATGGACGGCGATTTTCCGGATCTCAAACGGATCATCAAGCTCAAGCAGGCCTATGACGCCTGGCTGATGGTGGACGAGGCACACTCGATAGGCGTTCTCGGTAAGACCGGGCACGGCATCGCGGAACACTTCGGCATCGATCCGACCGAAGTCGAGATCTGGATGGGCACCCTCAGCAAGACCTTCTCGTCCTGTGGCGGCTACATCGCCGGCTCGAAGGTGCTCTGCGATTATCTGAAGGTTTCCGCCCCGGGTTTCGTCTTTTCCGTCGGACTGTCCGCAGCGCTTGCCGGTGCAGCGATTGCCTCTGCAGAGATGCTGGAGCAGGAACCCGAGCGGGTCGAACGCCTGCAGAAGAACGGCGCCCTGTTCCTGAAACTCGCCAAAGAAGCCGGCCTCAACACCGGACCAAGCGCCGGCTACGCAGTCATCCCTGTCATTGTCGGAGATTCTGCGGGTGCAGCAATGCTTTCCAACCGTTTGCTCGCAAAAGGGATCAATGCGCTACCGATCATTTTCCCGGCTGTTCCAGAGAAATCGGCACGCATCCGCTTCTTCATTACCAGCGAGCATACGGAAGACCAGATCGTGCGCGCCGTCGAAACGACGGTGGTGGAACTGGACGCCATGCGGGCGGACGGCACAGCCGTTGACAGACTGATCAAGGCCGCCCGGTAAGGGAAAGCCTTCGGGCGACGGAAATACCGCCGCCCGGCTTTCCGTCCGAAGATATTCTGTTATTTGTCCGCCGTTTCCCGGTAGCGTGGATCTTGCTCGATCTCGGCTTCGAAACCGCCCAGGAAAAGGTCTCCGATCCGGGGCGGCAGCAGGTTCTGCAAGCGAATCCCGAGTGCCAGGAGAAACGGAAAGGCATAGAAGGCCTTGCGACGCTCGATCGCGCGCCGCATCAGTCCTGCAGCCTTTTCTGCCGGCATCTCGAATGGTTTGGCTCCCTTGTGCCTGGCCGACATCGGCGTCGTCACGAAGCCCGGGCAGATGATCGTCACGGAAACACCGAACGGTTTCAGCCAGCCGCGCAGAGAATGGCCATAGGCGATGATCGCAGCCTTTGTCGCGCTGTAGCTCGGCATGTCCGGCAGCGCTCGCATTCCCGCCAGGGAGGAAATCAAAACGACCTGTCCCCGGCCCCGCTTTTGAAGGAAATCGACCACCCCGGCGACCGTGTTGACCACTCCGCGGTAATTTACCTCGATCTGACGGTCGCTGTCTGCATCGCTTTCCCGCGTGCGGTTCGGGCCGAGACCAGCCGTGACGCCCGCATTGGCGATGACGAGATCGACAGGATGGCGCGCATCGAGATCGCTCAGATAAGAGTGCAGGCTTTCGCGGTCGCGGATGTCGATTGCCGCGGTTTCGCCTTCCGCTCCCCGCGCACGGATTGCATCCATGACGGGTGCAAGCCGCGCCTCGTCGCGTGCGATCAACGCAAGATAGGTGCCCGGGCCGGCAAACTCACGGGCGAGCGCCTGGCCGATGCCGCCGCTGGCACCTGTCAGCACGATGACCTGAGTGTATTCACCTGCCATTGACTTTCCTTTCCAAAGATCAGCCTGGCCGCGGTCGTCCAGACGCGGGAGCTTTCCGGTTCAGATCCCCAGTTTGCGCCCGAGCCAGGAGGAATATCTCTTGAGCGTCGTCACGAGAAGATGCGTTCGGTCTTTGCGCTGCTCGCTCAGCCGCGTGATCAGGAATTCCGGAGTGCACGGGAGCAGTGAAACGGGATCGATCGTCCGGGCGTAATTCACAAGCGCAAGATAGACTAGTTCCGGCAGGATCCGTTGCCTGCCTCGCCCTGGGATCTCGGTCAGATCCTCACACAGTCCCCAGCCGGCATAAAACGGTGCGCCATGCACCGTGACCTTCTTGCCGCGAAGGAGCGCTTCGAAGCCGGAAAGCGAGGAGAATGTTTCAACGCCGTCGACAGCCTCGATCAGGTCGATGATATTGGCGTCCTCCGCGATGTCATCCGCATAGCTCAAGGCTTCGCTCCGTTCGACCCTGCCCTTGCGCAGACCCGTCTCCACATCCGGGTGCGGCTTGAAGATCAGATAGGCTTCAGGATGCCGCTCCCGCGCCAGTTTCAACAAATCCAGATTGACGTTCGCCGTATTGGCGCAATCGATTGTCGCCGACCTCGATTTCCGGATCGCCGCATCGTCGGCAACCTGCCCCGGAATCAGGATCTTGATCTTGTCTTCCGGAAAGGCAAAGGACTTCGATTTACCGAAATTGTATTTCGACACCCGGGCGACCTTGATCCGCTCAATCAGGTCCCGGCCACGCTCCAGCTCCGTTTCCGAGAGATCATAGTCCTTGAGCAGCGCTTCCAGGCGGCTTGGCCGGGACGGGTCGTAATAGATCCCGAGGTCATCGACGGCCAGCATCGCTCCGCGCGCGAGCCCGGCACCGAGACCGACCGAGCGAAGGAAGCCGTCCTCGATCCTCAGAAGCGGTATGTTCTTTTCGGCGCAGGCCGCCTCGAAATCCTGATCGGTGCGTCCGGCCCAGGACAGGATCCGTCCGTTGCTTTCCAGCGCGGCGTCGATCGCGTCTTTCTGTGTCTCGTGAAAAGAGACGTTACCGCCCTTGCCCGTGAAGGTTGCCCGGATGGAGGGATGGTTCCAGTATTGGGCGCCATAGCAGTGGCTTGCGCAGCCGTTGGCCTGCCAGTGCAGCTGGACCGTGTGGAAGATGCCCAAGGCCTCGGACGGGCTGACAGGCTTGCCTGTATAGGGTGAAAACCAGACTGTGAAGCGGGACAGAAGCCCTTCCAGCACCTGGTCCAGGGCAACTTCCCGTTCAGCGGCAGCTTCCTTTACAAGCTGCCAGAGCCCTCCGGCTGGAAGGTTTCCGCCTTGATTGCCCGAAAGCAGCCCTTCAAACGCCTGCGTGCCGCTGCTAAGGGGAACCGGTTCTGCCGCCGCGCGGTTCGACAACCCGAGAGACCGCCAGGCATCGACCTGCTCCGTTTCCTGTTTCCAGGTTGCCGCGATCACGTTAACCATGGCATCCGCGAGCTCTCTCAGCGAGCTAGTGCCGCCCCCGGCAGCGATCTCCAATGGAAACAGAACGAGGCTCGCTGGCACACGTCTGGCTTTTTCCGGCGTCGGTCCCGGCAGCACAAGCAGAGGAACGGCTTTTTTCCGCTTGGCCGCCTCAACCCCGCGGGGCAGCTCTTCAATGTTGGTGGCAACATAGCGCTGTCCGGATCTCACTCCCGTAGGCACGTCATTTTCAAGCGCCGTCTTGACAAGAGATTTCAAGGGACGAAGTGCAGGGATCGCGTTCAGGCCGAATTTCGGAGCCTTTCCAGAAAGCTGGGTCACAACGGCACTCCGAGCTTGCGCGCCTTTTCCAGCCTCGGCGGTGGATCTGCAAAGGCGCCGAGCGGATTGAGCGCCTGCTTTGCAATCCTGTCGGCAATGTTTTTTGCCGCTGCGACCACCCCTTCCCGGTTATGTATCGACCCGCGCACCTGTGTGGTCGCTGCGAGCGCGTGGATATAGGCGCTCAGAAGCTCTTGATCCGGCCTGTGCGGCTCGGCCCAGAAGCCCGCAAGATCGCCTTGATGGGTCAGCCCCTCGATGTCGTAGTGAGCCGGAACAAGCGTCTTGACCGGAACGCCCGCCTGCAATGCCTCCAGACCGGCGGTCGAATTGAGCGTCACCACGCCGGAAGCCGCCTCAAAAGGCTTTGCCAGGCCGCCGCCATCGAGATAGTGCGTACGCGTCTCCAGACCGAATTTAAGCGCCAGTTCGTGGGAGACGGCAGGCCAATCCTCAAACCCGACGTCGAGGGGGTGGCTTTTCATGATCAGATGCGTGTCGGGTGGGGCCGCTTCGGCAAATGAGCGGAAAACAAGTTCGAGGACTTGGGAAAAGCTGTCAAACGGCGAATGCCGGCGGAGCTGGAAATCGCCCTCGAGCTGGATCGGCAGGACGAAATACCGCCGGCCCGACCGCTGCAGGACGCCGATGGCCCGCTCCGCCTCCACATTCCGCCGCGCCTGCGTGAGGAGCCGGACCGCGCCGCGCAGATATTCCTCGACCGGTGGATAGATCGTATGCCGCTGGTATTTGGGATAAAGCGGTTTCAAAAAGACATTTGTCAGGTTGTAGACCACGTCCGGCGCGGTCTGGAGCCAGAAGGAAGACGGGAATTTCGGGCTGAGATCGATCTGCCCCGCGCTTTCCGCGATCGCCCGGATAGCCTTCGGATCAGCTGGAAAACGGCTCAGCGTGGAGAGCCCGTTTCTTTCCAGTGTCATCCATCCTGGACGCAAAGCCCCGAGTTCGGTAACGGCAACCAGAATGTCTTTTGGCAGCGCCTTTTCAATCGCGACCCGATGATAGACCCGCTGGTCTCCATGCAGAACCAGATCCGTAATGCGGTTCTCGGTCAAAAAGGCATCTATGAATTCCGGCCAATCTTCCGGCGCGCCCTTGAAACTCGTGCATTCCTTGCCCGGCCAATGCAGCCAGTCTCCCGCACAGAAGTTGATCCGGTAAACCTGAAAGCCGTCCTTTTGGAGATGGTTCCCGATCAGTTTGAAAAGCGGCGACAAAGGACCCTGCAAGAAGAGTATCCGCCGCCCGGACAGCTCTGCCGCACCGCCCGCCCTCCGTGGATCAACCGGGCCAGACATGCGTCCAGCGCTCGGTCTTGCCGCGGGCTTTCAGTTGCTCGGAAAATGTCGTCGCAATGCCGCGGGAACGGGCCTTTTCCAGTCTTGGAGGCCTCTGGCAGAGAGCATCCGGAAGATTGACCGTGTCCGCAATGATCCGCTCAGCCATCAGCTCGGCTCCCGCTTCCCGGCCTTCTTTAGTATAGAAACAACCCTTGACCTGTATGGAAGCCGCCAGCAATCGCTCCAGCGCATCCAGAAGGTCACGGTCGGGTGCGGATCCCTCGCGCCAGAAATCATCCAGCGGTTTCTGGCAGGTAAGGCCTTCGATGTCGTAGAGCGCGATGCCGAGAACCTTCGTCGGGCAGTTCTCCCGCAAGGCGTGAAGACCTGTCGTGCTGTTAATGGTCAGTGACCCCGCGGCGTGTCTGAGCAATTGGGCCAGGTTTCCGCCATCCACCAGGAGAACCCGTTTCTTGACGCCATGCTTCTTCGCGATCGTGCGCAATATGCGCTGCCAGGGTTCCATACCGTTGTCGAGAGGATGGACCTTGAAGACCAGACGTGCGGAGGGCGGGGCATGGAGCGCGAAGGACCGGATGACTTCTTCGGCTGCATCGGCAATGTGATCGTATTGCGAGTTGTAGCGCAGCTGATAGTCGCTCTGAAGCTGAAGCGGAAAGACGTAATAGGGCAAGCCGGTGGCGATGATATCGTCGATCACGTGATAGGCGTGCCGGTCTCTGCGCGATGCCATTGCGAAGCGGGGAATATTGCTCAGATAATCGATCAGCGGATGATAGAGCTTGTCCCGCACGTAGCCCGGAAAGGCCCAGGCGAAAATCACGTTGGCCATGTTGTAGCTGACCTCGTTCACCGCCTCGTTGATGAACGGGTATTTGTAAAGCGGTTCGCGATTGATATCCGGAAGCGTCCTGCCGGATTTGCGAATCACCTCCGGATCCTCCGGAAACAGGGAATGCGCCGACATGCCGCAATGTTCCAGCGTGATCCAGTCGGGACGCAGATATCCGTTTTCGAAGGTCAGGCACGTCAGGCCCAGTCCCGCCCCCACCTCGGAGGCTGCCACATGATAGGGAACCCGGTCGGCGTAATAGACGATGTGGGTAACGTCATTTTGCCGGCAATAGGTTTTCAGCCAGTCCGGCCACTTCGAGAGACTGCCGCGATAGGCGGTACACCTGCGGTCATGCCAGCCGAGCCAGTCTCCCGCCGAGAGGTTGATCCTGAGCGTCCTGACGCCCCGGTTTTCCAGACTGTCCGCGATCGTGCGTGCAAAAATCCCGGGCGGACCTTGCAGAAAAAGCACCACCATGGAGCTGACTGAACTCATTGTGTTTCGCCAACCTGCGGGCTTAGGAGGCGCGGGCCGCCGGCCCGAGCCTCTGAATGTTGCGACCAGCTATTTTTAATCGGTAATTCTCTGTACCGTCGAGTAGTTGCTGATCAGCGGTGCAATGATCTGCAAGAATTTCCCGAGCTCCGCGGTCGGATGGTTCGAGACATAAAGGATGTCCTTGTCCCGCATCTCGAACTGCTGGGCCATGAAGAAACCCTTCGGATCCAGGAAACTCAACTTGTAGACCATCGGCACCGTGGTGTGACCGGCAAGCTTGTCGGCGAGTTCCGGCTTCAACTGCCGGACCAGCGCCGCGTCTTCGTAGCGGAACAGGAACACGCCGTTGGCATCGGCCCGCTCATCGCGCAGCCCGCCGACCGTCGCAAGGCCCTCAGCCATCGTTACCGTCTTGGTTTTGAAGGGAACGAGCTGATTTGCCTTCACCGCCCCGAATGCCGAAAAGGTGCGCGGCCGGTGCGACAAGAGAATATTGTCGTTGGGAGAGATCAGAACGTTGTTTTCCGGGTACTCGATCAGGTCTTCCAGCCGGGTCGTGCCGGAGCGGTTGCCGCGCTTCAGCGTCACCACGGTCTCATAGGTGGCCTCCCGGGCGCCGCCAGCCTCCGCGACAAGGTCGAGCAAACGGGTGTTGCGTAGCGGCAACGGATAGACACCAGGTTTTGCCACGTCGCCGACGACCACTGCGGTCGTGCTGAGCTTGCTCTCGAGCGAGACCAGCACCTGCGGCTCGACGGCCTTGCCGACAAGGTTCTTCTGGATGGACTGGCGCAGGCCTTCGATGCTCAGTCCGGCGGCACGGATACGTCCTGCATAAGGGACAAAAATATAGCCGTTTTCGTCCACGACGGACGGGATCCTGCTCGCCCCGGCGTCATTGCTCGTAAACAGCCCGTCGGGCGACGCTTCCCAGATCGTGACGACGAGTGTATCTCCGACGCCGAGCAAAGTTTGCGAGCCACCGCTGCCCACGCCGTGGAACTGGTTGGCGAAGGCCAGCGGCCGATAGGCTTTCACGAGTCCGATATTGGTCGAGTCGAGTACAACAACGCTATAGTCGCCAGCCTTGGCGCTATCCTCCACATTCTGGGAGGTAATATTAATCGCTGCCGGCCCGTCCCCTGGTAGAGCGGCGCAGCCAAACAAGGCCCCCGCAGCCAACAGTACTGACAAAATTCGCATTAGTACCCAATCCACCCAATCGTTGTCAGTCTGGTAACACCGTCTTGCCGACATGTCCAAGACACAACGCCATTCATCCCCGGAGAAACATCCCACCTGTGACTTTGCTGTAACAGTAGACCCCTTTTTCCTAGTTAATTGATTAATTTCCGCTTTATCGTCTTAAGATTGGCACACGCGACCCGCTAGCCTTTCGGGTCTTTCCCGCCCACGATGAGGACATCGATGACCGCAAAAGACCCGGACACAAACACTGAAACAGTGAAGCGCTGCTCGTCAGAATTAACGAGCTGGCTCACGGAAAAAGCGCTGCCGATCTGGTTTACAGCAGGCGCAGAGCTAAAAAAGGGCGAGTGTTACGAAGCGATCGACTTGGCGGATGGGAAAGCCGTCAAGGCACCACGCCGTGCCCGTGTCGTACCGCGGCAGATATATTCTTTTCTGGAGGGTGCAAGACTTGGCTGGGGCGGTCCCGCCGAAGAGCTTGCGGTGAAACTTTCAGACTGGCACGTGAAACGGTTTTTGACCGGCGACGGTTTTTTCGCCGGGGCCGTGGACTTGGAAAACCGGATTTCGGATCCTTCTTTCGATCTCTACAATCAGTCCTTCGCCCTTTTCGGACTTTCCCAGATAGCCGCGGCTGTGCCGAAGAAAAAAACGGAAGCTTCGGAGCGGGCCGCCGATCTTCTGAACTACCTGTTCGACAATTACCGCCATGCGGATGCCGGCTTCAGGGAGGCTAATCCGGACCGGGCACCGCTGTGCTCCAATCCTCACATGCATCTCTTCGAGGCCTGTCTCGCCTGGGAGGACATTTCAGACGATCCCGTCTGGGAAGATCTTTCCGACGAAATCGCCGAACTTGCTCTGACCAGGTTTATCGATCCCGTGAATGGCGGCCTGCGCGAGTTCTTTGACCTGGACTGGACGCCGATGCCCGGCGACAAGGGGCGGGTGATGGAACCCGGACACCAGTTCGAATGGGCCTGGCTGCTGGCGAGGTGGGGACAATCGCGAAGCGACGCAGGGGCCCTGATCGCCGCCCGGCGCCTCTATGACATCGGCTGGACCTATGGCATCGATGAAAGCCGCGGCGTGGCTTTCATGGCGCTGAACGACGATTTCACCGTGCGCGATCCGGTCGCCCGGCTGTGGGGCCAGACGGAATGGATCAAGGCGGCGGTCGCACTGGCGCGGATCTCGGTCGGCGCCGAAAGGAAAGCCTATCTTGCGGATATTCCGGACGCCGTCCATGCGCTGCAGATCTATTTTCAGGACGCGCCGGACGGCCTGTGGCGCGACAAGCTCACTCCGGAAGGCACATTCGCCGACGAACCGGCACCGGCGAGCTCGCTCTACCACATCGTCTGCGCTATTGCCGAATTGAGCGCATTTGCGAAAACGCTTTAGTTGTTTCGCAAAAACACCTTAGTTCACAGACCCCTGAATGACCAAATAAGAGCAAGAAAAGACGCAAACCGTCTTTTTCATTCACACACGGCATTCTATAGCTTGTCGCCGAATCCGGATTTCCGGTTATGGATACAACCACGAGGAAGCGGAATGCCCATGGCACAGATCATTGACGGTAAAGCCGTCGCGGAATCGGTTCGCGAGGAAATCACCCGGCGGGCCGCCAGATTGCTTGAAACCAGCGGCAAGCGCCCGGGCCTGGCCGTTGTTCTGGTCGGCGAAGATCCGGCAAGCCAGGTTTATGTGCGCAACAAGGACCGTACCGCGGAAGCCTGTGGCTTTCATTCGGTCAAGCACACCCTTCCCGTGGAAACCAGCGAGCAAGACCTGCTTAAGCTGGTGGACCGGCTCAACAACGATCCCGATATTCACGGCATTCTGGTGCAGCTTCCTCTGCCCGGGCATATCGATGAAAGCAAGGTGCTCCGACTGATCCGGCCGGAAAAGGATGTCGACGGTTTCCACCCGGTCAATGTCGGTCTGCTGACCACGGGCGAACGCGGCAGCGCGCTGGTTCCCTGCACGCCCGCCGGCTGTCTGGTGCTCCTGAAACGGACCCTCGGCGACACGCTCTCCGGGAAAAACGCCGTGGTGGTGGGACGGTCCAACATTGTCGGCAAGCCCATGGCCAGCCTGCTGCTCCAGGAAAACTGCACCGTCACCATTGCCCACAGCCGGACCGTCAACCTGCCCGATGTTGTGCGCACGGCCGATATCCTGGTCGCCGCCGTGGGCCGTCCTCAAATGATCAGAGGCGACTGGATCAGGCCGGGCGCCACCGTCATCGACGTGGGCATGAACCGCATCCCCGCGCCGGAACGCGGCGAAGGAAAAACCCGGCTTGTCGGCGATGTCGCCTTCGAAGAGGCGGCAGACCACGCGAACGCGATCACGCCGGTTCCCGGCGGCGTCGGTCCCATGACGATCGCCATGCTCATGGTCAATACGCTGACGGCCGCCCGGCGTCTGCTCGGTCTTGCCGAAGAAGAACCGTTGTTCTGACGCCTGCCACCGACATCGTGAATTTCACCGATACTATCCAGACAGTCATTCGCAAAACAGGCAGCGGCGGTGTCGAGGCAAGGCAATTCACTGTTTTGCCTCAACACTTGCGTTGCGTCCGGGCCCATGGTCTATCGTGTTTGGATTACTTTAACCATGGTGACCTAACGTGAGACTCGTAGGGAACTGCAAAAGCAGTTTGGTCGGATTGTGACAGAATGCTCTGATGCAATCTGACCTTGCCAATCCATCAGGCGGCAGTAAGTGAAGGGTCTACCGTCTTGCAAATCCGGCTCTGGTCCGGATGCGTATCGTTACGCTTTGAAACCACTGGCCGGCATTCCGGTTTCCGGTGCATTTGGTGTTGTCAAACGGGCCCTTCCCGTCGGTCTGGTCTGCCTGGCGCTGGCTGCCGCGCCCCTTCCCGCCTATTCCTTCGAAATCTTCGGCTGGAAACTCTTCGGTTCGTCGGAAGAAGAAGACGAAGCGGTTCCCGATCCCCTCCCCTATGAAGCCGAACTCACGGTTTCGAAAGGCAGCGAGGACCTGGCAAAGGGACTGAAAAACGCTTCGATCCTGGTCCAGCAGCAGAAAAAGCCGCCTTCCGGCGAGGCCGGGCTGCTGGCGCGCGCGCTTTCGGACCGGGAGCGCCTGGTCGCCCAGCTTTACGCCGATGGCCGCTACGGCGGTACGGTCGACATCTCACTCGCCGGCATTCCACTGGAAACCGCCCTGGAACGAAGCGATCTGCCGGACGGCAGCCCGGTCAAGGTGACCATCCTGGTCAATCCCGGACCGGTCTTCACCTTCGGAAATCTTTCGGTCTCCGCGCGCGGCGGCGACCTTTCCACCGACCCGTCCTTCTGGGGGCTCGTCCCCGGCGAAGTCGCGGCTTCGGACAAGATCCTGACGGCCGAAAACCGCATGGTGAATGTGCTTCGCGGGCGCGGATACCCGAAGGCGAAAATCGCCGAACGCCGGATTACCGCCGACCACAGCACCAACAGGCTCGACGTCACCCTGATCGCCGATGCCGGCCCGCAAGCCCGCTTCGGAAGCGTTACCGTCAGCGGAACGGAAGTGACCGATCCGGATTTCGTGATTCAGCAGGCCATGCTGCCTCAAGGCGGCATCTATTCCCCCGAAGACCTTGCCCGGGCCCGCAAGCGCTTGAACGAGCTGGGGATCTTCTCGTCCATCCGGTTGGTGGAAGGCGATATCGAAGGCCCGGACGGCACCATGCCGATCACGATCGAGGTCAGCGAACGCAAGCGCCACGTCATCGGTGCGGGGGCGTCCTGGTCCAGTACCGAAGGCTTCGGGGTGGAGTCCTACTGGCGCCGCAGAAACCTGTTCGGCCGCGGGGAACTGCTCTCGATCGACGGATCTGTCGGACGGCTTGGAAACGAGAGCCTGACGGAACTGGAATATTCGGCCCGCATCGCCTTCGAGAAACCAGGGGTTTTCGGACCGCTGACCAGCTTTTCAACCAGCCTCGGGGCGCGGCAGGAAAATCCGGACGCCTATCTGAGCCGGACGATCACCTACGATGCTTATCTCAACCGGCAATTCACCGAACAGCTCAAGGGACGCGCGGGCGGCGAAATCTTTTATGCCAATGAAGAGGATGCCTTCGGGGACAGCGACTACCTGCTCGTCGGCCTGCCGGCGGACCTGACCTTCGACAACAGGGACGACCTGCTCAACCCGTCCAAGGGGATCTTTGCCTCCCTTTTTGCCGAACCGGCCTATGACACCCTGAATTCCAATGCGATGGGCTTCGTGAAAGGCACGGTCTCGAGCTACTACGCGCTGGACAAATCGAAAAGGTTCATCCTCGCGGGCAAAGCCACCGCAGGCTCCATCTTCGCGCCTTCCGTCGAATCCGTTCCGGCGAGCCGGCGCTATATCGCCGGCGGAGGCGGATCGATCCGCGGCTATGCCTACCGCAACGTCGGGCCCCGTCTGAATGGCGAAGTGATCGGCGGACGGTCACTCATCGAGCTTTCCGGCGAAGTCCGGGTGAAAATCACCGAGACCATCGGAATCGTCGGCTTTGTCGATGCCGGCAATGCCTATGAGGATAGTTTTCCCGACTTTTCGGAAGGCCTGAAGGTGGGCGTCGGGGCTGGGCTGCGCTATTTTACTCCGATAGGGCCGCTTCGGATCGACGCGGCCATACCGCTGGATCCGGAACAGGATGACCCGGATTTCGCCCTTTATGTCGGTTTGAGCCAGGCGTTTTAGCGCATATGCGTTTTTTGAAGCTCACTTTGAGGATCTTCGGATTCCTGATCGCGCTCGCGATCGTGATTCCGGTTCTTGCGATCGCCGCGATGCAGGTTCCGGCCGGGCGGTCCTTCGTCTCCGGTGTCGTCAGCAACCTCGCCTCGTCGGACGGCCGCACCGTTACCCTCGACGGCCTTTATGTCGGCTTCGGTCTCGATGCGCGGCTCGACCGCGTGACGGTCGCCGACAGCAAAGGCGTCTGGCTGACGGCCGACCGGATCGCGGTAGACTGGCATCCGCTGCAGCTTCTTTCGGGCGATCTGGATATCGCCAGTGTCAACGCCGGCCGGCTCGATCTTGAAAGACAACCGCTGCCGCCGGAAAACACCACATCGGAGGAGAATGCCGAAAGTGACGAGCCGGGAGGATTTTCACTTCCTCTCAACGTCAAGGTGGAAAACCTCGCCCTTGGTGAAATCAATCTCGGCGAAGCCTTGCTCGGCACCCCCATATCCCTGACCGCGTCCGGCTCCGGCTCCTTTGCCATGGACCCGGCGCTCATCACGGCCGACCTCGATGTCCACAGGATCGACGGGATCGATGCGGGCCTGACGGCCAAAGCCGAATTCGAGCCTGCAGCGGAAACGCTGGCCTTCGATATCTCCGTTTCCGAACCGCGCGGCGGACTTGCCGCCCGTCTGCTCGAGGTTCCCGATCTGCCGGCCCTGCGCCTGGACCTGAAAGGCGATGGCCCGCTGACCAATTGGGCTGCCAATCTTGCCATCGCCCTCGATGGGCGTCAGACCGTGACCGGCTCCGCCAAGATCGAAGAAAAAGCCGGCGACCGGTACCTTTCGTTCGATCTCGACGGCGATCTCGCCCCCCTGGCGCCGCCGGAAGCTCAGGCCTTTCTGCTCGGCACCACGAATGCGTCCGGCCAGGCGCGGTTCTCCGCCGATTTCGCACCCCAGTCGGCAGACATTACGCTGAAAACCCAGACGGTTTCGCTGGATGCCAAGGCGGACCTGACCTCATCGACCATCAGCGCGAATGCCCATCTTTCGGTAAGTGCGGGTGATAATGCCCTTATCGCCGTCGATATCGCTGACCGGCGTATCGTCTTCGGTCCGATGGAGGCCAGTTTTTCCGCTTCCGGCCAGCGCTCGGCGGCGGACTGGTCAACCCAGTTCAGCCTGGCTTCCTTTCAGACGACGGAGGCAAAGACGGAGCGGGTCGAGCTGGTTGCGTCGGGCTCCGGTGCAGATCTGACGCCGGACGCGCTGACCACTCCCTTCTCGCTGTCGATCGGGATCGTCGCTCTGGAGGGCCTGACAGCCGAGACCGCGCCGCTTTCCGGCCAGATCTCGGTCAAGGGCACCGGGACGGCGGACGGCGCAAACCAGACCGTGCAGTTTGCTGCCCTGGCGGTCAGCACCGACATCGGCGCGATCACCCTGACGGATACCGAGGTTTCAGCAGATAAAATCGATGGTCAGGGACGGCTTTCCCTAGCGGACCTTGCGAAGCTCTCCGGGCTGGCGGGCCGCGATCTGAGCGGCAGCCTGAACGGAACTTTCTCCGCCGACATCGATCCTTCAACCCTCGGCGGTTCGGCAACCGCCGCCCTTGTCACACGGGACCTCAAGACAGGGGTGTCCCAGGCCGATGCGCTCATGAACGGCGAGAGCACGATCGACCTGACCTTGGATCTGGCCGGAGCCGACCAGATCGCCGTCAACGCCCTGTCTCTCAAAAACGAGGCCTTGGAGGTCAGCGGCAACGCGGAATACAAGGATGCCACCCTGACATCAGACCTGACCGCGCGCGTTTCGGATCTCGCCAAGGTCGATCCCCAGCTCAAAGGCGCTCTGTCCCTCGACGCCGAGACGTCCGGTCCGCTCGACGCGCTTGAGGTCCAGGCGGAAGCGTCCTCCAATCAGATCCTCCTGGCCGGAACACCGCTCGATAACCTGACTTTCTCTGCGCAGGCAACGGCCGACCCGGCTGCGCCGACGGCGAAGATCAAGAGCACGGCTTCTCTCAACGGCCAGCCGATTTCCGTCGATGTTGAGTTGACGAGCAAGGACGGGGGAGCGGATGTCAGCCCGCTTTCGATCCGTCTTGCCGGAAATACGGTAACCGGTTCCCTCGCCGTTGCCGATCTCGCCAAGCCGGTCGCAACGCTGAAAGGCGATCTGAAAATCGACGCTCCCGATCTCGCCGCTCTCTCGCCCCTTCTGCTGACGGAAATCAGCGGACGGATACAAGGCACGGTTTCGGCCGATCCGGACAGCAAAACACTGGCACTGGATGTGACCGGCGCCGATATCGGCGTTCCCTCCGTCAGTCTCGGTACCCTGAAGCTCAAGGCAAATATCGCGGCTCCCTACGCGCCTGAAACCGTCACCGCGGATATTGAACTCTCCGGCTTGCTGACGGACGCCACGCCGATTCACAACGTGGTCATCAACGCCAAGCCCGAGGGTACCGGCACCGCAATTTCCGCCGAAATCAGCATGGACAAGGCGAACAAGGACGGACTGACCCTGAAGGCCAACATCAGCGAGCCGGAAAGCGGCAGCTATCTGCTTGCGCTTCAGGATCTCGCCCTGCGCTACCAGGGCCTGACCAGCAAACTCAAGCAGCCCACCTCGATCTCCTATGCAAATGGCGATGCCACCATCGAACCGCTGGAACTGCAGCTCGGCAACGGCTCCCTGACTCTGTCCGGCAAAGCGGGCCAGTCGCTCGATCTGGCAGCCGACCTGAATTCCGTTCCTCTGAATCTTGCAAATGCCTTCGTACCGTCTCTGGGCCTCGGGGGAACGCTGTCCGGAAAAGCCAACGCCAAGGGCAGCGCATCCTCACCGGAGGCGGAATGGTCGATTTCGGGAGCAGGCCTCACGGCCAGCGAACTGCAGAAGAACGGTCTGGCGGCCCTCAACCTGACCTCTTCCGGAACGCTGAAAAACAATCAGATTACACAGACAACCAAGATCAGTGATCCCAACGGTCTGAACCTCGCCACATCGGGTACTGTCGGACTGGCGAAACCCAATCAGCTTTCCCTCACGCTCGACGGTACCGTTCCGACCGCAGCCGTGCGGCGGCCCATGCTGGAGGCCGGGCTGCGGGGCGACGGATCGATCGGCCTGAAGGGCACAGTGACCGGCAGCGCAGCGTCGCCTGCCTATGAGATCACGGCGACGCCAGCCGGGCTGAAAATCACCAGCCTGACGACCGGACTGACTGCCCAGAATTTCCGCGGGTCAGCCGCAGTTTCCCAGGACCGGGCGACGCTGGACGGTATTGCCGGCGATCTCGCCACCGGCGGAAGTTTTTCCGCCAGCGGGTCAATCGGCATGAAAGACGGCTTTCCTGCGGATCTTTCCCTGAAGCTCGACAAGGGCCGCTATGTCGATCCCGGCCTGGTTACGGCGGAAATCGATGCCGACCTGAAGATTTCAGGTCCCCTGGCCTCGACATCCAGCTCGGCACTGATCGAAGGAAAGGTCACCATCAACAAGGCCGATATTTCCATACCCGAATATCTGCCGGGCGCGATCCCTCCGGTGGAGGTGCGTCACGTCAATGCCTCCAAGGCTGTCCGCCAGCAGGTTGCAGATCTCGGCGGGGAGCCCAAACAGACCGAGGCTCAGCAGCGCAGCTTCCCGCCACGGCTCGATATCCTGCTGTCCGCTCCAGGGCGTATCTTCATCCGCGGCCGCGGGCTGGATGCCGAGCTTTACGGCGACCTGAAGGTCGTCGGCACGTCGACCAACCCGCAAGCGATCGGCGCCTTCAATCTCAAGCGCGGCCAGCTCGACATTCTGACCAGACGGCTTCTTTTCTCGCACGGCAATGCCACGTTCGACGGTTCGCTGACACCGATCATCGATTTCGCGGCAACCACGTCGGTGAGCGAAACGACCATTACCGTGAGCATCGAGGGCGAGGCCGACGATCCGCAAATCGCCTTCACCTCCTCACCGGAACTGCCGCAGGACGAGGTGCTCGCGCTGCTTTTGTTCGGCAAGAACGTCGGCAATCTTTCGGCGACCCAGGTGGCGCGCCTGGCGGCGGCTATCGCAACCCTTACCGGCGGAAGCGACAACGGTCCCCTCGCCTCCATCCGAAAGTCTCTCGGACTTGACGCGATCGACGTGAATACCGACGGCGAGAACGGCCCGTCGGTGTCAGTCGGCAAATACATCAACGACAACATCTATCTGGGCGTTGAACAGGGAACGGGATCTGGATCGAGCCGGGTCAAGGTCGATATCGATCTGAACCGCGGCCTGAAGGTCCGCGGTGAAGTCGGTGCCGACGGATCGTCGAAGGCCGGTATCTTCTTCGAGAAGGAATACTAGGAGCGCGGCTTCACACAAGATGTCGCCCCTGAACCCCGTTATATTTAACAGCGCCTGCACAAGAACCCGCCGTCCGCCGCTCTCTAAGCGACAAATTGTCCATCAGCCGTTGCGGTGCACGGCCTTAACGTGCGAGGTTGCGCGCCATGACCCACACAAACAGGAAAAACACTCCGTCCCTCCCGGAGGAAACCGTTTATCTGGTAGCGGAGACAACCGGCAGCGGCGGGAGCGCAGCAATGTCCAACAACAGCAGCGACTACACCCTGGGTGAGCGGATCTGCAAAGCCCGCGACGCCACCGGGCTTTCCACCGCACAGCTTGCACGCCGTCTCGGGATCAAGACGTCAACCATGCAAAGCTGGGAAAGCGACCGCTCCGAACCACGTTCGAACAAGCTGGTCCTGCTCGCAGGCGTTCTGAACGTCAGCCCGACATGGCTTCTGGTCGGACGCGGTACACCGCCGATTTCAGAAGAACCGGCCGGAACGGATCTGGACAGCATGCGCATCGCTCTTGACCGCATCCAGCGCCAGGCCCAGGCGCTCACCGACGAAATCGCCTCCCTTCAGGAACGCCTGAACGGAGACTGACACTCCAGGCCCGAGAAAAAGACGCTCAATCGGCCTTTTCCGCCTTACCTGCAAGCCGGAGGAGATCCTCCAGGATCTCATCCGGGACCTTAAGCCCATCTCTCTCCGCAATCCCGCGGGCCTCCAGTCTGCGGCTTCCCGGCATGCGGGCGCCGTCCGTCCGCTCGATTTCGTCGAATAACAGGCCGATCCGCTCCCAGTAGGCGTTGCCGGAGGTCAGTCCAGGATCGATTGCCAGTATGGTCTGCGACAGGTTGGGCGGAGCGCCCTCGCCGTCGAACACGCTGTTGGCCTCAAATCCGAAATGCGCTCCGACGAGCGCCGCAGACAGCACTTCGATCATCATGGCAAGCGCCGCCCCCTTCGCTTCGCCGATCGGCACCATCGTGCCCTTCATGGCGGCTGCCGTATCCGTAGTGGGCTTCCCCTGATCGTCGAGGGCCCAGCCCTCCGGAATCGGCTTTCCGGTCCGGTGAGCGGCCATGACCTTGCCCTTGGCGACACGAGAGACGGCGAAATCGATGACCAGCGGTGGCTTTCCTTCCGGGCCGGGTGCCGCAAAACAGATCGGGTTGGTGCCGAACATCGCCCGGCTTGCCCCCCAAGGCGCGACCGCTTTCGGAGCATTGCCGAAGATCATCGCCACGAGACCCTTGCCGGCAAGCGCCTCGCAATGAGCGCCGCCCTGACCGAAATGATGAGAGCGGTGAATAGCGGCAAGCGCGATGCCGTTTTCCCGGGCCATTTCCGGCAGGAGCTCCAGAGCCAAACCAATCGCCGGGTAGGCGAACCCGTGGCCGGCATCGATGCGCACCAGTCCAGGCCTCACCTGCTCATACGACGGACGGGCCTCGCCGTTCACCTTCCCCGACCGGACCTGCTCGACATAGGATGGCATGCGCGACAAACCGTGACCGGGCTGACCGGACGCTTCCGCGCCAACGAGCGCACGGGCAACAGGACCGGCATTCTCAGGCGCCGTCCCCGCGGCGATCAGGGCCTTGACGGCAAGCCGTTCGGCTTCGGCAATGGAAATTGACGGTGTCACTCTTTACTCGTTCCCTGTCAGGTTATGCGCGCGTGGAGGTGGAAGCCGCTCCAATACCCTGCCGGTCGGTTTCCTGCAAATTGCCTTTGCGGCAGGACATTTCCGCCCTCACTCTTTTCGCAAAAGGCCTTGCCAGAGGCTTCCCATGCCGCCTATCTCTAGGTCAACGGATCTCCAGTCGGAAAAGACTGCAGATCCAGAAGTTTGGCCTATCCGAAAAGTGCCGGATCATCTCGGCGGCATTACTCTGATCGCTGATTGCTCCGGAGAACCTTTACGGGTTTTCAACCGACCCGTCCCATCCCCAGGGAGATCCCCATGTCATTGAATACATCGCTTTTGAAACAGCAGGTTTTTATCGACGGCGCCTGGGCGGACGCCGACAGCGGCAAAACGATTGACGTGATCAACCCGGCGACCGGCGAAACGATCGGAACCGTGCCTTTTTGCGGCCGCGCGGAAACCGCGCGCGCGATCGCGGCCGCCGAGGCCGCGTTGCCGGTCTGGAAGGCCCTGACCGCTGAAGCCCGTGCCGGACATATGCACGCTCTGTGCGACGCCATCATGGAGGATATCGACGATCTCGCGGTGCTCCTGACCACCGAAATGGGCAAGCCCCTGGCCGAAGCAAAGGGCGAAATCGCGCTCGGCGTGAAATACATCCGCTTCCTCGCCGAGGAAGGCAGGCGGGTCTATGGGGACACCATCCCCTCGCCCTGGGCGGACCGCCGTATCCTGGTCACCAAGGAGCCCGTGGGTGTCGCCGGCTCCATCACGCCCTGGAACTTCCCGAACTCGATGATCGCCCGCAAGCTCGGCGCAGCGCTCGCGGCGGGTTGCACCATGGTGATGAAACCGGCCGAATTCACGCCCTACTCCGCCCTGATCTACGGCGTCATGGCGGAAAAATCCGGTCTTCCCAAGGGGGTCATCAATATCATCACCGGCGATGCGCCCGCCATCGGTGAGGAAATGTGCGAGAACCCCGCCCTGCAGAAGCTCACCTTCACCGGATCCACCCGGGTGGGCAAACTGCTGGCTTCCAACGCCAGCAAGCAGATGAAGAAGATCTCCATGGAACTCGGCGGCAACGCGCCGTTCATCGTGTTCGACGATGCGGATCTCGACCGGGCCGCCGACGGAGCGATCGCCAGCAAATTCCGAAACTCAGGCCAGACCTGTGTCTGCGCCAACCGGATCTACGTTCAGGCCGGTGTCTACGATGCTTTCGCCGAAAAGCTGAAGAACGCCATGGCGGCACAGCTGAAGATCGGCGACGGGCTTGAAGACGGCATCACGCAGGGGCCGCTGATCAACGAAGCCGCGGTCGAAAAAGTGGCAGCGCATGTTCAGGATGCCCTTTCCAAGGGCGGCGTTCTGGTAACAGGCGGACATCGCCTGAACAGCCCGGGCACCTTCTTCGAGCCGACGCTGATCACTGGGGCGACCAAGGAAATGAAGGTGGCGCACGAAGAGACTTTCGGTCCGCTGGCCGCGCTCTTCAAGTTCGAGACCGAGGAAGAAGTCCTCGCGCTTGCAAACGATACGGAATACGGGCTCGCCTGTTACTTCTATACCAGCGACCTCGGCCGGACCTTCCGGGTGATGGAAGGGCTGCAATACGGCCTTGTCGGCGTCAATGAGGGCGTGATCACGACCGAAGTCGCCCCCTTCGGCGGCTTCAAGGAAAGCGGCGTCGGCAACGAGGGCTCCAAATACGGCCTCGATGATTATCTGAACGTGAAATACACCTGCATCGGCGGCCTGGGTAAGTAAACCGGACCGGAGATAGGCTCCAGCCCGCTTTCAGGTGCCTTGACCTGAGAGCGGGCGGGCTGGCTCGTCCGCACCATGAAGCCTCAGGCGGCCGTCTTGAGCAGGTCCGAGAAGCACGGTGCGTTCATCGGCTTGCCGAACAGATAGCCCTGGCCCAACCGGCAACCGAGCTCGAGCAGCTTGTCGGCCTGTGCCTGTGTCTCGATCCCTTCCACCAGAACTGACATGCCGTATCCCCTCGCGAGGTGGAGCACCGCCTCGATGACGGCGATATCCTGCCGGCTGGTGATCGACTGGCGGACGAAGGACCGGTCCAGCTTGATCTTCGAGAACGGATATTTGGTAATATAGCCAAGCGAGGAATAACCGGTGCCGAAATCATCCATCGAGAAACTGCAGCCGAGGGCCTTCAGTTCTTCCATGCAGAATTGCAGGTCGGGACTTTCGTCGATGAACAGGGATTCGGTGACTTCAAGATCGAGCCGTTCCGCAGGAAAGCGTGTGCGTTCCAGTGCTTCGGCAACGGTGGCGACGAGGTTGCCGCGGCTGAACTGAACGGCCGAGATGTTGATGGAGAGTTTGAGCGGGCCGCTCCAGGACAAGGCCTCCTTCATGGCGCGGTTCAAAGCCCAGGCTCCGAGTTCGACGATATAGCCGTTTTCTTCCGCGATCGGGATGAATTCGGCGGGCGATATCGGCCCCAGTTGCCGGTGCTCCCATCTCAGCAGCGCCTCGGCCCCAAAAACGGATCCGTCGGCGAGATTGACGAGCGGCTGATAGACCATCCGCAATTCATCGCGGAGGATCGCCTTGAACAGCTCCGTTTCCAGGGTTCGCCGCCGCTGAAGCGCTTCGTCCATTTCCGGCCGGAAAACCAGAACGGGCGACACCCCGTCACGGCGGACCTTGGCGAGGGCGTTGCCGGAATTCTTGAGCAGCATGTTCGGCTGGATATCGCCTTCGGCCAGCACGTATCCGAAATTGAGCTGTACCGAAATCCGGGCGCCGTCGACCGTGTAGTCTTCGCCGATGAAATTCTGGATGGTCTCGATCATTGCGAGATCCTGATCCTGCTCCGTGTCGCACACGAACACGCCGGCAAACACATCGGCGGAAATGGCCGACCAGATCGCGTCCTGGGCGATATGGCTCTTGAGCCGCGAGGCAACCGCCTGACGGACCCGGTCGCCATAGGAAAATCCGAGCGAGGCTATGATCTGGTCCAGATTTGTAAGGGCAAACTGGATCAGGCACAGGCACTCTCCCCTGCGTTGGGCAACCTGGGTTTTGCGCACCAGCTCCTCTTCAAAGCCGGTCCGGTTCAAAAGTCCGGTGATCGGATCGAACCTGGCGAGATATTCCAGCCGCTCCGCGGATAGCCGCTCTTCCGTCACGTCCCGGCAGGTCAGACAGGCCAGCAGTTGCGTTTCAACGTCCTGGCGGCGGTTCGCCCGCACCACGCTCTTTTCCGACCGGGTGACCACATATTCGATGAATTGCCGGTTACCGTTTTCCTGCGGGAGGGTCAGAACCTTCGACACCGGCCGCATTTCGGGGCCGCTTTCGAATACCGCCAGGGCTTCTTCCGCCAGTTCCCGCGGCAGGACCGCTTGTGCGGACTGGCCGACCAGCGTCTGGCTGGCGAAGAGGGATCGGGCCGTCTGGCTTGCCGCTGTTATCTTTCCGTCGCTGCCGAGAACGATAATCGCATCGAAGCTGTCGTCGAACACGTGGTCGAGCATCCGTTCGCTGTTGCTGCGGCCGATTGTGGCGAGGCGCGACAACAGCTTGTGAAACCCGAGTTCGCGGAAAACGACCGTCGCGGCAGCGAACATGAGTATGAAATGCGCACTCGCGGTCGGAACGAGAACGGGAATCGATCTTTGAACAAGAAAAGCGACCAGCTCGAAAGCAAAGGCCGTTAGCGCGAGGATCAGGATCTTGACCGTCCACCCCTCGATCTTGGTCATCATTAGCAGGAAGAAGATGGTCAGGGCACACAGAACCGCGAGAGGTTCTCCATCGACCACCATAGCCCTGTCCTGAAGAAGCGTCTCCGCACCGAGGGCCTGGATCACGCTGCCGGGGAGTATCTCGAAAACGGGTACCGGAAACAGGTCCCTGAGTTCCTGGGCGCTTGCACCGATAATGACTTTCCTGTCCCGGAATGTGCCCGGTGCCGCCGTTCCGTTCAGAACGTCCACCAGAGACACTCGGGCCAGTTCATCTGCTGCAATGCTGTAATCAAGACCGAAGCTGCCACTGGTGGCCCCGGTGTAGTCGCCCAGAAAGGCCGCGGCGGAAATTTCGGAGCTGCCGGCGATGCTGTAGCCGAAAAGGTTGCGCCATATCCGGCTGTCGCTCTCCATGGGAACCATGACGACGACCGGCCAGGCCGTTTCCTCAAGTATTTCGATCGGCTGATTGATGATCTCTCCAGCCGAGCCGTCCGAAGACGCGGCCTGGCGGAAGACGGCCAGGCTCACATTGCCGGCTCTCTCGAAAGCGGCAGCCAGAAGGCTGTCGTCTTCCGGATTGGACGCGGCGCTGAAGTCGACATCGAAGAAGATATCCCGCGCCCCTTCGTCAACGAGGTGGTCGGTCAGCCGGGCGAAGACCCGTCGCGGCAGCGGCCACACGCCAAGCTCATCAAGGCTTCTGGCATCGATATCGACAATGACGATGTTTCCGGAAACGGACCGGTGGTCGCAGTGGAACCTGGCTTCCCATAAAAAACGGTCGAAGGCTATGCCAACCCCGGCGGCGCGCAGAACTGCAACTGCCGCAACCATCACGATCGCGGCAAGACATGCGTTGAAGAAACGCTTTTTATAATTCGCCTGCCAGGTCTGCACACCCACCGCCCGCGTTAGCTTGCCGAAAGGCACCAATCATCTGAAACCCGCCCGTTTCGGGCCGGGCCCGGGTCATGGCTACTTGTTGTTGCCCTTGCCTTTGCCGTTGCCGCCAGAATTTCCGTTACCGTTGCCGTTGTTACCGGAATTACCGTTGCCATTGCCGTTGTTACCGGAGTTCCCGTTGCCATTGCCGTTGTTGCCGGAATTGCCGTTGCCATTGCCGCTGTTGCCGGAGTTCCCGTTGCCATTGCCGTTGTTGCCGGAATTGCCGTTGCCATTGCCGTTGTTGCCGGAGTTTCCGTTGCCATTGCCACCGGCGTTGCTGTTCGAACTGGAATTACCATTGCCGCCGGCATTGCTGCTCTTGCCGTTGTTGCCGGAACTACCTGAACTCGCGGATGCATTCGTGTTGCGGCTATTGGCGGAAGCCGATGCCGATGGCACGTTCTTGACCGCAGGGGTCTCGAAGACGGGCGGGCGCTTGGTTCCCGGCTGGACCACCGGTCTCGTCTTGCCACCGACCGACAGGCCGACCTGCTGAGACGGTGAGCTGGAGGCATATTGCCCGGCTGTAAGGTCGGTCCGCTCGCCGGACGCAAAGTCTTCCACTGCGACCACGCCACGCCGGACCGAAACCCTGGCGTCCTTCCGGCGGACTTTCACCTCGAATTTCGTTCCCTTGACCACCGCAGCGAAGAACGGGGTCTCAACGGCAAAATGCGGCCGGCTGCGTTTTTCGACATCCACCTCGATAGTGCCCATGCGCTGCAGAAGCGTCGTTTGCGCTCCCCGGCTGCGGTAGGAGGAAATCGCGAAGGTCGTGTTCGGTCCGACGGCAATGGTTTCGCCGCCGCGCGCGACCAGCACTCTGGCGCCTGAACGCGTCCCGAGAGTGTAGCCTTTTTCGAAAACCATGCCCTTTTTGATACGAAAGGCTTCAACTCCAGGCGCGACAAAATAGGCCGCTCCCGAAACCCTCTTGATCACCCATTCCTGCGCCCCCGCATGCGTGGCGCTGAATACTGTGAGGGCCAGCACAAGGACCGGGAGAAATCTCCCCACCCTTTTGACGGAGAATTCCTGGTTTACCAAAAAGTTCAACAGCTTGGCACTGTGACGAGATACAAGCACAGTCATGGCGGAACTACCTGCCCTAAATTATTTGCCACGACAGTAACAGGACAGAATTTAACTCGAGGTGAAAATCGTATGTACTTTTGTCCAAAACACAGTGATTCTGCCGATATCTCTTACAGATTGTTAATATAACAAACAGATATTCTTTACTAAATCATATACTACTTTAAAGCGCATCAAGATAAACTTTCTACCTGCACCTCATCACGTTGCGAAGTCAACGTACCGACACATCCGCTCAGCAGGCGACCGTGGCGAGGAACGTGTCCGCAACCGGCCCAAAAACGGACCACGATTACCGCCCCAACTAAAGGTTACTTGCGGCCTTTACCGTTTCCGCCGGAATTGCCCTTTCCATTGCCACCGGAATTGCCATTGCCGGAATTTCCGTTGCCATTTCCACTGCCGCCGGAATTACCCTTTCCATTGCCGCCGGAATTTCCATTGTTACCGGAGTTCCCTTTGCCGCCGGAATTGCCTTTGTTTCCAGAGCTGCTTTTGCCGCTGTTGCCGCTCGATTTTCCGCTATTGCCCGAATTTCCGTTGCCGGTCGACTTGCCACCGGATGAGCTCTTGCCGCTGGACGAACTGCTGCTGACATTGCTGCCGCCGGTGTTGCTGCTGCTAGCTGAATTGCTGCTAGCGGCTGCATTGGCGCTGTTGTTTGCCCCGCGGCTTGCTGTGCCCGCACCATTCGTGCCGGTGACACCCCTGCTTTGAGCATTGGCAGCACGTGCCTCTTCAGCGGTTGCCGGGACGTTTTTGGCAATGCGCGTGTCGAATGCCGGCGCCCGCTTGGGGCCATCCTGGACGCTGGGTTTGGTTTTGCCGCCAACGGACAAACCGACATGACGGGAGGGATTGCTGGCAGCACTTTGCCCGGCGCCGACATTCGCAATCTCGCCGGAGGCAAAGTCGTGCACGTTGACCACGCCGCGGCCGACATTGATGGAGGCCGAATTCCTGGAAACACTGACCTTGAAAGCCGTGCCCTTGACCACGGCGGCAAGGAAAGGCGTCTCCACCTCGAAATGCCGGTACCACCGGCGCTTCACGTCGACTTCCACCTGCCCCTGGTCCTGGTAGAGAACCGTGCGCCTGATCAGGAAACCTTTCGGTTCAAGCGTGACCACCGATCGGGGCGAGATGGTGAACTTCTCCTTGCCGCGCGCGACGACGATCCGGCCACCGCCGGTTTTGACCTTCCAGCCCCTGCGGACCACCATGCCGCGTTCGGCGACAAAACTCTCGCCGGTCTTTGTTTCGACCTGCACACGTCCGCTTACGCGTTCAACCTTCCAATGCCACGAATTGTCCTGGTTCACCCCGTCTTCCGACCGTGCATCCAGGGAAAAGCCGAACATGAGCAAAAACGCCATGAAGAAGGAGGCCCAGACCTGAGCCGGCCGCAGACGGCCGCCATCGGCCGCCCTAACACCGGCCGAAACGCTGACGCCGTCATGCAGGCGGCGCGAATAGCTCTGACTGAACATGAATGCCCCCTTAGGCCTATCTTCATTGTTTCGGCAAAGCTACGCTGCGATATTTAACAATATTTAAAAGAAAACAGGAAATATTCCTCTTAATATTCTTTAATGAAAATTTGAACTTATTCGTTGATCAACAAACGCTTAATAACTTAACTCAATAAATTCTCAATTCCGTCATCAAAGTTGTATTTTCGGATATTTCCAGAAAACCGACAATCGCCGGTTTAGGCAATACAGGGATCGGATCCCGGTATTTTTCCGAAATAAATATCGGAGAAATTCGAAAAAAGCCCTCGCCAAACCCGAAGTTTCCGCTCGAACACCCTTGAGCGCGGGAATTCCGGTATTCGATCAGGGCGGTGGGGCCCGGGCTCGCGGCGGAAACTCAGACCGGCGTCAGAATTTCCCTTTCGACGGAGCGGAAAAGGTCAACATGATCGATGTTCATCTGGTCGATCCCGCACCGCACGGCTTTCTCAAACACCGCCCGGTCCTGGCCGTCATAAAACATCTGCGTGACCAGCCCGGCCTCCCTGGCCTTGGAGACCAGGTCTTCGCTGACGTTGTCCGGGCTGAATTCCAGAATATAAGCGTCCTGGGCAACGGCCCTGTCCACGGAACCGACATGCACATAAAGGACAAGGCGCTTGAGGTCGGGCACCTTGGCCCTGGCTTCCGCGCGGATCGACTGGTCGAAGGAGAAGGTCCAGGCGTCGTTGAGCATGCCCCGGACCGCGAGCATGTCACGGATCTCGGCCGGATCGCCCTCCTTGATCTCGACAAAGGTCGCGATGCGCCCGCGGCAGGCATCCAGAAAAGAATCCAGACGCGGAACCCGTTCGCCGGCGAATTCCGGACCGAACCAGCTACCGGCATCCAGCGCGTCGATGTCGCTGGAGACCAGGTCCGATATCCGGCCCTTGCCGTTCGTCGTACGGTCCACGGTTGCATCGTGCATCACATAGAGGATGCCGTCCTTCGACGGCCGAATGTCCAGCTCAACGACTTCGGCTCCAAGCTCGACCGCCTCTTCGAGGGAAGCGAAGGTGTTTTCCGGAGCCACAAGGCTGGCCCCCCGATGACACACGATGACCGCTTGTTTCACGTTTAATTCTCCTGTGTCTCCAGACCGGATGACTGGAGGATGCCGGGCTGACGGTGCGCCGTTCTAGAGGGAAGTTGCCAAACAGGTGCCTGAATTTCTTGATGGATTGATGACACCGGAACTTCCCGCATGATTTCATGCACTTAATGAAAATGCCAACTCTTGGTTGAGCGGTCAGCCTGATTTTTACCCGGCTAATTTTCGTGAAGCGATTCTGTTTTATGTGCTTCTGCCGATAAATTTCCCCTCTCAAAACCTTGAAACTTATACCAATAATCAACAGCTATAAATTCGTTCGGACGCCCGCCATTGTTCAGCCAGCACGAACAGTCAGTCAAATAGCGCCCCAGAAAATTTCGCCTATCTAGTGGCAGCAGCGTTCATGCGCGAACGCCCCCGACAACGCCATACGAGGTTTGATCATGATCCGTTTTGCAGCATCCGCACTTGCCCTGTCCCTCCTTACCGGAACCGCCTCCGCGGAGCCGGTCGCATTCGATTTCGACAAGTCCCACGCAAACCTGTCCTTCTCCTACAACCACCTCGGTTTCTCCACGACGGAAGGCCGTTTCGGCGACTGGCAAGGCACCCTGCTGATCGACAAGGAAACCCCCGCCAATTCCTCCGTCGAGTTCACCATCGACGTTTCCAGCCTCGACACCTTCTTCGCAGACCGGGACACACATTTCCTGAGCGCCGATTTCTTCGACGCCGAAAAATTTCCGACCGCCACCTTCAAGAGCACCAAGGTCGAACAGACCGGTGAAAACCAGCTTGAAGTGACCGGCGACCTGACCATCAAGGACATCACCAAGCCGGTGACCTTGACCGTCGACGTCACCACCTTCGGAGAACACCCGATGGCGAAGAAGGAAGCCGCCGGATTTTCCGTTTCCACGGTGCTGAAGCGTTCCGACTACGGCATGGACATGTATGTGCCTTATGTGGGTGACGAAGTGACCGTGACCTTCCATTCGGAAGCCCTCAAGAGCGACTCGACCAACTAACGGAAGGCGTCTCTCCAGGCTCGCCGGCAGAAGCTGGCCGACATGCCGTTCTCTCTGTGACCCGGAGCACCCTGCATTCCAGTGAAGGCAGGTAAGCTGTTCCGGCTTTTTGAAGTCGATCAACTTTCCTGCCTTCCCGCGGATCTGCCGGAAGGCAGGGTGATCTAGAGCATCCTGCGTTCAAGTGAAGGCAGATAAGATGCTCTAACATATTAAGATTGATCAACTTTTGGACGTTCAATCGATTCCGGTTGAACGTCCGTTGATCTAGGGAAACTCACATGCTGCGCAACACCAAGTCAGGTTACGGGTGGATCGCCATCGCCTTTCACTGGACCATGGCCCTCCTGATCATCGGCATGCTTGCACTCGGGCTCTACATGCACGGACTGCCGCAAACCGAACAGTCCACTTTCCAGCTCTACCAGCTGCACAAGTCGATCGGTTTCGTTGTGCTCGCCCTTGCGGTCCTGCGCCTCTGCTGGCGACTTGCGAACCCGGCACCGAAGCTGCCGGCCGGCATGCCTTCATGGGAAAAAGCCGCGGCGCATCTCGGCCATGCCGGCCTTTACGCCCTGATCTTCGCCCTGCCCGTCACCGGCTGGTTCATGGTGTCTGCGTCTCCCTGGGGCATTCCGACCATCCTGTTCAACATACAGCCGGTTCCGCACCTGCCCATACCAACCGCCCTCGGATCGCAGGAAGAGGCTGAAAGCTTCTTCAAGCTCCTGCATGAATATGGCGCCTATCTCCTGATCGCCCTGATCGTCGTGCATGCCGCAGCCGCCCTCAAGCATCATTTCATCGCCCGGGACGACACGCTGAAGCGCATGGTCTCCACCGCACCGGCACGGGCGGATATCTGACACCAAACTTTAGGTTTCTCCCACATGACGCTGAAAAAATTGACTTATGCTCTGGCAGTCCTTTCCACCACGACCCTGGCTGGACCGGTCTTTTCAGAGACCTGGAATGTCGATCCCGAAAAAAGTCGTCTCGGTTTCGAGGTCAAACAGGGCGATGGGACCCTGAAAGGCGTTTTCGCCACCTGGGAAGCCGATATCGACTTCGATCCGGCGGCACCGGAGGACGCGAAAATCTCGGCCGAGATCAAACCGATGAGCGCTTCCACGGGCAATCCCCAGTTCGACGGCACCCTGCCCGGCACGGACTGGTTCAATGTCGACGCCTTTCCGACCGCCGAATTCAAATCGGACAAGGTGAGCCTGGTCGAGGGCAACAATTACCGGGCGGACGGCATCCTGACCATCAGGGGCGTGGCGCAACCGGTGGAACTGGATTTCAAGCTGGATATTGCGGGCGACACCGCGACAGCCAAGGGAACGGCAACGGTCAAGCGGCTCGACTATCAGATGGGCACCGGCGTTGGCACCGACACCGTCGGCGACGTGGTGACCGTGACCCTCGACCTGACGGCGATCCGATAACCGGCCCTCGCGGTCGCGGGATCCTCCCTTCGGACCATAGCCTTTCCGTCTAATTGTGAAGGCCGGGCACTTGGCGTGCGCGGCCTTTTTGCCGTATGAGAACACCACTCAACGTTCCAGCGCCTCCGGGGCCTGAAAAACAGCCTGAACCCCGGGGACAGCCAGATCAGGAAAATCGTCCGATGAACGCTCCGCTCACGCCCCCCGCTTATCATCACAGCGCACTTTTTCCCCAAAGCGCGGACCAGACGCCTTACCGCAAACTGACTTCCGATCACGTCAGGACCGCGGAGTTCAACGGTGAAGAGGTTCTGGTGGTCGAACCGGAAGGCCTGCGCCTGCTTGCGGAAGAAGCCTTCAAGGACATCAACCACTTCCTGCGCCCCGGCCATCTGGAGCAGTTGAAGAAGATCCTCGACGATCCGGAAGCCACCGAGAACGACAAGTTCGTCGCCTTCGATCTTCTGAAAAACGCCAACATCGCCTCGCACGGCGTCCTGCCCATGTGCCAGGACACCGGCACCGCGATCATCATGGGCAAGAAGGGCCGCCGGGTGTGGACCGACGGAACCGATGAATCGGCGCTCGGCGAAGGCGCCCGCGACGCCTATTACAAGAAGAACCTGCGCTATTCGCAGCTCGCACCGATCTCCATGTTCGAGGAGAAGAACACCAAGAACAACATGCCCGCGCAGATCGAACTCTATGCGGAAGGCGAAGACGCCTACAAGTTCCTGTTCATGGCAAAGGGCGGCGGCTCTGCCAACAAGACTTTCCTGTTCCAGGGCACGCCGTCGCTGCTCACACATGACCGCATGGTGGATTTCCTGAAGGAAAAGATCCTGACACTCGGCACCGCCGCCTGCCCGCCCTATCACCTGGCGATCGTCATCGGCGGCACTTCCGCGGAGATGAACCTCAAGACGGCCAAGCTCGCCTCCGCGCGTTATCTCGACGGCCTGCCGACGCAGGGCTCCGAACTCGGTCACGCCTTCCGCGACCTGGAGATGGAAGCGGAAATCCACAAGCTGACCCAGGCGACCGGCGTCGGCGCGCAGTTCGGCGGCAAGTATTTCTGCCACGACGTGCGCGTCATCCGCCTGCCGCGCCACGGCGCGTCCCTGCCGATCGGTCTCGCGGTCTCCTGTTCGGCGGACCGTCAGGCGGTCGGCAAGATCACCAGGGACGGTATCTTCCTCGAACAGCTCGAGATGCATCCGGAAAAATATCTGCCGGAAGTGACCGACGAGCACCTCTCCGACAACGTGGTCAAGATCGACCTCACGAAACCGATGCCGGAAATCCTGGGCGAACTTTCCAAGCACCCGATCAAGACCCGGCTTTCGCTGACCGGTCCGCTGATCGTCGCCCGCGACCTGGCGCATTCCAAGCTGCGCGACCGGCTGGAAAACGGCGAGCCCCTGCCCGACTATTTCAAGAACCATCCGATCTATTATGCCGGCCCGGCCAAGACCCCGGAGGGCATGCCGTCCGGGTCCTTCGGCCCGACCACAGCCGGCCGGATGGATGCTTATGTGGACCAGTTCCAGGCCGCCGGCGGTTCCATGGTGATGCTGGCCAAGGGCAACCGCTCCGCCCAGGTGCGGCGTGCCTGCCAGGCCCATGGCGGCTTCTATCTCGGCTCCATCGGCGGACCGGCCGCCCGTCTCGCCCAGGACTGCATCAAGAAGGTGGAAGTGGTCGAGTTCGAGGAACTCGGCATGGAGGCTGTCTGGAAAATCGAAGTCGAGGACTTCCCGGCCTTCATCGTGGTCGACGACAAGGGCAATGACTTTTTCAAGGAACTGAATCTCGGGTGAGTAATTCTATCGAAGACATCCCGGCAGAAACCGGGATGTCTTCGATGCGACCAGCAGGTCTCCAGGCCCCCCCGGCACGCCGCCCGGCCTTGAGCCGGGGGGCACATCCGATTTGAACGACAGGTCAGATCAGATCCGGGACAGCGCAGGGCGTCGCGTCCGGCACACAGACATTCCGGCAAGCGCAGGATCGAATCTCCCGCCCCCTGTCAATGATTCTCATCGGGCCGAGCAAAGCCGTCTGAACCCGCCAAAAATCCGGCTTCACCTGTTCCTGAAACGCACAAACACGGCAACTGTGGCGGGAGCTGTCAGCAGAAACGCGCCTAGCACGTGAAAAACGTTGCAATTTCAGCACATTTGGATGAGGTCTGGCGCTCTCACATCAACGTGAGATTTCTTTAGCGACCTTTTTAGGCCATGATTATTAACCGAGCGGCAACGACATTTTCGTAGCGTTACCTTCTGTAAACAGCACTTCGAGGCGTGGGCCTGTGCTTATGGGGGATTAGAATGAAGAAACTTTTATTTGTAATGGTCGCGGTGATTGCCGGCGCATTTGCGCTGACCGCACAGGCAGCACCGCGTTACGGCTTTTTCGATCACAGCACCAACACCTGGGTCACCCCGAAATACCATCCGGGCGGCCCGTCTCCGGTCAAGCGCAAGCGGGTCAAATATGACGGTCCCTACTCGCCGGGCACCATCATCATCGATACGTCCGAGCGGCGTCTCTATCACGTGCTTTCGGGCGGCAAGGCGATGAAATACGGCGTCGGCGTCGGCAAGGAAGGCTTCCAGTGGGCCGGCACGCACCGCATCACCCGCAAGGCGGAATGGCCGGGCTGGACACCGCCGGCTCAGATGCGCGCCCGTGAACGCGCCAAAGGCCGTATCCTGCCGGCCTATATGCCGGGCGGCCCGAACAACCCGCTTGGCGCCCGCGCGCTCTATATCGGTTCCACGCTCTACCGCATCCATGGCACCAATCAGCCCTGGACCATCGGTTCGGCGGTTTCTTCCGGCTGTATCCGGCTTGCCAACGAGGATATCATCCACCTCTACAACAGCACGACGGTGGGCTCGAAAGTCATTGTGAAGCGTTAAGCGGATACATCTTCAAATCGGAAAAGCCGGGCCTGGAGCCCGGCTTTTTTCTTTCCGGCAGCTGCCGCCGGATCAGGCGTTCGGGATTTGCGCGCCAACCAACGCCGCGGCGGCCTGCTTTGCCGCTCTGGCCGGATCCGGGTCGAATCCCATATGGGCGGCGACGATGGCGCCCTCCTTCAGGATCAGAAGCTGCCGCGACAGAAGATCTGGATCGCGAGCGCCGGCCTCTTCCGCCAATGACAGGAACGCCTGCTGCAGAAGCCGCTTGTGCTCACGGGACTGGACATAGGCCGGATGGCCGGGGTCCTGGAACTCGGCTGACGCCTTAATGAACATGCAGCCTCTGAAATCCGGCTCGTCGAACCAGTCTTTCAGAATGTCGAAGATCGCCAGAAGCTTTTCCCGCGCAGACAGATCCAGATCGTCGAGCCTGCGGAACATCCAGTTCCGGAAGGTTTCGTCGCGACAGCGCAAAACCGCCAGGATGAGTTCGTCCTTGGTCCGGAAATGTTTGAACATGGTGGTTTTGGAAATACCGGTCTCGGCGACCAGCGTATCCATTCCGGTCGCGTGAAATCCGTCGCGGTAAAAGATCGACAGCGCCTTGCGCACCAGTTCGTCGCGTTTGTTCGGTCGCATGGACATCCTTTCTGTACAGACCTGTAAATAGATAAACCTGCCTTTAAGCGCAAGTTACAGCCTCATTTACGGATGCAAGCCGACTTGCCCGAAGAACGGGTCCGGCTGACAACGCTCCTCTTAGCTTTGATTTTCCTCCCATCTTTTGCCGGTCAATCGATTTTCTCGGATGGGAACAACCCGAGACAACCGTGGTTCGAAACGCTAGATTTTTTGCCTTGAATTAGTGAACAGATCGGTACATATTGTAAATGAAACTGAACAGATCAGTACATAATAATCCGTTCAAAGGTGAAGAACAATGCTGTCCGTCAGGCCCGCCTATCCGCGCCGCTTCTACGCGTTCGGTGTTTTCGTTGCGGTGGTGCTTCTGCTCGTCAACGCAGTACGGCCTGCCGTTCCGGATGGAGACGTTCCCGCCCCACCTTTTAAGGCTTTCCCGCCCCACACTCTTGCCATGGAGCTGACCCGATGACTGAACAACGCCCGCCCCTTCCACCCTTCACGAAAGACACCGCCCGCGCGAAAGTCCGCGCCGCGGAAGACGCCTGGAATGGTCAGAATCCAGAGAAAGTTGCCCTTGCCTATACGCTCGACACGATCTGGCGGAACCGCTCGGAATTTCCGGTCGGCCGCGAAGACGTGATCCGGTTCCTGACCCGGAAATGGCAAAAGGAGCTCGACTACCGCCTGATCAAGGAACTCTGGACCTTTGCAGGCAACCGGATCGCCGTGCGTTTTGCCTATGAATGGCATGATCAGGAAGGGCAGTGGTACCGTGCCTATGGCAATGAAAACTGGGAATTCGCGCCGAACGGCCTGATGCACCGACGGTTTGCCAGCATCAACGATCTGGCCATTTCCGATGCAGAGCGGAAAATGCACTGGCCGAAGGGACCGCGCCCGGCCGATCATCCCGGCCTCAGCGATCTCGGTCTCTGAAACCTTCCAGGGGAACCTGGTGGCAGGAAGATAAAAACGCGGAGCTGAAGCGTCTTCCTGAGTTTCCAGAAACAGGCTGAGTGCCGGTCCCTGCCGGCACTCGCGAAGGCGGCAAGTTTCCCGAAGCTACCGGTCCCGGCTCAGCCCCTTCTCTTCAAGTTCTTTCAGATACCCGCCCCAGTGCCTGTCCCGCTCCTGTCCGAGCTCGAGGAAGTAGGACCAGGTGAAAATGCCGGAATGGTGCATGTCGTCGAAATGAATGCGGACCGCGTAGTTGCCGACCGGCTCGATCTTCATGATCTCGACCAGACGCTTTCCAGGCACGGTCTGCTTCTGCGACGGTTCATGGCCCTGCACGTCCGCCGACGGCGAACAGACGCGCAGATATTCCGCCGCGAGTTCGTGTCTTTCGCCGGTATCGAAACCGACGGTGAGCGTCTTCCTGTCCTTGGAGACACGCAATTCCGTCGGCCAGGGGGCAGATGGGTCGGTCATGATCGGAACCTCTTGCGAAACCGGCTCGGACGATAGCGGGCTGCATTCTTCCGTCAAGACGCGATTTGTCCTGCCTGCTTCACCGCCTCGTAGCCTTCAAGCGCGGCCTGACGGGCTTCGGCATGATCGACGATCGGCCTCGGATAGCTTTCGCCGAGCGTTACCCCGGCCTTGTTCAGGACCTCTTCCGGTGCATCGAAGGGTGCGAAGAGATGGGCGGTTTCGAGCTTTTCAAGCTCCGGAACCCAGCGGCGCACGTATTTCCCCTCCGGATCGAATTTCCGCCCCTGGGTGATCGGGTTGAAGATGCGGAAATAGGGAGCCGCATCCGCGCCCGATCCTGCCACCCATTGCCAGCTTGCGGAGTTGTTGGCGAGATCCGCGTCCACCAGCGTGTCCCGGAACCAGGCTTCGCCGTGACGCCAGTCCAGACGGAGATGCTTGATCAGGAAACTCGCGACGATCATCCGCACCCTGTTATGCATGTAGCCGGTCTGCCAGAGCTCGCGCATGCCGGCGTCGACGACCGGATAACCGGTCAGACCTTTCTGCCAGCGCCTGAGATCTTCCGGCGCGTCGCGCCAGGGATAGGCATCGAAGGCCGGCCGCCAGTTTTCACCTGGCAGCTTGGGAAAATGATAAAGCAGGTGATGGGAAAACTCGCGCCAGGCAAGCTCGGAGAGAAATTTCCAGCCGTCGCCTTCAAGCCCACTGTCTTTCGACATCGTTTTCTTCGTTTCATGCCAGATCCGGCGCGGGGAAATGTCACCTAAATGAAGATGCGGCGACAACCATGAAACGTGGGGCAGGTCCGGCCGGTTGCGCAAGTCGCCATATCCGTCCAACCCGTCTTGCAGAAACGCCTTAAGGCGGTCTTCCGCGCCTTTTTCCCCTGGTTGCCAGAGCTTATCCCAGCCGTCCGCCCAGTTCGGGTTCGCCGGCAGCAGCTTCAGATCCTCCAGATCGTCGGCCTCGCCGGGTTTCAGAAACGCAGTCTTTTCCGGTGCGGGAAGCGGTTCTGCCACCTCGACCTCCCTGGCCGCCTTCCAGAAGGGCGAATAGACCTTGAACGGCCCGCCTGATTTCGTTTCAAGCTCCCACGGCTCGAAGAGCAGCGACGCCTTGAAACTCTTCGCCTCGAAACCGTCTTCCTTGAGTGCGGCCTTGATGTCCCGGTCTCGCTCGATCGCATGCGGTTCGTAGCAGCGGTTCCAATAGACAGCCCCGACCCCGGCCTGCTTGGCCAGTTGCGGGATCAGATGCCTTGCGCTGCCGCGCAGGAAGACGAGACCGGGCAAGGCCTCCTTGAGCGCGGCAAGGCTGTGATGCAGCCACCACTTGCTTGCACCGCCGAGCGGATGGGTGTTGCCGGACTGTTCGGGATTTTCAAGGATGAAGACGGGAAGAACCGGCCCGTTTTTTGCCGCTTCGGAAAGTGCCGGATTGTCCGTGGTTCTCAGGTCCTGACGGAACCAGACGAGTGTCGTCATGCTGCCTCTTTTTTCATTCTGCCAAAGACATACGCCGGAGGCTGCAATCGGATCAATCTGGGCGGTATGAATCCCTCCCCTGGACACCTGCCGGCAACTTTGCCGCAGACGCTTATCCGGCAAGGGAATTGACATGAGTAAACCGTCAAGTTTACCTATCACGTAATACCGGACGATTGTGATCCGGTTTTATTTGATATTCCCGGTCGCCACGCCATATGATCGGGACAAACAAGACAAGATCGAGGGAGAGCGGTTCTTGAAAGACGGTGAGATTGTTGTGCCGCCGCCGGCGGCATCCGAGGCCTCCACAAATTCAGCCCCGATGATCGATCCTTTCGGACGTGCGGTGACCTATCTGCGCGTGTCCGTCACCGACCGCTGCGACTTCCGCTGTGTCTACTGCATGGCGGAAGACATGACCTTCCTGCCCAAACGCGAAGTCCTGAGCCTGGAAGAACTCGACCGCCTGTGCACCGCCTTCATCGAAAAAGGCGTGCGCAAGCTGCGCCTGACGGGGGGCGAGCCCCTGGTGCGCAAAGGCATCATGAACCTGATCCGCAGTCTCGGACGGCATCTGGACAGCGGCGCGCTCGAAGAGCTGACGGTCACCACCAACGGTTCCCAGCTCTCCCGCTTTGCCGGTGAGCTTTACGATTGCGGCGTGCGGCGGATCAATGTTTCCGTCGACACGCTCGATCCGCAGAAATTCAAGACCGTCACCCGCTGGGGCGATCTCAACAAGGTGATGGACGGTATCCGGACCGCCACGCAGGCCGGGCTGAAGACCAAGATCAACATGGTCGCGCTCAAGGACGTCAACGAGCAGGAAATCGTCACCATGCTGAAATGGTGCCACGACCACGGCCACGACCTGACGCTCATCGAGACCATGCCGCTCGGCGAAATCGAGGGCGACCGGACCGATCAGTATCTGCCACTGTCAACCGTGCGCGCCCGATTGTCGGAAGACTTCACGCTGACCGATATCCCTTATAAGACCGGCGGCCCGGCGCGCTACGTCACGGTTGAGGAGACCAGCGGGCGGCTCGGCTTCATCACACCGATGACCCATAATTTTTGCGAAAGCTGCAATCGGGTCCGAGTGACCTGTACCGGTCAGCTCTACATGTGCCTCGGCCAGAACGACATGGCCGACCTGCGCGCGCCGCTGCGCGCTTCGGAAGGCAACGAACTGCTGAACAACGCGATCGACGAAGCCATCGGACGGAAGCCGAAAGGGCATGATTTCGTCATCGACCGGAACACCCGTCAGCCCACCGTTTCCCGCCACATGAGCGTCACAGGGGGCTAAAGCCCTCCGTCGACCGCCTTTTCCGGATCTTCAAGGATTTTTACTCTGCCGGCACGAAGTCCTGCCGGGTCGAGACATGGCGGATCGACAGGGTGGTGATCAGGCTGAGACCGATCCCGAGCGCCATGATCAGCACCATGCTCCAAGCAGACCCGGCCAGGAAGCTGTCTGCGTAAAGCCAGGCGACAACCGTCCCGGCGATGGCCCCGGTCCCCACCTGAAGGGAAGCCGTCAAGCCGGAAGCCGCCCCCGTCAGTTCCGGGCGCACACTGACCGCGCCCGACAGCGCGCTCGGCAGGCAAATGCCATTGCCAAGGCCCAGCAGGAACATCGGCAGGAACAGGGTCATGGGTGTCAGGGCGTCGAAAAAGGTGAAGCCCGCCAGCAAGGCGACGGACAGCATGCCTGTCAGCGTTCCTGCGAGTGCCATCGGGAACATGCCCACGCGTTCGGCGAATTTCCCAGACAGGAAATTCCCGGCCATGTAGCCGATTGCCACGAACATGAAATAGAACCCCATCTCGGCCGGGCTCAAAGCCAGGATTCCCGAGGCAATAAAGGGCGCTCCACCCAGATAGGCGAAATAAGTCAGGGCGTTAAAGGCCGCTGTCAGGCTGTAGCTCCAGTAAAGGGGCTCCCGGAACAGGATCATGTAGGATTTGATGACCTGACCGGGACCGGTGGCGGTGCGCTCCCTGTGGGTTTCCGGCAGGCGGTAGATGCTTGCCCACAGAACGCCCACGCCGAAGATCAGCATCAGGAAGAAGCCGCCCTGCCAGCCGTAGAACCGGTCGAGAACACCGCCGATGGCCGGTGCGATGGCTGGCATGACGGCCATGCCCATGGTTACGAAACCGATCATGCTGGCGGCCTGCCGGGGGCCGTAGAGGTCACGCACGATCGCGCGGCCGAGCACCATGCCGGTACAGCCGCCAGCCGCCTGAAGGACACGGGCGGCGATCAACGCTTCGATCGTCGTCGATATCAGGCACAAGACGGTCCCGAGCACGAACAGTACCATTCCGGCAATGATCACAGGGCGCCGCCCAAACTGATCCGACAATGGGCCCCAGAAGAGCTGGGAGATCGCCACCGCAATGAAAAAAGCGGACATGGACAGCTGAATCTCTCCAGCCGTCGCGGAAAACACCAGCATCATCCCGGCGAGCGACGGCAGATAGATCTGCATGGCCAGCGGGCTGACCGTGGTGATCGCGATCAGCACAGCCAGGGAAGGCTTTTCGTCAATTCGCGTTCTGGGTGAAGGTCGGGAAGACATGCCCGTCAGGAAACCTGCTGTTTTTCGAAGACGCCGGCCAGTGATTTGTTTATTTTCGAAACTAAAGAACTCGCGTGATCTGGCCGTGAAAAACCCAATTGTTCCAATAACTAAAATTTTAACGCAAGAGATTCAGGCTCAAACTGAGGCTGGCTGGAAAATTGATACAGGAGCCTCGCTTGCCGGAGACGCGAGTGCCACACCCGAATCCGTTCCCGTCAACTTCTGGCTGTCTCTTTGTGTCAATATCAGCAGAGCATGCTTCACCCTGCGTCTCTGGCTGCGGCAGAAGTCCCGCTCCTGCCGCACGGTCACAGAACGTTTGCAGTTCAGTCGAAAACGATCTCGGGCGCGGCACGTTCAGGCGAGGCCGCGGCCCGATCGATTGCCTCACAGACCTTCGCTGCGATGTTCCTGTAGACACCGGTCACCGCTCCGTCCGGATCGGAAACGACCACGGGCGTTCCGGCATCGGAGGTTTCCCGGATTGTCATCGTCAGGGGGATTTCGCCCAGAAACGGCACACCGAGCCTTTCCGCTTCCGAGCGCGCGCCGCCGTGACCGAAGATATCGTGGCGGCTGCCGCAGTCCGGACAGAGAAAATAGCTCATGTTCTCAATGATCCCGAGAACCGGAACATCCACCCGTTTGAACATGTTGATCCCCTTGCGGGCATCGATCAGGGCAAGATCCTGCGGGGTGGACACGATCACCGCGCCGGCCAGCGGAACCTGCTGGGCCATGGTGAGCTGTGCGTCGCCGGTTCCGGGGGGCATATCCACCACGAGCACGTCCAGCTCTCCCCAGGTCACTTCACGCAGCATCTGCGTAAGGGCGGAAATAACCATCGGGCCGCGCCAGATCATCGGTGTTTCCTCTTCCACCAGGAAGCCCATCGACATGACCTTGACGCCATAGCCTTCAAGCGGCTTCATGAGCCGGCCGGACAGCGGTTCGGGCCGGCCTGATACCTTGAACAGGCGCGGAATCGACGGACCGTAGATATCCGCATCGAGGACACCGACCTTCAGGCCGTTGGCCGCCATCGCCAATGCCAGGTTCGCTGAGGTCGTGGATTTGCCGACACCGCCCTTGCCCGAAGCCACGGCAATAATGTGCCTGATGCCGGGCACTCCCGGTTTGTCCGGCGCCTTCTCCCCGCCCGAGCGCTGAGGCCGCTGTGGCGCAGGCTCCGGCGCCGAATTCCGGGCCGCTTCGGGCGTACGTTCCGCCGTCAGCGCCACCATGGCGTTTTCCACGCCGTCGACTTCCCTGACGACTTTTTCGGCAGCCTGGCGCAGCGGCTCGAGTTCGTGCGCCCGGTCGGAGGGTACCGTTATGGAAAACGCCACGCGGCCATCGGATACAAAGACATCCGACACCAGACCCAGCGAGACGATATCGCCCTCAAGGTCCGGTCCCTTGATCTGCCTGAGCCGGTCGATGACGGCGGATTTTATGCTGTCGTTCATAGTTCATCCTGTTGAGTTCGCCGGCCCTTTGCAGACCCCAAAAGCCGAAGGCCGGAATTCCGGATCACAAGGTCACAGATATAGGCGCATTCTGTCAAAAGGCAGCAGCCGATTGCGCCTCTCGCCAGCGGCTTTTCAACACCGGGTGTTTTTCCAGCTAAAACTCACCCGCAATATTTTGACGCAGCCATTCATTTCACTTGCTTTTTTCTTGATATTTCTGGGATAGTCAGAGGTAGATTCTTGCACATACAACCAAACAACCAGCATCAGTTGTAATTCAGGTGACAATTTGTTTAAAAATTGCAGATTAATTGCAGTTCTTTTATTTATTCCACTATTTCATATCTTCTCCGCCTCCGACGCATCCGCAAAAGTAATACGGCTGGTCGCGAGCAACTATCCCCCATATGAAATGGTGGAACCGGTCAACGGCTTGAGAGGTTTCGATTTCGAAGTCGTCACAGCCGCCTTCGAGCGCGCCGGACGGCAGGTTCGGATCGACTTCACGCCGTGGAAAAGAGCGATGGCGGAGGTCGAAGCCGGTACGGCTGCCGGCATCTTGTCCTGCGCCTATCGGGCACAACGGGAGGATTTCGTTTTTTATTCCGACCAGATCAGCACTTCCACCGACGGCGTCTTCCACCGCAGCGATTTCCCCGCGAAAGAGATCACCAGCGCATACGATCTGATCGGTGAGAATGTCGGTGCGGTTCCGGGCTACGCCACCCATTCCAGATTGCTGGATATCGGCGCAAAGCCTTTCGGCGTTCCCGACGATCTCTCCGGGATCAGGATGCTGGAAGTCGGGCGTTTCGACTACCTTTATAACGGCCGGCAGGTGACCGATTTCCTGATAAAACAGCTCGGTTTCGGTGACCGTTTCCGCTTCGCGCCCCTCGAAGACAAACCCTTCTTTCTATGCATCTCAAAAGCCTACCCCGCCGCCGATCGCCTTCTGGCCGATTTCAACGAGGGACTTGCCGCCGTCCGGGCGGATGGGACCTATGGCCGCATCCACGCAAAATACAGGTAATCCCCCTGGATTGTCCCGATCTGAAATAGGAACAATGTTTGTGTTGCGCGGTCGGCCTCACCGGGTACGCTCGCGAAAAATGCTCCCCACGCCGGCAGCCGCCGGAAATTCCCACAGATCGAGGATGGTCATATGCCCGCCTGCTTCATCACCGCGACGAATCGCGGGATCGGACTGGAACTTGCCCGCGCAGCACTCTCCAAGGGCTGGACGGTCTACGGGTCGGTTCGCTCCGCCGAGGCCGCGCTGGCATCTGGTAAAGAGCTCGGCCCCCGATACGAGCCGCTGATCTTCGACGTAACCGACCACGAAGCGGTCAAGAGCGCGGCGGCCGGTCTGACAGGTGCCATCGACCTGCTGATCAACAACGCAGGCGTCATAGGCCCCGACCGTCAAACGCCCCACGACATGGATTTCGACGGTTTCGCCGAAACGCTGGCCGTGAACACCCTTGCGCCACTTGCCGTTTCGCAGGCTTTCCTGCCGCATCTGCGGCGATCGGACAGGGCCAGGATCCTGACGGTCTCAAGCCAGATGTCCTGGATGGGTTACCGCAAACCGGACACCCTCGCCTACCGCGCGTCGAAAGCCGCCGTGAACAAGGTCATGCAGGGTCTTGCAACCGCTCTGGAAGAAGAAGGCATTCCGGTCGCCCTCGTCGACCCGGGCTGGGTGCGCACCGATATGGGCGGTCCCGCTGCCGACACCTGCCCCGTGGACGTCGCGCAGGGTGTCCTGAAGATCGCGGAGACCGTGACGCTTGCCGATACCGGCAAATTCTTCAAGTGGACAGGTGAGGAACGTCCCTTTTAACGTCGTTCCGACAATCCACCTGCGCGATCTCTTGCTGGAGCAGCCCATGACCTGGCCCCTTCCCGTCACCTTGACAGGCACTTACGCGACGCTCGCGCCGCTTTCCCGGACCCATGCCGCGGATCTGGCCGAAGCTGCCGCGGAAGGAGACCTCTGGAAGCTCTGGTACACATCCGTTCCCAAACCGGATGCGGTGCCTGAGGAAATCGACCGGCGCCTCGGCCTGCAGGAAACGGGTTCCATGCTGCCCTTCGCCGTGCTGACCCCGAACGGCAAGGCCGTCGGCATGACGACCTACATGAATATCGATCAGGTTCACAAACGCGTCGAGATCGGTTCGACATGGTACCGCAAGGCGGTTCAGCGCACCCGGCTCAACACGGAATGCAAGCGCATGCTCCTGACCCACGCCTTCGAGGAACTCGATTGCATTGCCGTCGAATTCCGGACCCACTTCATGAACCGGCAGAGCCGTGCCGCCATAGAACGCCTGGGTGCCAAACTCGACGGTGTCCTGCGCTCCCATCAGCGCACCGCCGACGGCGCGCTGCGGGACACGGCCGTCTATTCGATACTGCCCCATGAATGGCCGGCTGTCAGGGCCGGGCTGGATTTCAAGCTGACCGAGGAACGCTAAGCGATATCTTGGGACATGGCAGTGGATTTCCTCATTTGCCTTGCCGGACGCAGCGAAGCGGAGACCCGGGATCCAGCAACCCGGTGCCGACTTGTTTCGCAAACAGGGTGCTTTCTGGCCCCCTGCCTGCGCAGGGGCGGCCAAAGTGAAGCTGCGCATCAGTTCCATTCCAGGCTGCGCCAGGATCTGCCGGACAGCAGCGGCTGCGGCCCCAAAAATACAACCGCACGCTAAGTCACTTTTCCTTGGTGAAGATGAGGTGCTAGTTTTACACAGATTTCTTGTCCGTCCTGCGGCCTGCGAAAGCACAGGAATCCAAACAGCCAAGCAACCCTTCCATTCTTTTACGCAAGATGCTTTTGGAATGGATTCAATTTTAAACAAATGTGAGGAATTGAAGCGCAGGCTGGTTTCATCGGCAAAAGGATGGATACGTCATGGAACTATATCGCGCCTGTTATCGAAGCCAGATCAAATGGGACAAGCTGCGCCTGTCCCTGCCCGACGAAATCGACCACACGCTTCTGCGAATTCGGCGCATCAACCGCAAGGCCGGTGTCACCGGAGCGCTGCTGCTCGTCGACCAGCATATTGTTCAGTATCTGGAAGGCCGGCCCGGACAGGTGCTCGACACGGTCTACTGCATCATGAACGATCCGCGCCTGCACGCTATCGAAGGCATCATCCACGAACAGGCCGATTTCAGGCTGTTCCCGAACTCCCTGATGTTCTTCCGTGACCTGACCGACGGCGTCGCCGCCGCCAAGAACGAGGTCCTGCGCCCGCTTCTCGACCATCCGGGCGAAGTGACCCGCGAAGAGGCCTACCAGGCCTTCGGCCATTTTGCCACGGAACTTCAGGAAGGCCGCCTGACCAACGACATGCTGATGATCTGATCCACCGGGATCAGACGTTTTCCGGCAGCCTTTGCGTATTCCGTGCTGCCCCGAAAAGTTACGCCCGTGCTGTGACTTCCGTGTCCTAGCAGCATTGCCGATGACCCAGATAATGTGCTTCCAGTTCTTCGGAGCATCCGGCGTTAAGACCGACGCCGGATGCTCCAATCACTTCAGGACCGATCCGTGTTTGGGAATTCAATCGCTTCCAGATTGAAGACTCGAATGTCGATCCAAAGGAGCACCCATGTCCGCCGGACGCCCCGCCATCCAGTCCCTTTCAGCCGGCTTGCTTGCAGCGGTCGTCGGTTCGGCGAGCTCTTTCGCCATTGTCATCCAGGGGCTGACGGCTTCAGGCGCCGATGCCGCGGAGGCGACCAGCGGGCTGATGGCGCTGTCCATTTCCATGGGCCTGTGCGCGATCATTGCCTCTTTGCGCACACGAATGCCCGTGAGCATGGCCTGGTCCACTCCCGGAGCGGCCCTTCTGGCATCGGCCGGACCGCTGGAAGGCGGTTTTGCCGCCGCTGTCGGAGCCTTCATCATCTGCGCGATCCTGATCGTGCTCGCCGGTCTGATCCGGCCTTTCGGCAGAGCCGTGGCGGCCATCCCCGCTCCGCTTGCCAATGCCATGCTCGCAGGCGTCCTGTTCGGATTGTGCCTCGCGCCCGTCAAGGCGGTGGCCGAGCTGCCGGTGAGCAGCCTGGCGATCATCGCGACCTGGGCGATCGCATTCCGCTTCTTCCGGCTGTACGCGGTTCCGCTTGCCATGGTCACAACCTTCGCGATCGCTATTGCGATCAGCGGTCCGGTCGATCTGTCCTCGGCGGACCTGATCAGCAAACCGATCCTGATCGTGCCGGATTTCTCCGCCGAGGCCATGGTGAGCATCGCGCTCCCTCTGTTCATCGTTACGATGGCGTCCCAGAATATCCCGGGGATTGCGGTTCTGATGGCCTATGGTTACCGGCCGGACAGCAGTTCCCTCTTCACGCTGTCGGGCATCTTCAGCCTGCTGTCAGCCCCTTTCGGCGGGCATGCTGTCAACCTGGCGGCGATCACCGCCGCGATGTGCGCCGGAGAAGATGCCCACAAGGATCCGGGCGAGCGTTACTGGGCAGCGGCAACGGCCGGGGCAGTCTATATCCTCTTCGGTCTGTTCGCGGGGCTGGTGATGACCTTTGTGGCAGCGACGCCCGCCGTTCTGATCGAGGCGGTTGCCGGTCTTGCCCTTTTGAGCGCCTTTGCGTTTTCCATCGGCGAGGCGACGAAGTCGGCAGATACCCGCGACAGCGCGATCATCACCTTCGCCGTGACAGCATCCGGTGTCGGCTTTTTCGGTGTGTCCGGCGCATTCTGGGGACTGCTTGCCGGAGGCATCTTCATGGCACTCACCAGAGCCCGCTCGAACGCCTGATCTTCCGCCTCCGGGAGAACAGGCCTCTCGCGGACAACGGAAACCGTGTGTTGCACCGGCAGGCGGGAATCGATCACCTTATCCGCCAGCATGCAGTTCCCTGTCCAAGCCGGTTGATCCGGGCCCGATCTCCTGCAATCGTTCCCGGCATAACCCGGCTGGCGGACAGGCCACCAGACAGGGCGCGCAAAAAAGGAGCCTACCCCCGGAATGAAATCGGAGCACGCGGCATCGGACGGGGAGCGGATCCTCGGCTGTGTTCTGGCCGGCGGCCAGTCCAGGCGGATGGGCGGCGGAGACAAGAGCCTGCTGGATCTTGGCGGCACGACCATGCTGGAAATGATTCTTGGCCGCTTCACGCAACAGGTCCCGGACATCGTCCTGAGCGCCAACGGCGATCCGGACCGGTTCGCGGCCTTCGGTCTGCCGGTCGTCGCCGATCCGGTCGGCGAATATGCCGGTCCGCTTGCCGGAATTCTGGCCGGGTTGGCCTACGCCAGGCAGCACAGGCCGCGCGTGACGCATGTCGTCTCGGTTGCGGGAGATACGCCGTTCTTTCCTCTCACTCTGGTGGACCGGCTCCTTGCGTCCGTGCCCGCCGGAAAACCGGTCATTGCCCTTGCTTCTTCCGCCGAAAGGCTTCATCCCGTGTTCGGCCTCTGGCCGGTCACGCTCTATCAGGACCTGCATGACTGGCTGAGGACCGGCCAGAGCGGCAAGGTGCTGGCCTTTGTCGACCGCCACGACAGCGTGGAAGTCGCTTTCGGCACCGACCCGGCGACCGGCCTCGACCCGTTCTTCAACGCCAACCGGCCGGAAGACCTGACGACGGTCCGGGATGCACTGAGCCAAAAGAGCCTATGATCGACACACCCGTTTTCGGCATTACCGGCTGGAAGAACTCCGGCAAGACCAGGCTCGTGACCCGTCTCGTGGCCGAATTCACGGCCCGCGGCCTCAAGGTTTCGACTGTCAAGCACGCCCATCACGATTTCGATATCGACAGGCCCGGCGCCGACAGCTACCGGCACCGGGAAGCGGGCGCGAGCGAGGTCGCGCTGGTTTCTGGCCGCCGCTGGGCGCTGATGCATGAACTGCGGCAGGAGGCGGAACCGCCGCTCGACGCCATTCTCGCCCGTCTCGCCCCTTGCGACCTCATTCTGATCGAAGGCTACAAGCGGGAAAACCATCCGAAGATCGAGGCCCGCAGGAAGGACGCAGGCGACCGGGCCCCTCTCTCGGCCCTAGACCCAACGATCATCGCGATCGCCGCCGATCATAGCCTTCCAGGTGAAACCCTGCCGGTCTTCCATCTGGACGATGTGACCGAATTGGCCGATCTTATTCAGGCCCATCTCGACCTGAAGAAGCCAAACACATGACCGACAGGCCTTTTCTAGACGACTGTTTCAAAAGCGGCAGGGAGAAGCTCCGCCATCACGAGGCTCTGGACCTTCTGAAGGAACGGGTGTTGACGGTGGCAACGACCGAAACCGTCCCCCTGGAAAAGGCTCTGGAACGGATTCTGGCCGAAGACATCGCCGCACCGCGCGATATTCCGCTCGCCGACAATTCCGCAGTCGACGGGTATGCCTTCCGTCACGCCGATTTCGAAGATGCCGGCGGTTTCTTCCGCCTGCAACAGCGGATCGCGGCCGGTCACGCGAGCGATACGGAGCTGGCGCCCTGGGCCGCGGCGCGGATCTTCACCGGGGCCGTCATGCCGCCGGGCGCGGATACCGTCGCCATGCAGGAAGATTGCGAAACGCACCGGCAGGACGGCCAGGATTTCGTCATCGTGCCGCAGGGCCTCCGGAAAGGCGCCAACCGCCGGAAAGCCGGCGAGGATGTCGCGGAGGGAACCATCATCCTGGCGCCCGGCCAGCGCCTCCGGCCGCAGGATCTGGCCGCCGTCGCCTCGACCGGCCGGGCCGGGATAAAGGTTTTCCGCAAGTTGAAGGTGGCGCTGGTTTCCACGGGCGACGAATTGCGGCGTCCGGGAGATTCGATTTCGATCGGCGACGTCTACGATGCCAACCATTTTCTGCTGCACGGCCTGTGCGCAACGCTTCCCGTGGACGCCGAAGACCTTGGAATTCTGAAAGACGACGCGGGCGAGGTTCAGGCAACGCTGAAAGAGGCGGCCGAACGGTTCGACGTGGTTCTGACCACCGGGGGCGCGAGCCGCGGAGAGGAAGACCATATGCACACAGCGCTGGACCGGCTCGGCCAGCGCCACATGTGGCAGCTTGCGATCAAGCCGGGCAAACCGATGATGTTTGGCTGTATCGGTACCTGCGCCTTTGTCGGACTTCCCGGAAACCCGGTCGCGGCGATGATCAGCTTCCTGCTCTACGCCCGGCCGCTTATCAGCGTCATGGCTGGCGGTCCGTTCCTGGAACCGCAGCGCTTCTGGCTGCCGGCAGCCTTCGAGGTTTCGAAGAAGAAACCGGAACGGCGAGAATTCTACCGGGGCTTCCTGCGGACGGATGGCAGCGGCTCGACGCTTGCCGACAAATTCACACCCGACGGATCCGGGCTGATCACCGGCTTGCGCGAAGCGGACGGCCTTATCGAAATTCCCGAAGATGTGACAGCGGTGAAAAAAGGCGACCTGGTGAGCTTCCTGCCGTTTTCCGGGTTTGGAATAAGATAGCCCGGCGGTTTCCCGCCGGGCCGGTCTCACTCTTCGATCAATAGGCGTAAGGCCAGGCTGCGGCAACGAAGCGGTATCCGTCGCCGTCCTTTACGACGCGCCCCATGCCCGGGAACGGGATATGCGCGCCTGCGAAGAAGACCTTGTCACTTGAGGCCTGGTCGAGGAACCTCTTGCGCGTTGCAACCGCCTGCGCCGGATCGATGTCAAAGCCGATGCCCCAGTCCGGCTTCTCGAACTGGTAGACGGCCAGGTGAACGATGTCGCCCGCAATGATCAAGGTTTCCCCATTGCTGTCGAAGACATAGCCGTTGTGGCCCGGCGTATGGCCCGGCAAAGCCATGGAGTGAATGCCGGGCAGGATTTCCTTGTCGCCCGAATAAAGCGTCTGGCTGCCCTTATAGGCATCCGCCGCACGGCGTGCGCCCAGGAAAAAGGGCTTGAATTGCTCCGGAGCGCCGCTCATGGCCGCATCATCGAACCAGAAGGCGTTGTCCACCTCCGGCAGGATCAGTTCGGCATTGGAGAAAACCCGCTTTCCCTCGCCGTCGACCGCGCCGAACAGATGATCCGGATGCATGTGGGTGATCAGCAGCGCGTCGATCTGTTCCGGCGTAACGCCGGCGGCCGCAAGAGCGGCCGGAAGTCGGCCCATGGTCGGTCCCAGGGCTTCTGCAGTTCCCGAGTCGACCAGGATCAGCCGGTCGCCGGTATTGACGAGATACGCGTTGACCGGAATGCGCAAGGCATTGCCTTCCACCAGCGCCTTGTCGCGCATCCGCTGGCCCTCGCCTTCTTCATAGCCGAGAACCAGATCCGGCGTCACATCCAGATAACCGTCCAGAAGTGCGGTGATTTCGAAATTGCCGACCTTGTAGCGCAAGGCACCTGCCAGCGGCGCGCCGGCCTTCGGTGCCGTTGCCTGCGCGGGAGCGGCGAGAAACGTCACGCCGCCGGCTGCTGCAATCGCGCCCGCGCCTGCGGCAGCCCCGAGCAGGGATCTTCTTGAAACGGAAAAGTCAGACTTGGTCATGAGAGGCCTCCCGGCTTGACCATGGGACAGGAAATTCAGGACCCGGAAGGAAGGAATTTGTCCGGGTCGGTGTAAAAGTGTTTCATTCAAGAATATTTTGAAGTCAGGCGGATGTTATATGGCTTATAAGCAGAAATTATAGAAACGCCGTCAAACCCACGTGTTTCCCATTCCCTGGAGACTGTTCATGGACAAGCTCAGTGCGCTTTCCGGTTTTGTCCAAGCCGTGAAACTCGGAAGCTTTTCCGCCGCGGCAAAGCACCTCGGCATTTCGCAGCCCGCCGTCAGCCAGCAGGTGCGCGGCCTGGAGAGCGAGCTCGGGACACGGCTTCTCAACCGCACGACACGACAGTTGCAGCTCACCGAAGCCGGCGAGCGCTACTATTCCTATGCAAGGGACATCCTGGAGCGGCTCGAGGAAGCCGACCGCTCGATCCAGGGCGAGGATGCCCAGATGTCGGGAACGCTGTCGATCGGCCTGCCTCAAGGGTTTGCCGAGACTGTGCTCTCGACGTTCCTGATCAGGTTCAAGAAGGAAAATCCCCGCATGATGCTGGACGTTTCCCTCTCCGATCTCTTCGTCGACGTCATCCACGAACGGCACGACGTGGCAATCAGGATGGGCGAGATACGCGATGACCGGCTGATCGTCAGGAAGCTTGGAATGGCCCAACGCTGCCTGATCGCATCGCCCGAGTATCTCAATGCGCGCGGGCGGCCGCGCCATCCTGCGGAGCTGCCGGAGCACGATTACCTGCTCTACCGGAATATCTCGACCGGCGACCGCGTGCCCTTCATCAGCACGCTCGGGGAAAAGCTCTCGGTGAAGGTCAACCCGACGATGATGGTCAACAATTCCGCTACCCTGCGCCACGCCGCGCTTGCCGGCCTTGGGATTACCATTGCGAACCGGTGGCTGATCGATCCCTATCTGAAGTCGGGAGAACTGGAACTGGTGTTGCCGGAATGGCAGTATCCGCCCCATCCAGTGCACGCTGTCTATCCGTCCAACAGGTTCATCCCACTCAAGGTGAGGCGTTTCGTCGGCTGCCTTCAAAGCTATTTCCAGGAAGAAGGCGTCTTCCGCGACGGCTTTGCCATGGCCGCAGAATAGCGAGCCCGGGCTATTTCGACAGCGACACTACAGATCGGTGGACGTTCAACCGGAACCGATTGGACCTTCCAGATCTCAGAGTGTCAGAGCGTCTTGTCTGCGTTCGCTTGAATGAAGGATGTTCTAGGGTCTGTGGGGAATTAGGTTTCGGCCGTGGCGCGTGTCGGATTTCGGTCTCCGAGAAGGAGGGAAGTCCGCGGTGGTGTCTCCCACCACAAGGACTTTCCGACGCCCTCGGGACCGAAATCCGCCGTGTCTCGAAGAGATTTGTAGAAAGTCGCTCACCTCGGCGTCGCAAAGTCTTGAAAGGGTTCACCCTTCCCGCGACTTTGCTTCTTGATCTGAGCGACTTTCTACAAACCACGGCCAAATCCTAATGCCCCACAGACCCTAGGCCTCGTCCACGTCCACGACCCAGATTTCCTTGAGGGCGTCCGATTCCCACGCCTGCCAGGCAGGAGTAGAAGTCATCGCATCCGAGTACCGGCGGACAACCGGACCGTCGGCCAGGCAATAGGTCGCGAACCGGCTGACGACCGGTGCGAACATGGCATCGGCGATAGTGAAATCGCCGAACAGGAACGGCCCGCCCGATGTTTCCAGGCAATCGGCCCAGATCCGCACGATCCGCTCCACATCCGCCGTTACGGTCGGCTTCACGGCGAGCTTTTCCGGCGGACGGCGCATGTTCATCGGGCAGGCGCTGCGCAGGGCCGCGAAGCCGGAATGCATTTCCGCGGAAACGGCCTTGGCCTTGGCGCGCGGCGCCCGCTCTTCCGGCCACAGGCCCTTGTCGGGATAGACCTCGGCGGCATATTCCAGGATGGCGAAGCTGTCCCAGACCGTGATGTCGCCATCCTTGAGCACCGGAACCTTCATGGTTGGCGAAAAGGCCGCGAATCTCGGGTTGCCATGTTCGAAATCGAAAGGCACCAGAGTTTCCTTGAAGGGAATACCTTTCTGCTTCAGAGCTATCCACGGCCGGAAGGACCAGGAGGAATAGTTCTTGTTGCCGATGAACAGTTCGAAAGCTGGCATTTCACGCCCCCGTTTTGGATGCCAAAGCGCATTCCGTCCGCGCAAACACACCGGTTAGCCGGATCATATTCCTAAGGCCTCGTTTGCACAGCAACAAATTCAATAAGTTCATGTCTTTCATGACAGTTTCTAATCGATCGGCGGGACGTTGAACCAAATTCAATCGAATTAGCAAGCGTTTCCAGAACCTTGTGAAAAATGACAGGTTTTACGGGGATCGCACCCACCGGATTTATCCCGGCCTCGGAAAAGGAAACGCGGCCCCAAAAAGGCCCTCCTGGCCGGCTCCCGCCGTGCAATGCAGCAACTTTCCACAGCCTGCCGCTGCCTTCCCCATCGACACACACGTGTAAAGAGCGAAAAACACACACATGCGCTGTGTTTTTTTTATAGGCATGCTTGAAATTTATACCGAAGTGTATGGAATAGGACGATCGGGCAAAAAGGCGGGACGAACCTGCCTGCGCCGCGAAAAAATATTAGGGGAACAAAATATGCGTGTATTGCGTATGGCTGCGGCCGCTGTAGCAGTTCTGGCCGCCGTAGGTGGAGCCCAGGCAAAAGACTGGTCCAAGGTGCGCATCGGCACCGAAGGCGCCTACCCTCCGTTCAACGCCCTGACCGCCGACGGTGAGCTGGTCGGTTTCGACGTCGACATCGCCAACGCGCTTTGCGAAGAAATGAAAGTCGAATGTGAATTCGTCACCCAGGACTGGGACGGCATGATCCCGGCTCTTCAGGCCGGCAAGTTCGACGCCGTGATCGCTTCCATGTCGATCACCGAAGAGCGCCTGCAAAAGGTCGACTTCACCAACAAATACTACAACACACCGCCGGCAATCGCCGTGCCGAAGGATTCGAAACTGACCGGCACCACCGACGCCGACCTCAAGGGCGTCGCCCTGGGCGCCCAGTCGTCCACCACCCACTCCAACTATGCGGAGGAAAAGCTGCCGTCGGCCGACCTGAAGCTTTATCCGACTCCGGATGAATACAAGCTCGACGTCGCCAATGGCCGTATCGATGCCGTGATCGACGACGTTGTGGTTCTCTCCGACTGGCTGGCGACCGATGACGGTGCGTGCTGCAAACTGCTCGGTACGCTCACCCCGGATCCGGTGATCAACGGCGAAGGCGCCGGCATCGCCATCCGCAAGGAAGACACCGACCTGAAGGAAATGTTCAACGAGGCAATCGCGGCCATCCTGGCGAGCGGCAAGTACAAGGAAATCAATGACAAGTACTTCACGTTCGACGTTTACGGCGGCTGAGTTGATCCGCCTTTGAACGACTTTGAAGCGCGGCGCCTTCAGCGCGCCGCGCTTTTCTTTAGGGCCGTAGGGGCGGCCTGAATAACGAACAACAACAGAGAGAAGCGCCGGCTTATGAATGAAGCTTTGACGCTGCTATCCTTTGGGGAACACGGCTGGGGCGACACGATCGCACGCGGTGTCCTGGTGACGGTATCGCTCGCAATCGCCACGTTACCTTTCGGCCTGCTGCTCGGCTTCGTGATTGCGCTGGCCAAAAACTCGTCCGAACCGAGCCTGAAACTGGCGGCCAATATCTACACCACCATTTTCCGCGGCCTGCCGGAACTTCTCACCCTGTTTCTGGTCTATTTCGGCGTCCAGATCGCCATTCAGCAAGGTTTGAAACTGATCGGCGTAGAAACCTATGTCGAGGTCAATTCCTTCGTCGCAGGCATGGTCGCCCTGGCACTGGTGTTTTCCTCCTACGCCTCGGAAGCGTTTCTGTCTGCGTTCCGGGGCATACCCCAAGGTCAGTATGAAGGCGGTTCCGCGCTCGGTCTCAACCGATACCAGACCATGTGGCTTATCATCCTGCCCCAGCTCATCCGCCTTGCCCTGCCCGCACTCGGCAATCTCTGGCTGATCCTGCTGAAGGAAACTTCGCTCGTTTCCGTCGTCGGTCTTGCGGATCTCATCCGGGAATCCGGCATTGCCGCACGGGTGACCAAGGAGCCCTTCCTGTTCTTCGGCATCGCCTGCCTGATCTACCTGATCCTGGCAATGATATCGTCGGCCGGGCTCACACGCATTGAGAGATGGACCAAACGGGGGGACGCTGCACGATGACCGCCGCCGCTCCCGATACCGGACTGAAATCTCCCGTTTCCTCGAAACGCCCCTGGACGTCGGCTCGAATTACGGGCCACGTCCTGATGGCACTCTGGGTCATCGCCGGTTTCTATCTGCTGGTCTACCTGATCGGCAATCTGGAAAAACCCATTCTTCAAACCGCGCTTCCCTACCTGAGCGGAGAGTGGGCGGAATACGCACGCGAGCGGATCTCAACCTACGACCTCGACAGCTTCCTCGGCCGCTATTGGAAGCAGTACATCCATGGTTTCGTCGTTACGCTCGAGATTGTCGGCATCTCCCTTGTCCTGGGAGCAACCCTTTCCGTGCCGCTGGCGGCGGCGCGTGCTTCCAGATGGTGGGTCTTTTCCGGTCCGGCCTATGCCTACGTCTATTTCTTCCGAGGCACACCGCTTCTGGCGCAGACCTTCCTGATTTACTACGGCTTCGGCTCCTTCCGTCCGGCCCTGGAAACCGTTGGGCTATGGTGGTTTTTTCGAGACGCCTTTTACTGCGTCATTTTCGCCTTCTCGCTGAACACGGCCGCCTATCAGGCGGAAATCCTGCGCGGCGCGATCCAGAACGTCGTCAGAGGACAATGGGAAGGCGCCTATGCGCTCGGCCTGTCCCGCCCGGTCACCTTCTTCAAGATTATCCTTCCCCAGGCCCTGATGGTCGCGCTAAGGCCCTACGGCAACGAGATCATCCTGATGATCAAGGGATCCGCCATCGCCTCCATCGTCACCATCTACGACCTGATGGGCGAGACCCGGAGGGCCTATTCGCGCTCCTATGACTTCCAGGCCTATATCTGGGCGGCGCTCGCCTATCTGATGATCGTGGAAACCCTGCGCCGCGTCTGGGACAGGATCGAAGCCCGGCTGACGCGTCACCTGAAGCGGTAAGAGCGGCATTTGAGCCGCGGCTGCACGGTTCACACATCGAACATAGGATTGCCTCTCCGCGCTTGTGCTGCCGCTTTGACGCGTTAGCGGCAAGACCGGGATCCAATACACCGCGCAGTCGGAGCGGGCAAAAGCCAGAGAGACACGTGATTGCCGGATCCCAGCCTTCAGCCGGGCTGACAACCGGACACATGGCAAATCAGTCGATTTGAAGCGGGCTCCATCACTGGGTTCATACCGTCGCCATGGGGCACATGCCCGTGCCGCACTGGAAACCGACCTCCCCCTGCCCTCCGCAAGTCGCAGGCCTTCGAGGAAGCATATCCAAACCGCTTGTTTTCATTTGATTATCGTCGGTGACGGCATTACCTCAAGAAGAGGACACTTCATGGAGCCGATCATGCCCAAACCGCCGTCTATCGCCCCCGGCCTGCACCCCGACAGCCTGCTGGCACATGGCGGCGGCGGGTTCGATCCGGCAACCGGGGCGATCGTACCGCCGATCCAGACGGCCACGACCTTTGCCCGCGACGAGGCCTATGAGCCGATAAAGCCCGGGCACATCTACAGCCGCGACGACAACGACCTGTTTCCAAAGACAGAGAAACTGATAGCGGCCCTGGAACTCGGCGCCGAGAGCCGTCTGTTCGCCTCCGGCATGGCCGCCATCGCGGCGATTGCCCGGCTGGTCAAGCCGGGCGGCACGCTGCTCGCCCAGTCCGGCATCTATTGGGGAACGACGCTCTTCCTGCGCAAACACTGCGCGCGCAACAATATCGCGCTGGTGGAAGCGGATGCCAGCGATCTGCAGGCCTTCCAGGACGAAATGTCGATCACGCAGCCCGATCTCGTCTGGCTCGAAGTGCCGAGCAATCCGTTTCTGAAGGTCGCCGACATTTCCAGGATATCCGAGCGCTGCAGAAACGCGGGCGCCCTGCTCGCCGTCGATGCGACGGCGGCAACCCCATTGATCCTGAAACCGCTAACGCTCGGCGCGGATCTGGTGATGCATTCCGCCACCAAAGCGCTGAACGGGCATTCGGACCTGCTCGGCGGTGTCGTGACGACCGGAGACGCCGCCAGCGAGGCCTGGAGCTTCATCAAGGAAGAGCGGAAACTGGCGGGCGCAGTGCTGGGGTCGTTCGAAACCTGGCTTCTATTGCGTGGCCTCAGAACGCTGTCCCTGCGTGTCGAGCGCATGAACAGGAACGCCATGGCGCTTGCGGAATATCTACAGAAACACCCGAAGATCGAGGCGGTGCTCTATCCCGGACTTGCCGACCACCCGCAGCATGACCTGGCGAGAAGCCAGATGAGCGGCGGTTTCGGCTCGCTGATGTCGGTCCTGGTCAAAGGCGGCAAGGCGGAGGCGCTGGCCGTGACCGGCGCGCTGGATCTCTTCCAGCGGGCCACCTCCCTGGGCGGCACGGAGAGCCTTGTCGAGCACAGATACACGATCGAGGGGGAAGGCTCGGGAATTCCTGAAAACCTGCTCCGGCTGTCCATCGGCATCGAGCATATCGGCGATCTGATCGCGGATTTCGACCAGGCTCTGGCGTGACGATAATCAACAGTCCGCAGGTGCGGGTTTCAGGGTGCGCATCCAGCTCATGAAAGCTTTCAGCGGCGGGCGTTTGACGCCGGGCCGCGTCACCAGGTGATAGCCGGTTCCCGGATAAACGCCCTCTTCGAACAGGACCTGCAGATTTCCGGCTTCGATGTCGGTCTCGATGAACATTTTGGCGGTCGCCGAAATGCCTTCGCCCCGGCGAACACCTTCAAGAACCATGTATCCCGGCAGGTGGGTGATATTGAGCTTGCCGCACGGGACCACGCCCTGACGTTCCATCCAGACCGCCAGTTCGTTGGTGCCGTATTCCGAGAGCCACGGGAATTCGAGGATATCCTCCGGCTTGTCGATACGCTTGTCGCCAATCAGGCACTTCGCGCCGACGACGGCGAAATTCGTGCAGATGAACAGTTCCGATTCAAGGCCCGGCCAGTCCCCCTTGCCGAAGCGGACCGCCAGATCCACGCCCCCCGGCTTCAATTCGACGACTTCGGCGGTCGGGTTGATCATCAGTTCGATTTCCGGATGTTTCAGCCGGAAGTCGTTGATGCGCGGCATCAGCCAGCTGATCGCGAAGGACGGTGTCACGGTGATGTTGAGCGGACGGGCGATGTCTTCGCTGAGCAGTTCGTCGACCGTGTCGCGGATCGTCTCGAAGCCGCTGCTCAACCCCTGGTAAAGCTGCGTTCCTTCCGGCGTCAGCGCAATCCCCCGCCCTTCCCGCACGACGAGCTGCAGACCGAGAAAGTTCTCCAGGCTCTTGACCTGCTGGCTGATGGCCGCATGGGTGACATTGAGTTCTCGTCCGGCCGCGGAAAGGCTCTTGGTTTCCGCCACGACAGCGAAGGTCTTCAGACTGTTGAGCGATGGCAGGCCGCGCCAATCCATATGTAACCTCATCTTACATTTCAAAAAACTTCCTGACTGGCATTGAACCAGCAAAATAGCCACATTCCTCATAGACACACCGGCAAGAGGATATAAGGCCATGTTGGATATTTACGCACGCTTTTTTCAGGAAGCAACCCGTTTCTCCCCCTACACCCGTCCCGATCCCCGCACTTTGCGGCGCCTCGAGGCCGGCTCCGCACAGCGCAGGCCGCGTTTGCGCTCCTGGCGGCACTGGCTGAGCCTGGTGTGAAAGGAACGCAGGCTGACAGACAGAAGCAAATGTCCTAAAACCATGACGAACCATCAAATCTAAAGGCCCGGCTTTCGACCGGGCCTTGTTCTGCGAGGGGAGCGTCGTCGTGGCAAAGGTTGCATTCATCGGTCTGGGCGTCATGGGATATCCGATGGCCGGGCATCTGAAAACCAAGGGCGGCCATGATGTCACGGTCTATAACCGGACCGCCGCCAAGGCGGAAAAATGGGCGGCCGAATTCGGCGGCAGCTTCGCCCGGACACCGAAAGAAGCGGCTGAGGGCTGCGATTTCGTCTTTGCCTGCGTGGGCAATGACGACGACCTGCGCTCGGTGACCACAGGCGCCGACGGCGCCTTTCACGGTCTGAAGCAAGGCGCTATCTTCATCGACAACACCACGGCTTCCGCGGAAATGGCGCGCGAGCTTTATGCGGCCGCGAAGGAAAAGGGCTGCGGGTTTATCGACGCTCCCGTCTCCGGCGGTCAGGCGGGAGCTGAAAACGGCGTTCTCACGGTCATGTGCGGAGGCGATCAGGATGTCTTCGACAAGGCCAGGCCGGTGATCGAATGCTTTGCCAAATTCGCCGGACTGATGGGAGACAGCGGCGCGGGCCAGCTCACCAAGATGGTCAACCAGATCTGTATCGCCGGTCTCGTGCAAGGCCTTTCGGAAGCCATTCACTTCGCCAAGAAAGCCGATCTCGACGTCGAGAAAGTGATTTCCGCGATCAGCGGCGGTGCAGCCCAGTCCTGGCAGATGGAAAACCGCTGGGAGACGATGAACCGGGGCAAGTTCGACTACGGCTTCGCCGTCGACTGGATGCGCAAGGACCTCGGTATCTGCCTGAAGACCGCGAACGACACCGGCGCCCGCCTGCCGGTCACTGCGCTGGTCGATCAATTCTATGCGGAAGTCCAGGCCATGGGCGGCAAGCGCTGGGACACGTCCAGCCTGATCGCCCGCCTGGAAAACGCCGACAAGAAATAGTTCGTCCGGCCATGCCGAAGACCGCCGCTCAGACCTGGACCGTCGAGGACATGCTTGCGGAGCTGCGCGCTTCGGAATCCGCAAAGAACCGTGCCGGCATGGCGCGGTTCGGCATAGATGCCTCCAACGCGTTCGGCGTGCCCCTGTCCGTCCTGCGGCCCCTCGCCCGCAAGATCGGCAAGTCCCCGGAGCTTGCTCTTGAACTCTGGAATAGCGGCTATCACGAGGCACGCCTGATGGCGATCATTCTGATCCCGCCCGAAAACCTGACGCCTGAACTCGCGACGAACTGGCTCGAAGACATCCGATCGTGGGATCTGTGCGATCAATTGTGCTCTGTGCTTTCCAGGCGTGCGGGATCGGAAGTGCTGGTTCCGGTCTTTGCCTCGGACGAGCGGGAGTTTATCCGGCGGGCCGGGTTCGCGCTGATCGCCTGGCGGGCCGTCCATGCCAAGGCCGCGCCTGACAGCGAATTCCTCGGCTATCTGCCGCTGATCCGCACTTACGCCGCCGACGGCCGCAACTACGTCTGGAAAGCGGTGCACTGGGCCTTGCGTCAGATCGGCAAACGATCCGGTTCTCTCCATGGCCCCGCACTGGAGCTTGCGGCAGAGCTGCAGGCGTCCGACGACAAGGCCGCCCGCCGCGTCGGGCGCGAGGCCTGGAAGGAACTCTCGTCGGACAAGGTCCGGGCACGTTTCGGGCATCCTGCGATAAAATGAACGCGGGATGCTCCACCATCTCAAGAACGATCAATTTTTGGGCGTTCAATCTATTCCGATTGAACGCCCATAGAGCTAGGCAGACTGGCGGGCGCCTGACCGGCATCCCCGCCACTCACATCCGTCTTGTTTATTGTCCCGAGGCTTCCTTGGCGATCTCGTCGAGCAGCGCATTGACTTCGGCAATCGCAGCCTTGCTTGCGTCCGAACCGCTCGAGGTCAGCTTTCTGAAGCCGACCGTCACCTTGCCGGCGTCCGGGGTTTCATAGACGAACAGGGTGTAGGGGCAGTAGGCGATATTGGCCGGATCGGCTTCCATGGCCTTTCTCGACAGGTTCGCCGAGCAGAACAGCATGGCCTGTGCATTTTCGAAGATCTGCTTCTTGCCGCCAACATCGTCTGCGGTGCGCGCCAGCATGTCGCCGATATGCGAGACATAGTCGATCACCAAGCCGCGGTTGACGATGGCATTTTCCAGATCGAAGCGGACATCGTCGAACGCTCCCGAAGCCTCGTAGGCGGTCACGCCTTCAGGCACGTCCTGAGCCGCAGAGACCGATATTCCGCAGGCCATCACAGCGGCACACGTGACCGCAACCCGACCGAACTTCCCGAACTTTTTCAACATGCGACGTCCTCCCAATGAAACTGGAGCGCAGGATACGCTTCCTGCAGCCCGTATCAATTGACATATCGCATTTTTTGAATGTTTTACAGTGCGGCCAAATTTCCCATGCGAGCGAGGCCAAGATGCAAGATTGCTTCTCTGCGCGTGTCATCCCGGTTTGACGCGTCAGCGGCAAGACCCGGATCCAGTACTCCGTGCGGCTGGCGATTATCAAATACACACAGACAAGCGATTACTGGATCCCGGCCTTACGCTCCGCTCCAGCCGGGATGACACCTGAGTGTATGGCAGGTGTTTCCACCCAACCCACATTCTGTCAGATCGGGTAGCAGCAAGCCCCGATCCTAGACATCCACCTCAACCGTTCCGATCGGGTTGGAACAGCAGGCCAGGATATAGCCGCTCTCGATGTCGTCTTCGCTGATGCCGCCGGAATGAACCATGTGCACCTCGCCTGACAGCTTCTTCACCTTGCAGGTGCCACAAACGCCGAAGGTGCAGCCAGAGGGAATGTTGAGGCCGGCATCCTTCGCCACGGCCAGAACCGTGTCGGTTTCGGTGCACCAGGCGGAGACCTTGGAATTGGCGAAAACGATCTGTGCCTGGACGTCTTCCTGCGGCACGACATCGTCGAACTCGGTCAACTCTTCCTTCGTTTCGGCAGGCGCCTGGAAGCTTTCCTGGTGATATCGCTCCATGTCGAAGCCGAGCGAATTCAGGATCTCGCGCACGGCATCCATGAAGCTCTCGGGACCGCAGCAATAGACATCCCGTTCGAGGTAATCGTTGCACATGAGACCGAGCATCAACTGGTTGAAACGGCCGCGATACCCGGTCCAGACCTCGTAAGGATCGCTCCGGCTGACGACGAAATGGAGCTGCAGGCCGCTCACCCGGCTCGCCATATATTCCAGTTTCTTGCGGAAGATGAGATCCACCGGCCGGTTGGCGCACTGGATGAAACAGATGTCCGGGTCTTCGCCGCGCTCGAACAGGGTCGTTGCCATGGACATCATCGGCGTAACGCCGGAGCCGGCTGAAATGAACAAGTATTTGCCGTCCGGATTGGGCGGCAGATGAAAGAGACCCGCCGGCCCGAACGCCTTGATGCGCATGCCGGGCACCAGATGATCGAGCATCCAGCGCGTGCCGATACTACCCTCCTGGGCCTTCACGGTGACGGAGATATAGGCGTTGGTGACCGGAGACGAGGAAATCGTATAGGTGCGCTGCACGTTACCGCCCGGAACCGGCAGGTCCAGGGTGACAAACTGGCCGGCCCTGTAGACGAAGGTCGCGCCGGAGGGCGGACGGAAGGTGAAGGTCTTCACCTCCGGCGCTTCCGGCAGGACGCTGACGCATTCCAGGATTTCGCTATCGGTCCAGACAGGCGTGTCGCGCCCGGGCATCGGGATCATGGCGCTACTCCGCCGCTACGCGGAAGCGGCCGATCAGGCTCTTTTCCAGCGCGCGTGCATACCAGTCGATGAACTGGATGACCCCGCTTTCCTGGGCGGGAGAATAAGGCCCGGGCTCATAGGCCGGAGAATTGATGCCGAGCTGGTTTTCCTCGACGATCCTGCGGTCCTCATCATTGGTGTGAATCCAGACCTCGCTCAGGCGCTCAAGGTCATAGTCGACGCCTTCCTGCGCATCCTTGTGGACCAGCCACGTGGTGGTAACCTCCGTCTCCATCGGCCCGACAGGCAGCACGCGGAAGGTCAGCACCTGATCCGACAGGAAATGATTCCAGGTGTTCGGGTAGTGGAAGAACAGGCAGGAGCCGGCATTGTCGAAGGGCACGGAGCCAACCCGCTTGGAGACCGCCGCCTTGCCGTCCATGGTGTAGCTGACCGCATTGCCCAGGAAGGGAATGCGCACGAACCGCCATTGCTCGTTGGGAGAAATCAGGTATTTCGCCGGAAGACCGGCTTTCTCGCAGCGCTCCACATGGGCCTTGCCCATGTTGGAAGACTCAGAGTCGTCGCCGCCGACCAGATAGGGATCGTCCGGGAAGGTGCGGCACAGAGACGGGTGCGAGCCCGAACAGTGGTAACATTCGCGGTTGTTCTCGATCACCAGCTTCCAATTGGCCTTTTCGATGATCTTCGACTGATGCGCGACTTTCAGGTTGGCCAGATCATGTGGCCCGAAATATCGGGCGGCCTGCTTCTTCAGTTCGGAGATGTCCGGCGCGACCTCGGCGAGGCAAATGAACACCATACCGGAGACATTCGCGCAATGGACCGGCTTGAGGCCGTGTTCGCCCGGATTGAAATCCGGTCCCATTTCCCGCGCCCAGATCAGCTTGCCGTCGAGCTCATAGGTCCATTGGTGATAGGGGCAGACCAGTTTCGGCGAGGTTCCCTTTTCGACGGAGCAGATGCGGCTGCCCCGGTGGCGGCAGGAATTGTGGAAGGCGCGAACTTCGCCGTCGCTTCCCCGGACTATGACCACGGAATAGGCGCCGACCTGCAATGTCACATAGTTTCCGGTCTTGGGGAGCTCTGCAGACGGGACGGCAAAGATCCATTCCTTGTGCCAGATGTTTTTCATGTCCGCCTGAAAAACATCGCCATCGGTATAAAACGGCTGTGGCAAGGAATATCCGTCCCGGCGGCCCATCAGAAGGGAGAGAACATCTGCATCACTGAGCATGGCGACATTTCCTTTCAAGCCGACTCCTGCGGCCCATATCAGGACCGGAAATTAGGCTCACCAAGGCCCTCCTCCGTAGTCCAAAAACGGCATCCGCTTATCCAGGTTGGACGCAACCCAAAAATTTCGAGTGCAGCGCAGCATTCGCTAGATCTCCTTAACGAGCCTCAGCGCGTCGTAGACCGCTGCATGGGTGTTTCGCGCCGAAACCGCATCGCCGATGCGGTAAAGTGCGAACGCGCCGCCCGGGTTGGCGTCGAGCGGCTGCGGCCGGCTGAAGATCAGAGCTTCCTGATTGACGGCGCCGAGATTTTTCGAACGCGGTTTCAGATCGAAATAGAGCTCGTCCAGTGGAACGGTACCGTGATTGACGACGATCTGATCGAAGTCCCGTTCTTCCGTATGGCTGGAATAATCCGTGCCGATGACTGCGGTGATCCGATTGCCGGACCGCCGCGCCGCCTTCAGCCGGTAGGTGACGGTGAACCGCACATCCTTGTCCTGCAGGGCGCGCATGTAGGGCACCAGGTTCATGCCCATGATTTCCGGCGAAAACGACCGGTCGGGCGTCATGATCTCGACATGCCCGCCGGATCCGGCGATCAATTCCGCTGCCTGCAATGCGGGATGATCACCGGCATCGTCATAGATGAGCACCTGCTTCCCGGGTTTCACATCTCCGGCAATGATATCCCAGGCGGAGACGACGAGATCGTTGCCTTCGGCAAGGACCTCCGTGTCCGGCAGACCGCCGGTTGCGACGATGACGACGTCTGGCTCCTCTGCCGTTACGTCAGCCGCTTCGGCAAAGACATTGAAACGGAACCGGACACCCTTCGCCAGGCACTGGTCCATGCGCCATTCGATGATGGAAATCATCTCGCGGCGGCGTTCGGACTGCGCCGTCAGGCGGATCTGGCCGCCCGCATCGGGTGCCGCTTCGAACACGGTGACCTCGTGTCCGCGCTCCGATGCCACCCGCGCCGCCTCCATGCCCGCCGGCCCGGCTCCGACGATGACGATCTTCTTCTTCGTCTCCGCCGCAGGAATCTCGTGCGGCATCGTCAGTTCGCGGCCGGTCGCGGCGTTGTGAATGCACAGCGCTTCGCCGCCCTGGTAGATCCGGTCGAGGCAATAGGTGGCGCCGACACAGGGGCGGATGTCCCCTTCCCGCTTTTCCATGATCTTTTTGACAATCAGCGGATCGGCCATATGGGCGCGGGTCATGCCGACCATGTCCAGCAGGCCTTCGGCAATCGCATGGCGTGCGGTGGCGACGTCCGGGATCTTCGCAGCGTGGAAGGTCGGCAGGCCGATTTCCTTGCGGATCGTGCCGGCGAAATCCAGATGCGGCGCGTTGCGCATGCCCTGCACCGGAATGACGTCGGTCAGGGCGGGATCGGTATCGATATGGCCGCGGATGACGTTCAGGAAGTCGATCTGGCCGGTCGCCTTGAGGCGGCGGGCGATTTCCAGACCCTCCTCCGGCGAGATACCGCCTTCCATCTTTTCGTCCGCGGTGAAGCGGATACCGACGACGAATTCCTCGCCGACGCGTTTGCGGATGGCATCGATCACTTCGAGGGAAAACCGCATGCGGTTTTCCAGCGGCCCGTTATAGGGACCGTCCAGCGTGTTGGTCAGAGGCGACCAGAACTGGTCCATCAGGTGGCCATAGGCTTCGAGCTCGATACCGTCCATGCCGCCGTCCTTCATCCGTTCCGCGGCGTCGGCATAGTCTTGGATGATCCGCGCGATATCCCAGTCTTCCACCTTCTTCGGAAAGGCGCGGTGCGCCGGCTCCTGCATATGAGTGGACGAAACGGAGGGCAGCCAGTCGCCCTTGTTCCAACCGGTCCGGCGGCCCAGATGGGTGAGCTGGATCATCACCGCGCAGCCATGCTCGTGACAGGCGTCCGTCAGCTGCCTGATCCAGGGAACGACCTCGTCCTTGTAGGCCAGGATGTTGTTGAAGGCGGGCGGCGAATTCCTGGAAACGGCAGCGGAGCCGGCCGTCATCGTCAGCGCGACACCCGCCTTCGCCCGGGCTTCGTGATAGGCGCGGTAGCGGTCCTTGGGCATGCCGTCTTCCGGATAGGCCGGTTCGTGCGACGTGATCATGATCCGGTTCTTCAGCGTCAGGGACTTGAGCTGATACGGCTGCAGCAACGGGTCTTTCGACATGCACTTCCCTCTGGGTGCGACCTCTCCTGAAGCGAATTTAGTGTGAGCTCCCGCCTGCTGAAAAGACGCAAAAACGACATTCATGTCGTTTTTGAAAACACTTGTGTCAATTTTGATTGTCAGCCTGTCCGGCGGTTGCTAAGGACGGATCATGAGAGAGCCTTTGATCGACAAGACATCCGGCTGGCGCGGCACGCGGGATATCTGGATACAGGCCGCCTATGAGGCGCTTCTGGAAAATGGCATCGAAGCGGTCAAGGTCATGCCTCTGGCCGAGCGTCTTGGCCTGTCACGGACCAGTTTCTACGGTCATTTTTCCGACCGGAACGATCTCCTGGATGCCCTGATCAGCCTCTGGCAGGCGAAGAACACCGGCAATCTGATCAAACGCACCGAAGACTATGCGGAAACCATTGCCGAGGCCGTCCTGAACGTCTTCGACCTCTGGCTGCTGACGGACATGTTCGACTCCCGGCTTGAATTCGCGATGCGCAACTGGGCGCATACAGACGAAAAGCTCGTCCGCATGCTGCAGGAAGCCGACCAGGTGCGGCTGGAGGCATTTCAGGCGATGTTCGAGCGCTTCGGATATGATGCCGTCTACGCCAACATCCGGGCCAACACGGTCTACCAGACGCAGATCGGCTACATCTCGATGAGAAAGACGGGACCGGACGAACCGCTCGGTCCGCGCCTAAAGCGCATGCCCTATTATGCGGAGATCTTCACCGGCCAGAAGGTGACAGAGGCGGAAATGGCGAGATTTCTCTCACGCCATCCGCTGCCGGATACCGCGGGAGAAAGGCTCTAGATCGTAGCGAGAAACCTTTTACGGGTAGACTATGTCTTTCGGCCGCTTTGCGTCCTTTCCTCGGGCTGGCTGTTCCAACCGCCGATGTCGGCACAGAATTGCCGTTTGTCTTGTCTCTGGCACAGCGGCTTGGAGCCTTCTTGCCGATTGCCGCGTTTTCAACCATGCCGGCTTTCATCTGTCAGAGCGGCAATTCCAGCGTGGCTTTCTCGGTCGAAACCACAATCGAGGTTCTGAACCTGCGCACATTCTTGTCCGTGAAAAAGAAGCGATGCGTGAACGCCTCATAGTCAGCAATGTCGGTGGCCATGACGATCATGATAAAATCGGCATCTCCCGCGATGCAGTAAAAGTTTGTCACCTGCGGGTCCTGTCTGGCTTTCCGTTTGAGGGCATCGATATGGTCCAGGCGGTCTCTTTCCAATTCGACCGAGACGATGGCCGTGATGCCGAATCCGAGCTTTTGCCGGTCAAGGATGGCGACCTCCCTCTGGATCACTCCTGCCTCCCGCAAGGCCTTCAGTCTTCGCTGAACCGATGCCGTAGACGTCCCGATATGGTCCGCCAGCTCCTGTATGGACGTTTTCGCGTTGGTTTGCAGGATGGCAAGCAGTTTGCGATCAAGCGAGTCCATGACAGCATCACCTCAATAATTCCGTTTATTTGATTATATGCGATCTTAAAATCCAAAGATGAACGGTATGGAAAATCAAGCGAACCGGCTACCTTGCACGTTATGAAACGTGGAGCATTTGCTGTCCTTCCCTTAGCTGCCGGTGCGGCCGTTTATGGTTTCGCCTTCGGACTGCTGGCCTCTCAGACCGGCTTCCCGTGGTGGAGTGTCGGCTTGATGAGCGCCGCCGTCCATGCGGGCTCCTCGCAGATCGTGGCTGTGGAGCAATTCGGGGACGGCACCGCCGTTATGAGCGCCGCGCTTGCCGGAGCGGCACTGAACCTGCGCTACATCGGCATTGTCGCATCGCTGTCCGAAATACTCAGGGGACTTTCCCTGCGCGAGAAGTTGTTGGCCATTCACATTACCGGCGACGAGAACTGGGCGCTGACGATGGCAGAGCGCGCCAGATCCCCGCATGTCGGAGCGGCCTTCCTCATCGGCTCCGGACTTATCATGCTCGCTGTCTGGACCGGCTCGACAACCCTTGGGGCCGTCGTGGGATCGGCGCTGCCCGACCTCGAACGTTTCGGGCTGGGATTTGGCTTCACGGCCGCCTTCATCGCCATGGCAAGAGGTCTGTGGCGCGGTCGACCTGATGCGATGCCCTGGTTCGTCGCCTTCGGTGTGACCACTGCCGCGGTATTGTTAGGCGCCCCCAAGGCATACGCCATCGTCGTCGGTGCGCTGACCGGTTTGGCCGCATCTTCCATAGTCAGGCGTAGCAGGGCGACGATCAGCCAATGACCGGCTCGTATTGGCTTCTGATTGGAGTGCTTGCTGGAGCGGCGTTTTCCATCAGGGTGTTTGGGTTGTTTGCGGGCGACAGCATTCGCAAGTCCCGCCATGCGTGGATGCTGGATGATCTCCCCGGCCTTATCATAGTATGCCTGATTGCATCCTCACTCGCCGGACAGCCCATGGAGACCTGGATAGCGGCGGCGATTGCCTTTGCCGTTGCTGTGCTGACCAACCACGTGATCCTGACCATGTGCGCCGGGGTTGTCACCTACGCGGGTCTGGTCTGGTTTGCGCTGTAACTCGGTTGCAGACACCCGATCCAGTCCGGCCTGACCCCTACTCGGCCCGCGGCTTTTCCGTGGCCACATAGGCAAGCGGCAGGGCTGTGGTGTTCTTGATCTGCTCCATGGCAAAGGTGGTCGACACGTCGGAGATTTCGATCTTTGCAATCAGCTTCTTGTAGAACGCATCATAGGCTTCGATATCGGGCACGGCCACGCGGAGCAGGTAGTCGACCTGCCCGGCCATGCGGTAGAACTCCACCACTTCGGGAAATTCCTGGATCACATCGGCGAATTTCTTCAGCCAGTCCTCGGAGTGCTGGCTCGTGGTGATCGCGACGAAAGCGGTGACCTTGGCGTTCACCTTGGCGGGATCGAGCAACGCGACCCGGCCGGTGATCACCCCGTCCTCCTCCATCTTCTGGATCCGCCGCCAGCAAGGGGTCGTCGACAGGCCGACCCTGCGGCCGATCTCGGCGACCGGCACAGTGCAGTCTTCCTGAAGGATGGACAGAATGCGGCGGTCGATGCGGTCGATCATCAGTTCAGGTCCGGTGTTGGATGGCAGGTTAGCCTGAAGAGCCCTGCGAAGAGAGTTTTGGGAAATGATTTTCCCAATTCATGAAAATACGTAACGGATTTTCATAGATATTGTCAATTCGCGCCGAAATGAGAATTATTTTCGAAGTTTCCTACATACCGGCTGCTTCGCTTCGTGCCAGGCGGGCCACTTCGCGCCGGAGCACCGGCAGCAGTTCGTCTTCGAACCACAGGTTCTTTTTCAGCCAGGCATTGTTGCGCCAGGACGGATGGGGAAGCGGCAGCACGGCGGGTTTCCCTTCTGCAGGCTCCGCATGGAAATAATCCTTCCATCCGACAACGGTCTCGGTCAGCGTTTTCCGCCGGCCCGCGCCCAGATGATAGGCCTGGGCGTACTGGCCGATCGCCAGAACGAGCTCGACCTGCGGCATAGCGGCAAACAGCCGGTCATGCCAGATCTTCCGGCATTCGGGCCGTGGCGGCAGGTCGCCGCCTTTCGTGTCCAGCCCCGGAAAACAGAACCCCATCGGAACGATGGCCATCCGCTCCGCGTCGTAGAAGACGTCCGGCCCGATCCCCAACCAGCCTCTGAGACGGTCGCCGGAGGGGTCGGTAAAGGGGCGGCCGCTTTGATGAACCCGCGTGCCGGGCGCCTGGCCGCAAACGCAGATCTTTGCCGTGGGCGAGACCTGAAGGACCGGCCGGGGCTCGTGCGGGAGCGGCGTTTTCAGCGGATTTTCAAGACAGGCCCGGCAGGCACGCACGTCCTTGACGAGACTTTCGAGGTCTTCCGATTTCTTCATTTCAGACAACAAGTTGCACCCTGAGACAGCCGGTTAACCCTTCGCTTACCACGATCCTGAGGACGATCTTAAGGAATGGTGAGTCAGTGTGACGAAACACGCAGTATCACAATAACGAAATCAATACCCTCCGGGCGGCTTATGGGATCTCTTTCGTCAGAAAACGGCGAAGACAAATTCGCCATCAACGAACAGCGGGCCATGCGGCGCCGGGAGATGGCGCGCACGATGAAGGATGTGCGCAGCCGTCTGGGCACCCCCGAATACCGCCACACGACTTTCGATCTCGAACGCCAGCATCTTTTCGCCGATACCCGTATCAACGCCGCCTATGCGGTGCCGCTGCTGGCGCTGATCGTGGCCGCCATCTCGGTTCTCTGGGTCACTCCGGCCTTTATCGGGGCTTGGTTCGCCGTGACGCTGTGCACCCACTTTCTGATGGTGGTGACCAGTCATTCCTACGAAAAGGCGCCGTCCGACCAGAAAGCCAGGATCTACTGGCGCAAGCGCTTCACCCTCGGCGATTTCATCTATGGCTGCGCCTGGGCCTCCTTTTTCCTGCTGCCGAAAAACACCGATGCCGGCGAAGGCTTCGTGATCTTCCATTTCGCGACGCTGCTGATCGTCGTCGCGATGAACACGATGCAATCGGCCACCCTGCCGAAATGCCTGCTGGCGAGCACGCTGCCGATGACCTTGGTCGTCACCGTAAGCTTCCTGCAGGAAGTCGACCCGATCCACTACACGCTCGCCGCCATGGCAATCGGCGCCCAGGGCTTCTTCTTCATTCTGGGCAACCAGCTCCTGAAGAACGCCAACACAATGCTGGAATACCGGGCGGACAAAGATCACCTGATCGCCGAACTGGAAACGGCGAACGCCATGTCCGACGAGGCCCGCCGGCGGGCGGAAGCCGCCAACATGGCCAAGTCCCGCTTCCTGGCAACCATGAGCCACGAATTGCGCACGCCGCTCAACGCGATCCTGGGTTTCTCCGAAATCATGAAGGATGAAGTGCTCGGCAAGATGCACAACAAGAACTACCGTTCCTATGCGGAGGATATTCACGGCTCGGGCCAGCACCTGCTCAACCTGATCAACGAGATCCTAGACCTGTCGCGGATCGAGGCCGGCCGGCATGAGCTGCACGAAGAGCCGATCTACCTGGACGACGTGGTGGAGGAATGCGGCACCATGATGAAGGTGCGCGCCAAGGCCAAATCGATCGCCCTGCACCACACCCACGAGCCGGACCTGGCGAGGGTCTGGGCAGATGAACGCGCGCTCCGCCAGGTGGTGCTGAACCTGCTGTCGAACGCGGTCAAGTTCACGCCGGTCGGTGGCGAAGTCCGGATCGAGGTCGGCTCGACCTCCGACGGCGGACAATATGTTTCCATCAAGGATACCGGCCCGGGCATTCCGGAGGACGAGATCCCGACCGTCCTGGAAGCCTTCGGCCAGGGATCGCACGCCATCAAGAGCGCCGAACCCGGCACCGGTCTGGGCCTCTCCATCGTCCAGGCCCTGGTTAACATGCATGACGGCCATTTCGATCTGAAATCGAAGCCCGGCGAAGGCACTGAAGCGATCGCCGCGCTGCCGCGCGCAAGGGTCATGAACTATGCGCCGGATGTCGACTGGGCCGACCCGGAAGACGAAAGCCCGGCTCGGGGACCGCGCAAGTCGCGCTCGGCCTGATCGGCAGCAGCACTCAGGCCCGGCCGAAACGTTATTCCGATTTTTCCGCCACGCCCGCGTCGGCGAAGGTCGCCATGCCGGAATGCATTTCCGCGGCCGCCCTGGCGATGCCCGCCGCAAGCGCCGCCCCGGTTCCTTCTCCAAGGCGCATGCCGAAATCCAGAAGGGCGTCCTTGCCCATGTGCTCCAGGACCCTGGCATGGGCCTGCTCGGCCGAGACATGGGCGAAAAGGCAATGGTCCAGGCCTTCCGGATCCAGCGCATAGACCACGGCGGCGGCGGCGGTCGTCACGAACCCGTCGACGATGACCGGAACTCGCTGCAGGCGCGCGGCGATGATCAGCCCGGCCATGGCGGCGATTTCGCGTCCGCCGATCCTGCGCAGGACTTCCAGAGGATCCTTTTCGCCGTCGAGACGGGCGACCGCCTTTTCGACCGCCTCCCGCTTGCGGGCAAGTCCCTCGTCATCGACACCGGTACCGCGGCCGATCCAGTCTTCGGCCTTGCCTCCGAAAAGACCGTTGAGAACCGCAGCGGCAACGGTGGTGTTGCCGATGCCCATTTCCCCCAGGCAAATCAGATCTATGCCGCCGGCAAGGGCTTCCATGCCGTAGGCCATGGTAGCGGCGCAGTTCGCCTCGTCCATGGCATCTTCTTTGGTAATGCTGGGCGTCGGCAGTTCGACGGCGAGATCGAAGACCTTCAGCCCGACGTCGTAAGCCCCGCAGATCTGGTTGATGGCGGCACCTCCCGCGGCGAAATTCTCCACCATCTGCCGGTTGACCGCGCTCGGGAAGGCCGACACGCCCTCCTCAGCGACGCCATGGGCGGTGGCGAAGATGGCAACCAACGGCCGGGTGATCTTCGGCGGTGCCTTTCCGGACCAGGCGGCCAGCCATTCTGCGATTTCCTCCAGACGGCCGAGCGATCCGGCCGGTTTCGTCAGCTGCGCGTCGCGCGCCTTGACCTTCTGCACCGCTTCGTCATCCGGACCCGGCATCGACCTGACCAGGTTGCGGATATCGTCGAAGGGAAGCGCGGTGTCGGAAAGGGACATGGATTTCAGTTTCCCGGTTTTGGCGCCGGCGCCCTGCCGGCCACTTGGTCTCGCTAAGCCGCTGACCTATAACGGGGCTTTGTAAAACTCAAGCGCCGGACCGGCCTCATGCACCCTGAAAGCGACCAAACTTCTGATTCTGAGGCCAAAACCGGTTCCCACAAAACTTGGGATCGAACCGGTGAGCCGGCAAAAACCCTGTCCGCCTTCGCGGCCGACACGGCGGCTTGTGTGCGATTCTTCTCACGGCTTCCCCTGGCAAAGATAAACGCCGACGACGTGCCCATGGCCGCGCCGGATTTCACCCGCATCGCGCGGGCCGCTCCGCTCGCCGGGTTCGTCATCGCGCTTCCGGCTGCCGGCCTCGGCATGTTTCTCGGCTTCACGGAACTGCCTGTGCTTGCCGTCGCCACGCTGACGGTGGCGTTGTTGGCGCTCACCACAGGGGCGCTGCACGAGGACGGCCTCAGCGATGTCGCGGACGGTTTTTTCGGAGCCACGGAGCGGGAAAGGCGCCTGGAGATCATGAAGGACAGCCGTGTCGGTGCCTTCGGCGCTCTTGCCCTGGTGATTTCGGTCGTTTTGCGCGTCGCGCTTCTCGCTGCGCTCTGGCAGCGGTTTTCGCCGGCCGATGCGGCACTCCTGTTTCTTTGCGGCGAGGCTTTCAGCCGGACGCTGCTTGTCTGGCAGTGGCAACTCCTGCCACCTGCCCGGCCGGAGGGGCTGGCGGCAAGGTTCGGCAAACCGTCGGAAAAGGCGGTCTTTCAGGCAATCGTCGTCACGATCCCGCTGCTGCTTCCCGCCGCCATTCTTCTTTCCCTTGCGGCATTTTCGCTCGGTTGTCTCTTTGCGGCAGTTGCTACCTATGCTACCGGTCGTCTTGCACACGCCAAGATCGGCGGCGTCACCGGAGATGTCCTGGGCGCCATGCAGCAGCTCGGCGGGCTCGGTTTCCTGCTCGGTATTCTGATGGTGCGTTAGGTTGTGCACATTCTCGAGGCGGTTTTGACCATGGTATCCAGCTTCAGGACCCCGATCACACATGCCCTGCTCGTGCTGACAGCCGCCCTTGTCGTCCTTGCAGGCTGTGCAAGCCGGCCCGAAGTCGGTGCGCTGGCTCTGAACACCGCGCCCGCCGACGGCGCCGCCTCGCACAACATCCTGATCGTGACCACCCGTGCGAAGGACGAGCGGCCGGGTACCTATTTCAACGGAGAGCGCGCGGATCAGGTCAACTACGCCGAGGCCACCATCTCCGTGCCGCCCACCCACAAACCCGGCTCGATCGAGTGGCCTGCCATCCTGCCCGGCGATCCCGCCAAAAATTTCGTTGCCAGGGGTGCGGCTTACCTGCCCTCCGAACAGGCGTTCAAGACACGCCTCAATCAGGAACTGATGAAGCGGCCGCGCAAAGACAGAGAGGTTTTCCTGTTCATCCACGGCTACAACACGCTGTTCGCCGAAAGCCTCTACCGCTTCGTCCAATTCACGCACGATGCCGACCAAACCGCCGTGCCGGTGCTGTTCACCTGGGCGTCGCGCGGCCGCCTTCAGGACTATCTCTATGACCTCAACAGCGCGGCCATCGCCCGGGATGCTCTTGAAAAAACACTGATCGACCTCGCCGACAGCAAGGCGGACCATATTACGATCCTGGCCCATTCCATGGGCAACTACCTGTTGATGGAAACGATCCGCCAGATGCCTCTTTCCCTGAGACACAAGCTTCAAAGGAAGATCCATTACGTTGTGCTGGCTGCTCCGGATATCGACATCGACCTGTTCAAGGCCAACCTGCGCAGGCTCGGCACGATTGACAAGCCGTTCGTCGTCGTGCTGTCCAGGGACGACCGGGCGCTGCGCCTGTCGCGCGCGCTCTCCGGAGGCGTGGAGCGTCTTGGCGCCTTTTCGGAAGATGACGAACTGGTCGAGCTGGGGGCCATCGTCATCGACGTGACGGACCTGAAGGCAGAGGATGCCGCCCATCATTCGAAATTCGCCTCGCTCGCCGAATTCTCTCCGGAGCTTCAGCGCGCCCTGGCAAACGGCAGCCTGACCAGCGCCTCAAGCGCCGAAGGACCGCGCGATCTCGGCACCGATCTGGGCAGCTTCGTCGGAAACACCGCGCAGACCGCCGTCACCCTGCCGATCCGGATCATCACGGCACCTGTCAGGATCGCAACGGGCGGGGCTCCATAGAGCGCCAGACGGCAACCTGCCCGCCTCGCGCGGATTTGTGCCATTTTCTGTCTTGGCAAAGCCACAATCTCTCGCCATATCGGCTTCATGGAAACGCCTTGTATCAAAATCTGCCGGATCGACCCGCAAAGCGGCCTGTGCACGGGCTGCCTGCGCACGCTTGACGAGATCGCCGAATGGCAGGGTTTCACCGAAAGCAGGCGCACGGAAATCCTGTCGGATCTGGGCAAGCGCCGCGTTCCCGAAAACGCCGAGGGTGCCCGCTGATGGGCGGACCGAGACAATATCGCGGCCTCGTTGCCGTCCTGCTCGTCACCATCATGGCAGCCATGGCTTTCTATGCCTTTTTCGGCGATCCGACCGATCCGGAAAACATCAATTTCGACGACAGCGGGCCGCGGCTCGTCGCCCTCTCCGCCCTTGCCTTCGTGTTCCTGGCAAGCTTCATCTTCGGCCAGCCGAAGGTGCGCGAGATCGTCCAGGGCACGCTCTTCTGGGGCGGGCTGTGCGCAGTGCTCGTCATCGGCTACACGTTTCGCGCCGACCTCGTGCAGGCCGGATACCGGGTGCTCGGCGCGCTCGCGCCCGGGCTGGCGGTTTCCCAGCAGGACGGCTCGATCCTGATCGTGCGCGACGCCACCGGCCACTTCGTCGTGGACGGGCGCACCAACGGCGCCAGGACCCAGTTCCTGCTCGATACCGGCGCAAGCGCCGTCGTGCTGACCTTCGAGGATGCGCGGCGAGCCGGTTACCGCGAGGAGGATCTGTCCTTCACCGTTCCAGTCTCAACTGCCAACGGCCGGGCGCTGGTGGCACCCGTCAAGATCGACAGCATCACCATCGGCGACCACACCCTGCGCGATATCCGGGGCTTCGTCGGCCGCCAGGGCACGCTCGACGGCAGCCTTCTCGGCATGACCGCGCTCGACAAGCTGCAAAGCTGGCGGATCGAGGGCGACAAGCTGATCATGACGCCGTGACGGGACTTTCCTGAGCGTTCCGCCTATTCAGCGGCTTCCGCATCCAGATCTGTGGGGCTGACGGCCGCCAGTACCTTTTCGACCACGTCCAGACCTGCGCCCGGCCGGATCGCCTCGACGGTCAGGGTCCGCCGCCAGGAGCGTGCGCCCGGGCGGCCGTGGAAAAGGCCGAGCATGTGCTGGGTCATGTGGGCAAGCTTCACGCCCTTGCCGAGCTGATCGTTCATATAAGCCATATAGGCCCTGACAGCCTCCCAGGGCGAGACATCGTGCGCGCTATCGTCCCCATAGAGCCGCCGGTCGACCGCGCCGAGGATCTCCGGCGTATGATAAGCCGCGCGACCGAACATCAGGCCGTCGATCTTCTCCAGATACGGCTCCGCCTGGTCGAGTGTCTGCAATCCGCCGTTCAGCCCGATGAACTTCTCCGGAAACCGCTGCTTCAGCCGGAACACCCGGTCGTAGTCGAGCGGCGGGATATCCCGGTTTTCCTTCGGGCTCAGCCCCTGCAGCCAGGCCTTGCGGGCATGTACCCAGAGCGCGTCGGAACCTGCTTCAAAGACCGCATCGGCCATCCTGTCGAGCGCCTCTTCCGGGTCCTGATCGTCGACGCCGAGCCGGCATTTCACCGTGACCGGAATATCGACAGCGTCCTTCATCGCCGCAACGCAGGCGGCAACCAGCTCCGGCTCCTGCATCAGGCAGGCCCCGAAACGCCCGGACTGGACCCGGTCCGACGGGCAGCCGACATTGATGTTGACCTCGTCATAGCCGAAGGCGGCGATGATCCGAGCTGCTTCCGCCATTTCCTTGGGATCCGACCCGCCGAGCTGGCACGCCACCGGATGCTCGACATCTGAAAATCCGATCAGGTGCTCCCGGTCCCCATGGATCACCGCCCCCGTCGTCACCATTTCGGTATAAAGCAGCGCATGCCGTGAGAGCTGACGGTGAAATGCCCGGCAGTGACGGTCGGTCCACTCCATCATAGGCGCGACCGCAAAGCGCCGAGATACGCTAATCTGCGATTTTCCTTTTTTTTCCACTACTTATACCATTTCTTTCATTTTTGCTCTTGCCTCGTTTCGGCTCATTTCGTACCTTTTCACCCGGAAAGTACAACAAATGTTGTACCGCTGAAGGCAATGTTGTACCGATATGGGCACCATCGTAAAGCGTTCGCGCAAGGACGGATCTGTAGCATGGCTCGCGCAGATTGTCATAAAGCGCGGCGGCAAGATCGTTCTACGCGAGAACAAGACCTTCGAGCTTCGATCGACGGCCAACGCCTGGCTCAGCCAACGCGAAGACCGGCTTGGACAACCCGGCGCGCTCGAGGCGGCGCTCAAATCCAGGTCGAGCGGCAACCAGGACCCGACTCTCTCGGACGCGATAGATCTCTACGTCCGCGAAAGCAACAAGAAGATCGGGCGCACGAAAGCGCAGGTGCTCAGAAGCATCAAGGATTTCGATATCGCCGACAAAACTTGCGCGTCGATCACGAGCGCCGATATTGTCGCTTTTGCGCGCGAGAAACTCGAGAGCGGCGTTCAGCCGCAGACCGTCTCGAACTATCTCTCTCACCTCGGCGCTGTATTCGCCATCGCGCGCCCTGCCTGGGACTACCCTCTTGACCGGCAAGCCATGCAAGATGCCTGGATCGTCGCCGATCGGTTGGGTTTGACGACGAGGAGCCGTGAACGTGATCGTCGCCCAACCCTCGACGAACTCGACAGGCTCATGCAGCTGTTGATTTCCACTGAGAAGTGACCCGGCTTGGCCTGATATTTCCATTGAGAATTGACCCATGTTTGAAGCTTCCCC
>ENA-ORCZ01000091-ORCZ01000091.1-marine-metagenome-genome-assembly--contig:-NODE-91-length-112374-cov-10.637141_pt1 | contig 112374 bp, 100 predicted proteins | sample MGYA00237785_ERZ508519 | MGnify/ENA primary metagenome ERZ508519 (study PRJEB26189, sample SAMN06268790) | marine metagenome | isolation source: Bioluminescent Bay, La Paraguera, Puerto Rico | place...
CATTTCCATGATCTGGCGGTCGAACTCGCTGCTGAGCTGCTGGATTTCGGACCCCTTGCGGGCGGCGTCTTCCTGGGTGGCGTTCTGCTGTTCTTCCAGTTCGCGCCGTTCGGCTTCGTTGCGCACGAAGATCTCCATGGCTGCCGCCATCTGGCCGATCTCGTCGCCCCGGTCGGCACCCTCGATCACGACATTGGTGTTGCCGTCCGCGAGCGTGCTCATGTTGTTGGTCAGCGCGCGCAGCGGGCGCACCGTGTTGCGGACCGCGAACACGGCAATTGCAATCGCAATCAGAGCGCCGACGACGGCGAGCGCAATGATCGCACCGGCCGCGCTCCAGTAGGCCGAGGACAGGTCGTCGACGTAAACGCCGGTGCCGATCATCCAGCCCCAAGGCGCGAAACCGGCGCCCCAGCCGATTTTCTCGGAGGGAACGTCGCTGTTGGCGCGAGGCCAGTAATAGGTCAGGGCGCCGCCGCCGGCTTTGGCCTGCTCGATCAGTTCCGCGGTGATCATGACCCCGGTCTGATCCTTCAGGTTCATCATGTTGGTTCCGACAAGCGATGCCTTCGGATGGATCAGATTGATGCCGTTGTAGTCATAGGCGAAGATGTAGTTGTCGCCTTCGAACCTGATCGCGCCAATCGCCAGCTTTGCCATGGCCTGCGCTTCTTCCGTGCTCATCTCGCCGGATTGTTCAAGCTCGTGGAAACGGCCGGCAATCGTCACCGCGCCATCCGCGATTTGCTCGATCTTTGCCAGTCGTTCGTTCAGCATCGCCGAATAAAGGCTTTCCAGGCTGACGACGCAGATTGCGGCTGTGAAAAGCAGAATGACTGCAATGGGGACGCTTATTTTCCAGGTTATCGGCCAACGTGCGAAGGACATGATCGGGTCTTTCTTCTTGGATTACGTAACGATGAGAAATCGGCTAAACAATTGACCAAAGACTTAAGATTCGACGCGCCTCCAAAATTAAATTTAATTGATTGAGAAATTTAACAATCAGATATTTTGCAAGCCTAAGTACTAATACGGCGAATTTTTCTTAATTCCGGTTTACCTCGGCCTGCGCGGAAGATGTCCTTGGGATTCGAAGTAAAAGGTGTTGAGGCGGTCCGGCGAACCCGAATCCCTGGCCGCGTCGCGCCACGGCGGATTTCATCCACACCAGGGATTCCAGCCACCGGATCTCCAAGGTTGCGCTGCGCAAGATCTGAAGATCCCGGACGGGTACATTTGACAGGCAAATACCAGCAACACGACCTCATCCTGAGGAAGCGCTTCAGCGCTGTCTCGAAGGATGGGCTGCTTGTTCTGGAGTATGCTGCCCATCCTTCGAGACGGACCTGGCGGCCCTCCTCAGGATGAAGGCGTGGTGACGGTGTTCCGCTTTCAAACAAAACGCCCGCGGTCTTTTTGATCGCGGGCGTTGTTGTTTGCGGTTGTTTTGTCTTGCTGCCGTCAGGCGGCGGAACGTTTGCGCACTTCCTGCAGGAAGGTGGCGACCTGGCTGCGCAGCATCGAGGCGTTGTCCTTCAACTGCTGCGCCGAGGTATCCACTTTCTCCGCCGTGTCGCGGGTGTTTTCCGCAGCCGCAGCGACCGACTCGATGTTCGTCGTCACGTCGACCGTGCTGCGCGACGCTTCCGTCGCGTTGCTGGCGATCTCCTGCGTTGCAACCCCCTGCTCCTCGACCGAGGACGCGATGGAAGAAGCAATCTCGTTCATGTTGTTGATGATCTCCGTCACCGACGAGATCGCGCTGGCCGCATGACCGGTCTCCTCCTGGATCGCGGTGATCTGGCTGGAGATCTCTTCCGTCGCCTTGGAGGTCTGGGTCGCCAGCTCCTTCACTTCCGCGGCAACCACCGCGAAGCCCTTGCCGGCCTCACCGGCGCGGGCAGCCTCGATGGTGGCGTTCAGCGCCAGGAGGTTGGTCTGTTCGGCGATCGCCTGGATGAGCGTGACCACCTCGCCGATCCGGCTGGCGGATTCCGAAAGGCCGTTCATGCGCTGGTTGGTGGACTGGGCTTCACCTGCGGCGCGGGCTGCGATCTCGCTGGAGGACTGGACCTGCCTGCGGATCTCGTTGACCGAAGCCGACAGTTCCTCGGCGGCGGCGGCCACCGTTTCCACGTTGTGGGCGGCCTGCGAGGAAGCGCTGGACACCCGGCCGCTCTGTTCGGTGGTCTGGGCGGCGACGCCGGTCATGTCGCCGGAGGCGGCCTGCAGGTTCTGGACGGAACTGTCGATGATGCCCATCATTTCCATGATCTGGCGGTCGAACTCGCTGCTGAGCTGCTGGATTTCGGACCCCTTGCGGGCGGCGTCTTCCTGGGCGGCGTTCTGCTGTTCTTCCAGTTCGCGCCGTTCGGCTTCGTTGCGCACGAAGACCTCCATGGCAATGGCCATCTGGCCGATCTCGTCGCCACGATCGGCACCCTCGATCACGATATTGGTGTTGCCGTCCGCGAGCGTGCTCATGTTGTCGGTCAGCGCGCGCAATGGCCGGACCGTATTCTTCACGGCGAAGATCGCAATCGAAATGGCGATCAGCGCAGCGACGATGGCGAGCGCGATGATCGTGGTGGCCGCGCTCCAATAGGAGCTGTGCAGGTCGTCGACGTAAACACCGGTGCCGATCATCCAGCCCCAGGGCGCGAAACCGGCGCCCCAGCTGTATTTCTGAATGGCTTCTTCGCTGTTGGCGCGCGGCCAGTAGTAGGCCACGGGTCCGCCACCGGCCTTGGCCTGCTCGATCAGTTCGACAAACAGTTTCACGCCGTTCTGGTCGGTGAAACCCAGCATGTTGTTGCCGATAAGGGACTCTTTCGGGTGAACCAGGGTGACGCCGTCATAGGTGTTCACGAAGACATAGTTGCCGCCTTCGTATTTCATGGCGCCGATGGCCGCCTTGGCGGCTGTCTGCGCCTCTTCCTGAGTCATCGCGCCGGATTGTTCGAGACCCTGGTAGTAGGACGCGACCGCGACGGCGGTGTTGGAGATTTCCTCGATCTTCGACAGACGCTCGTTGAACATCGCCGAATAGAGGCTGTTAAGGCTCACAACGCAGATCACGGCTGTGAAAAGCAGAATGACTGCAATGGGGACACTTATTTTCCAGGTTATCGGCCAACGTGCGAAGGACATGATGGGTCTTTCCTCTCGAAATACGTAATCACGAGGAATCCGCCAAACAATTGACCAAATGCTTAAGATCGGTGGCCTTGGCGAAAAATATCTAGTTTAATTGTAAAAAATAACAATAATAAATTCAGCCTGCATATGTAATGGCATGGCGAATTCTTGTGAAACCTGACCGATTGTCAGCGGCGGGCGCAGAAGACATCCCTGAGGCCCGGCCGGGACCAGGTTGCGTTTTGCAGCTGGCCCTTCAGGACATGGCCCTGCGATTCAAAGTAAAAAGTGTTCGGACTGCCCTGGCGCTGCAGTGTTACCGCCCCATAACCCATTTCCGACACCGTTGCCATTTGTCCGTCCGGAGAAAAGACCACGTTCAGGTCGATACCGGACGTGCAGAGATAGTCGGCGACGTTCGCCCGTGCCGTCTGCTGGGGGGCGCCGCCGGGCTGGTTGAGGCCGCCGACATCGCCCGGAGGTACGGGGCCGGAGGGGTAGTTGTTGTTATTGTTGTTGAATGGATCGTTCTGCGGACCGCCCGGGTTGCCGAACGTGCCGCCGGGCTGATTGAAACCGCCGCCCGGATTGAAATTCGCCGGGCCGTTGATGACGACTTCCCGGTAGGGGGTCCGGGTCACGTAGATGCCGCGGCATTCGCCGTTGGCGCCGCGCACGGACCAGGCATGCGAGACGTAGGTCTGCTGCTCGAGGATCTGTCCGGGCTCCAGGCGGGCATAGGGCCGCTCCGCGCCGCGGTAGTCGATCCACTGCACTTCGATCGGCTGGCGGCTGGCATTGCGGAAGACGATCTGTCCCGGCCGCACGGCCTCCACGGACCGGACCCGGCCGAGTTCGCTGCAGGAGAGATCGGACCCCGGCTCCTCGCCGGAGGCTTCGTCGGAAACGATCTGCTGCGGCAGGGCACAGGTCGCAACGAACAGGCGCACCGGATTGGCGCTGCCTTTCAGCGAAACCGCATGCGCGGGCAGGCCTTCCACGGAGATCGACAATTCCGCCTGCCGGATCATGGCCTCCCAGAGCGGATCGGTCATCTCGATGTTGACTTCCGGCAGGGAGACGCCCGTCTGGTTCGATACTGGAGAGCCGAAGGCGTTGTAGGAATTTCCGAAGTCACCCGCGGTGATGCGCACCGCCTGCGGCATGCCTTCCAGAAGGCCGGCCGGCGCCTGCTGGAAGATCAGCTTGGCGAATCCGGACTGAGTGCTGCATTCCGCCCGGAAATCCCGGTCGTCGGTCTGGGGCACGGTGTGCTGCAGCACCGACAGCGAGCCCGGCTGGTTTCCGGGTTCGGCAAACCATTGCCGGTCTTCCCGCGGCGCGACGAGTACCGGTTCGGAATTGCCGTTTCCGTTGCTGTCGATCCGCTCACGGACCATTGATTCCAGGCCGCCGGGAATGTTGGCGGTTTCGGTGCCGTCCGGATCGGGTGTGGAAATGGGCGTATCCACCCGCTCGAGCGGCTCCAGGCCGCCCGGCTCCGCCGGTGGCTTGATTTCCGAAATCGAGGAATTGTCTTCCGTCTCAGGCTGGCGGGCCGTTGTCGTTGTGGTGGTTTGAGAGGGGGCGGCAGTGCCCGAAGGCGCGCTGGTGGCCGGTCCGGCGGCAGTGCCCGTATTGGTGCCGACCACGCGCGCGGCCGCACCCGGCTTGCCGTCGTTAGAGACGTCCACAACCAGCGTGCTGCCGCTGCAGATATTGGCCTCGCGGTGGAGCACGCGGCTGTTTTCCAGCGTGACTTCCAGCTTCACGTCGCAGGGAGGCAGTTTGCTGTCGCTGCCCATCGTGTCGATGACGACACCCTTGTCGTCCCGGCTGATGATCGGCCGGTACTTCTTGTTGACCGTAATCGACCGGATGCCGGGCTCCGGCGGCTCCACGTTGATACGCAGGGTTTCCGGGGCCGACTGGGCATGGGCAAGATAGCCGGACGACAGCAAAACGAGACCACAGACGGCAACAAGGCCGGATTTCAGCGAAGGTGCAAAACGGACATGAGCAGCAAATTGCTGCATGAGCGATCTCCATCGGAGCGCGGGATCTGCCAGCTTTGGCGGGAATTCGCCTGAAAGCGGGCCGATCGGTCTTAAAGTGCCGGAGCATCATGTCGGCGCTCATATGAACGCAGGATGAACCGGCGAACCAACGAATGGGTTACTTACGCAAAGTGGCGCGGAAAGGGCAACCCTGCATTCGGTCTTGGTCTCAATTGATCCGGAAACCCGGTTTCAGCGGGGCGCGCGTTTCGCGAGGATCCGCTGCAGGGTGCGCCGGTGCATGTTGAGCCGCCGCGCGGTTTCTGAAACGTTGCGGTCGCAGAGCTCATAGACCCGCTGGATGTGTTCCCACCGGACCCTGTCGGCCGACATCGGGTTTTCGGGCGGTTGTGCCTTGTCTTCCGGCTTGCGTGCCAGCGCGGCGAGAATGTCGTCCGGATCGGCGGGCTTGGCCAGATAGTCGATCGCACCCAGTTTCACCGCGGTCACCGCCGTTGCGATATTGCCGTAACCGGTCAGAACGATTGCCCGGGCATCCGGGCGTTTCTGGCGGATCTGTTCGATCACATCGAGGCCGTTTCCATCTTCCAGCCGCATGTCGACAATGGCAAAGGCGGGGGCATGCCGGGCTATCTTGATCGCCGCGTCCTGCACGCCATCGGCCGTTTCCGTCTCAAAGCCGCGCTTTTCCATGGCGCGGGCCAGACGTTGCTGAAACGGTTTGTCATCATCCACGATGAGGAGGCTCATGTCCTCCGCAGCGTCAAAGGAAGTATTCTGATCCGTCATGTTGTCTTACCGTTTATTCTTGTGTCTTGTTGCGCGTCCGATGCCGGCTTCGAGCACAACCTGCCTTTGTTATCCGTTGCTGCTGTTATGGTGTGAAAATGACGGTTCGTCCACTCCGCCGTCTCTCTCGAATACCTCGCGCGGCCAGCTCACGCGGATGTGAGCGCCTGTCTGCGGCGGCGCCTGATTGTCCAGGTTCAGTTTGGCGCCGGTGCGTTCCAGCAGGGTTTTGGCAATGAAGATGCCGAGACCCAGGCCGCCGCCGGTTCCGCGTTGCGGTGATTTCCCTCCCCTTATGGAAACATAAGGATCGCCAATCTTTCCCAGAATGTCGACGGAAAATCCCGGACCGTCGTCCCGGATCGAGATGGACAGGGTCCTGTCGTCCCAGATCGCGGCGACGTCGACGCGTGTATTCGCGAAATCGACAGCGTTTTCAAGGAGGTTGGCGAGACCGTAGCGGATCGCGGCATTGCGTGTCCCGACGGGTTCCGTTCCCTGGCCCTCCTGGGTGGAATGGATGGCGACGCCCATGCCCCGGTGTGGATCGATGACGTCTTCCAGAAGCTGGGAGACGGGCATGCGCTGATAGGTCCGGTCCTGTTCGCTCGACAGGCTGGTGAGCTGCCGCAGGATCCCGCGGCAGCGTTCGGCCTGCGAGCGGATCAGCGCCACGTCCTCCGCGCGGGTGTCGTCGCACTCGAATTCGTCGGTCAGTTCCTTGGCGACAAGATAAATCGTCGCAAGCGGGGTTCCGAGCTCGTGGGCGGCGGCCGTCGCCAGGCCGTCCAGGGCGTTCAGGTGCTGCTCCCTTGCCAGCACCAGCTCGGTGGCGGCCAGCGCATCGGCAAGCTGACGGGCCTCTTCGGCAATCCGGAAGGCGTAGATCGCCATGAAACCCAGTGTCGAGACCAGCGCGATCCAGATCCCGACCGAATAGACCACCGGCAGCCGGAAAACCTCGCCGGTCGGCCAGGGCAGCGGCATGTGAAACACCGCCAGAAGGCTGGCGCTCACCGTGGCCAGGATGCCGAGAATGACGGTGTAGCGGGCCGACAGGCCCGTCGCCGAAACCATCACCGGCGCCATCAGGAGGAAAGCGAACGGGTTTCCCAGGCCGCCCGTCAGGAACAGGAGGCCGCTCATCTGCAGGATGTCATAGGCAAGTTGCAGGGCGGCTGCCCGCTCCGACAGGCGCATGGCCGACGGCGAGCGGATCTTGAGGAAGATGTTGAGCCAGGCCGACAGGGCCACCATGGCGAAGGCGGGACCCGCCGGCAGGGGATAGCCCAGACCGACATACACCACCAGAAGCGCCGCCGACTGCCCGCCGACCGCCAGCCAGCGCAGGCGCACCAGGGTGTCGAGTTTCAGCCGCCTGTGCGGCAGGATGATATTGGAGGTGGGTTGATCTGTCATAAAACCGTTTCAATCTCGTTCAGGGATCCCTGACATACCCCTTTTGAGGCCGTTTCCGGGTGCTGGCAAGGCCGCGGCCCTTGTGCCGGGCGGTTGTAGATGATAGCCAGCCGCTAACAGGGCCGCCCGGATCACGCGGGCCGGCGGCCGTCCGGAGGGAATCGAGAGCTCATTTCGCTCTAGGCTCTTCATCTCAGATCAGCACCGCGGAACGGAATGAGACAAGATGACCGACACGAATGAGGGCGGCGCAGAGCCGCAGGCCGAAGGCGCCGCTGCGCCTGGCATGCATATCCTTGGCCAGTACATCAAGGACCTGTCCTTCGAGAACCCGAATTCCCCGCGTTCGCTGGCGCAGGGCGACCAGCCGAAACTCGACATCAACGTCAATGTCGGCGCCCAGCAGATGGGTGACGACCAGTATGAAGTCGTCCTCACCCTGACCGCCAAGGCCGAACGTCCCGACATGGTGATGTTCAACGTCGAATTGGTCTATGCCGGCGTCTTCAAGATCACCGGCGTTCCGAAGGAGCATCTGCATCCGTTCGTCATGATCGAATGCCCGCGCATGCTCTTCCCGTTCGCGCGCAACATCCTGTCCGAAGCGACCCGCAATGGTGGTTTCCCGCCGCTGATGCTCGATCCGATCGACTTCGCGCAGCTCTACCGCCAGAACATGGCCCAGCAGGCTGCCACCCAGCAGGCTGGAGAGCAGAAGCCGAACTGAGCTTTTGAAGTTCAAGGATTTTCAGAACCCGCGCCGGTGGAAACCGGCGCGGGTTTTTTAGTCCGGAAGTTCTTTCGTTGAATCGGCAAGCGCCACGGCCTTGATCCGGGCGATCACCGTTTCGCCCGGCTTGAGCTGCAGCCGGTCCCAGGAGAGCTTCGAAATCCGGCTCAGGATCGGCGCGCCGGAGCCGTCCTCGCCGAGGGCGAGGCGCACGGTCATCTGCTTGTCCGCGGCAGGTTCCGCGCCAAGGATCTTCGCGGGCAGGGCGTTGAGGATGCTGGTATCCAGGGGCAGCTCGCGGCCGAGGCTCACGTCCCTGGCCGGAATGCGCAGGCGGCATCGTCCGCCGGCGCTGCCGAGATCTCCGGAAACGAGAAGCTGTCCGCCGGGAATATCGACCGTGCTGAGACCGTAGGTCGGATCGTGGAACAGCACGCTCCCATCGACGACCGCCGCCGGTTGCGGCATGTGCAGAAGCGGCAGGTCCGGATCGGCGAGCAACGCCGCAATCGGTCCCGCGGCGCGGACCCGCCCCGTTTCCATGAGCACCAGCGTGTCGGCCAGCCGCTCGACCTCCGCAAGGTCGTGGCTGACATAGAGGACCGGGATCGACAGCGCGAGATGAAGCCTTTCCAGATAGGGCAGGATCTCATCCTTCGACAGCCGGTCCAGCGCCGAAAGCGGTTCGTCCATCAAAAGGAGCTTCGGCTGCGAGAGCAGGGCCCGCCCAATGGCGACGCGCTGACGTTCGCCGCCGGAAAGATGGCGTGGCGACCGGTCGAGAAACCTGCCGAGCCCGAGCAGCGAGACGACCTCGTCGAAACCGACCGGATCGGCCGGCTTCGCCGGTTTCCGGCCGCGCGTCGCGTAAAGCAGATTGCCCGTGACGGAAAGATGCGGGAAGAGGCTCGCCTCCTGGAAGACATAGCCGACGGGCCGCTTGTGGGCCGGGCGGAACGACCCGCCGTCCTGCCAGACGTCGCCGTCGACGGCGCAATGGCCGTCCTTCAGCCGCAACAGGCCCGCCATGCAGCGCAGCACAGTCGTCTTGCCGCAGCCGGACGGGCCGAACAGGGCGGTCACGCCGCTTGCGGGAACGGCAAAGGCGGCATCGAGCGAAAACGTGCCGGTCTTGCCCTCGAAAGCGGCGCTGATGAGGCCCTGCCCGTTCATAGCCCGGCGCGCCCGATGCGTTTTTCGATGAGCATCATCGTCAGAATGACCACGAAGCCGAAGACCACCATGCCGCCGGCGAGAATGCTCGCCTCGCGCCATTGCGAGGTCTCGACATAGTCGAAGATCGCCACGGACAGGACCTTGGTCGATCCCGGGATATTGCCGCCGATCATTAAGACGATGCCGAACTCGCCGACCGTATGGGCGAAGCCGAGCACGGCACCGGTCAGAAAACCGGGCCGGGCCAGGGGAATGGCCACCGTCCAGAAGGCGCGCAGGGGCGAGGCGCGCAGGGTCGCGGCCACTTCGAGCGGCCGATCGCCCATGGCCTCGAAGGCATTGCGGATCGGTTGCACGACGAAGGGCAGGGAATAGACCACCGAGCCGATGACCAGGCCCTCGAAGGTGAAGGCCAGCGTGCGGGCGCCCCACAGGCTCGCAATCATGCCGCCCGGTCCGTCCGGCCCGAGGGCAACGAGAAGATAGAAGCCGAGCACGGTCGGCGGCAACACGAGCGGCATCGCGACGATCGCCGCAACGCCCTCCTTCCACCAGGCGCCGGTGCGCGACAGCCACCACGCCAGCGGCGTGCCGGCGATCAGCAGGATCGCCGTGGTGATCGCGGCCAGTTCGACCGTGAGCCGGACCGCAATCCAGATGTCAGGCGGCAGCTGCCCCATTCAGCACCTCAGCTCGACATTCCCGAGGCGTAGCCATATCTGACGATGATGGCGTGCACCTCCGGGCCTTTCAGGAATTCCAGGAACGCCGCAGCCGCCTCGTTGCCTTCCCCCTTGTTCAGGAGCACCGCATCCTGCCGGATCGGCTGGTAAAGGTCCTGGGGCACTTCCCAGCGCGAGCCCCTGTCGTCGCTGACGACCTGGGACAGCGCAACGAAGCCGATTTCGGCGTTGCCGGTCTCGACGAACTGGTAGGCCTGCGAGATGTTGGCGCCCTCGACGAATTTCGGCTTCAGCGCGTCGTAGAGACCGAGGGACTTCATGGTCTCGACGGCCGCTGCGCCGTAAGGGGCAGCGGCCGGATTGCAGATCGAAAGCTTCTCGAAGGAGGCCTGCTTCAGCGTGGTTTCACCGGTTACAAGAGCCGGATCCCTGCTCCACAGCACGAGCTTGCCGACGGCATAGGTGAAGCGGCTTTCGGCGGCCGCCAGTCCGTCTTTCACGAGTTTTTCGGGGCGGGCGGTATCGGCCGCCAAGAACACCTGAAACGGCGCGTCCTGGGTGATCTGGGTGTAGAGCTTGCCGGTCGACCCGAAGCTCAGCACTGCGTCATGCCCGGTCTTTTCCTTGAACGCTGTGGCGATATCCTTGGCCGCACTGGTGAAATTGGCGGCGACGGCGACGTTGGTTTCCGCGGCTTTCGCCTGGACCAAGCCGAGCCCGGTTGCGGTCAGGGCTACAGCGGCCATCAGCGATTTCAGAGTGCGCATGAGGAGATCCCTTCCTGGGGTGGGGAAATTCAGTCGGTTGCGACGATGACATGGGCCGCGTCGAACAGGGCGTAGACCGGCTTGCCGGGTGCCAGCCCGAGGCTGGTTGCGCTGTGCGCGGTGATGGTTGCGGCAAGCGTCTTGCCGCCGCCGATGTCGAGCACGACCTCGGCGCTGACGGGCGACGTTTCGCAGCGCTGGACCGTGCCGGGCACGCAGTTGCGCACCGAAACCTTCGGCCGCTCGTCTCCCGGAGCGATGATCACGAACGGTGCCTTGATGAGCACGATGGCCTCGCGCCCGGCAACCAGGCCGAGCTCGCGGACGCTTTCGTTGGTGACCAGCGCGTGGATCGTCGTGTCCTCGCTGACGGCCACCGCGACTTCCGCGGCGATGGCGTCGGACACGATGCCGGTGATCGTGCCCCGCAGCGCGTTGCGCGCACTCGTTTTCATGAGAAATCCCGATACCAGTTGAAGCGGATTGATGCCCGTGCCGGCGAGTTCCGGTTCGAGCCCGGAAAGCAGGCGGGTGAGTTCAGCCTCCAGCCGGTGGAAGGCGTCGACGACGCGCAGGCCGGTTTCCGTCAGGCGGGCACCGCCGCCTGCTCTGCCGCCGGAGCGCGTGTCGAGCAGCGGCTGGCCGAACAGGTTCGCCATGGCATTGAGCGCATCCCAGGCGGCCTTGTAGCTGAGCCCGGCCTCTTTCGCGCCCGCGGTGATGCTACCCTTGCGCGCGACCGCCTCGAGCAGGCGGATACGGTCACGCCCGATGGCGGGAATGTCCTCGCTCCTGAGGGTTACCGTGGCTTCGATGGTCATGAGGGTCTCGTCTGGCGTTATATAGTCAGACTACATAACGCCATGAGACCATCGTGAAAAGCCGGAAATTGGGGCGCAAGGCGTAGTCCGGGACCGAAAGCGGAAGGCCGTCATATACCGGAGCTATATGACGATATGCGGTAACATGCGAAAATTCAAAGCCGAAATGCCGCCGGCTGGGACTGAAGAGATCCGGCCGATGCGTCATATAGCCTCACCACATAACGAACGTGTCATCCCCAGTCCCGCCGCTGCCCCGGACTTGATCCGGGGCCTTCACGAGGGGTCCCGGATCAAGTCCGGGACGGCACGGAGTGTGCTTCCAGCCACCGTTCCAAATGGAGTCAGGACCGACCCGATCACCCCTCTTCCAGCAGTTCCGCCCAGCTTTTCGGATTGTCTCCGCTCAGGGGGTTTTTCGGAGAGTGCCTGTAGCGGATGGTCTCCATCCGGAAGCTGCGGGCGTCGAACATGATCATCCGGCCGACCAGCCCCTCGCCGGTTCCGGTCAGTTCCTTGATCACTTCCATGGCCTGCATCGCGCCGATGATCCCGGTGAGCGCGCCGAGGACGCCGGCCTCTGCGCAGGTTGGCAGCAGCCCGTCGCGCGGTTTCTGCGGGAAGAGGCAGCGATAGGTCGGGTTGGGGGTGCCGTCGGGGCCCGTTTCGTGGGGCCTGAGCGTGGTGATCGAACCGTCGAACTGGCCGACGGCGGCGGTCACCAGCGGCTTTTTGGCGAAGAAACAGGCATCGGAGACAAGGTAGCGCGTGTCGAAATTGTCCGACCCGTCGACCACCAGGTCGTAGCCGGTGACCAGAGACATTGCGTTGTGCCCGGCAATCCGGGTCGGATGCGGCCGGACCGCCACGTTCGGATTGAGCCGGGCGATCGCCTCCGCCGCGCTGGCGACCTTCGGCTCGCCGAGCTGGTTGGTGTCGTGGATCACCTGGCGCTGCAGGTTGGAGAGCGACACCGTGTCGTCGTCGACGATCCCGAGCGTGCCGACGCCGGCCGCCGCCAGATATTGCAGCACCGGGGCGCCGAGCCCGCCCGCACCGATCACCAGGACCCTGGCATTCTTGAGCTTCTGCTGCCCGGCCCCGCCGATTTCCCGCATCACGATGTGGCGGGCATAGCGTTCAAGTTCGGCCGGTGAAAGCATGTCGGGTCCTGTGTGGGTTTAAAACCGCATATGTTACGAAGAGGGCGAGGGATCAAGCCTATCCCAGGATCTTGCTCACCAGCCGGGCGGTGTAATCCACCATCGGGATCACCCGCGCGTAGTTCAGCCGGGTCGGGCCGATGACGCCGAGAACGCCGACGATGCGCTGGTTGCTGTCCCGGTAGGGCGAAACCACCAGGGACGAACCGGAGAGCGAGAAGAGGTTGTTCTCCGAGCCGATGAAGATCCGCACGCCGTCGCCCTTTTCGGCCAGGCCGAGAAGCTGGATGAGATCCTTCTTGTTCTCCAGGTCGTCGAACAGCAGCCGGATGCGTTCCAGATCTTCCACCGCATCCAGGTCGGTCAGAAGGTTGGAGCGGCCGCGCACGATCAGCGTGCCCGGATCGCTGCTGGTCTCGCCGCTCCAGACCGCCAGGCCGGCATCGATGACCTTCTGGCTGAGCTGGTCGAGCTCGGCCTGGTCCGCATCGCGGACCCGCTCCAGTTCCGTGCGGATCTGGGCGATGGTCCGGCCCTGGATCTGGGCGTTGAGATAGTTGCTGGCTTCCACCAGCGCGGAAGACGGCAGATCGGCCGGCAGATCGATCACCCGGTTTTCCACCGAGCCGTCCTCGCTCACCAGGATGACCAGCGCCTTCTGAGGCTCGATCCGTACGAACTCGATGTGTTTCAGCCGCATGTCGGACTTGTGGGTCAGCACCACGCCGGCCCCCATGGACAGGCCGGAGAGCATCTGGCTCGCCTCCGTTAGCACCTGCTCGGCCGAATTCGCCTTCTGCGAGGCGCGCACCTGAACGTCGATGGCCCGGCGTTCGTCCTGGGTCAGGTCGCCGACTTCGAGAAGCGCGTCGACGAAGAACCTCAGGCCAATCTCCGTCGGCAGGCGCCCGGCGCTGGTGTGCGGCGAGTGCAGCAGTCCCAGATGCTCCAGGTCCGACATCACGTTGCGCACGGAGGCCGGCGACAGGGACATGGACAGGCTGCGGGAAACATTGCGCGATCCGACCGGCTCGCCGGTCTGCAGATAGGTTTCCACGATCGAACGGAAGATTTCGCGGGATCTCTTGTCGAGGTCGCTGAGGCTCAAGGCATGCTCTCCGGCTGATTGACCGTATTCCGGGATCAAAAACGTCATTCTCCCATGATATAGGCGCAAAATGGGCATCTCGTGAAGCTGGCCCTTTACGGCGGACGAGCTTGGGGTCTACAAGGCGCGTGAGATTGGGAGGAAACAGCCGTTTCCGTTCCGGTCAACGGACACCCGGCCAGACAGGACCGGATGTCCAGAAGTTGATCGATTTTAAGGTGTTGGAGCATCCTGTCGGCGTTGGCAGCAGCGCAGGATGCCCTGATGAAGGTTGAAAGGGATATTCATGCGTCCGTCCAAACGCGCAGCAGACGAGCTTCGTGCCGTCACCCTGGAGCGGGGTGTCTCCAAACATGCGGAAGGCTCCTGCCTGGTCAAGTTCGGCGACACGCATGTTCTGTGCACCGCCAGCCTGGAAGAGCGGGTTCCGCCGTGGCTGCGCGGCCAGGGCCGGGGCTGGGTGACCGCCGAATACGGTATGCTGCCACGCGCGACCGGCGACCGCATGCGCCGCGAAGCGACCGCTGGCAAGCAGTCAGGACGGACCCAGGAAATCCAGCGCCTGATCGGCCGTTCCTTGCGCGCCGTCGTCGATCTGGAGGCTTTGGGCGAGGCGCAGATCACGGTCGATTGCGACGTTATTCAGGCCGATGGCGGCACGCGCACGGCGTCGATCACCGGCGCCTGGGTTGCGCTCCGCGATTGCGTTGAATGGATGAAGTCCCGCGACATGGTTTCCCGCGACGTCCTGAAGGACCACATCGCCGCCATTTCCTGCGGCATCTACGAGGGCATGCCGGTCCTCGATCTCGATTATGCCGAGGACAGCACCGCGGAAACGGACGCGAATTTCGTCATGACCGGCTCCGGCGGCATTGTCGAAATCCAGGGAACGGCGGAAGGCGCGCCGTTTTCCGAAGATGAGTTCGGCCGGTTGCTCGGTCTGGCGAAGGCGGGCATCGGCCGGCTCGTCGACCTGCAGAAAATGGCAATCCTTTAAGGAAACTGACGCATGAGCCACCGGAAACTGGACGCCGGAAAGCTTGTTGTCGCAAGCCACAACAAGGGCAAGATCCGCGAGATAAACGAGCTTCTTCAGCCCTTCGGGTTCGAAGTGGTTTCCGCCGCCGAACTCGGCCTGCCGGAACCGGACGAAACCGGACTGACCTTCGAGGAAAACGCGGCCATCAAGGCGCATGCGGCCGCCAAGGCGTCGGGTTTTCCGGCGCTGGCGGACGACAGCGGCTTCTGCGTGGAAGCGCTCAACGGCGATCCGGGCATCTTCTCGGCGCGCTGGGCCGGTCCGGACAAGGACTTCGCCATGGCGATGCGCACGATCGAGGAAAAACTGCGCTCGATCGGGGCCGCTTCGCCGGATCAGCGGCGCGGCTCCTTCGTCGCCGTTTTGTGCCTGGCCTGGCCGGACGGGCATCAGGAATTGTTCCGCGGCGAGGTGGAGGGCGACGTCGTCTGGCCGCCGCGCGGCACGCAGGGCTTCGGCTACGACCCGATCTTCCAGCCGGACGGCCGCAAGCAGACCTTCGGCGAGATGACGTCTGAAGAAAAGCACGGCTGGTCGAAGGATACGCCCGCCCTGTCGCACCGGGCGCGTGCCTTTCAGTTGTTCGCGGATCGCTGTCTGGAAGGTTGAGAACTGAAATGGGGAAAGGGGCAACGGAAGGGGGATTCGGAATCTACGTTCATTGGCCGTTCTGCGCAGCCAAATGCCCGTATTGCGATTTCAACTCCCATGTCCGCCATCAGACGGTCGACCAGGCGCGCTTCGCCGCGGCGTTCGAGCGCGAACTCTCCTATTTCGCCGAGCTGACCGGGGGAAAGGCGGTTCAGTCCGTGTTTCTCGGCGGCGGCACGCCTTCGCTGATGGAGCCGGCGACGGTCGAGCGTATCCTGACCGCGATTTCGGACCGCTGGCCCCTCGATGCGGACGTGGAAATCTCCATGGAAGCCAATCCGTCCTCCGTCGAGGCCGAGCGCTTCCGGGGCTACCGGGCCGCCGGCGTCAATCGCGTCTCCTTGGGCGTCCAGTCTCTGATCGACACGGATCTGAAACTGCTCGGCCGCCTGCATGACGCGGATACGGCCCGCAAGGCCATCGAAACCGCCCGCGCCACCTTTCCCCGGCTGTCCTTCGACCTGATCTATGCCCGTCCCGGCCAGTCGCTGACCGGCTGGGAACAGGAGCTGAAGGACGCCATCGCGCTGGCGGCCGACCATCTGTCGCTCTACCAGCTCACGATCGAGGAAGGCACGCCCTTCCACACGCTCTACCACGCCGGCAAGCTCAAGATGCCGGACGCGGATCTTGGCGCCGAGTTCTACGACCTCACCCAGATCGTCACGGAAGAAGCCGGCATGCCGGCCTACGAGGTCTCCAATCACGCTCGTCCCGGTGCGGAATGCCGTCACAACCTGGTCTATTGGCGTTACGGCGACTATGTCGGCGTCGGTCCGGGCGCGCATGGCCGGCTGACGGTCGGCGCCAGCCGGCTGGCCACCTCCACGGAGCTTCATCCGGAAACCTGGCTGGAAAATGTCGAGCGGCACGGCCACGGCCTGATTGAGAATTCGGGTCTGGGCGAGGAAGAGCAGGGAGACGAATTCCTGCTGATGGGCCTGAGGCTCACCGAGGGAATCGACCTCAAGCGCTATGAGACTTACGCCCACAGGGCGATCGATCCGCGCCGGCTCAATGCGCTTCTGGAGCACAAGATGGTCGAAGAGCTGGGGGAAAACCGGGTCCGGGCGACGCGGGAAGGTTTTTTTGTGCTCGATGCAGTGGTCGCCGACCTGGCTTCCTGAGACGGCTATTACAAATCCGTAATTAGCTCTACCAAGTTGATTTAAATATCCTATCTCATGTTGTGCATCGCAAGGAAATTGCCTGCGAAAGTGAGTTTGTCCGGGAAATTGAGTGCTTAGGCTCACCCTGGCATACCAAATAGCAGTATTGCGGGCCGCAGTCCTCGTGGCTATCCTGTTGCGATGCAATAGATGGTGCACAAACAAACAGGCCGTGAAAAAATGTATTCAAACTTCGCCAAAGGGGCAGGCGGCGGCTTCGTAAACAAAGGAGATGCGCCTTTGCCGTTCTATCATCTTTACGAGCTGAACCACGCAGCAATGGCGCCTTTCAGAGCTCTGGCCGACATGACCAAGCTCTACTTCCAGAACCCGCTCAATCCGCTCACGCACACCAGTTACGGCCGCTCGATCGCAGCCGGCTGCGAAGTCCTCGAAAGGACCACGCGCCGCTACGGAAAGCCGGAATTCGGCCTGAAGCAAACCTCGGTCGGCGGTGTTCGCGTGCCCGTGCGCGAAAACATCGTCTGGAGCCGGCCGTTCTGCGACCTCATCCATTTCGAGCGGGGCGTGACCACGCGGCGGAACGATCCGAAGATCCTGATCGTCGCGCCGATGTCCGGTCATTACGCGACGCTTCTGCGCGGCACGGTTGAGGCCTTGCTGCCGAACGCGGATGTATACATCACCGACTGGATCGACGCCCGCATGGTGCCCGTCCAGGACGGCAAGTTCGACCTGGACGATTACATCGATTACATCATCTCGATGTTCCACTTCCTCGGGCCGGACAGCCATGTCCTCGGCGTCTGCCAGCCGTCCGTGCCGGTGCTTGCCGCCGTGGCCGTGATGGAGGACCGGGAAGATCCTTACGTTCCCGCGACCATGACGCTGATGGGCGGCCCGATCGACACGCGCGTCGCGCCGACCGCCGTCAACGATCTGGCGGTTACCAAGGGCATCGACTGGTTCCGCAGCAACGTGATCATGAAGGTGCCGTTCCCGCATCCGGGTTTCATGCGCGACGTCTATCCCGGCTTCCTGCAGCTGTCCGGCTTCATGAGCATGAACCTGGACCGCCACGTAACCGCGCACCGGGAATTCTTCCAGCATCTGGTGGAAGGCGACGGCGACAACGCGGAAAAGCACCGCGATTTCTACGACGAATACCTGGCGGTGATGGACCTGTCGGCGGAATTCTATCTGCAGACCGTCGAGACCGTTTTCATCGATCATGCCCTGCCGAACGGCACCATGATGCATAATGGCCACGCGGTTGACTGCACCAGGATCAAGCACACGGCGCTCCTGACCGTGGAAGGCGAGAAGGACGACATCACCGGCCGCGGCCAGACCAAGGCGGCGCACGCCTTGTGCACCAGCCTGCCGGACGACATGAAGGCGCATTACGAGCAGCCGAATGTCGGCCACTACGGCGTCTTCAATGGCTCGCGCTGGCGGTCGGAGATCGCGCCGCGCGTCATGGACTTCATCCGCTCGCACCGCACCGACCTTCAGAAGAAACCCGCGCCCGCTGCGCCCGTAGCCGCCGCCGCGGCGACGCCGAAAGTCGCGGAAAAGCCCAAACCGGCCGCGAAACCGAAAACGCCGGCCAAGCCGAAGGCGGCGCCCAAGGCCAAGACCACCGGCTCGCTCGAGAAAATCCTGCTCACCAAGCCGGACGGCGCAGCCGACGATCTGAAGGCGATCAGCGGTGTCGGGCCCAAGCTGGAATCGGCGTTGAACGAGGCGGGCATCTTCCACTACTGGCAGATTGCCTCCCTGACGGCGGAGCAGATCGAAGCGCTTGACAGCAAACTCGATTTCCGCGGCCGCATTGCCCGCGACAACTGGATCGGGCAGGCCAGGGACCTGTCCGAGAAGGTCGGCTGAGCAGACAATTCCGTGGTTTGAGCTTTCGGCCGTCCAAAGCGGACGGCCGAAACTTTCAACAGTCTCTCGGCTTTTCCCCGGCGGCATCGGCCAGCTATTGATTATGTGCCGTTGGGTCAATAAAAGTCCGGTCAGAAAGAGGCCGGAGGTTCCAATCGTGCTCAATATTTTCATCGGTTTTGATCCGCGTGAAGCGATCGCATTTCATGTCTGCGTCAACAGCCTGACGCGGCTGTCGAGCGACGTTCTGGCGGTCACCCCGCTCTCGCTGCACAATCTCAAGACCTATGAGGAAACCCATACCGACGGCTCCAACCACTTCATCTACAGCCGCTTCCTGATCCCGCATCTGATGAATTACTCCGGCTGGGCCCTGTTCATGGACGGGGACATGATCGTGCGGGACGACATCGCCAGGCTTTTCGCCATGCGCGACGAAAGCAAGGCGGTTATGTGCGTCCATCACGACTACAAGACCCGGCAGACCACCAAGTATCTGGGATCGAAAAACGAAAACTATCCGCGCAAGAACTGGTCGAGCGTCGTTCTGTGGAACTGCGGCCATCCGGCGAACCGGGTGGTAACGCCGGAATTCGTCCAGAAGTCCACCGGCGCCCAGCTACACCGGTTCACCTGGCTGGAAGACGACCTGATCGGCGAATTGCCTATCGAATGGAACTGGCTGCCGGACGAGTTCGGCGCCAACCCGGACGCCAAGCTGCTCCACTTCACGCTGGGCACGCCCTGTTTCCACGAATATGCCAATGCCCCGATGGCGGCTGAATGGCACCGCGAGAAGCTCCTGGCGAATTATTCCGCCCAGCACGTGATCGACGGCCCGTTCGACTGACGATCCGATTAACCTTGTAAAATCAGGGGCGTGAACCCGGCTGGAACGATCTCCGGCCGGGTTTTTCCATCTGTCCGCAGGCTCTCCCGCTGCGGCAAATCCTTGAAGCCGCAGCAAGGAATCCCCACCTGATTGGCGTGGATGTCTTAAATGGATAGGACGATGACAACGACCAAAAGTTGCATGATCAAACCTGCCTGGACGCCGGCGACCATCGGTCTGATGGTTCTGGGGTTTGTGGTGTTCTGGCCGCTTGGCCTGGCCATGCTTGCGTACATTCTCTGGGGTGACCGCTTTGAGGGCATGTGGCGTGATGCAAGGGATCAATGGCGGGGCAACCCGCTGAAGGGAGCATTTGATCAGATGTCAAATACCGGCTATGCCCGCACCGGCAACGTTGCGTTCGACGATTACCGCGAGCGCGAACTGAAGCGCCTGGAAGAAGAACGCGCGAAGCTTGATGCGATGCGCGCCGATTTCGACGACTTCCTGAGAGAATTGCGCCGCGCGCGCGACCAGGAGGAATTCGACCGCTTCATGGCCAATCGTGGCCGCAGCACCGGTGGCGCAGGCGGGCCCGAGACGGCTCCCCTTTAATCTCCTCCTCAACGCCCGTCCAGGGGCGGTCTGACCGAGAGCGGCGCCTTCAAAAGCGCCGCTTTCGTCCGTTTATGAGAAGCGCAATCTCCTTTAGAGCATCCTGCGTTCATGTGAACGCAGACAAGATGCTCTGACACTCTAGGATCGATCAACTTTGGAACGTTCAATCGTTTCCGATTGAACGTCCGTTGATCTACAATTCCCGTCAGTTGATTCGTTCGGACCCTTGCTGTTCATGCTGCTACGCGCCGGCAAAAGCCCTCTGCCAGACCACATCGAGATCGAGACGGAAACCCGGGCGGTGCGCATCCGCCTCAGGGCCAATCCGCGCGCGCAACGCTATCTGCTGCGGCTGCCCGCGGACCGGTCCGGACCCATCCTGACCGTGCCCAGAGGCGGCAATCTGGCGCGCGCCGAACGCTTCGCCCGCCAGCATCTCGACTGGCTGATCGAGCGCCTGCAGGACCGGCCGGATCACGTCGCCTTCCTGCCGGGAGACATCGTGCCCCTGCGCGGCGAGGATCACGTCATCGTCCCGACCGGCAAGCTCAGGGGATTGATTTCCCCGGGCCACGCGGAAGACGGCTTTCCGGCCCTGCATGTGCCCGGTGCCGACGATCACATTCCGCGCAAGGTGACCTCCTGGCTTAAGGACCAGGCCAGGGCCGATCTGAACGCCCGCGCCACGGCCCACGCGAAAACCCTCGGCAGAAAGATCGCCGCGATCAGCATCCGCGACACCAAAAGCCGCTGGGGCTCCTGCGCCTCCAACGGCCGGTTGTCCTTCTCCTGGCGCCTCATTCTCGCCCCGCCGGACATCCTGGATTATGTCGCCGCCCATGAAGTGGCGCATCTGAAGGAAATGAACCATTCGGCGCGTTTCTGGCGGATCTGCGAGCAACTGGCACCGCAGACTTCCTCTGCGCGCATCTGGCTGAAGGAAAACGGCCTGCACCTGCACGGCTACGGCTAAAAAAGCAGTTACATTCCGCGCAAAACCATGCTTCCCTTCCGATGCGGAACTTTGGGGGGAAGGCATGCATTTTTTCAAAAGGATTCCAGGTAGGGTTTCCTGCCTCATGGTCTTGGCCGGATTGAGTTTTATCGTTGCAGGCGAAGCGATGGCGGATAGCTGCTGGAACCACAACGGTTCCCTCATGCGCCTGCAGGCTCAGGGCAATCAGCGCTGGCTCTCCTATGAGGTTCCGAAGGACGTTCTGCGCCCTGCCGGTGTGCAGCGCGGCACGCTGCTCTTCAACGGCATCAAGAACGGCAACTGGTACTCCGGCACGGCGCGGGTGTTTTCCAAATACTGCCCGGGCAGCCCGCTTGAATATCACGTCGAGGGCCCGGTGCGCGGCGACCAGTTGCAGGTCACGTTGAGCGGTACCCGAGAAGTCTACCAGCAATGCCGCCCGACCGGCCGCTACACCACCGACACGCTGGTTTTCACCTACAGCAACAAGTGTTGAAGGTATGACCTGGATCACCCACCGCCGAAGAGATTGCGCAGGAGATTGAGCGGTCCCCGGCGCTCGCCGGAGCTCTCTCCGCCACCGCCGATCGGAGCCGGCGGGATTGGGTCGCTGCCGGAGCCCACGGTCTCGCGCGGCGCGGGCTTGCGGGGCGTGGCAACGGCTTCCGGCAGGTGCGGAACGCCCGGAAGATCGGCGACGGGAAGCCCCTGATGGTCCGTATCCATGACCTCTTTCCAGACGCCGGCCGGCAGGGTGCCGCCGGTGGCGTGCTTGGTGGGGGAATTGTCGTCGTTGCCGAACCAGACCGCCGTGGTCAGGTTGCCCGTGTAGCCGATGAACCAGGCGTCGCGGAAATCCTGTGTCGTGCCGGTCTTGCCGCCGGCGGGCCGTCCGCTTTCCAGCCGCGCCTTGCGGCCGGTTCCCGTCAGCAGCGTTTCCGACATCATCAGGTTCATGTTGCCGACCATCTGGCGATCCACCACCCGGCCGCGGCCGTCCCCGGAGCGGGAATAGAGCGTCTTGCCGTCGACGGTCTTGATCCGCCGGATGATATGCGGCAGCACACCGTAGCCGCCGTTCGAAAAGGGCACATAGGCGGCGGCGATTTCCAGCGGCGTGACCTCGGAGGTGCCGAGCGCGATGGAGAGGTTTTTCTTCATCTCCGATTCGATGCCGAGCCGCCTCGCGGTGCTCGCCACGGTGCCCGCGCCGACCTCATGGGCAAGCTGCGCCGCGACCGTGTTGAGCGACAGGCTCAATGCGCGCGTCAACGTCACCGGACCGTAGTGTTCCTTCGAGTAGTTCTTCGGCGACCAGCCGCCGATGGTGATCGGTTGGTCCTGCCGCACGGTCTGCGGGCTCATGCCGTTTTCCAGCGCCGCCAGATAGACGAAGGGCTTGAAGGCCGAACCCGGCTGGCGCTTGGCGTAGACCGCGCGGTTGAACTGGCTTTTCGAATAGTCGGCCCCGCCGACCAGGGCCTTGACGGCCCCGGCGGTGTCGAGCGTGACGATCGCGCCCTGTGAAACGCCGTATTTCTCCCGGTTCTCCTTGAGCGCCGCCCGCAGCGCCTTTTCGGCGGCCTGCTGCATGGCCGGATCGATGGTGGTGTCGACGACGATGTCCGTCTCGATGGAGCCGACGAAATGCGGCAGGATGTCCATCACCCAGTCGGCGGCGTAGTTCTCGCTGGCGGTGGTATAGCGGCGCACGACCTTGGCCGGTGCGGCAATCGCGTTCTTGGCCTCGTCGGAGGTGATGTAGCCCTCCTCGTGCATCGCCGCGAGGACGAGCTGGGCGCGGTCTTCCGCAAGATCCGGATTGCGCGCCGGGGAATAGCGTGAAGGCGCCTTCAGCAGGCCCGCGATGGTGGCCGCCTCGGCGACGGTGAGCAGCCGCGCCGATTTGCCGAAATACCGGCGCGCCGCCGCGTCCACGCCATAGGCGCCGGACCCCAGATAGACCCGGTTCAGATACATTTCCAGGATCTCGTCCTTGGAATATTCCGCCTCCAGCCAGAAGGCGAGCACGAGTTCCTGGATCTTGCGCTTCAGCGTCCGGTCCGGTTCGAGGAACAGGTTCTTGGCGAGCTGCTGGGTCAGCGTCGAGCCGCCCTGCGACAGCCTGCCCGCGGTCAGGTTGGTAAAGACGGCGCGGGTCAGGCCGATCGGGTCGACGCCGAAATGGGACCGGAACCGCCGGTCCTCGATGGCGATCACCGCATTCGGCAGATAGGGCGGCAGTTGCTCCAGGCGGACGGCCTCGCCGCCCGTATCGCCCCTGTTGGCGATCAGCTGGCCGTTGGCGGCGACGATTTTCACGTTCGGCGGGCGGGCGGGCACCTGCCATTCGGAGGTCGGCGGCAGATAGGCGGCGTAATAGCCGACGATGCAGACGGCCACGACGGTGGCCCAGATGCCCAGGACCGCGCTCCAGTAGAAGCCCCGCTTGAGCAGGCGGCCCAGGGCGGTCGCGTTGAAAAAGCGGGACTTGGCCTTCCGGCTGCGCCGTTTCGCGCCGGACCGGCCGCCCCGGCGGCCGCCCGAGCAGCCCTTTGCCTTTGCCCGCTGGGACTTCGCCGGCTTTTTGGCGGCGGGTTTCTTGGCTCCGCCGGAGCCGGAGGATTTCCGGGATTTCGGTTTGGATCCGGACTTTGCCGAGGGCGCGCTGGGCCGGTCCTGCGGGCTCAGGCGCAGGTCGAGCAGGCTGCTGCCCGCATTTCCGAATGTCGGCTCAATCCGCGCCTGGCGTTTCGCCCGTTGCGCCATAGATCATCCGTCCCGTACTTATCCGGCAAATCGCCGGTTTCCCCGGGGATGATCCTAGAATGCGGCAATTTAAGGGGGCGTTAAGGCTCGCTTGCCGCCCCGTTAAATTTGACGGGAAATTTCAGGATACGGTCTGGTTCGAATAGCGGCTCGCGTCCGCGCCGTAATAGTTCACATAGCGCGTGTTAAGCTCGGAAACCGGCATGATGATCAAGACATCGGTCGTGTTGAACTGGTGGTCGATCACCGCGCCGTCGCCGATAAACGCGCCAAGCCGGAGATAGCCCTTCACCAGTGGCGGCAGGGCGCGCAGCGCCTCCTTCGAGTTGATCTCTTCCGCGGGCATCCGGTTCATCTCGATATACCGGTCTTCCACGGCCCTGACGCGCCATTCTTCCGGGGCGCGGGCGTTGTGATGCAGGAAGGACAGCTGGCCGGCGATGGCATCCGGATGGGTGCCCTCGATGGAGGCGCAGCCGAGCATCACGTCGATCTTGTGGCGCAGCACATAGGCCCAGATGCCGTGCCACAGCAGTTCGACGGTTTTCTTGTTGCGGTAGGGTTTAAGCACGCAGGACCGGCCGAGTTCCATGAAGCGCTTGCCCGGATTGGCATCGATCAGCGTCTGGATGTCGAATTCGCCCGCGGTATAGAAGCCGCCGTGCTGGTCCGCGATTTCCTGGCGCAGGATCCGGTAGGTGCCGACGATTTCCGGCTTCAGCCGGCCGAGTTTGTTGCGTTTCAGCGACGCATGGTCGACGACCAGCAGATGATCGCAATAGGCGTCGAAGGGATCGGCGTCCCGGCGCGTCGCCAGGGTATGCGCATCGGCGATCGCCGACATTTCCTCATAGAAGACGTCGTAGCGTAGCCGCTGCGCTTTTTTGACTTCCTTGAAATTCCGCGCCATGCGCACTTCCAGGGTGCCGATGCGGCCGAGCGTTTCGCCGGTCTTGACCGGTGTCGGGATGGGATGAACCGGGCGCGCGACGTTGGTCATGCCCGCGCCGGGGCGCATTGCCGGTGTGAATCTGCGCACCAGATTCCTCGGAGAAAACAGCCCTTGCCGCATTATGGACATTCCACCCTCTTGATATCCTTTTAGGGCACAATAGCAGATTTCTCAGTTTAGCGTCTGTTTCACCTGCCATTTTACCTTCGCCGGAGTAGGAACTCCGAATCCGGTTAGTGTGCTTCGATCCTGCCGTAGAACACATTTATCCGACAACTGGATGACATTGGTCACGGCGGCCCGGCGCTTTTCCACCGGTGGTACGGCGTGAGCTTAGCTTAGTCTCGTTTGTTTGTGAAATTCGACGGGCGAATTTTCCGGACCGCCACAACCTGCATGGCAGGTCCGGACATGCTCTAGTCGTGTTTCCATCGCGGGCTCAGGCCCGGCCGATCTCCGCAAGGGCGTCGGAAATGGCTTCGACGGAAAGCGGCTTGGTCAGGTAGCCCGCGGCGCCCACTTCCGTGGCCTTGTCGCGCGCGTCTTTCATGACATCCGCGGTGACGATCAGGATCGGCACCGGCGCCCGGCCGCTTGCCTGCTCCTCCTCGCGGATTTTCCGGATTGCCTGGAAGCCGTCGAGACCCGGCATGTGAAGATCCATGAGGATCGCGTCATAGGAGCCGCTGGCGGCCTCCTCGACGGCCCTTTCGCCGTCGACGACCATCACCGGCACATGGCCGAGCTTGCGCAGCATGGCTTCGCTCAGAAGCCGGTTGATATCGTTGTCCTCCGCGACCAGCAACCTTAAGGGGCGGGCGGAGGCCCGGTTGCGGATGGCCAGGAAGCCGTTGCTCACAGGCTCGGCGCTGACATCCCAGGCATGGTCGATGCCGTCGCCGTCCAGAAGGCCGGAAAAGATCTGGATCAGGGTCTCGATCCTGACGGGGCGGATGAGATAGGCGGCATAGCCGGCCTGGCGCAGGTGATCCAGGCGCTCGCGTTCGGGCGGCGAAATCATGATGACAGCCGGCGCCCGGCATCCGGTCAGGCGGGCGGTGGCGAGCCAGCCGCCGCTGTCGGAGAGTGCCGCGTTGTCGACCACCAGCAGGTCGGCGGCGGAAAGCGTTTCGTCGAGGTCGGCGCCGCCTGGAGCCAGCACGCTCACATCGCTGCCGTGCCGTTCCAGCCGCCTGGCAAGCAGCGGGCATTCGATCCGGCTGTTGCTGACGAAGACGATCCTGCGGCCCTTGAGCGACGCAAGGCGCGGATCCCCGCTTGCGGCGAGGGTCTCGGGGATCGGCAGCGACACGCGGAACAGCGCACCGCCGGTTCCGGCGGGTTCGGCACCGATCGTGCCGCCCATCAGGCCAGCCAGACGCTGGGCAATGGCCAGTCCAAGTCCCGTTCCACCGAATTTGCGGGCCGGTCCGTGATCGACCTGCTCGAATTCCTTGAACAGGCGTTCGGCCTCAGCCGTGTCGAACCCGATGCCGGTGTCGCGCACCTCTATGTCCAGGAAGCTGCCGCCTTCCGGATTGGGCCGTCCGGCGAGTTCCACGGCCACGCCGCCTTCGTCGGTGAACTTGACCCCGTTGCCGATCAGGTTGAACAGGATCTGCCGGACCCGTGTCGCGTCCAGCGTGACTTCCTCCGGCAGGTCCGGATCGATCATGGCGCCGATTTCGAGATTGCGCGCATGCGCCTTGGGGGCAAGCAGTTCGACGACGTTTTCCGCGAGCGCGCCGACCCGGACGGGCGCGGCCTGAATGTCCAGCTTGCCGGCCTCGACCTTGGAGAAATCCAGCACTTCGTCGATCAGGAGCAGCAGCGTCTCGCCCGAGGTTTCCAGCGCCTCGATATAGGCGCTCTGCTCCTTGGTCAGGCGCGTGTCGCGCAACAGCGAGGCCATGCCCAGCACGCCGTTGAGCGGGGTACGGATCTCGTGGCTGACGGTCGCCAGGAAGCGGGACTTGGCTTCGTTGGAACTTTCCGCCGAATGCCGGGCGGCAAGCAGTTCCTCTTCGATCAGGCGGCGCTCGGTGACGTCCCTGAGGACGGTCTGCACGAGCTGCCGGTCGGTCGCCGTGTCGCGCACGGGAATGTCGATGCGCGAAAACCACCGCGGACCCTGCGCGGTCTCCATGTGGAGATCCTGAAAACCCATGCCCTCTGTCGGATGGTCGAACACGCCGGCCGGCAATCCGGCCTGGCCGTCCTCCTGGATCAGCGGCAGCTCCATCGGGCTTCCGGGCTGCAGGGAATGCGCCGGCCCGAAGACGTCTTCGGCCGCGGAGTTCACGTAGGTCACGATGCCGTCCTGGTCCCGGCGGATGACGACGTCGCCGAGCGTGGCCAGGATGCTGGCATGGCGTTCGTCGGATTCGCCCAGTTCCCAGGCCCGGTCTTCCAGTTCCTCGCAGCGGGCCATCAGGCGGCGGATCTTGTCGTCCTTGATCTGCAGGCCCCTGACCGAGCGGTGCATGTCGTCGGCCAGAAGGCGCCAGACCGCCAGACCGCCGGCAAAGAAGGCAAGACCGACGCCCAGAAAGCGGTTGATGCCGTCGGTGGTCACCAGAAAGAAGGCGGCCGCCAGTCCCACCACCAGCCCGGCGAGGGCAAGATGCTGCAGGGCCTTGGCGGGTGCGGAAACCGGCCTGTCCGTCGCCCGCCGTCCCGGCCCCACATCCGGCCCGATTTCGGCGGCGTCGCCTGTGTCCGAAGCTCTGGCGGATCTTGAGGAACGCGCGGTTTCCGGGGATGTCCGGGCCTGCGGCGCCGAAGCGGGCCCTTCCCGCACCACGTCCGCCTGCGTATCGGGTTCGGCGGTACGATCGCTGTTCTGACTGACCAAGATCACTACTCTCTACAAGATCCAGTTGGAGAGAGTGTGCCGCTTAAACTTTTAGAAACCGTTTCCTTGACCGAACAGTTGAAGGTATGTGTTTGCCGCCGTTGCGGAAGGTCGCGTCCGGCCGATCAGGTCACCAGCCCATGACGCGCCAATGGCTTTGCACCAGGGTCAAATCGATTTGGCAATGCCGGTTGAGCTATGCCAGAATTTACAATCATCACGGCTGTTCGCTGGAAGCCGGCCAATCGGTTTACATTCTCTTTGAGGCTCAATCGCCGGTCGTTCTTCCAGTACGGGTATGACCTCAATGACTGCTTCGATATCGTTGGTAGGTTCATGCTTGGGAGGAAATTTCGACATGAGAGTGACTGGTGGCCTGGAGCGTCTGCATTGCCCGAGCCGGGAGGAGTTCGACGCGAATTTCGTCAATCTCGATAAGCCGGTCATTCTCACGGGCCTCATAGATGCCTGGCCAGCCACGCAGCGATGGGACTTGGGCTATCTTGATCGGCGCGTGGGGCAAGTGGACGTGAGTTACAAGGTCTCGCCCACGGGGTCGCATCCTCCTCTTGACGAGTCCGGCGCGCTGGAGGCTCTACGCGAAACCGCGACCCTGGGCGAATATCTGGATCGCGTCTGGAACCAAACCGCCGAGGACGATCGATGCACGTTCTGCCTTTCGGGCGACGACGTTTTCGTGCTTCAGAATTGGGACCGCTATCATCCGGCATTGAAGGTTTTGCTGGAAGATTTCGAGATGCTGCCCTATTTCGATCCGGAGTGTGTGGAGATAATAGGCTTCTGGGTGAGCCCGCACGGCGTTCGGTCCCATTTGCATTATGACTCGAACGGGCAGCACAACCTGAATGCCCAAGTCAGCGGAGAAAAGCAGGTCTGGCTGTTTTCGCCGGATCAGCTTGGCAGCCTGTATCCGTATCTTGCGACGAAGCTCCAGCCGTTCAATTTCAGCAAGATTGACATCGATGCGCCGGATACGGAGCGTTTTCCGAACTTCGCTGATGCGGCCTGCTATTATGACACTCTGAAGGCGGGAGAGGTTCTCTTCATACCTGCCTACTGGTTCCACAGCTTCAAGCATATGGGCGCGTTCAACACCAACATTAACTTCTGGTGGAAGCCCGACCGCGTTCCCTTGTCGCCGACGTCGGTCCGCAGCGTGTTTGCCTATGAACTGCTGGAGCTGCTTGTCGGCAGCGAGGTGGAAAAGCTGCCCCAGAAGATTGCCGAACTGCCACCCGAGATTCTCAAGAGCTGGCAGGATATCGAGCAGCAGATCATCGTTGGCAAGGGTGTTCGAAACCCCGAGGACCGGGCGCGCGACGAGCCGGCTGCGGTCGCATAGTGCGGCCAACGCACTCCGAAATCACCGTTTTGGGGATTGGGATGGGTCCGGTCCGGGCGATTTCAACCGCTTCGGACCGGACCCTGTCCGATATCAGTGAACGTCCAGGAAACCGATGATCTTGCGGACGTCCTTCAGGACGGGTTCCGCAATGGCGGACGCCTTTTCGACGCCTTCCTTCAGCACCGCATCGATCTGGGTCCTGTCGTCCATCAGCCGGCGCATTTCGTCGGTCATCGGCGAGAGTTTGGCGACCGCGAGATCCGACAGGGCCGGTTTGAACGCGGAGAACTGCTGGCCGCCGAAATCCTTCAGGACCTCTTCCTTTGAGGTGCCGCTGAGCGCGGCGTAGATGCTGACCAGGTTGTCGGCTTCCGGCCGGCTTTCCAGACCGCCCGTTTCGCTCGGCAGGGCATCCGGATCGGTCTTGGCCTTTTTCACCTTCTTGGCGATCGTGTCCGCGTCGTCGGTCAGGTTGATGCGCGACAGATCGGAAGGGTCGGACTTGGACATCTTCTTGGTGCCGTCGCGCAGCGACATGATCCGCATCGCCGGGCCGGCGATCATCGGTTCGGTCATCGGGAAGTAGAGCTCTTCCGGCAGCTCCGGCGACGGCGTCGGGTTCGGCACGCCGATCCCCAGCTCCTTGATCCGGCCGCCGAAGTCGTTGTTGAACTTGGCGGCGATGTCGCGGGTCAGTTCCAGGTGCTGTTTCTGGTCGTCGCCGACCGGAACGTGGGTCGCGCGGTAGGCCAGGATGTCGGCCGCCATCAGGTTCGGATAGGCGAACAGGCCGACGGAGGCGTTTTCCTTGTTCTTGCCGGCCTTTTCCTTGAACTGGGTCATGCGGTTGAGCCAGCCCATCCGCGCCACGCAGTTGAAGATCCAGGCAAGCTCCGTGTGTTCGCGGACCTGGGACTGGTTGAAGATGATCGATTTCTTCGGATCGATGCCGGCTGCCATATAGGCGGCGGTCACTTCTCTCGTCGCGTTGGTCAGTTCGGCCGGGTCTGGAAAACCGGCGGTGATGGCATGGGAGTCGACGACACAGAAGATGGTCGGCATCTGATCCTGCAGCGGTACCCAGCGGGATACCGCGCCGAGATAGTTGCCGAGATGGAGATTGCCGGTCGGCTGAACGCCGGAAAAGACACGGGGCTGGAACTCCGCCATTATAGATCCCTTTATTGGTGCGGCCGGTTGGAAGGGCGCTGTGAACATTTGGGCGCGCCGGGTTTAAGCCCCGCGGGACCGCGATGCAAGCGCGAAAGGGCGGGCTCCCCGCGTTTCGGCGTCAGGTGTTGCGCCGCGTCAACGCTTTCAGCATTCCGGTCAGGTCCGCGCCGCCGCTGATCTGGGTGAACACCGCGAAGACGGCCATGCCGAGCACAACCAGCAGCGCCAGGCCGGCGGCCCGGACCGCCAGCCAGGTGTCGGTGAGCCAGGGGGCGAGGAGCAGCGCGGCGAAGTGAAGAACCGCGCCCATCAGGAGGCTCGCCAGAAAAACCAGCACGAGCCGGCGCAGCAGGGCGATGTCCGGTGCGAAATGACCGCGCCGCCACAGAACGACGATCAAAAGGCCCGTATTGACCCAGCCGGCAAGCGACGTCGCCAGCGCGATGCCGACATGTTTCAGGAACGGGAACAGCGCGATCGACAGGACGACATTCACCACCATGCCGATCGCGGCAAAAATCATCGGCGTCTTGGTGTCCTCGCGTGAGAAATAACCCGGCGAAAACACCTTGTTGAGCACGAAGGCCGGCAGTCCGAAGGCGAAAGCGGTGAGCGCCGCCGCAGTCCCCTGAACGGCGGCGGCATCGAACCGGACGCGCTGAAACAGCACCGAGACGATTTCATGCGGAATGACCGCCAGCGCGACGGCGGCCGGCAGGGTCAGGACCAAGGAAAATTCCAGCGCCCGGTTGAGGCTGTGCTGATAGGCGACCATATGACCGGAACGCAGTTGCCGCGTCAGGCTCGGCAGCAGCACGACGCCGATGGCAATGCCGATCACGCCGAGCGGAAGCTGGTACAGCCGGTCGGCGAAATAAAGCAGCGCGTTCGCGCCGTCCTGAAGCGAGGCGATGATCTGTCCGACGGCGATGTTGATCTGCGTGACACCGCCCGCAATGACGCCTGGAATGCCGAGCGCGAGCAGGCGTTTCGCCGATTTCGTATAGCGCGGCCGGAAGACCGGAATGCGGAACCCGAGCCGCTTGAGATCGATCACCACGACAAGAAACTGAACGACACCGCCGACGGTGACGCCGACCGTCAGGATGATGCCGAGCAGGGTGCTGTCCTGAACGCCAATGAACAGCACGGTTCCGAGCACCGCGGTCATGACCACGTTGAGCATGACCGGCGCGAAGGCGGCCGCCGCGAAGCGCTGATAGGTGTTCAGGATCCCCGCGACAAAGGCCAGCAGCGACATGAAGACGAGATAGGGAAAGGCGATCCGCGACATCATCACGGTCAGGTTGAATTTTTCCGGATCCTCCAGGAAACCCGGAGCCAGCGCCCAGACCACGGCGGGCATGAAGATCTGGGCGAGAGCGGTCAGGACGAGCAGGCAGAACAGCAGAGCGGAGCCGACCTCACCGGCAAATTTCTTCGCGCCCTCGTCGCCCTCCTCTTCGACCGTGCGCCCGAAAAGCGGAATGAAGGCCGAATTGAAAGCGCCTTCTGCGAACAGCCTGCGGAAGAGATTCGGTAAACGGAAGGCCACCACGAAGGCATCGGCCACGGGTCCCGCACCGACGACGGCCGCCAGCAGAACGTCCCGGATGAAGCCGAGCAGTCGGCTGAGAAGCGTCGCGCCACCGACCGTTGCGAAGTTGCGGACAAGGCTCATGCCAGGAGGGCTCCGGTTGGACGTTCGATTGGTGTCTGCACCCTAGGAGGCCTGGCGCTGTGCCTTGCGGGCGACCGGCGCCGCGGGGTCCAGTTCCACATTGCCGTCCACGGCATTGGACAGCCGCTCGCGAATGATGTCCTGCCGTCCGATATTGGCAATCTTCTGACCGGTCAGGTCGGTCACGTAGAAAACGTCGACCACCTTCTCGCCGAAGGTCGAAATATGGGCGGAGCCGATATTGAGATTGAGCGTGGCGATGGACCGGGTCAGGTCGTAGAGCAGGCCGGGCCGGTCGAGGCCCGAAATCTCCAGAACCGTGCTGTCGTCCGACAGGGAGTTGTTGACCAGCACTTCCGAGGCGACCTTGAAGGCTTTCATCCGGCCCTTCACGGAGCCCTTTCGCGACACCGGATCGGGCAGGGGCGCGTCGCCGCGCAGGGTCGTTTCGATCAGCCGGGTAATCCGCTCGCCGCGCCGGCGCTCGTCGTCGTCATCCGGCAGTTCCCGCCCGATGAAGATCGTGTCCAGTGCGAAGCCGTCCGTGGTCGTGTCGATCTGCGCGTCGACGATATTGGCGCCGGTTGAATAGCAGGCGCCCGCGATGATGGACAGCAGCCGCGGATGGTCCGGCGCGATGATGGTCAGCTCCGTGACCCCTTCGAAGGCGCGCGGCGTGACCTTGAAGGCGAGTTGCTTGCTTTCCAGATCCGCTTTGTGGACCAGCTCCGCATGCGCGGCCAGCCTGTCCGGTTCGGTCCGGAGCCAGTAGGCCGGGTAGTGACGGTTGAGGTAGGCCTCTCGATCCGTCTCGGGCCAATGCCCGAGCTTGCCCGTGAGCTCCTCCTTGGCGAACCGGATCGCCTGATTGTGGGAGACTTTGGTATGGCCGCCGGAGAGATAGGGTTCGGTGGCGTAGTAAAGCGTTCGGAGCAACTGGCCTTTCCAGCCGTTGAACACGCCCGGGCCGACGGCACGGATATCGGCGACCGTCAGGATCAGGAGCAGTTTCAGTCGCTCCAGCGATTGCACCATATTGGCGAAATCCGTGATCGCCTTCCGGTCGGTGAGATCGCGCGACTGGGCGGTCGTGCTCATGTCCAGGTGATGCTCGATCAGCCAGGCGACCGTCTCGGTTTCGGCCTCGTTCAGCCCCAGGCGCGGGCAGACTTTGCGGGCGACCTTGGCGCCGGCGATCGAATGGTCTTCCGGCCGGCCCTTGGCGATGTCATGCAGGAACATGGCCACATAAAGCAGCTTGCGGTTCTGCAGCGTCAGGATCAGGTCGGTGGCCAGTGGATGGTCGTCGCCGGAATCGCCCCGCTCGATTTCCGCCAGCACGCCGATCGACCGGATCAGGTGCTCGTCGACCGTGTAGTGGTGATACATGTTGAACTGCATCATCGCGACGACCTTGCCGAACTCCGGCACAAACCGGCCGAGCACGCCGGTTTCGTTCATCTTTCGCAGGGTCTTTTCCGGAGAATGCCGGGAGGTCAGCACCGACAGGAACAGACGGTTGGCTTCCGGATCGTTGCGCAGATCGGCATCGACAAGCTTCAACGAATGCCGGATCAGCCGGGTCAGTTTCGGATGCATGTTGTAGTCGTGTTTGTCCGCGACCTGGAAAACCCTGAGAATATTGGTCGGATCGGTCTCGAAGATCGTCTCGCTGGCGGCATTCAGCCGGTTGTTCTCGACAACGAAACCCGGAGCGCCCTCCACCGGCTTGACCGCGTTGGAGACCCGGCCGCTGCGCAGCCGGCGCATCATGGCGGAAATCCCCTTGCCCTCGGGCTCCTTGACATGCTCTTCCTCGAGCGCGGCGCAGATGATGCGGGTCAGGTCGCCGACTTCCTTCGCCACGAGGAAGTAGTGTTTCATGAACCGCTCAACGTCCTTCATGCCGGGATGCTGGGTGTAGCCGAGCCGGATCGCGATTTCCCGCTGAACATCGAAGGACAGGCGTTCCTCCGGCCGGCCGGTGAGGAAATGCAGGTGGCAGCGCACGGCCCACAGGAAATCGTCGGTCTTCTTGAACCTTGCATATTCGGACCGGGTCAGGACGCCTTTCTTGACGAGGTCCGACTGGCTGTTGACCCGGTAATGGTATTTGGCGATCCAGAACAGCGTGTTGAGGTCGCGCAGGCCGCCCTTGCCTTCCTTGATGTTCGGCTCGACGAGATAGCGGGACATGCCCTGGCGCCGGTGGCGGTCGTCCCGCTCCTTCAGTTTGGCGGCGATGAATTCCGAGCTGGTTCCTTCCACGACCTCGGCGTCGAACCGTTTCTCCAGTTCGGCGAACAGAGGCTCATCCCCCCAGATATAGCGGGCTTCCAGAATGGCGGTTCGGATGGTCATGTCCGAACGGGCAAGGCGGATGCACTCGTCGATGTTCCGCGTCGCATGGCCGACCTTGAAGCCGAGATCCCAGAGCATATAGAGGATGTATTCCACCACCTGCTCGCCCCAGGGCGTCTGCTTGTAGGGCAGGATGAACAGGAGATCGATGTCCGATCCCGGCGCCAGCGTTCCCCGACCGTAACCGCCGACCGCCGCGATCGACATGCGTTCGGCCGCCGACGGGTTCTTGACCCGGTAGACATGATGGATGGCGAAATCGTAGATCACCCGGATCAGCTCGTCCTGAACGACGGACAGGCGCGTCGCGCAAAGCAACCCGCCGCCGTCCTCGTTGAGCAGTTCCTCGACCGTCTCCCGGGCGGTTTTCACGGCTGTCTTCAGTTCGGCCAGAACGGCAGCCCGGATCTTCGTGTCCGAGCCGTCGCCATCGCTGGCCGCGGTCAGCGCGGTCAGGCGGTCCCGCAGCGCATCGGCGTCGATCAATCGGGTGATGTCTTCCTGGGAAAGTCTCATACTGTTCAAGAATTCTGTTCCACGGCCGCACCTCAGATGCCGTTTATATAGATGCTTCGGAATAAGGACACGTAAATCTGTGTGGAGCCTGTTCGGATGGATGGCGGAACCCGCCACCGGTAACTTGAGGTGATGAGACGAAGGAGTGCCGCGGGAACCGGCGCTAGATATCGTCCTTCGCAGCCGCGACGCGTAGCTGGTGGAGCAACGTGGCGAGCGAGTCCTCCGACAGGCCGCCGATCTTCAGTGCGAGCTGGTTGGCGAGTTCGGTCGCCTTCGGATCCATGCCGGCCGTGTCGATGGTGACGCGGGGGTCGGACAGTTCGGCAAGGCGCTGGATTTCCTCCGCCTCGTCCCAGATGACGTTGAAATAGGTAATGATCCGCTGCACCAGAAACCAGGTGGGCTTGCCGCGCTTGCCGTGTTCGAGCGCCGACAGATACGCGCTGGAAACGGAAAGGGCTGCAGCCATCTCCTTGAGCGAAACATCCCTTTTCGCCCTCAGTTCGCGGATTTTCGCGCCAAGCGGTGTCACGGTCCTTACCTTTTTCTTCGTATGCGGACGTAGAGCGCTCCTGCCCCCCCGTGGCTTGCATGCGCCTCCTCGTAACCGATCACGACGGTACGCAGGTCGGGCATGGAAAGCCATTGCGGCACCATTCTGCGCAAAATTCCCCGTTCGTCCATATAGGCATGTTCCGGACCTCCCCCCTTGCCGGTAATCACCAGGACAACCTTGTGCTGGCGGGCCTGGGCCTGATGGAGGAATCCCCTGAGCCGGTCATGGGCCTGGTGCTGGGTGAGACCGTGCAGATCGATCCGTGCGTCGATCGCCTTCACGCCCCGGACGATCTTCCTCCGGTAGCGGTGCTCGAGCTGGTGCAGAGGCAGGGGAGAGGGCGGAGGCTTCGCAGGCAGCGGCGTCTTGATGGCCGTCGCTGTCTTCGGTTTGGCGGTGCCGGGGGAGGGCGTGTTTTCCGGCGAATCCGCCAAGGCCTCATCAAGGGTCTTTGCGCGCTCCGGGTGGAGCGGGGTCAGGGTCCGGGCGACCTTGCCCCAGAGTTCCCGGTCCTCCGGCGACAGAGTGCCCTTTTTGCCCCGCTTTGCCATCGCTCAGTCCGTTGCCGCCGGAACCAGCCTGGAATTGGGCACCAGGACCGTGAACTCTGATCTGTGATGAATCTCGCCTGCCAGATGCCCGGCCGGCTCGCCGGAGCCAACGAAGATGTCGCCGCGCGCCGGCCCCCGGATCGCCGAACCGGTGTCGTCGGCCACGAGCAGCCGGGCAAAGGTTCCCCCGCGCCTGTCCGGATCCTCGAAATCGGACGTGACGAACACCAGCCCGCCATAGGCCAGGTGAGCCGGATCGACGGCGAGGCTGCGGCCGGGCGTCAGGGGCAGGCCGGCCGCCCCGACGGGCCCCTGGTCCGGCAGGGTCTCGGTCACTTCGCGGAAGAAGATATAGGACCGGTTCTCCCGGAAGAGTGCGTCGCGCCTGTCCGGATGATCCGCCAGCCACTTGCGCAGGCCCTTCATGGTGAAGTCCTCCGGCGTGCCCTCGCCGCGCGCGACCAGCAAACGGCCGATGCCGGTATAGGGATGCCCGGATTTTCCCGCATAGCCGACCCGCATCACCGAGCCGTCGGTCAGGCGCAGTCGGGCGGAGCCCTGAACATGGATGAAATAGGCGTCGACAGGGTCGGCAAGCCAGACCAGCTCGAGTGTTTCCGCGTCGAGCGCCCCGTCCATGATCGCGCCCCGGTCCGGCATTTCGATCAGAGTTTCGCCGTCGCGGCGGCCATGGCTCAGATGATCCGGCCAGTTTGCCGGCCGGTTGTCCGCCGCCACGGCTTCGAGCCCGCCGGGCTTGTTGAGCAGCGGGATGGAAAACGCGTCTGTTTTTTCACGGGAGGCCACCACTTCCGGCTCGAAATAGCCCGTCACGAAACCCGGTTCGGCAACCCGGAACGGCGTGAAGTGATCTTCGAAAAAGCGCCGGGCGGCGGCGGGAGATCCTGTGGCCTCTTCCCCGGCGGCCGGGCACAGCCGTTTCAGCTCCTCCGGCGTCAGCCGCAGGACGGGAGGCCCCTCCGAGGCGGCGTCGGGTCTTTCGCAAAAACGCAGGAAGCTTTTCAGGGCGGCGGACTGGTCGTCGCTGCCCCAGCCGGAGAGGTCCGCATAGGAAATCCGTTCGAACGTTCCGGGAAACTGCGGGCCTTGCTGCATGGCGGGGGCAGCTCCTGCAAACAAAAGCGGCGCGGCCGGGACCGCGCCTATTATCAGGACGGCGAGCAGGGTGGCTGGCGGCCGCCGCATGGTCCGTCCCTTGCGCGTCATGATTATTCGGCGGATTCGGTCGCGACCAGCTTCCAGTTCGGATCCCGCGACGTGGTGTCGCGTGCGAAGGTCCAGATATCGACCACCTCGGAAACCTTGGACGGGTCGCCGTCCACGACTTCGCCGGCCTTGTCCCGGGTGGCGGAGATAAGCTGGCTGTGGATCTTCACGGTGACCTGGGCCGTGCTGCCCTTGAGCGCCGCTTCGACGATCTCGGCCTTGTCGATGCCGACAAAGGTGGATTCGATGGTTTCGCCGCGCTTTTCGCGGTCGTCGATCGCCGCGACGAAGCCTTCGTAGACCTCGCGGGACAGAAGGTTCTTCAGGGCCTTCTTGTCGCCGTCGGCAAAGGCCATGACGATCATTTCATAGGCCGCCTGCGCACCTTCCAGGAACGGCTCCGGCTCGAAGCTGCGGTCGACGGACAGGATCTGCTTCAGCGCACTGTTCAGCGCGGAACCGGCGGGTGCCACCTTGTCGATGACCACGTCGCCGCCTGGGCCCGGCTCTTCCACCGGCTCGGGCTGCTGCGCGGTCTGGTTGGGCAGCGGGATCACGTTGTCCTGACCGTTGGGTTTCCCCTTCGGCTGTTCCGGTTTGGAATAAGGATCGAAAGGCGGACGTTCGTTGCCGGTGCGTTTGCCAAGGACAGAGCGCAGCTTGAACAGAATGAAAACCGCTAGTCCCATGAGGAGGAGCGTTAGTGGGTCAAAAATCTCATTCATCTTACGTTCCGGCTACCCTTCTCAGGCCGTAGAAGCCGCCCCCATGCTCGGTCAGATGAGCGCTGCCCCAAACTCGAAGTCTGTACTTACCTATTTAGGGGGTCCTTGAACCAGCATCCAGACCCGAGAGCAAGACTGAATCTGGCAAAGACCGTCTTTCGACCGACTGCCTGCTCGCATTTTTGTGACCGAATGTCTACCTTAAGGCTAGATAGACTAACAGACGATGGAGGTCCCGTGGGACTTTATATCATTGCCGCCATCCTTCTGCTGCCCCTGATCGAGATCGCGGTGTTCATCTGGGTGGGCGGTTTGATCGGCATTTTCCCGACAATCCTGCTGACGGTGATCACCGCCCTGGCGGGCACGCTGATGCTGCGCCAGCAAGGGCTGTCGCTGCTGATGCGCATGCAGAAGGAACTGGATGCGGGCCGCACGCCCGGCAATGAAGTCATGCAGGGGGCGATGATTGTTCTGGCAAGTATTTTCCTGCTGATTCCGGGTTTTGTCACCGATGCGATCGGTCTTCTTCTGTTCGTTCCACCCGTACGGGAAGCTCTGGCCCGTTTCATTATTTCCCGGTCCAATGTCGTGATCGTTCAAAACGGCAAGGCGAGAAGAAATCCGGACGACCATGTCGTCGATCTGGACGAGGACGACTGGTCTGAAAAAAACGGCGGCCCCTCCGCCGGAGGGGCCGGGCGACCCGGCATCAGCCCCTGGCGGGACGGCTCGGACAACGCCAAATCCTGACCGGCACGGCGCCGCCCGGTCACCAAATCGTGACCGGTGGTGCATTCGTGTTTTTTACTTGCCTAAGGTAAGCATGCGCCCGATCTGAAACCAAATCCGCTCCGGAGCGGAAAAAGGCAACGGTGAATGAGCGCAGAGCGCGTTGACTGGGTAGATACGGCCAAGGGCATCTGCATCGTCTTCGTCGTGATGATGCATTCCGTGCTGGGGGTCGAGGCCGAGGCCGGCAAAACCGGCTGGATGCACGCCGTCGTCGCCTTCGCAACGCCATTCCGCATGCCCGACTTCTTTCTCATTTCGGGTCTGTTCCTGTCGAATGTCATTGCCAGGGACTGGAAGCTCTATCTCGACCGCAAGGTCGTCCATTTCGCCTACTTCTATGTGCTCTGGATGACCATCCAGTTCGCCGTCAAGGCACCGGTCTTCACGGCAGACCTGGGTGCTGCGGGCGCGCTCCGGTTCTATCTTCTCAGTTTCGTCGAGCCTTTCGGCACGCTGTGGTTCATCTACATGCTGCCGGTCTTCTTCGTCGTTTCGAAACTGGCGCGCGAGAAGGGCGTGCCGTGGCAGGTGATGCTCGGCCTCGGCGCGCTTCTGCAGATCGCGCCGATCCACACGGGCTGGCTGCTGATCGACGAGTTCGCCGCGCGCTTCGTCTTCTTCTACGCCGGTTTTGTCTTCGCCCCACGGATCTTCGCACTCGCCGCCTGGGCGCGGGAGCGGGTTGCCGTCAGTCTCGGCTACCTGCTGGCCTGGGGCCTGGTAAACGGCGGTCTGGTCTATCTCGGCTGGGCGGGCCTGCCCGTCGTCGCGCTTCTTCTGGGGGCGGCCGGGGCCGGCGCCATCATCCTGACCAGCGCCCTGATCGTGAAATGGGGCCGGCTCGATGTCCTGCGCCATTTCGGCGAGAACTCCATCGTCATCTACCTGGCGTTCTTCTTTCCGATGGCGGTCAGCCGGGTGATCCTCCTGAAGCTCGGCCTGTTCGATATCGGCACCACGTCGCTGATCGTCACCATCGTCGGCTCCGTCACCCCGATGATCCTGTTCTGGCTGATCGGCAGAACCGGCATCGGCTGGTTCCTGTTCCGGCGGCCTCAATGGGCCTATCTGAGCGGCACCTTCGGCGGCAAGCGTCAGGCACAGGCGGCGGAGTGACAGACACAGTCGGGAATTTTTCTCTTTAGGACTTTTCTCAAGGTCCGGCTGCGGGCATGATCCGCGCCATGTCGACGCAAAGCTCCGCTCCCGCCCTCACCGCCGACGACCATCTGATCCTGGTCGACGGGTCCACCTTCATCTTCCGCGCTTATCACGCGCTGCCGCCGCTCACCCGCAAGCCGGACGGCCTGCCGGTCGGCGCCGTCTCCGGCTTCTGCAACATGCTGTGGAAGCTGCTGCAGGAAGGCCCATCCCCGGAAAAGGGCGACGAGCCGACGCATTTCGCGGTGATCTTCGATCATTCCGCCCAGACGTTCCGTAACGAGATCTATCCCGAATACAAGGCGCATCGTCCGGAGCCGCCGGAGGATCTGGTGCCGCAATTCGGCCTGATCCGCCAGGCGACCCGCGCCTTTTCCGTCCATTGCATCGAGCAGGAAGGCTTCGAGGCCGACGACCTGATCGCGACCTACGCCCGCCAGGCGGCCGAGATGGGCGCGCGCGTGACCATCGTCTCCGGCGACAAGGACCTGATGCAATTGATCGGCCCGCATGTCGGCATGATCGACACCATGAAGAACAAGATCTTCGGCGAGGCGGAAGTCTTCGAGAAATTCGGCGTCGGTCCGGACAAGGTCATCGAGGTCCAGTCGCTCGCCGGCGACAGTGTCGATAACGTGCCCGGCGTGCCCGGCATCGGCCTGAAGACCGCGGCGCTGTTGATCAACGAATATGGCGACCTGGAAACCCTCCTGGCCGAGGCCGGAACGATCAAGCAGCAGAAGCGCCGCGAAAACCTGATCGAATTCGCCGACCAGGCCCGTATCTCCAAGGAACTCGTCACGCTGAAGCAGGATGTGCCGGTGGAGACCCCTGTCGCCGACCTGACCGTCACGGATGTGAATGGCCCGAAGGCGATCGGCTTCCTGAAGGCGATGGGCTTCAACACGCTCACCAAGCGGGTCGCCGACACCACCGGTGCGGAACTCGATGCCGTCGAACCGGACGATTTCAAGGTGCCCGGTTGGGACGTTCCCGACCACAAGGGCCGGATGGTCGGCGGCGAAGCCGCCTCAAAGCCTGCGGAAGCCTCGGGCGGTGCCGGGTCCGCAAAAGGCGGTGCGGCAAGCGGCGCGAACGGCATGATGGTCCCGCAAACCGTTGCCGACGCGCGGGCGGAAAGCGTCAGGGCGATCCCGATCGATTCGAGCGCCTACGAGACCGTCACCAGCATCGAGCGGCTGAAAGAGTGGTGCGACGCGGCCTTTGAAAAGGGTTATGTCGCCTTCGACACCGAAACCACCTCGCTCGACGCCATGCAGGCCGATCTGGTCGGCGTGTCGCTGTCATGCGAGCCCGGCAAAGCCTGTTACGTGCCGCTTGGCCATGTGGACGGCGAGGGCGATCTTCTGGGCGGCGGCGGCCTGGTTCCCGGCCAGATCCCGCTGAAGGAGGCGGTCGAGGTCCTGAAGCCCATGCTGGAGGACCGCTCGGTCCTCAAGATCGCGCAGAACCTCAAATACGACTGGCTGGTGATGACCCGTTACGGCGTCGACATCGCGCCCTATGACGACACCATGCTGCTCTCCTACACCGTCGACGCGGGCAAGGGCGGCAACGGCATGGACGAGCTCTCCGAACGCTGGCTCGGCCACAAGCCGATCCCGTTCAAGGAGGTCTGCGGTTCGGGCAAGTCGATGATCACCTTCGACAAGGTGCCGCTCGACAAGGCGACCGCCTATGCCGCCGAGGATGCCGATGTCACCTTGCGCCTGTGGCTGATCCTGAAGCCGCGTCTTGCCAGCGATCACATGGCGACGGTTTACGAAACGCTGGAACGGCCGATGGTGCCGGTCCTGGCCCGCATGGAAAAGCGCGGCATCTCGGTCGACCGGCAGATGCTTTCCCGGCTTTCCGGCGATTTCGCGCAGGGCATGGCTGCGCTGGAATCCGAAATTCACGAGATCGCCGGCGAAACCTTCAACATCGGCTCGCCCAAGCAGCTCGGCGATATCCTCTTCGGCAAGATGAACCTGCCGGGCGGCAAGAAGACCAAGACCGGCGCCTGGTCGACATCGGTTCAGGTGCTCGACGACCTTGCGGCGGAAGGCCATCTTCTGCCGTCGAGGATCGTCGCCTGGCGCCAGCTTTCCAAGCTGAAATCCACCTATTCCGACGCCCTGCCCGGCTATATCAACCCGGAAACCAACCGGGTGCACACGTCCTATGCGCTCGCCGCCACCACGACGGGCCGCCTGTCCTCCTCCGAGCCGAACCTGCAGAACATTCCGGTGAGAACGGAAGAGGGCCGCAAGATCCGCAAGGCGTTCATCGCCGAAAAGGGCCACAAGCTGGTTTCCGCCGACTACAGCCAGATCGAACTCCGCGTCCTGGCGCATATGGCCGATATCCCGCAATTGAAGAAGGCCTTCGACGACGGCCTCGACATCCACGCCATGACGGCGAGCGAAATGTTCGGCACGCCGATCGAGGGCATGGACCCGATGGTCCGCCGGCGCGCCAAGGCGATCAATTTCGGCATCATCTACGGCATTTCCGCCTTCGGCCTTGCCAACCAGCTCGGCATTTCGCGCGCCGAGGCCGGCGATTACATCAAGACCTATTTCGAACGCTTCCCGGGCATCAAGGACTACATGGAAGCGACCAAGAAACAGGTGCATGCGAACGGCTATGTCACCACGATCTTCGGCCGCAAGGCCCATTATCCGGAGGTCAACACCAACAATCCGAACCACCGCGCCTTCTATGAGCGGGCGGCGATCAACGCGCCGATCCAGGGCTCGGCCGCCGACATCCTGCGCCGCGCCATGGTGCGCATGGAGGAAAGGCTGGAAGGCTCGAAGTTGCATGCGCAGATGCTCCTGCAGGTGCATGACGAACTGATCTTCGAGGTACCGGACGATCAGGTCGATGCCGCCATTCCGGTGATCCGCGACGTCATGGAAAACGCCTGCGATCCGGCGCTGAAACTCTCCGTCCCCCTCCAGGTCGACGCCCGCGCCGCCGACAACTGGGACGAGGCGCATTAGGTCGACGGACGTTGAAAACTTGACCGATTTCCCGGCGCTTTCTGACGAAAAAGGCCCTGACACCGTTTCCGATGCCAGGGCCTCTTGCGCTAATCGGGATCTTGAGTTCTAAGCCGCAGCGACGGCCGCCAGAAAGCGTTCGATTTCCGCCCGCATTTCCTCGGTGATGTGAACGGCTTCGCCCGTCTTCGCCTTCACCGTTTCCGAAGATGTGTTGGTTTCGGTGACCGCATCGTCCAGCTCAGTGATGTTGCCGACCATGTTCTTGGTCTGCTGGGCGGCACCCTGGATGTTGCGGCTGATTTCCGACGTCACGGCCGTCTGTTCGGAAACCGCGCTGGCAATCGCCGAGGTGTATTCGTTCACGTCGTTCATCGTGGCGGAAATCCCCTGCATCGCGCCGACGGCCGCTTCGGTCGACGACTGGATGCCGGCGATCTGGTTGGAGATCTCTTCCGTTGCTTTGGAGGTCTGCGTCGCCAGTTCCTTCACCTCCGCCGCAACCACCGCGAAGCCCTTGCCGGCTTCGCCGGCGCGGGCGGCCTCGATGGTGGCATTGAGCGCCAGGAGGTTGGTCTGTTCGGCAATCGCCTGGATCAGGGTGACAACTTCACCGATCTTGCCGGCGGCAGTCGCCAGGCCGGAGATCTTGTCGTTGGTGTCCTGAACGCCGGAGGTCGCCTGATCGATGACCACGGTGGTGCGCTCGACCTGCTGGGCGATTTCCTTGGTCGACGATTCCAGCTCCTCGGTGGCCGCCGCGACGGATTCCACGTTGGATGCGGCTTCCTCGGAGGCCTGTGTGGCACCTTCCGCCTGGCTGGCGCTCGAGGAGGCGACGCTTTCAAGCACGGTGGCGGTGTCCTGCAGCTCGCCGTTCACCTGGCTCACGGCCGCAAGCATCTCCGCCGACTTGGTCCGGAACCCTGCGATCAGGTTCTCGACCGTATTCTGACGCTGCCTCTGGAGTTCGTCCTCGCGGGATTTCTCTCCCTCCATTTCGACCTGTGCCCGCCGGTTCGCGCAGCACACGTCCACGGCCCGGGCGATGTCGCCGACCTCGTCGCTCCGCTCCATGCCCTGGATGTCCTGGTTGGCATTGCCTTCCGCAAGTTCGGAGATCTGGTTGGTCACCACCTGCAGCGGCGCGAAGACATTGCGGTTGGCGTAGAAGACGCCGGCCGCCGCGATGGCCAGAAGGGCAATGGCCGCGCCGGCCCCGAGAAGCCGCCCGAAGTTCCGGATGGCCATATAGGGTGCCTGATCGATAGCGATGATGCCCGAAGCGGCGTTTTCACCGGAGAAATCCGTCAGTTCGACGGCATCGAGATGATACCGGCCGCTGGCATCGGTAACCGCGCCGGCGGCGAGATTCGCCAGGGCCGTCTCCGGGCTGATGCCTTCGGGCAGTTGCGAGCCGATGACTTTCGGCCCGTCCGCGGCATCGATCACGACGGCAAGCGGCACGCCGGTTTCCGTCGTGAACTGCTCGACGAACTTTTCATGGAAGCTCAGGCCGAATTCCACCGAGCCGACATGCGACCCGGCATGGAAGATCGGCGCGATACCGCGGATCCCGAGGCCTGCGACACCTCTTTCAAGGCCGGAAATCGGCTGTTTCTCGGTGTTGGTCGCCACGACCGTGTGCCGGAAACTGGACAGGTCGTCGCCGAATTTTTCCGGCTTGTGCACCCGGAGAAAACTCTCGGCGGGCGGCAGGTGAAACTGGAACTGGCGGATATCGTAAGTACCCTGCAGAGAGGCAAAGGCGGGCACGAATTCCGCCGCCAGGCCCTCGCGGTCACCAGCGGCCAGCTTCTCCTGGACACCGCTCTGGCCGGCCACGATGGTGGCCATGAGCAGGGCCTGCCGGCTGTCCGCCTGGATGCGGGATTGCAGCGCTCTTTCGGCGGCCGTCACTTCCCGGGCGAGCGCCATGTCGGTCAGCTTGGTCGTCAGAAATTCGCCGATTAAAAATGCGGAACCGGCGCCAAGTAGAGCCAGTACAACGAATAGTACAGTTAGTTTAGTTCTGATGGTCTTCATGTTAACCCCCACCATTTGCCGGTAAGGTGGAAGGAGTCGCTGAAAGAATTGTTAATGACGCGGAGGAAGGCTTGCAAAAACTGCGTATCTAGAACAATTCATTAGTAATTTTAACGATGTTACTATCGGGAAAGCGGTGATCGCAGCCTCGATGCAGGTCGTGAAACCGGAGGGGCCCGTTGTGGAATCGCTCCGCTGCACCTGCGTGCATTTGCCACGAGTACCCGCTGCGGTAAGGCGCTTGCCGATTCCAGCCCGGGCCCAATGAGTCCGCTGACTTGCTCGTTTTCGAACCGGGATCGGTTATACCACCCGCAGATCCGGCTGGGTCTTGCCAGCCAGCGCCGAATGCTGGGCCGTGACGTTCAGCAGCAGCTCGGACAGATGGACTTCGAGATAATCGACGATCGGCGATTGGGTTTGTGTCTGGGTATAGATCGCCAGTTCGGTGGCCGGAAGCTTCGGAAAGCCGTTCTGTTCCTTCAGGATCTTGAAGCCGTCCAGGATGGCGCCCGACGGCAGGCAGCCGACACCGGCTCCGGACAGGACCGCCACCTGCGCGGCGGCGACGCTTGTCGTGGTGATGCGCTCGTACCATTGCTTTCCGGCCCGGGCGAGCGAGCTGAACACCAGCTCGCGGAACGGGCAGGGTTCGGGAAACAGGATCAGCGGCAGCGGATCGGTCAGCGGGCAGGTTTCGCTGACGGCCCAGTGCAGGGATTCCTCGACGATGCCGTTCGGCTTGGCCGTGGAGGGGGAGACCAGCGCGATCGCCAGGTTGATTTCGTTGTTCGAAAGCATCTCGTGAAGCGTGGCGCTGTCCGCAACCGTCATTTCCAGTTTGACGTTGGGATGGATCTTCACGAAATTGCAGAAGATCGACTGTAGCTGGCCGGTCGCGTACCATTCCGGCAATCCCACATGCACCGTTCCGGTCAGTTCGGGCGCCGACAGGCGCAGCCGTGCCTCTTCGTGCGATTTAAGTATGTCGGTTGCGTGTTGATAGAGTATGCGTCCGGCCGGTGTCAGGTTCATCGTGCGGGCGTTGCGTTCGATCAATGGCTTGCCGACGCGTTCCTCCAGCCGCCTGAGCTGGGTGCTGACGCAGGGCTGCGTGCGGTTCAGTTTCGATCCCGCATGGGTCACGTTGCCAGCCTCCGCAACGGCCACGAACGCTTCCAGCAACTCGATATTGAAACGGCCGATAGTCATGCTTCCTTGCCTCCGTTCAACGCGAAACCGCAGTTCGGCGGATGTCTGCATTCCAGCTTGGGTCAAGCATAACGTTCTATTATGGGTTGCTGCAATTATAAATTTAAGCACCGAAAAGAAATCCCGTAATCCGGGAGTCTCTTTCGTAAAAGCGGGTATCCGATATGACGCTAGCGCTTACAGTCGGCCAACCGGGCCATCTGGATGTAAATGAGCCCCACCTTTCCCTGCAACACAGAGTGCACCGGGCGATCGCCTCCCACACGGAGTTCAGCCTGGACCGTATCGTCACGCAGGATAACAGGGTGAAATACACCAATACGGGCCGGCGCGAGACCGGCACGGACCATCTCGACGAAGTGTTCCGGCTGATGCGGGAGCTGAACCTGGCCGGTGTCGGCTCCGGCACGCTCGGTTGCCTGCAGGAAAACGGCAATTCGTTCCGCGAGGCCCTGCGGCAGATCTGCACGCAGATTGCCGGGAAGTTCGGCTCCGCTCCGCTGGTCTATGTCGAACTCGGCCCGGAACCGGTGAAGACGGGCTTCATCCTCACGACCTTGATGGAACTCGGCGTCGTCATCGACCGCTATGTCGCGGTCGACATCAACCCGATGTCCGTCTCGCATATGCGTCCGGCCCTGCGGAAAATCCTGCCGGACACGCCGCTGGAATTCATCACCACGTCGTTCGATGCCTTCCGGCTGAGCGACGCGCTCGAGGAGGGCGCGCCCGCCGCCCTGATCACCATGCTGGGGTTTCAGGAAGGCAACGACGATCCCCACACCGTGAACGGCTGGCTGCGCGACATCGCGCGCCCCGGGGATTTCCTGCTGTCGGAAAGCCAGCTTTACGCGGCCCGGCAAATCGAAAAGATCCCGGATTTCTATGCGCATCCCGCCATGCAGCGCTTCTCGCGCATCGCGTTTGAACAGGCGGTCGACCGCAGCGCGCCGACCCTGAACAGGTTCTTTCTGCTTCCGGTAACCTTCCAGGATGGCCAAACCGCCAAGGTCGCCATTCTGGGCGAAGAGTTTTCGAATACAATCAATGGAAGAAACTTGCACGTTTCCAACTTCTGCCTGAAACTGACGATCGAGCAGTACCGCCACTACCGGCGGCACGGCGGCTATTTCGAGATTACCGGCGAGACCCTGACAGATGACGAGACACTTCACTTCCAGCTCTCCCGCCGGATATAACCATGGAGATTTCGTGAAGACCCGCAGCCTGACAGCCGCGGGTCTTGCCATTGTGGCCGTGACATACGGCCTGGCGCGTTATTGTTTCGGCCTGTTCCTGCCGGAAATCCGCATGGAATTCGGCCTGTCGCCCGAAATGATCGGGCTGATTGCCGGCTCCTCCTATCTGGGATATCTGGCCGCCACCTTCGCAGGGTCGTGGCTCTCCACCGTCGTCGAGCCCCGGCTGCCCATCATCCTGGGCGGATTTGCCGCAGCCTCCGGCATGGCGATCATCGCCCTGTCGCTCAATCCGTGGGTGCTTGCCCTCGGCGTCTTCATTGCCGGAACGAGCCCGGGCCTGTCCTATCCGCCGTTCTCCGATGTCATCGTCCGCCATACGGAGCTCCGCCAGCAGAATTCCGTCTATGCCTGGATCAATTCCGGCACCGGCTTCGGCGTCGCCTTCGCCGGGCCGCTTGCCCTTTTCGCGGGCGAGAACTGGCGTCTGGCCTGGATGATCTTTGCGGCCCTGGCGCTGGCCGTCACCTTCTGGAACATGTTTACCCTGCCGCGGCGCGGCACCTATTCGGGCCGGACGGCCGCCGCCGTGTCGGTCAGGTTCCTGTTCCACAAATCCGCCCGCCCGCTCTTCGCCGCGGCCCTGCTCTTCGGGATCATTACCGCGGTTTACTGGACCTATGCCGTCGAATTGCTGTGGACGCTCACCGAAAACCAGCGCGATTCCATCCTGTTCTGGATCGTGCTGGGGATCGCGGGCGTGACCGGCTGTTTCGCCGGCGGACTGGTGGACCGGTGGGGACTGCGCCGCACGTATCTCGTCCTGTCGCTGGCCGTCGGCGCGGCCGTCGGCGCCCTGCCGCTCCTGATCGGCACAAGGCTCGGCATCTATCTGTCCGCGGCAAGCTTCGGAACCGGGTTCATCGTGATGACCGCGCTCTTCGGCATGTGGAGCATGCGGATCTTCCGGGAAGCGCCTTCCATCGGCTTCGGCTTCACCTTCTTCCTGATCTCGCTGGGCCAGGGGGTCGGCCCGGTCATCGGCGGCTTCCTGATTCCGGTCCTGGGTCATTCCGCACTGTTTCTGGCGGCGGGCATCCTGTGCTGCGGCCTTGCGGCGTTCAGATCGCCGGAGTGAATCCTGTGAGCGGGCGGGCGCCATAACACCGCATTATGGTGCCGCCAATCCGCATAACCGCTATTTGCTGGCATTCGACCTGATTGTAAGCTTCAGTCAGGCAAGCTTTGATTGATATAGTAAAATCGCGATTGGACCAATGATCGTTACTTCAGACGAAAAAAATGACGTTCAGCTCGACATGGAGCTTTGCCGTGCGATGTTCGAAAAGGATCCGGACAAGATGATCGAGCTGGTTTCGGAGTGGCTGGAGGCGAACCGGCTCATGACCAGCGAGCGGTTTTGCGTTCCGGATTACCTGAACGAGGTCCTGTCCCGCGCCAACGGCTATTCCGGCAGCTGGCGCCGCACCCTGGCGTCCTGATCACAGCTTCGATTTTCATGACACCCGCGCCGTCAAGGCGCGGGTGTCGCCTTTGGAGGCCAAGGCGAATGCCTTGGCGAAGCGGTTCCCGGGTTTTTCCGGATCAGCCTGTCAATTCCCTCATTTCCCTGCCCTGACCGTCCAGGCCCGCGCGGTTCTGCGCAGCACGGGCTGGATGAGCCTGCGGTAGGCGAGCGCGAAACCGGTATAAAACAGCAAGACGGCGGCCAGCGAGGCGAGGCCCGCCAAGGTCTGGCCCACGATGCCGTAGACCTCGCCGGTATGCAGGAAGCGCAGGAACACCCGCGCCCGCCTTCCCGACGGCTGGTCCTCCGGCCCGGCCACGCCGAGCGTTTCGCCGCTCACCCGCGAGACGGTGACCGTCTTCTGCCTGGAAAGTTGCGTGCCGTTTCCGGCATCGACGGTAATCACGGCACGGGCAGCGTTTTCATTGGGGATCTTGAGCGTCAGGCTCCGCCAGCCGGGGGTCTGTTGTTTCAGCCCGTCGATGATCGCCTGGAGGCTGATCAGTTCGCCTCCCGCAGCCCCTTGCCCCTGCTCCTGAGCGTCGGCCGACCGGCCCGGCTGCGCGCCGCCCGCCGGGCCGAAAGCGGCGGTAACGAGATTGCCCGCCCACGGATAGGAAATCACCACGCCCGATACGACGACGGCGAACAGCGGCACAAGGGCCCAGATGCCGAACACGTGGTGCCAGTTGTAGTCGCGCGCCTTGGCGGTGGGCAGACCGCGCCGGAAAAGCAGGTTCATCCGGACGATCCGCCATTTCCATTTCTTCGGCCACCAGAGATAGAGCCCGGAGACCAGCAGGAACAGAAAGCCCAGATTGGCGGCGCCCGTGACCGCCCGGCCGGCATCGCGGCTCTCGCCGGTGAGCGCAAACCAGCGGTGCAGCGCCGTCACGGTGCCGAAAAACGCCCTGGTGCCGTCCGCGGCTGCCTCGATGCGCTCGCCCGTATAGGGATTGACGAGGAAGCTTTCGCGCCGGCTGACCGATACCCTGGCCGCCGCGCCTTCCGCGCTGGAGAGCACCAGCGAGTTGCCGGGCTTCGCGCCGTCCTCAACCGCTTTGCGGACCAGTTCGTCGACGCTGAGCGGTTTGGCCTCCGGACCGCGGATGACGGCCCGGTTTTCCATGAACGCCACGATCTGCCGCTCATAGGTCAGGAGCACGCCGGTGACCGACATGGAAAACACCACAAGGCCGAAAACGACCCCGACGATCAGGTGGGACCAGAAGATAACGCGTTTGAAGGACATGGGTTCCTCCGGTTGAAGGCTGCCGCTGGGTGGCCGCCTTGTAGGGCAACGCGCATCCGGCGGCTTTCGCCGCGGGCGGAAGCCCGGAGCGCGTGGAGCGGGCCCGCATCGGCGGGATAGGAAACTGACGTATGGGAACAGGAAATCACAGGGCCGGACGGGTTTCGACCGGCCGCCGCAATGAATTTGTAACCGACTGTCGCGAATTTCTCCCTCTTTCAAAACGCCGCACAGGCTCTGGCAATGGGTCGGGGATGGCCGCGCCGGGGTTTTTCTTCGCTTGCGCCGCGGTGCCGGACGGAACCCCGACTGTATCGCCGGAATTACAAATTCGGAGCCTGCGGCGGAGCGCCTTCTAGCCATGGCGAACTTTTCGTTCCACATTTGTTCTTGCGCCGTTTTCCGTTGTGTGCTTGTTTTGGGCACACCTATCGGTAGAAGTTTCGAGGCTGGGGCCCATGGTCAGCAAGGTAACGACGGTCGCCTTTCAGGGAATAGAAGCGGTTCCCGTGGATGTGCAGGTGCATGTCGGGCCGGGCATGGTGGCCTTCAACGTCGTCGGCCTGCCCGACAAGGCGGTCGCCGAAAGCCGGGAACGGGTGCGCGCCGCGCTCTCCGCCTCGGGCCTGGCGCTGCCGGCCAAGCGCGTCACCGTCAACCTGGCGCCGGCGGACCTGCCCAAGGAAGGTTCCCACTACGACCTGCCGATCGCGCTGGGCGTGATGGCGGCCATCGGCGCGATCCCGGCGGAATTTCTTTCAGGCTATGCGGTTCTGGGGGAGCTCGGCCTAGACGGCACGCTGGCCCCCGTCGCCGGCGTTCTGCCCGCCGCCATGGGGGCGAACGCGCTCGCCAAGGGTTTGATCTGCCCGGAGGCGAGCGGCGGGGAAGCCGCCTGGGCGGACAAGGACATGGATATCCTGGCGCCGCGTTCGCTCATCCAGCTCGCCAATCACTTCAAGGGAACGCAGGTTCTCTCCCGACCGGCCGCGAAGCTTCACGGACGCGCCGGCCCGTTGCCGGATCTCGCCGAAGTCCGGGGCCAGGAAAGCGCCCGCCGCGCGCTGGAAATCGCCGCGGCCGGCGGCCACAATCTTCTGATGACCGGTCCTCCGGGGTCGGGTAAATCCATGCTGGCGAGCCGCCTGCCGTCGATCCTGCCGCCGCTCACCCCGCGCGAGCTCCTGGAGGTCTCCATGATCGCCTCGCTGGCAGGGGAACTCGCCGAAGGCAAGCTGACCGACCGCCGCCCCTTCCGCGCGCCGCATCACTCCGCCTCCATGGCGGCGCTGGTCGGCGGAGGGCTGAAGGCGCGGCCGGGCGAGGTGTCGCTCGCCCATAACGGCGTGTTATTCCTCGACGAGCTGCCCGAATTCAGCCCGCAGGTGCTCGACAGCCTGCGCCAGCCTCTTGAAACCGGCGAGGCGGTGATCGCCCGGGCCAATCACCGGGTCACCTACCCGGCGCGCATTCAGATGATTGCCGCCATGAACCCGTGCCGCTGCGGCCATGCGGGCGAGCCCGGCCACCAGTGCCGGAGGGGCGACCGCTGCGTCACAGACTATCAGGCTCGCGTGTCCGGGCCGTTCCTCGACCGGATCGACCTGAGGATCGACGTTCCGGCGGTCACCGCCGCCGACCTGATCGGCCCGGCGGAAGCGGAATCTTCTGCCGTGGTGGCGGAGCGCGTCGCCGAAGCCCGCCGCATCCAGGAGCAGCGTTTCCTCGAACTCGGCCTTGCCTGCCGCACCAATGCCCAGGCGCCGGCCTCGGTGGTCGAAACCATGGTCCGCCCGGACGAAAAGGGCCTCGCCTTCCTGCGCCAGGCCGCCGAAACGCTGGCCCTCAGCGCCCGCGGCTACCACCGCATCCTGAAACTCGCCCGCACGCTCGCCGATCTCGACGGCCAGGACAGCGTCAGCCGCATCCATCTGGCAGAGGCCATGAGCTACCGCGGCCAGGACGTCTCCCGGCGCGCGGCGTGAAGGGGGCCGGGCCGAAGCCCGCAGGTCATCCGTGTCGTGCCTGCCGGCCCAGCCGCCGTTCCACCTTCGCCAGCAGCACCAGGCTCGCGGTCAGCAGAAGGGCGCCGTTGAACGGATGGAGCGAAAGCAGGCCGGATGACCTGTCCGCGGCAAGCGCGACCTGGCCCAGGTAGAGCAGGAAGACCGCCGCGGCCCACCAGTTGAAGCCGCGGAGACGCGGGACGAGCAGCGGCCCGGCGCAGAGGGCGGCGGCCGGAACGAACAGAACCATGCCGAAAGCCGTGTGCAGATCCCGGAAACCGTCTGCATGAAACAGCGCGAGCCCTGCGCTCAGGAACTGGACGAGCAGCGCGATGGGAAACGCCCGCGCGCTAAGCGTGAACCACCAGGGTGTGCCGAAGCCGAGGCCCGTCAGGGTATCGTGGGTCCTTTCCATCGCTCACGCCACCTTTTCCGTTGCGGTTTCGGCAATCCAGCTGGACAGCCTGGCCGCGTAATCCGCCGAGGCCTGCTCAAGCTCCGCCTCCGTCAGCTTGTCCGCGCGGTAGAGAACGAAGGGCTCCGCCCAGGCCAGCTTGCAGCGGTTTGCCGTGGCCCTGAGGGGGGTGAGCAGGTCTGTCATCGTAAACATGTTGGCGCCGCCCGGCCGGTAAGCCTCGGCCACGTTGCCGGCGGTTGCCGCCACCATGAGCGGCGTGCCCTCCAGATGGCGGCCCTCGGTTTCATAGGCCATATAGAACATCCGCGTCAGAACGGCATCCTGCCAGGCTTTCAGAAGCGGCGGCGTGGAATACCACTGGACGGGAAACTGAAGCACGAGGCGGCGGGCCTGCAGGATGCGGGCGGCTTCGCGCGCGCCGTCGCGGAACAGGTCGAGCCCGTCCGGGCAGGCCGCCCGCATGTCGATCACGTCGACACCGGCAAGGCCGGCCGCAGCCCCGGCCAGGGCCGCATTGGCCTTGGACCGGCTCAGGTCTGGATGAAAAAGCAGTACCAGGGTTTGGGTCATCGTCGTCTCCCACATTGAGATGGCAGGAGAGTGGGGAGGAAAAAGAAATTCTTCCAATCGATAATAAATCTATCTTATTATTCATCTCATGAATTTACGATCTTTCGACCTCAACCTGCTCGTGGTGCTCGACGCGCTTCTGGAGGAAGCCCATGTCAGCCGCGCGGCGGAAAGGCTCGGCCTGTCGCAGCCGGCGACGTCGGCCGCATTGCAGCGCTGCCGGCATCTCTTCAAGGATGAATTGCTCGAGCGCGGCCGCGGAACGATGCGTCTGACGCCCAGGGCGGAAAGCCTGCGGGCGCCGCTCAAGTCCGTTCTGGCCGGCGTCAGCGGGTTGATCGAACCGCCCGATATTCCTCTGGCGGAAATCCGTCAGACATTGCGCATCGCCATGGCGGACTATCCGGCCGTCTTCGTAACGGCGCCATTGCAGCGGAAACTGACGCAAACCGCGCCGGGCCTGTCGCTGGTCGTTCAGCCCTGGTACGGCGCGGAGGCAGCGAAGGCGGCCTTGGTGGACGGAAGCTCGGATATCGCGATCTCCGTCTTTCAGGAGGAAGACGGCCACATTCAGCGGGAGAAACTGCTGAGCGAGCATTATGTGGTCGCCATGCGTCCGGATCATCCGGCCGCCGCGGCCTTCGATCTGGAAACCTGGCTGGCCTTTCCACATATCCTCGTTTCGGGACGCGGCGACCGGCGGACCCGGCTGGACCGGGAGCTTGCCCGGCTGAACCGCAGGCGTCGCGTCGGGCTTGTCGTGCCGACGTTCCAGATGGTTCCCGGTCTCCTGCGCGGGTCCGACATGATCGCCATGCTGCCCTCGCGGGTTCTGACGGATGCCGGCGATCTCCGCGTCTTCCCGCCGCCCCTGGATGTCGAGGGATTTTCACTGCATCTCGCCTGGCACAAGCGGCGCGCCCGGGATCCCGCCCTGCGCCATGTCGCGGGTCTGCTGACCGCGCTGCTAGGCTGAAGGGAAGGCGTTTCCATCGGCCGGGTCCAGTGCCCGGAAGGGAAAGCGGCCGACTGGCCTCCGGTGAGTGCGATGAGAGCGTCCGTCAGCCGGGTTTCCGGAACAGCAATTCGATATAGCGATGGAGATGGCCGATGCTTTCCGTGGCGCGGTCCGGTTCGCCGCTCGCCTTGGCCAGAATGAACGCCCCCTGAATGACGGCCTGTGTGTGAAGCGCCAGCGATTGCGCGGTCCAGGTGCCGTCGCAGCCGTATTTGTCCATTGCCGCCTGAATGTCCGGCACCAGCGTATCCGCGTGCCCGCAAATGCCCTGCCAGCAGGCAGACTGGATGGCCGGACTGGTATCATAGGCTTCCTGGGTCATGGTTCCGAGCAGACAGGTGAACTCGCTCGGTTCGCCCCGGATCAGATCCCTGCGCAGGGTCACATAGGCCAGCACCCGCTCCAGCGGGTCTTCCGGCTCGTGATAGGCGGCGCTTTCGAACAACGCGCCGGTCACGTCGGACCAGTAGCCGGCGGCGGCCACCGCCCAGTCCTCCTTGCTCTTGAAGTGGTGAAAGAACCCGCCCTTGGTAACGCCCGCTTCCGCGCAGATCTCGTCGACATTGGTGGCCGAATATCCCTTTGCGCGCACGATCTTGAGCGCCGCCTCCAGAAGCTTGTCTTTCGCTGTGATCCGTTTTCCGGATTGGGCCATGTCATGTCTCCGCCGCGCCTAGAGCATCGGGCAATAACATACCAACCGGTCGGTTTCAATCAAGTCCGGTTGCGGCCTTTCAATTTGCCGGTCCGGTCCGGGAAAGGCCGCAACCGTAACCGGACCGGTCTTCGGACGGTCGCGCCATCGGGCGCGGCTTGCATCGTGCCGTTCCGCATCCCATGTGATTGACCGTGTTTCAGGAAGGGGAGAAACTCGCATGCTCGTCACCACCACCAACACCATTCAGGGCAGGGATCTGGACTACAAGGGCCTGGTCACCGGCGAGGCCATCCTCGGGGCGAACCTGTTCAAGGATATCTTCGCCGGCATCCGAGACATCGTCGGCGGCAGGTCCGCGGCCTATGAGGAAGAACTCGCCAAGGCCCGGCAGATCGCCCTGGACGAAATGTGCGCCCGCGCCCAGGCGCTCGGCGGCAACGCGGTGATCGGCGTCGACCTCGATTACGAAACCGTCGGCCAGAACGGCTCCATGCTGATGGTCAGCGCCACGGGAACGGCGGTGACCGTCCGCTGATCCCTGCGGTGTCTTCTCGGTCAACCGAAGCCCGTCTGGTGGTAGCCAAGCGGCGTGGATGCCATGACCGAGGTCACCGGTGTCCGGACAAAAGTGCTATGGGACATGGCAGGAGATATCCTCACTTGCCTTCCCGGACGCAGCGCAGATCCGGTAGCCGGCAGCCGATCTGTATTGCAAATTCAGGCGTTTACTGGGCCCCTGCCTATGCAGGGGCGGGCCGGAGTGAAACTGGCGTCCCTTCCCGTCGAGGCTGTGCCAACTTTAGCCAGTCGGTGCTTCTCAAAAGGGCACAGGCTTCCTTCCGGACATAGAATCCGTGGTTTGCTGGTGGGTCCCTTTCCCGCGATCGGGATAGATGCTCTAGTGGCGCTTCGATTCACATCTGGAGAGCGCTAAATGGCATCGGAAGAGGCATCGGGTGGGGCGTCACACGGCTATCAGGGCGGGCGGCTGAACCTGCCCTTCGTCGGTATCTGCACCTTCGGCAAGTTTCCCTATCAGCCGGACTGGAACGCGATCGTCGCGGATGTCGCCGTCATGGGCGCGCCGTTCGATTTCGGCACCCAATGGCGCTCCGGGGCCCGCATGGGGCCGCGCGCCATCCGCGAAGCCTCGACGCTGTTTTCCTTCGGCCATGCCGGCGCCTACGATTTCGAGGACGACATCACCTATCTACCGGCCGAAACCACCCGGATCGTCGATATCGGCGACGCCGACATCGTCCACACGGATACGCTGGAAAGCCACAGGCGCATCGAGTTCGGCGTGCGCAAGATCCTCGAGGCCGGCGCCCTGCCCGTGGTGCTCGGTGGCGATCATTCGATCAACATCCCCTGCATCAATGCCTTCGAGGGCGAGGAGCCTATCCACGTGGTCCAGATCGACGCGCATCTGGACTTTGTCGACGAGCGCCATGGCGTGCGCTACGGCCATGGCAATCCCATGCGCCGGGCGGCGGAAAAACCCTATGTGACCGGCCTCTCCCAGATCGGCATCCGCAACGTTTCGTCGACCGCGCGCGACGGTTACGAGGATGCCCGCCGCATGGGCTCCGACATCCAGTCGGTGCGCCATGTGCGCAAGCTCGGCATAGAGGGCATGCTGGCGCGCATTCCGGAGGGTCGGCGCTACTACCTGACCATCGATATCGACGCCTTCGACCCGTCCATTGCCCCGGGCACGGGAACGCCGAGTCACGGCGGATTCCTGTATTATGAGGTGCTGGAACTGATCGACGGCCTTGCCAGGCGCGGCTCCATCGTCGGTATCGACCTGGTGGAGGTCGCGCCCGACTACGATCCGACCGGCTCCACCGGCATCCTGGCGGCGCAGCTTCTCATGAACACCATCGGCCGGGTTCTGCATCACCGCTGACCCGGCACACCCGGCTCCCAGAGCTCGGCCAGGGCGATCATCGCCAGAAGCTTGAGTGTATTGCCGTAATAGTCCTCGTCGCCCAGGGGCCGGGAAACGAGGGCGGACCACAAGGCGTCGCTCCAGGCCTGATCCGCCGCCGGATTTCCGCTGCCGCCCAGAGAGGCAGCGGCGAACATGGCGATGAAGGCCGCCGAGCCGGTCGTATGGTCCTCCGCAACGCTTCCGTCCAGCCGGTAGGTAGCGGCGATCCGCATCGGGTCTCGCGCGGTTTCGGACTGGATCCACCGGTTGAGTGTCTGGAGATGCGTCTTGGCCCGTGTATCGCCCGTTGCGAGCAGATCGAGAGAAAGGCGCCAGGGAAAGCGCAACGCGTTCCAGGAAAACCCGCCGTCGTTCTCTCCTTCCAGAAAGAAGGCAACGGCAGGGTGAGGGCTATCGGGAAGACCCGTCAGAAAGTCCGGCACGAGGCCGGTCCCGCCTGCAAACTCCCGGGACAGCCTGCCCCAGACCTGATAGCCGCGGTCGCGGATCTCCTGCCAGCGATCGCCGTCCGCACCATCTTCTCCGGCAAAGGCGGCAAAACTGCCGGGCATGAAATCGGAGGAACGGGATGCGGTGGCGTAGTCTCCGTCCGTCGCCCAGTCCCCGAGCCGCATCATGCCGTCCGGCGTTGCGTCACGTTCCAGGATCGCCTCTTGGGCCTGCAGGAACAGGTTCCGATAGCCGCCCCAGCGCCTGTCTGCGATGAGCAGCGAAAGCGCCACGTCGAGATCCCCGTCGGTGGCCGACATATCGCCGCCGTCCGGCCCGTCCCGGCAGTCGCGCGTCTGGTTCCAGGCCATCAGTCCGGGACCGGAGGCCGACGGATGGGCACGGTAGAAGGCGGTCATGCCGTCGAAGAGGCGCCGGGCGTCCGGGTCGCGGTCCGCCTTATGGACCAGGGCCAGCATTCCGTAGCCATGCGCCTCGGAAACGGTGAGCGTATCCGAAGCGCTCCCGCCCCAGGTCGGCTTGCCGTCGCCCGATGTATCGACATAGGCGCCATCGCAGCCTTCGCGGAGATAGACCTGTTTCCATTCGGACCAGAACCGGTCGAGCGCGTCGAGCCGCACCGCCCTTGGGGTGGAGGGAAAAACGGTTTCGGCGTGAACGTGCGCAAAAGGCAGGAGCAGCAGCAAGACAAAAGCGGCTGCCCGTACCAGGGAAGCTTCCGGCGGAAATGAATGGCGGCCGCGCGGCGGCCGGATCGATGGCTGGACCCTCACAGCCCTTCGAACAGCGCCGTCGACAGATAACGCTCGGCGAAGGACGGGATGATCACCACGATGTTCTTGCCTTCCATCTCGACGCGCTGGCCGACGCGGATGGCAGCCGTCAGCGCGGCGCCGGAGGAGATGCCGACCGGAACGCCTTCGGTCTTGGCGACCTCGCGGGCCATGGCAAAGGCGTCCTCGTTGGCAACGGTCTGGACTTCATCGTAGACGGATGTGTCGAGCACGCCCGGGACGAAGCCGGCGCCGATGCCCTGGATCTTGTGCGGGCCGGGCTGGCCGCCGGAAAGAACCGGGCTGTCCGCCGGTTCGATCGCCACCACATGCAGGTCCGGCTTGCGCTGTTTCAGCACCTGGGACACGCCGGTAATGGTGCCGCCCGTTCCGATGCCGGAGACGAAGACGTCGACCTTGCCGTCGGTGTCGTTCCAGATTTCCTCCGCCGTGGTGTTGCGGTGGATTTCCGGGTTGGCCGGGTTTTCGAACTGCTGCGGCATCACCGAGCCTTCGATCTCTCCCAGCAGCTCTTCGGCGCGGGCGATCGCGCCCTTCATGCCTTTCGGACCTTCGGTGAGTTCCAGCTCGGCGCCCATGATCTTGAACATCTTGCGCCGTTCCACCGACATGGTTTCCGGCATCACCAGGATCAGCCGGTAGCCTTTGGCGGCCGCGACGAAGGCGAGCGCGATGCCGGTATTGCCGGAGGTCGGCTCCACGAGCGTGGTCTTGCCCGGAACGATCTTGCCGGCCTTTTCCATGGCCTCGATCATCGCGACGCCGATACGGTCCTTGACGCTGGCGATCGGATTGAAGAATTCCAGTTTGGCGAGCAGGTTGCCCTTGACGCCGTGGGCCTCGGCGAGACGGTCCAGCCGGACGAGCGGGGTGTCGCCGATGGTTTCCGTAATGGAGGAATAGATCTTCCCGCGGCCGCTGGTCGTGATGGTCATCGTTTTCTCCCAAATTGGCCGGTCCAAGTCGGTCTCATTGTTCCCGCCGGCGTCTTTTCTTCCGGAGCGCTAAGATAATACGCTCCCGTGCAAGTTTTAAGAGGTTTAAAGTGCCTTTACGGCCTTCGCCGTAAAACCTTTTTTCCCGAAAGGCTCAGCTGTTGGAAAAGAGCAGCTCCGGCAGCTCCGCCATGGTTTCGAACAGCACCGCGCCCGCCGCCGCCAATGCCTCCCGGTCCGAGACCGGATCCTCGACAAAGGCGAAGGCCCGCATGCCCGCGGCTTTCGCCGCCAGAACCCCTGGCACACTGTCCTCGATCACGGCACAGGTCTCCGGCCCGTGGCCCATGGTTCGCGCCGCAAGCAGGAAGACATCCGGATGCGGTTTGCCTCTTTCGCAATCCTCCGCCGAGAACAGCCTGCCCTGCAGCCGGGGCAGAAGGCCGGAACCGCCGAGCGTCACATGCATCTTCTGATGTTTGCCGGATGAGCCGACGCAATAGGGCGTGCCGCGCCGGTCAAGCGCATCCAGCACGGAGTGGATGCCGTTGACGGCCGATACGCCGGCCCTGAACGCCTCCAGGTCCCGGTCGCGCACCAGGTCCGGCCAGTCGGCGGGCAACAGGCAGCCGGTCAGCTCCTCGACCATTTCCTTGACGTCTTCCAGCGTCCGGCCCATGAAGCGCTGCTGGGATTCGGGCCCGGTGATCGGGAAGCCGAGTTCCGTCACAATGGCCGCCATGACGCCGTTGGCCACGCGTTCCGTGTCGACGAGCACGCCGTCGCAATCGAAAATAACAAGACTGGGGTTCATCTGCGTCCTTGATCCGGAACGGTGTCAGCTGCGGCCGGTCGAGCCGAAACCGCCTGCGCCGCGGTCGGTCTCCGACAGGACTTCGACTTCCTGGATTCGTGCCTGGAGGACCGGGGCGATCACCATCTGCGCGATCCGGTCGCCGCGGTTGATTTCGAAATGCTCGTTGCCGAGATTGATCAGGATGACCTTCACTTCGCCGCGGTAATCCGCGTCGATCGTGCCGGGCGTGTTCAGCACCGTGATGCCGTGCTTGGCGGCGAGGCCCGACCGGGGCCGGACCTGCGCCTCGAACCCGGCCGGCAGCGCCATGGCGAGACCGGTCGGCACCAGTGCCCGTTCGCCCGGTCCGAGCACCAGCGGCCGTTCCACGGCGGCGAGAAGATCGAGGCCCGCCGCGAGGTCCGACTGATAGGCGGGTAGCGGCAGGTCCCTGCCATGGTCGAGGCGCTTCAGTTCCAGTGTTGCGGTCATCGTCGGCTTCCGGCTGTAAGGTCCCGGCTGAGTGACGATATTCGGCGGGCGATGTCAAGAAACGGCAGGCGGCAACCATAATCGGGAAAAGCCGGAGATCTACTTGAAGTCGCAATGAACACCTGAAACACTCCTCTTTATTGTAATGTTGCCGGGCCGCGCACGGGCCGGACTGGGAGGTAAGCAGCATGAGACGTTTGATTTTCGCAGCGACGGCCGGCTTTCTGCTGGCCGCCGCACCTGCCGCGGTCGCGCAGACCGTGGGCTTCGCCGAGGCGATCAAGATCCTTGCCGCGAGCTGCGGCAAGGATGTCGAGACCTATTGCAAGTCGGCCACGCTCGCGAATAACGGCATCACCCAGTGCCTGGAACAGAACCAGTCGAAACTGTCCGCCAAATGCAATGCGGACCGGCTGGTCGTCATTTCGCTGATCCAGGAACGCCTGGCGGCCCAGGCGGCGGTCGGGGATATCTGCAACCGCGACGCCGCGCAATATTGCAAGGGCGTGAAGGCGGGCGCCGGGCACATCCTGCGCTGCCTGCTCAAGGCCCAGCCTTCCGTCAGCGCGAAATGCAACACCGCCATAGACCTGGCGGGTTACCGCTGATGCCGTTTTGGGAGAATTTGAGATGAAAACCTTTCTTCTGGCCGGTATCACGGCCGCCTTTCTTGCCGCGACCTGTTCCGCGGCTGCTGCGCAGACCAAGCTGAGCCGCAACGAGATCATCAATTCCCTGCAGGGCGCCCAGCAGAAGGTGGACGTGAGCGCCGACGAGCTGCAGAAGGCGGCTATCGAAAACATCCAGAAATATCCCGGCGCCAACTCGCCGAACACGCTGCCGCTGGCGGATAAGCTGGCCTCCTTGCGCCAGTTCAACGTCGAAATCACCTTCGATTTCGATTCCGCCCGCATCCGCCCGGAATCCTACGAGACGGTGGGCCTGATCGCCGACGCTCTGCACACGCCTTATCTGCAGGGGCAGACGTTCTTCATCGTCGGCCACACCGATGCCAAGGGTGCGCGCGAATACAACCTGGAACTCTCCATCAAGCGTGCCCAGGCCGTCAGAGACGCGCTGGCCACCACGTTTCGGGTGCCGGGCCAGTATCTCTTCGCCGTCGGCCTCGGCGAGGAACAGCTCCGCGATCCCGCCAACCCGGACGCCGCCGTCAACCGGCGCGTCCAGCTGATCAATATCGGTTACAAGTAACCGGGCATCCGTCCAGCAGCACAGCAGACGCAGCCCCGGCCCCGCGCCGGGGCCACCTTTCAACAGGTTACGACGGCCCCGGATCACGTCCGGGGCGGCCGGAATGCCTGCTGCGGCATACCCATAAATCGACGCATTCCGGCGAACTCTCCGGACATTCTCTGAACAGACCTCCCCTGTTCATGCCCATTGTTCACTCAGCCGGAACGAGCCTTCTCCGGAAACGGATCTTCTGTTGCCGGCCGGAGCCTCTATCTTCTCATGGAAAGAGACACAATCTAGGGAGAACCAGGTGACAGATATTCAGACCGGCAATGGCGCCGTGTTCCTGGCCCATGGCGCGCCGACCCTGGCGGTGGAAGACACCGCCGCACGGCGCTTTCTGCAATCCTTTGGCGCGGATCAGCCGCGGCCCGAGGCGATCCTGATCCTGTCCGCCCATTGGGAGACGGACGGCCTGAAGCTGTCCGCGCCCGGGCCGCTGCGTACCTATCACGATTTCCGCGGTTTCCCGAAGGCGCTTTACGAGATCAGCTATCCGGCCGTGGCCGACAAAGACCATGTCGGCCAGGTGGCGCGCCTGCTTGAGGCGGGCGGTTACGACGTCGGGCTGGACAGCCAGTGGGGGCTGGATCATGGCGCCTGGGTGCCGCTGTCGGTTGCCTTTCCGGAAGCAGATATCCCCGTCGTCGCCTTGTCGCTTCCCCATGACAGCACGCCGGACTCGCTGTTTGCCCTGGGCCGGACGCTGGCCCCTCTCAAGGAGAAGGGGTTTCTGATCGTCGGTTCCGGCAGCACGACCCACAATCTGCGCGAAATCTATCCGCAAGGGTCGCAGACGCCGCCTTGGGCCGCCGGTTTCGACCGCTGGCTGGACGAGGGCCTTCAGTCGGGTTCGATCGATTATTTCGGTGATCTGACGGCGGCCCCGGATTTCCGCCGTAATCACCCGACCGAGGAACATCTCCAGCCGCTGTTCTTCGCCTTCGGTGCCGGCGGACCGGGTGCCAGGCCTGACCTCCTGCACCGGAGCTACGAATACGGCACCATCAGCATGAGCTATTTCCGCTTCGGCTCCTGAGCCATCGTCAGGCGGGCAGGTAGACGGTTATCGAAAAATCCTGTCCGGCCCCTTCCGGGCGCAGGAGCGCGTGCCGCCATCGGGTGATGCGGCCGTTCGAAAGGATTTTCTTCGTCCAGTCCGCCGCCGGAGCGATCTCGGCGGCTGTCCAGATTTTCCTGAAATCCGCCGAGCGGTCCTGTAGCCGGTCCAGCAGGCCGGCGACATCCGGCTCCTTGGCAAAGGCGGCAGTCGACGCACGGAACTGCGCGGTTGCCATCCGTGTCACCTCGGTCCAGTCAGAAAAGAGCCGCTTCCAGTCCGGATCCAGAAAGAGCCGGGCCAGCACGTTGCCACGCACCGGATCGCCCCCGGCAAAGGGGCCGACGAGGTTCTCCGCATCCTCGTTCCAGGCAACGACATTCCACGCCCGGTCGAATGCATAGGCCGGATGCGGCGACAGCCCGGAAACGAGACTGACCACGCCTTCGGGCGCTGTCCGTGTTGCCGGTATTTCCAGGTCGTCCGGGCGTGCAAGCACCCTTAGATAGCGTGTCTCCGTCCGGTCGAGGTGGAGCGCCCGTGCAATCCGCGCGACCGTTTCGGACGACATCCTGACGTCGCGTCCCTGTTCCAGCCAAGTATACCAGACCACCGAAATGGCGGCGGCATCGGCCACTTCCTCGCGCCGCAATCCGGGCGTTCGTCTGCGCCGCTCCGTTTGTGACGGCGTTATCCGCGCCCGCGCCGCCCGCAGAAAGGCGCTGAGCTCCCGTCGCCGCGCCGTGTCCGCATCCAGGGTGTTAGTGGATGTACCAGTATGATCCGTCATCTTTTTTCGCTCCGCCTCAAAAGCAATAACCGCTGAGCAGTCAGCGAAAACGAGACGGGATCATGCCAACAACAAGACGCGATTTTCTTGCCGCGGCCGCGGCCGCCGCCTCCGGTCCTCTTCTAGCAGCACAATCTGGACATGCCCACACGGGAGAAGCCTCAATGAATGCTCTTAACGCCATCCGCGCCATCGACTACACGGTCATCTTCGCACGAGACATGGCGGCGATGCGCGCGTTCTACGAAAACGTCCTGCAGTTTCCCCTTGTCCGGGAGCTGGGGCCGCAATGGATCGAATATGCCGTCGGCTCCCAGATCCTGGCTCTGACCGAACGGGGCCTTCTCTGGAACGACACGCCGGCCGCCCCGGGACAGCTCTCCCTGCAACTGGCCTTCCGGGTCGCGCCCGGGGAAGTGTCGGCCTGTGCCGGGGAGCTGGAAGCCAGGGGCGTCGAGATCGCGATGCCTGTCACCGATCAGCCCTGGGGTCACCGGACGCTGTTCTTCCGGGATCCGGACGGAAATATTCTGGAAATCTACGCCGATATCTGAGGGCAGCGCGCGCGACCGCCGGTGCGGGCAGTGAGCCGGGAACGCCTCACGTCCCAAGCGCCTCCGCCGCCCGCGCGATGATCCGCCGGGCGACATCCGTCTTGCTCATTTCCGGCCAGTTCTCGACGCCGGTCCGGCTGACCAGGCGGATGGTGTTGGCGTCGCCGCCCATGATGCCGGTGGCCGGGCTGACGTCGTTGGCGACGATCCAGTCGGCGTTTTTCCGTTCCAGCTTGCCGCGGGCATTGTCGACCAGATCCTGGGTTTCGGCAGCAAAGCCGATCAGCAGCTTCGGCCGGAGGCTGGCATGGTGGCCGACGGTCGACAGGATGTCCGGGTTTTCCATAAGCTCCAGCGCCGGCGGTTTGCCGCTGCCGTCCTTCTTGATCTTCTGGCTGCCCTCGCTTGCCACCCGCCAGTCGGCCACGGCTGCCGCCATGATGGCGATGTCCGCCGGAAGGCCGGCCTCCACGGCCTTCAGCATCTCCGCGGCGGATTCGACGCGAATCACCGTCACATGGGCCGGATCGGACAGATTGACCGGCCCGGAAACCAGCGTCACCCGCGCCCCTGTGGCATAGGCCGCTTCGGCCAGGGCGTGCCCCTGCTTGCCGGAGGACCGGTTGGCGATGTAGCGCACCGGGTCGATCGGTTCGTGGGTTGGCCCTGAGGTGATCAGCACGTGTTTTCCCGCCAGCGGCAGGCGTCCGGCCCGGATATCCCGGTCCCGCAGCACCTCTTCCGCCGCCGCCACGATCTCCAGCGGTTCGCGCATCCGGCCGACACCGGCCTCGCCCTTTTCCGCCATTTCGCCGGAAGCCGGGCCGCAGAAGCGGATGCCGCGGTCTTTCAGAAGCGCAAGATTGTGCTGCGTCGCCGGGTTCTGCCACATCTTCGGGTTCATGGCGGGCGCGCCCAGCACCGGCTTGTCCGTCGCCAGCAGGACGGCAGTCGCCAGGTCGTCGGCGATGCCGTGGGCCATCTTCGCCATCAGGTTCGCCGTCAGCGGGGCAATCAGGATCAGGTCGTGATCCCGCGCCAGGCGGATATGGCCGACATCGTGCTCGGCTTCCCGGTCGAACAGGCTGGTGAACACCTTTTCCGCCGACAGCGCGCCCACCGCCAGCGGCGTGACGAATTCCTGCGCTCCGCTCGTCATCACCGGGATCACGCGGGCGCCGCGTTCCTTCAGCCGCCGGATCAGGTCGAGGGATTTATAGGCCGCGATGCCGCCACTGATGATCAGCACGATCTGTTTGCCGCTCAGCATCTTGACGCAACACTCCCGATGGTGGCGAGACCTCAGAACCCGGACCGGAAATCCCTCGGTGCCGGGGAAATCACCTGCGCACCGTTGCCGGTGATCTGGTAGACGGCGAGGCCGCGCTGGTTGAGGCCATTGGATTGGAAGCGGAACAATCCGTCAATGCCGATGAAGCCGTCGCGGTTGGTGAGGATGCTCTGCTGGAAGCGCTGCTGACCGGCGGAGCGGATCAGCCCGGCGGCAAGCGTCACGCCGTCATAGACGAGGCTGGCATTGCGTGGTGGCGCCGATCCGTAGGCGGCCTGGTAGCGCTGGGCAAAGGCCTGGAAGCCTTTGTCTTCCGGTCCCGCGAACCAGGCACCGGCGAGCGCAGGTGTGTTCTTCACCTGCGCGGTGTCCCACTGGCCGGAGCCGAGCAGTTTGACCCGGCCGAGATTGGCGTTCTGGCCCATCAGCGTCTGGACGACGAGGCCCGGTACGCCGCCTCCTGCCGGAACGAACAGGGCATCGATGTTGTTGAGCACCGATTGCAGCGCGTTCGTCTTGGCGACCAGGTCCGCCGTGTTGGTGCCCTCCAGCTTGTAGCGCTGGATGGTGGCGATCCGGCCCCCGCCCCGGCCGACTTCCTGACGGAACGCGGCCTCCACGACGGCGCCGTAGGAGCCTTCCGGGATAAGCGCCGCATAGGAGCTTTTCTGCTGGCTGTTGGCATAGCCGATCGTTCGCTTGACGTCGCTTTCCGGCAGGAAGCTCAGCAGGTAAACACCGCGGGTGGCGACGGAGGTGTCCGTCGAAAAGGCGATCACCGGCACGCCGGTCGCCCGGGCGGCGGCCGCGGCGCCCGAAACGGCCGAAGAGAAGACCGGGCCGAGGATCAGTTCTGCGCCTTCCGAAATCGCGGTCTGCGCGGCGGCCCTGCCGCCTTCCGCAGTGCCGCCGGTATCCTTCACGAGAAGCTGAACGTCCGCACTCGGGAAATTCTGAAGCGCCAGAGTGGCGGAATTCTTGAAGACGGTCCCGATGGACGCATTGCCGCCGCTGCTGGAGAGCGGCAGCAGCAGGCCGACACGCACGCTTCCCGTTCCGATGACCTCGCCGGTCGTCTGCGGCAGGGCGCCGGGCTGAACCTGGTCCCCGGGCAGCGACCCGAGCGTGGAGCCCATGCACCCGGCGAGCAGCATCGTGCTGGCGCTCGCCAGTGCCGATTTCAAAAAGATTCGTCTGCGCTGCTGCGCGATTTTGCCCCGCATGCCACTTGCCATAATTATCTAACCACCCTTTGCAGAAGACTTACGGATTCACCGGGTGCCTGTCCAGTTTTAGTGGCGTTTCAAAGGCATATCCGTCCGATCAACGGTGGATTTGCCTTGCATCGGTTGCGTCCAGCAGGTAGCGCAAGGAGAAAGAGCCGGTCCGGAAAATGGATGGCCCGTTTCTCTCACCGGCAGGAAAGGAGGCTTCATGGGGACCGATTCACTCCCGGCTCCGGCGGACAGGAATCGCTACAGCCTTTCCGAACACGCCTTTTCCGCGCCCAATCTGGAACCCGCGCTCTATATCGTCTCCACGCCGATCGGCAATCTCGGCGACATCACGGTGCGCGCGCTGGAAACGCTCGCCGCCGCGAGCCTGATCGCCTGCGAGGACACCCGCGTCACCTCCACGCTGACCCAGAAATTCGGCCTCAGGACGCCGCTTCTGCCTTATCACGAGCACAATGCCGACAAGCAGCGCCCGAAGATCCTCGGCGAGCTTGAAGCGGGCAGGCCCGTGGCGCTGGTCTCCGATGCCGGAACGCCGCTGGTTTCCGATCCGGGCTACCGGCTGGTGCGCGACGTCGTCGCGGAAGGTTTCAAGGTGATCCCGGTGCCGGGCGCCTCCGCGCCGCTCGCCGGACTGGTCGCCTCCGGCCTTCCGAGCGACACGGTTCTCTTCGCCGGCTTCCTGCCGCAGAAGGGAGGACCGAAAACAAGGCGCCTGGAAGACCTTGCCAGGATTCCCGCCACGTTGATCTTCTTTGAGTCCCCGCATCGCACCGGCGCCACGCTGGAACTGATGGCCGGCATTCTCGGCGCGGACCGGGAGGCGGTGGTCGCCCGCGAACTGACCAAGCGGTTCGAAACCTTCGAGCGCGGCAGCCTTTCCGAACTCGCGGAGCGCTTTGCAGACCAGCAGGTGAAGGGCGAAATCGTCATCCTGATCGGCCCGCCCGAGGAAAGGCCCGAAGCCGAGGCGTCCGATCTGGACGCGCTGCTTCTGGAGGTGCTTGAAGAAATGCCGGTGAGCGCGGCTGCAAAGAAGGTTGCCAGGGCCACCGGTCTCGACCGCAATGAGGTCTACAAGCGGGCGCTCGCCCTGAAATCCGGGGGCGCCTGAATGGCCCGCGGCTGGCAGAGCCCGGGCAGCGAGCAGCGTCGCCGCGCCCATGCGCTCGGCCTCTCGGCTGAAACCTGGGCGGCCTGGTACCTGCGCCTGACCGGCTGGCGGATCCTCAAGCACCGCTACAGGACGAAGGCCGGCGAGATCGACCTGATCGCCAAGAAACGCAAGACCGTCGCCTTTGTCGAGGTCAAGGCCAGGAAGACCCGCGAGGCGGCGCTCGAAGCGGTGACGCCGGCAAGCCAGAAGCGGATTTCCCGCGCCGCGAAGATCTTCGTCGCCGAGCATCCGAAGGCCGGCTTCTTCACCCTGCGCTTCGACGTCATCCTCATCCGCCCCTGGGCCCTGCCGGAGAAGATCGAGAACGCGTTCGACGCGTGGGAATAGCGGGTAGTCCCTCCTCGCGTCATTCCGGCACCTGGGAGCGACAGTTTTTGCCTTTCTTGAGGTCATCCCATGGCTTGACCATGGGATCCATGCCGTTTCGTTTCTTTTCGACGGGATGCCGCTGGAAGCAAGGTCACGGCATGGATTGCCGGGTCAAGCCCGGCAATGACCCGGATGTAACGCAGCCAGCGCTGCGCTTGTCTGGAATGACGGGTGTGCAGGGAAAGTCAAACTCTGGATCAGCGGATGTTCAATCGGAATCGATTGAACATCCAAAAGTTGATCGGTCTTAAGGTGTTTGAGCTCCCTCTGGACAAAGCCAACCCCGCACCGCATATCTGGACCAACCGTTCTTAAAATCCCTTACGCGACAGTCGCGCCCCGCCGGGAGTTGCCTCATGGCTTTGAAAGTTGCGGTCCAGATGGACCATATCTCGACCATCAACATTGCCGGCGACAGCGCCTTCGCGCTGATGCTGGAAGCCCAGGCGAGGGGCCACGAGCTGTATCACTACACGCCGGACCGGCTGGCCATGCGCGGCAACGAGGTCTTCTGCACCATGGAGCGGGTGACCGTCCGCGACGAGAAGGGCGATCACTTCTCCTTCGGCGAGGATCTGCGCTTCAACATGCGCGAGATGGACGTGGTGCTGATGCGCCAGGATCCGCCCTTCGACCTGTCCTATATCGCCGCCACCCATCTGCTGCAGAAGATCCACCCCGACACGCTGGTGGTCAACGATCCGGTGGAAGTCCGCAACGCGCCGGAAAAGCTGTTCGTCACCGAATTCGCCGACCTGATGCCGCCGACCTTGATCACCAGGGACAGGGCCGAGATCGACCTCTTCCGGGAAGAGTACGGCGACATCGTCATGAAACCGCTGTTCGGCCATGGCGGCGCGGCGGTGTTCCGTATCACCTGCGACGATCTCAACTACGGCTCGCTCTACGACTTCTTCGCCGCGACCTTTCGCGAGCCCTGGGTCATCCAGCAGTTCCTGCCCAACGTGAAGCACGGCGACAAGCGCATCCTCTTGGTGGACGGCGAATTCGCCGGAGCGGTCAACCGGGTTCCTGCGGCCGGCGACCTGCGCTCCAACATGGTGCGCGGCGGCGCGCCCACCGACAGCGCCCTGACCGAACGCGAACGCGAGATCTGTGCCCGCCTCGGGCCGGCGCTCAAGGAGAAGGGCCTCATTCTGGTCGGTATCGACGTGATCGACGGCTGGCTCACCGAAATCAACGTCACCGCTCCGACCGGCATCCGCGCCATCCGCAAGCTCGGCGGCCCGGACGTGGCGGCGAAGGTCTGGGATGTGCTGGAAGCCAAAGTTGCAGGCTAGACCAACGGACGTTCAACCGGAACCGATTGAACGTCCAAAAGCTGATCGCTCTTAAAGTACTCCGGGACAAAAAAAACCTCCACGCAAAGCGCGGAGGTAAAAAGTATAGTGCTTAGACAATGCAACAGAGGGCCTACTCGGCAGCCTCTGTTTTTAAAACACCCCGGCGGATCTGATCTTCCTCGATTGATTCAAAAAGTGCGCGAAAATTTCCTTCGCCGAAGCCTTCGTCGCCTTTTCTTTGAATGAATTCAAAGAAGATAGGCCCGATGACGGTCTTTGAAAAAATTTGCAGAAGGATCTTCGTCATGCCTCCGTCGACCACGCCTTCGCCGTCGATCAGGATGCCGTGGCGCTTCATGCGGTCGATCGGCTCGTCATGGCCCTGCACCCTTTCGTGGGATCTTTCGTAATAGGTATCCGGCGGTCCGGGCATGAATTTCAGTCCGGTTTCCGCCAGCTTGTCGGTACTGTCATAGATGTCGTCGGTACCGACGGCGATATGCTGGATGCCTTCCCCGCGGTACTTCTTCAGAAATTCCTCGATCTGGCTGGTGTCGTCCTTGGATTCGTTCAGCGGGATGCGGATCTTGCCGCAAGGGCTGGTGATCGCCCGGCTGACGAGGCCGGTGATGCGGCCGTCGATATCGAAGAAGTGGATCTGCTTGAAGTTGAACAGGTCGCGGTAGAAATCCCACCACTTGTCCATGTTGCCGCGATAGACGTTGTGGGTCAGGTGGTCGAGATAATAGAAGCCGACGCCTTCCGGTTTCGGGTCGGGCGCGCCCAGCCAGTCGAAATCCCGCGAATAGGCCGAGCCCTTGTCGCCATAGGTGTCGACGAAATAGAGCAGCGACCCGCCGATGCCGACGATTGCAGGCACGTCGAGCGTCTTGCCGTCGCCTTCGTAAGGCGTCGCGCCCTTCGAGACCGCGTGGTCGTAGGCTTTTTGCGCGTCCACCACCCGCCAGGCCATGGCCGGGGCGCAGGGACCGTGCGTGTCCACGAACGCCATGCCGTGGCTGCCGGGCTCGGCATTGAGCATATAGGTGATGTCGCCCTGCCGGTAGAGCGTGATGTTTTTAGTCTTGTGCCTTGCGACCGGAACGTAGCCCATCCTGCGGAACAGCGCGTCCAGCTTTTCCGGTTCCGGATGGGCGAACTCGACGAATTCGAAACCGTCGGTGCCGGCAGGATTGTCTTCGGTGATCTTGGCCGGCGGCGCGTCGTGCGGAAACGGTCCCATGGCTGGAGCTCCTCTGGAATTACGGTGTTGACCCAGAATGACCGCAAAGAAGCGCAGCATGTGTGCAAAGCACGTGAAATTGCGTAAGGTGATGCGCAAATCATGCGAAAATTTCCGGAGGTACGCATGTCCGTTGCATTGGATGGCTTCGATGTGAAGCTGCTGGCCGCCCTGCAGGAAAATGCTGCGCTGACCAATGCGGAACTCGGCGAAGTGATCAGTCTCTCCGCCAGCCAGGTCTCCCGCCGCCGCCAGAAGCTCGAGGAGGCCGGGGTCATTCGCCGCTACCGCGCAGCGCTCGACCCGGAAGCCCTCGGCCTGACGGTCACCGCCTTCGTCGGCGTCACGCTCGGCGCGCACAGCAAGGAGAATGCCCGCAAGTTCCGGAACATGGTCACCGCCATGCCCGAGGTCCAGGAGGCCCACACGCTGACGGGCGATCTCGACTACATGCTGAAGATCGTCGTGCCCGACCTGAAGGCGCTCAGCCGCATCATCAACGACGACCTCCTGCCCCAGGAAGCCGTCCACCACGTGCGCTCCTCGATCGCCATGGAAACGCTCAAGGATGACAACCTCCTGCCGATCGTCCGGCAGTGAGCTTGCGAGGCTTTCGCAGCGATCGATGTTTCGGGAAGTAACCTCTCCCAATGGGAGAGGGTCAGGGCAGCGCCACGTGGCGATAGCTTGCAGTTTTGCCCGGAGAACCGATTGATTCGGCAGGCCGTGCTTGCAGCCTCAGAGCCCCAGCCAGCCCATCAGGTCGGTCCAGAAATCCTTCCGCAGGCCCGGAAGGTCCGGTGCCGGCTGTCCGAAGGGATCGGCAAGGCAGATGTCCGAAAAGCCCTTCTTTGCCGAAAGCAGGCAGTTCGCCGTGTCGCAGGTAATTACGTCGGACAGGTAGATACGCTTGCCGGCGAAGGTCTTGAAGGTGAGCTTCGCGCTTTCCGGATGCCTGTCCGTGGTCAGCACATAGGTCGGATATTCGTTGCCGCGCGGTTGTCCCCTGTCCTGGACGGCGTGGATATAGACCGGTCTCTCCCGTGTCTGCTCGAGCGAGCATCCCTTGATGTTGAAGGAATAGAGGTTGTCGGTAATGCTTTCTCCCGACGCCGCCAGGGCCTTGCTGTAGGCGTGCAGCAGGTCCTTGTCGGTCACCTTCAGATAGGTATCGGCTTCATCGTTCAGAGAAAGGGCGCCGGCGGGCTGGCTGACCATGGTTCCAAATACCAGCAGCCCTGTCAGGGCGAAGCCTCGGAAGGTAGGGAGAAGTTTCAAGATCGGCCTCTTTCGCGCCAGTGGGATGGATATCCGGGGCAGCCTGAATGTATGCAATTGTAACGTAATCTTGCTAGCCTTGCAGAAAATCCCATTTGATGAACGACAATGAAACGCCCGCTCCGGGCAATATTAGGGAGCCGAACATGTTTGACGCAAAATCCTTGCTGGATCAGTTTCTGGGCGGTCAGGCCGCCAGCCGGTATGGCGACGCGGGAGGCGCACAGCGTGGCGGTTCCGGAGATCTTCTCTCCCAGGGTAAGGATTTTCTGTCGTCCCAGGGTGGCGGCCTGGCGCTCGGCAGCCTCGCGGGCCTCATGCTCGGCACCAAGACCGGCCGGAAAATCGGCAAAAAGGCCGTGACCTATGGCAGCCTCGCCCTGGTTGCGGGCCTCGCCTACAAGGCCTATCAGGGCTATCAGGCCAACCAGCAGAACGCCCCGCGCCCGCAATATCCGGCCGACGACCCGATCCCCGTGGAAGGTCCGCGCGGCACGGCCTTCGACCCTTGTGAACATCCGGGCGGCGAGCACCAGATGGCGCTGGCGCTCCTGTCGGCGATGATTTCCGCCGCCAAGGCGGACGGCAACATCGACGCCGACGAGCAGGCCCGGATCTTTTCCAAGATGGACGAGGCCGGTCTCGACAGCGAGGCCAAGGCGTTCCTGATGGACGAGCTGCGCGCGCCGCTCGATATCGAAAAAGTCGTCTCCAGCGCGACCTGCCAGGAAACGGCAGCCGAAATCTACGCGGCCTCCCGCCTTGCCATCGACCCGGACCATCCGGCGGAAAAAGCCTACCTGCAGATGCTGGCCGCCCGGCTGGGCCTTGATGCCGGCCTGGTCGACGAGATCGAGTTCGCCGTGCGCGAAGCGGAAATGGCGGGGTGAGGCAAATACTGCACGCGTTTCGATCGACTGCCTCTCAGGCTCTCGAAAGCAGCTTTGCCACCAAGAAAACCTCATCCTGAGGAGGACCGACAGGTCCGTCTCGAAGGATGGGCGGCAGGCTCCGGGGCAAGCGGCCCATCCTTCGAGACAGCGCTTACGCGCTTCCTCAGGATGAGGTTGGAATGATTGAGGAAAGTCCTGTTTCTCTTGTGCGGGAAGAAGCAACAACCTCTTCCCGGCCAGGTCACTCCGCCATCGGCCCGATATAGCGCGACGAGGGCCGGATCAGCTTGCCGCTCTGCTGCTGTTCCAGGACATGGGCGCACCAGCCCGGGGCGCGGCCGGTGGCGAAGAGCGGCGTGAACAGGGAGCGGTCAATGCCGATCGCGTCCAGAAGGACGGCGGTATAGAACTCGACATTCGTGTCGAGCGGCCGGTCGGGCTTGGCGCGTTTCAGGGCCGCGAGGGCCGCCGCCTCGATCTCCTCGGCCAGCTTCACCTTGGGATTGCCGGTGCCGAGCAGGCGCAGGCCGGCCTTGAGCACGTCCGCGCGCGGATCCCGGGTCCGGTAGATCCGGTGGCCGAAGCCCATCAGCCGTTCCTTGCGCGCAAGCGCAGCGCCGATCCAGCTTTCTGCGTTCTCGGGACTGCCGATGGCGTCGATCATGTCGAGCACCGGGCCGGGTGCGCCGCCGTGCAACGGGCCGCTGAGCGCTCCCATGGCGCCCAGGACCGCCTGTTTCAGATCCGCTTGCGTGGAACCGATTACCCGCGCGGCGAAGGTGGAGGCGTTGAGGCCGTGATCGAGAATGGTCACCAGGTAGCGGTTCAAGGCATCGGCATGGGCCTTTGGCGGCAGGTCGCCGGTCAGCATGCGAAGGAGGTCCGTGGCGGTTTCCAGCGTTTCGTCCGGCGCGAGCGGGGACTGGCCGCTGGCAATCCGGTGAGCCGCCGCAAGGAACACCGGCAGAGCCCCGCTGATCGCGATGGCGTCCGGCAGGCCGGTTTTCAGCGGGAACGCCGCGACGCCGAGCTGAATGCGTTCATAGACGGAGAGGCTTTCAGGCGCGGTTTCCAGCAACGGGACCACGGTAAAGGCCGCGACACGGGCCTTGCCGAAAGCCGCACGCAGCGAGGAAGCGCCGGCAAGGTCGAAATCCTGCCACAGATGCCGGACCGCCGTTTCGAAAGGCATTTTTCCGGCGAGATCCTCGATCCCTTTTCCGTGCAGGATCAGGACGCCGTTCTGGCCGTCGACGTGGCTAAGGCGCGTGCTGGCGGCAACGATGCCTTCCAGGCCCGCGATCGGGTCCGGGGTCATGTGGGCGGGGTTTGGCGCTTCGGTCATAGTCATCTCCTCGTTTTCCGCGCCAGATAGGGAGAAGTATTTGCATTGATCAATGTTGATAAATACAATCAATGAATGACTAAACCGATTTTTCTCTCCGCCCGGGAAGCCGCGGCCGAACTCGGCGTCCAGCCGGCGACCCTTTACGCCTATGTCAGCCGTGGGCTGATTTCCTCCGTGGCCGGTCCCGGCAAGCAGCGCCGCTACGACGCCGCGGACGTCCGCCGCCTCAAGGGCCGCAAGGCGGCCGAGGATCAGTCCGGCACGCGGTCGCTGACCGGCGATCCGGTGCTGGAGACCGAACTGACGCTGATCTCAGATGACGGGCCCGTCTACCGGGGACGGCGCGCGACGGATCTGGCGGAAAACTCGACCCTGGAAACGGTGGCGACCCTGCTCTGGGGCTCACAGCAAGATCCTTTTGCGGAAGGTGCGCCGGAAGGCTGTCCCGAACTGCCCGCCGGGCTCGGGCCGCTGGACAGGCTGATGATGGCCCTGGCCGCTTGGCCGCTGCAGGACAAGGCCGCCTATACGCAGGCGCCGAAGCTCCTGCAGCTCAAGGGGGCGGCGCTCCTGCGCTACGGCACCGCCGCGCTGTTGAACACGGATCCGGTGGCAGTTCCCGTGCATACCCAGTTCGCCGAGGCCTATGGCGTTTCAAGCAGTGCGAAGAATGTAATCCGGGCGGCCCTTGTCCTGTCGGCGGATCACGAACTGAACACCAGCGCCTTCGCCGCGCGCTGCGCGGCCTCCACCCGGGCGCCGCTGCATGCGGCTCTCCTGTCCGGGCTCGGCGCCTTTGCCGGTCCGCGTCACGGCGCGGCCTCCGACCGCGTCACCGCCTGGCTCGCCGACCTGACGCCGGAAACGGACATCGAGGCCGCGCTCTCGGATCGGCTCAGCCGGGGCGAAACCCTGCCCGGCTTCGGCCATTCCGTCTATCGGGAGCGCGACCCGCGCGCTGACCGCCTGCTCGACATTCTGGTCCGCAACGAGCAGAACCATCCCTTCGTCCAGCGCCTGCCGCTGCTGATCGAGGCAGCGCAGAGCCTGTTCGGCCATTCGCCCAACATCGATTTCGCCCTGGCCGCCGTCCAGAAGACCTACGGCCTGCCGAAGGACGCGGGAAAGATCATGTTCTGCGCGGCCCGGATCACGGGCTGGATCGCCCACGCACTCGAGCAATATGCCTCGCACGAGCAGATTCGCCCCAGAGCCGCCTATGTGGGCGAGCGGCTGGAATGAGGCGGCACGCTTTCGTTTGAGCGCCCGATGGTTTGTAAACACACGAGGCGGTTGATTTGTACCGCCAGCCGATTTTAACGTTCCATAGGGGCAACGAACCGGGGGAGCCGAAGCGTGGAGGAAATTTTCGGGCATGTCGTCAACGTCATGCTGCCGGTGCTGCTCTGCGTGCTGGTCGGCTACGGGCTGGCGGTCGTCAAGGCGCCTTTCGACACGAAACTGTTCGGCGCGCTGGTCGCCAATGTCGGTTACCCAACGCTGATCCTGTCCCATCTGGCGAAGCAGCATGTTCAGCTCGGCACGTTTCTGATCGTTCTCGCCGCCGCGGCCGGCGTGATCCTGATTTTCGGCCTGCTGGGTTTCGCGGTGCTGAAACTCCTGCGCATTCCGGTCAAGGCCTATCTGTCGCCGATGATGCTCTCCAATGTCGGCAATATCGGTCTTCCGGTCGCCACCCTCGCCTTCGGGCCTGAAGGGGCTGCCGTCGCCATCGGCTTCGTCGTGGTGGTTCTGACCGCGATTTTCACCATCGGTATCGCGCTCCCCATGGGCCGTCCCGATTTCGGTGCGCTGGCCCGGCAGCCGGTCATCTATTCGGTCGCCGCCGCGCTGGTTCTGATGGCGACCGGGTTGAAAATCCCCGGCCCGCTGGACCAGGGCCTGGAAATCCTGGCGGGTCTCGCCATTCCCATCATGCTGCTGACGCTCGGCTTCAGCCTTGCGACGCTCAAGCTCGGCGGCCTGACCCGGGCCGCGCTGCTGTCGGTCATCCATATCGGGTTCTCGGCCGTCGCGGCCTTCGTTCTGACCCGCGTTCTGACGCTGGACAGCAAGATCGAGAGCATTATCGTGCTGATGTGCTTCATGCCGCCCTCGGTCGCGACCTATCTGGCGATCTCCCAGCACCAGCCGGACGAAGCGCCGGGCGTTGCCGGGTTCATCTTCATCTCCACGGTCCTCACCCTCGTCACCCTGCCCCTCGTGCTGACCTATTGGGCGACGGGATAAGCCTGCCTGTTACCGGCTGCTCACAAAGGACGCCGCATATGGACGACGCGCTTGTCGCCGCGTTGTTCAATATGGGTTTCGGTAAATCCGGCCCGCTTGTACCAGGCCCGGTTCCGGGTCATCAGGAAGTTGGTGTAAAGCCTCATTTCCGGCAGGTTCAGGGCTTCCGCCCTGCGGCCGGCCCAGTCCAGCAGCTCCCGCCCGTACCCACTGCCCTGGTGATCCGGATCGACCGCGATGCTTTCGATCATCAGGTGATCGGGCTCGTGAATGAGAACCAGGCTGGCCGCTATCGCGCCCTGCGAACGGATAATCCAGACCTCGTGATCCCTGACCATGGCGCCGTAATCCGCCGACATGGGCAGGGGAATGGCCTTGATGACGGGTACATAGATTTCGTAGGACCTGCGTGCGAGTTCCAGGAGCGCTTCCGCATCTTCCGGTTCTGCCCGGGTAAAGCCGGCCGGGGTCGAAGTTTGGGTCATTTACGATTCTGTTCGAGGTTCAGAGCCTGGATTTCATGAAGGCTTCGAAATCGACCGCATCGCTGGCACGGTCGAAGCTTCCGAAGGCCCCGCCATCCTTGATGTCCACGGCCGCTTCTGTAAAGGCCCGATAGGCGACCCGGGCAAGACCGGGCCCGATCGACACCCGGGTCACGCCCATGTCGCCGAGTTCCTTGCGGGTCAGGTGAAAGTTCTTGCGTCCCGCCAGAATGTTCAGCGGCGCATCCACCTCGGCCAGAACCTGGGAAATATGGGCCTTTTCCTTCAGCTGCGGCGCATAGATGCAATCGGCACCGGCTTCCGCGAAGGCGGTGAGCCGGCGGATGGTTTCCTGAAGCCCGTGATCGGAATGCACCGGCCCTTCGCTGCGGGCGGTCAGCACGAAATCCGGTGCCAGCCTGTTTTTTGCGTCCACCGCGGCCCTGATCCGCTCCACGGCAAGATCCAGTGAATAGTAGGGACGGGCCGCGTCGGTCGTGTAATCCTCGATCGAACATCCCGCAAGGCCGACTTCGATCGCGCCCTTGACCGTCTCGACGACGTCTTCCGGGCTGTCGCCGAAGCCGTTTTCCAGGTCGCCGTTCATCGGCAGGCTGGTGACGGCGATGATGTCGGCGGCGTGGGACAGCGCGGCATCCCGGGTGACCAGACCCTCCACGTCCTTCACCCCCTGCGTCCAGGCATATCCCGCGCTGGACGTTGCCATGGCCTCGAAGCGCAGCCCGTCCAGAATACGCGCCGAACCGATGTCGAAGGGGTTCGGCATCAGAAAGGCGCGGCCCTTTTCGTGAAGGCCCCGAAAGGCTTTCCGGCGGCTGTCGGCTGTCGGCATGGCGTTTGTCTCCCTGGGGTTGCTTCGGGCCATTATGCACATCTGGAGTTTATAGCAGAATATGGCTGCAATACCGGTGACAATCCCAAAGGATGGCTGTCACCGGAAGAACCAGTTCACCGGGAAACAGGGCGCCAGTTCAAGCTGCCGGCGGCACGCCGGAGACATTGCTCGCGTTCGGCTGAAAAGATGCCGGAATCACCGGCCAGCGCGGGTCACCTTGGCTGCAAAGCAGCCGCGGCGGGCGTAGTGAAGGTGGATGTAGTCGACCTTGGGATTTGCGAAAAACATCGCGATCAGGTCCGAAACCTCGGTTCCCTCGATCACTTCCGCGTCGACGATCTCGTGACGGGCGTTGAAGGCCCGGACCGACAGGAGCCGGCTGGAAATGGACGCCGGGATCGCGTCCGGTTCGGGATGGTTTTCTTCGGCACCTTCCTTCACGAAAATCGCGTGGCTGGCGCGGTAGGGCGTGCCGTTGGGCTGATGTTCGAAATTGAGCAGGAAGACCCGCTCGCCCGCAGCGGCGTCCGCCAGGGACACGCGGCAGGGAAAGCCGCCGTCCGAGATATGGACCTGAATGTTCTTCTCGGCGAGTTCGGCGTCGGACAGACCGGCAAGATAGGTAAATTCAGAAGCGGGAAGCGGATGGATCTGGAACATGGTCAGGTCTCCTCAATGGTTCGGAGGCGACCCTAGGCCCAAGCGGTCATGCAAACGACCCGATTTGCGAGCATCCGGAAAGCCGGGCCGTTAAAGAGGCACGGCTTGTGTTCTGCCCGTCCTCTGACGGTCCCAGCTTACCAGCAGGATCATGGCCATGATCACCAGGTAGGGCAGGTAGAACCGGGTCTCGAAATGCGGGAACACCAGGTATTTGGCGCAGATCGAGGCAAACACCGCATAAAGCAGCACCTTCGCGCGCAGGTCCATCTTTTCCGGTGAAATGCACCGGGCAAAAAACAGGACTTCGGCAAAGAGAAACGCCAGCCAGTTCTGGCTCATCAGCGACCGGACGGTCGAGCGCACCAGCATCTGCAGATAGGTCGCGATCGAGAAAGACGGATGGAAGCCTTCCAGCGTCGGCACATATTCGACGTGGGTGAACCACATATGGATCCACCAGCCCGGATGGCCTTCGGCGCCGGTGAGCCGCAGATAGGTTGCGAAACAGGCGGCGAAACAGGCGGTCATGCTCCACCGGCCGGGGCCGTAGATCGCCGCGAAGACGAAAAAGACGCCGACAAAGGCCAGATGATCCGGCCGCACGAGGAAGGCGGAATAAAGGCTTGCCGCCGCGGGCAGGTCGAGCTTTTCGAGGTAAAGCCAGGCGGCCAGAACGAGAAACACGCTGGCATAGAGGTCCGGCGACATCAGTTGCGCGGCATCGCCGAAGGCGGAGGCGATCAGCACGGCGACGACGACGGGCCCGTACATCAGCGTGCCCGTGCGGCCCATCCAGACGAGCAGAATGGCGCCGACGGCGATGGCCGAGGCGATCGAAATCAGCCGCAGCGCCTTGACCGGATCCATGAAACGGGAGAGCAGGCGCGCCGTTTCGATATATAGGATCTTGATCCGGTAGAAGCCGAGCATGGTCATGAAGGCCGCCGGGTCTTCCGCCTGGCGGATGCGGTAGGCGCGGTCCTGCGTCAGGGTCAGGTACTCGCCTTCCGACAGATTGTCCTTCGCGATCGCATAGGTCTGCCGGTGCAGTTCGGCCGGGTCCTTGAACTCCGGTTCCAGAACGGTGGCCGTATAGGCGAACATGTCCCAGTTGGAGAGCGGAAAGACATGCACCACCGCCGCCGTCATGGCGATGAAGACACAGAAGATCCCGGCGCCGATCCAGGAGCGCAGCGGCCTGTAAAGCCGACAAAGACCCCGGTAGACCGCTAGAAACGTTCCTTCCAGGCTGCGCTGGGCAAGATTGGACACTGGCTGAAACTCCCTGACCGGCCTCGGCCAAGTTCTCGCATCCCCTGGTAAGAATTGCGTAAACGGCTGTGGAATGCTTCCGGCCCGTGGATAGCGCGGCGGAAGGACCGGGATCACAACGCGGCTTCACGGATGCGGCTGCTGAACTATACTGGCGCCATGACACGCAGAGCTCAGCGCCGCACCTGGCGCCATCTGAAACTGGGAATCGGCGCAGCCATGGTGGTGGCCAGCGCGGCGATCCTGTGGCTGACCGGGCTGGCCAGCCTGCGGCTCTCCATGGCCGAGGTCCAGACCCGGGCGGAGGCCAATCTCGCGGTTCAGGCAGCGGTTCTGGAGAGATTGCTCGACAAGTTCCGGCTTATGTCGCCCCTGCTGGCCCGGGGCCCCGAAACCGGCCGTCTCGTTTCCGGCCGGGATATCGTGCTGGACCGGACCATCACCGCCGTCGCCGCCGGCATGTCCGGTGCGGAAGAGGTCTGGCTGATGGATACGCTCGGCCGCGTCATCGTCACCAGCCGGCACGGGGCTCCCTTCGGCGCCATCGGTGGCGCCGCCGCCATACCCGAAGCCTTCGAACAGGCGAAGCAGGGCCAGCTCGGCCGGGAACTCGTGCCGGGCAGCCCGCAGTCGGTGGCGAATTACGTCTTCGCCTCTCCCTTGCGCGATGGTGACAGGCTGATCGGCATCCTGGCCGTCCGGGTCAGCCTGGAGGATGTCGAACAGGCCTGGGCGCTGAGCAAGGATCCGATCCTCGCGGTCGATGGCGACGGCCGGGTTGTCGTCACCAACGTACCCGGATGGCGCGGCAAGCTCGCCTCGGACATCGATTTCGGCCGCAATATTGCCGGCCTGTCCGGTCTTGCCCGTCTCAGCCTGTTGCTGCCGGCCGCCGGCCACGGGAACAATTACATGCAGATGGCCACGTCCCTGCCCGTGCTCGGCTGGGACGTCAGAACCATGGTGAGCATCGATGAGGCGCGCCAGCAATCCGGCTGGGCCATGGTGGCCGCGCTGCTCGGTTGCGTGATCGCTGCCGGCGGCCTGTGGATCGTCCTGCTGCGGCGCGAGGAGTTCAGCCGCCAGATCCGCCGCGACAAGACCGCCGCCCTGCGCCTGGAACGGCGGGTCCGCAGCCGGACGGCCGAACTGCGCGAGGCGAACCGGCTTCTGGAGGAGGAGGTTCGTGAGCGCGAGCAGGCCGAAACCAACCTGCGCCTGGCCCAGGCCGAACTCGTCCAGGCGGCAAAGCTCGCCACCTTGGGCAGAATGTCCGCCGCCCTCAGCCACGAATACAACCAGCCGCTGGCGGCCATCCGCTCCGATGCCGAAATTGCCGAAATGCTGATCGAGCGCGGCCGGGCGGAGGAAGCCAAGGGTAACCTGACAAGGATCGGCGGGATGGTGGCCCGCATGGCGGAGATCGCCAAGACGTTGAAGGGCTTCACCCGCAAGTCGGGCACGGATATCCGGCCGGTCTCCCTCCGCCAGGTGATCGACGAGACGCTGCTGCTGCTTAAGCCGCAGATCAAGCAGACGGGGGTCACAGTGACCGCCGAGCTGCCGCAGACCGACATCATCGTCAAGGGTGGGCAGATCCGGCTGGAACAGGTGATAATCAATCTCCTCTCCAATGCGCTGGATGCGGTTGCCGGCAGCGGCGCCCCCGAAGTCCGGCTGCTGCTGCGGCGCGAAGGCGAGGAAGCCGTGCTGAAAGTGCAGGACAACGGCCCCGGCATCGATGCCGACGTCATGCCGCAGGTCTTCGATCCGTTTTTCACCACCAAGGATGTCGGTGCGGGTCTTGGGCTCGGCCTGTCGATTGCCTATAAGATCGTCCATGATTTCTCCGGATCGCTGAAAGCCGCCAATCGGCCGGAAGGCGGCGCCGAATTCACCATGCGCCTGCCGGTTGCCGACGAGCGCATGCTGGCGGCGGAATAAGGAAACAGGTTGAGGCATATGGATCAGGGGACCGTCCTGCTGGTGGATGACGAGGCGGACCTGCGCGGCTCGCTTACCCAGGGGCTGGAGCTGTCCGGTCAGGAGGTTTTCGCCACCGGAACGCCGGAAGCCGCACTGGAACGGATCAACCGGGGTTTTTACGGCGTGCTGGTGACCGACATCCGCATGCCCGGCACAGACGGCTTCAAGGTGATGAAACGCGCCTTCGAGATCGATCCCGCCCTGCCGGTCGTGCTCATCACCGGCCATGGCGACGTGCCGCTCGCGGTCGAGGCCATGCGGGCCGGCGCCTATGATTTCATGGAAAAGCCCTTTTCCGTCTCCCGGCTCGCTTCCGTGGTGGAGCGCGCGCTGGACAAGCGCCGGCTGGTGCTTGAAAACCGCAAGCTGCGCGAGGAACTGGCCGACAGGACCGGGCTCGAAAGCCGCCTGGTCGGCCGCACGCCGGCCATGGACCTTCTCCGCCGCAACGTCATGGCGCTCGCCGCGACCGATGCGGACGTTCTGATCCTTGGGGAAACCGGTTCCGGCAAGGAAGTCGTCGCCCGCGCTCTACACGATGAAGGCCCGCGCCGCGAACGGCCGTTCGTCGCGCTGAACTGCGGCGCCCTGCCCGCGGAAATCATCGAATCGGAACTCTTCGGTCACGAGAAGGGCGCCTTTACCGGCGCCAGCGGCCAGCGGATCGGCAAGCTGGAACATGCCCACGGCGGCACGGTGTTCCTCGACGAGATCGAATCCATGCCGCTCGAGCTTCAGGTCAAGCTTCTCAGGGTGATCGAGACCCGGACCATCGAACGCCTCGGCTCCAACAAGCCGATCGAACTGGACGTGCGCTTCATCGCCGCGACGAAGGAAGATCTGGAGGCGGCCGGCAAGGAGGGCCGGTTCCGGCTCGATCTGTTCTACCGGCTGAACGTGGTCAATGTCGAAATCCCGCCGCTGCGCGACCGGCTGGAGGATATCCCACTCCTGTTCCGGCACCTGGCCGTCGAGGCCCGGGCGCGCTACCGGCGCGAGATCCCCGATATCGCCGAGGAGTTCCTGGCCGGACTGATGGTGCGCGACTGGCCGGGCAATGTGCGCGAGTTGCGCAATGTCGCCGACCGCTTCGTGCTCGGCCTGGAACCGTCAACAGCGCCGCAGACGGAAACCGGTTCCTCCCTCTTCGAGCAGGTGGCCTCCTACGAGCGGGCCCTGATCGTGGCGGAGCTCAAGCGCAATAATGGCGCCATCAGGCCGACCTACGAAAATCTCGGCCTTTCCCGCAAGGCGCTCTACGAAAAGATGCGCAAGTATGGCCTCGGCAAGGAAGAGGCTGCGCTGGGGTAGGGGAGCGGGCCTCAAAAGCAGTGTCATCCCCGCGAATGCGGGGACCCCGGAACCTTCATAATTCGCCGTCATGCTCAATCGCCACGGCCCGGGAGTCCTGGGTCCCGGCGCGCGCTGCGCTTGGCCGGGATGACACCGGTAGGGATGTCCTCGTCGGCGAAAAAATGCCGTTCCAAACTTTTTCCCTTCCCCGCGTCACAACCCGCTGTGCCCGCTCGTCAATGAAGTGTCACTCCCGAAACCTCACATGGAAGACATTCATGACCAACACCATCAACTACCCGGACTTCATCCCTTCCGTCGTGGAGAGCTTCGTCTCCGCGAGCGGCGAAATCGGCAAGACGGGCCTGGAGCCGAAACTGCGCCATCTGATCGATCTGCGGGCCTCCCAGATCAATCAATGCGCCTTCTGCGTGAAGATGCACACGCGCGAGGCGCTGGAGGACGGTGACACGCACGACCGCCTTGAGCGGCTGACCGTCTGGCGGCACGTCAGCGATTTTACCCCGGCGGAAAAGGCCGCGTTTGCCTGGACGGAAGCCTTGACCAGCCTGGACGTAAAAACCGACTATCAGAGCCTGCGCGCCGAATTGCGCAAGCATTTCGACGAGGCTCAGATCAGCGCGATGACCTCGGCTATTGCGATGATCAATCTCTGGAACCGCATGCAGGTATCGAACCACTGACATGACCCGGACACCAGACAGCAAAACCTTCGAAACTGCGCGTCCGCGCCTGCTGGGCCTCGCCTACCGCATGCTGGGCTCCATGGCGGACGCGGAAGACGCGGTTCAGGACACCTTCGTCAAATGGCAGGGGGCGGACAAGACCGCGATCGCCAATCCCGACGCCTTCCTGACGGCGGTGTGCACCAACCGCTGCCTGGATCTTCTGAAATCCGCCCACCGGAAACGGGTCGACTATGTCGGCCCGTGGATCCCCGAGCCGCTTCACATCGAGGTGGACACGACGCCCGAGGGCGATCTGGACCGGGCGCAGTCTCTGACCACCGCGTTTCTGCTTCTGATGGAGCGTCTTTCGCCGAAGGAGCGGGCCGCCTATCTGCTCCACGAGGTCTTCGGCAAGCCCTATCCGGAGGTCGCCGCCACGCTCGGCGCCAGCGAGGCGGCCTGCCGCCAGCTCGTCTCCCGGGCGGCCAGGCATATCAAGAGCCCCTCGGCCCGCTTCATTCCCCCGGTGGACCACCAGACCCGCTATCTGAATGCGTTCGTGCTGGCGCTCGAGACCGGATCCACCGATCATCTGGCCGGTCTTCTGGCCGAGTCGGTCCGGCTGCAATCCGATGGCGGCGGCAAGACAGCGGCTCTCAGGCGGGTTCTGGAAGGGCCGGACACCATCAACAGGTTCGTTTCGAGAATTCTCGGCAGGCTCTGGTCCGGCGGTCGGCGGGAGATCCTGGACATCAACGGCATTCGCGGCCTGGCTCTGTTCGAGGACTCCGAACTCTCGACAGCGATGACGCTCGGCTATTCCGAGGACGGCAGGATCGATCAGGTCTACATCATCCGCAATCCGGAAAAGCTCAAGAGACTGTCCGCGCCGTTCCGGCACGATCCGCAAAGCGGCGGGCTCTGGCACTAGACCGAAGGCCCCTCGCCTTTCCAGCGGGCAGATGTGTCGAAATCGACCCATCTGCTGAGCACCATGTGTCGGTGCCTACCCATCTCCTCCCAATCTGCGCGGGTGTCCTTGTCCTTCGCACTCTGTTAATCTGCTGAAACCGGCACTTTTCAGAAGCTGGCGGCGTTTGGCACGGTGTTTGCCAATATTGCGCCGACCAGCCACCGTGCTGTCCGGTCCGAATGGCCGTCATACCGAAATGTCTGGGAGGACATCCGATGAAAAAATTCGTTCTCGCTGCCGCAACCGCGGCGACCTTTGCACTGTCTGCCAACGCCTATGCGGCCGATGCCTGCGATGACGGCGAAATCGTCATCAAGTTCAGCCACGTGGTTGCCGCGACCGGCCACCCGAAAGGCGACGCCGCCACCATGCTGGCCGAACGCGTCAACGACGAGATGAACGGCAAGGCCTGCATGCAGGTGTTCCCGAACTCGCAGCTCTTCGACGACGACAAGGTCATGGAAGCCCTGCTTCTGGGCGACGTCCAGCTTGCCGCTCCGTCGCTCTCCAAGTTCGAAGCCTATACGCTGAAATTCCGTCTGTTCGACCTTCCGTTCCTGTTCCAGGACCTGAACGCAGTCGAACGTTTCACCACCGGTCCGGACGGCAAGGCGCTGCTCGGCTCCATGACCGATTACGGTTTCCAGGGCCTCGGCTACTGGAGTTCCGGCCTGAAGCAGTTCTCGGCCAACAAGCCGCTGCTGGTGCCTGCCGATGCGAAGGGTCTGAAATTCCGCGTGCAGACTTCCGACGTGGCCGTTGCCATGATCGAAGCCATGGGTGCCAACGCCCAGAAACTGGCCTTCAAGGAAGTCTACGGCGCCCTGCAGACCGGCGTTGTCGACGGTCAGGAAAACTCCTGGTCCAACATCTACACCCAGAAATTCTTCGAGGTGCAGGACGGCATCACGGAAACCAACCACCAGCTCCTGGCCTATCTGCTCGTCACTTCCGACGAGTGGCTGAACAGCCTGGATCCGGACGTCCGTGACCAGTTCCTGACCATCGTGGAAGAAGTCACGGCGAAGGCGAACGGCGCCGTCGCCGACAAGGAAATGGCCAACCGCCAGAACATTCTGGATGCCGGCTCGATCATCCGCGAGCTGACGCCGGAACAGCGCAAGGCCTGGGTCGACGCCATGAAGCCGGTCTGGGAAAAGTTCGAAGGCGACATCGGCAAGGATCTGATCGATTCCGCCGTCGCGTCCAACAGCGCGAGCTGATTTCCAGCAAGACCATGAATTTGAGGGGCCGGCTTGTCCGGCCCTTCTTTCAAAAGCGCGGCGTCTGTTTCTCAAGTCGCCGAGGCGGATAAGAGCCGGCAGGCTTATTTCGGGGGAAACGCATGCAACGCGTCGACAATTGGGTCACGCGCTTCGAGGAGGGCGTTCTGGCCATCCTTCTGGCGGCGATGACCATCGTATCCTTCACCCAGGTGGTGGCGCGGTACGGTTTCAATTCCGGCTGGACCGGAGCCTTGGAATTCACTCGCATCCTGTTTGCCTGGCTGATCCTGTTCGGCATGAGCTACGGCGTGAAGATCGGCTCGCATCTGGGCGTCGATGCGGTTATCCGGCTGTTTCCCGCACGGCTTTTCCGCGCAGCCGCCGTCTTCGGTGCGCTCTGCGGCGTCGTCTATGCGCTGACCCTGCTGTGGTCCGAATGGCTGCATGTTTTCGGCCTGAACACCCGCGGCGGCGCCATCGACTACTGGATGAAGATGTACAAGATCGGCATCGGGCTCGATGACCTGCGCTATCCGGATGTCATCATCGAAACCTTCGGCACCAAGGAACGCGTCCAGCGCTGGATCGCCTATCTGATCCTTCCCATCGGCCTTGCCCTGTTCATATTCCGCTGCCTCCAGGCGGCCTGGCAGATCATCACCGGCGAGCGCGAAATGATGATCGCCGCGCATGAGGCGGAAGACCTCGTCGCGGAAAACAAAGATGCGCTGAAGGACTGAGGCGGGAACGATGGAAGCAGCAATTCTCTTTATTCTCGTCCTCGGCTTTCTGTTCCTGGGCGTTCCGATCTCCATCTCGCTGGGCCTGTCCAGCGTTCTGGCGATCGCCATCTTCTCCGACGATTCCATTTCCTCGGTGGCGCTGCAGCTGTTCACGGCTTCGCAGAACTACACGCTCCTGGCGATCCCGTTCTTCATCCTGGCCTCGGCGTTCATGTCGACCGGCGGCGTCGCCAAGCGCATCATCCGCTTCTCGATCGCGTCCGTCGGTGCGATCCGGGGCGGGCTGGCGATTGCCGGCGTGTTCGCCTGCATGCTGTTCGCGGCCCTGTCGGGGTCGTCTCCGGCAACCGTGGTCGCCATCGGCACCATCGCCATCGCAGGCATGCGCCAGGCCGGTTACACCAAGGAATTCGCTGCCGGCGTCATCGCCAATGCCGGCACGCTCGGCATCCTGATCCCGCCCTCCATCGTGATGGTGGTCTATGCGGCCGCGACCAACGTTTCCGTCGGCCGCATGTTCCTGGCCGGCGTCGTGCCGGGCATCATCGCCGGTCTCATGCTGATGATCGCCATCTATGTCATGGCGCGCGTCAGGAACCTGCCGGCCCAGCCCTGGCCGGGCTTCTCGGAGATCTGGTACGCCATGACCGAGGCGGCCGTCGGCCTGTTCCTGATGGTCATCATCCTGGGCGGTATCTATGGCGGCATCTTCACCCCGACGGAAGCCGCGGCGGTTGCCGCCGTCTATGCCTGCCTCGTGGCGCTGTTCGTCTATCGCGACATGGGCCCGCTGACGGGCATCCGCTGGGTGCAGGACCGGGACGGCCCGCTCGGCCTGGCCGGGTTCAAGACCATCACCTACGCGGCCGTGGCCGTGTTCGCGTGGTCCGGGCTCGCCTATGCCTTCACGGACCGTCAGGGCTTCTTCGGCATCGACAGCGCCATCGTTCTCGTCGCGGCCCTGATCGGCTATCCGATCCTGCGCAGCAAGGTCAGCCCCGGGGAACTCCCGTCGATCTACGGTGTCGGCGGCAGGATCTGGGGCCGCAATATCGGCCTGATTGCCTGGAAGTTCCTGCCGGCGATGTTCCACAAGGATACCAAGAAGGTGATGGTGGACGCAGCCAAGACGACCATCATGCTGATGTTCATCATCGTCAACGCCCTGCTCTTCGCCCACGTGCTGACATCGGAGCGCATTCCGCAGGCGATCACGGACTGGATGGTTGGCGCCGGCTTCAACTGGTTCACCTTCCTGATCGCGGTCAACCTGCTGCTCCTGCTCGGCGGCCAGTTCATGGAACCTTCGGGGCTGCTCCTGATCGTCGCGCCGGTGGTCTTCCCGATCGGTCTCGAGCTCGGCGTCGACCCGGTCCACCTCGGCATCATCATGGTGGTGAACATGGAAATCGGCATGATCACGCCGCCCATCGGGCTCAATCTGTTTGTCACCTCGGGGATAACGGGGATGAGTCTGGTGCAGGTGGTCCGGGCGGCCGCACCCTTCGTGATGATCCTGCTCCTGTTCCTGCTCCTGGTCACCTACGTCCCGGCGCTTTCCACCTGGCTGCCCTACAGCCTGATGGGCCCGGAGATCATCACCAACCGGTAGGAAACCGGACCAGCCAGACAGCAAGCGGCGGGCCTTCGGGCCCGCCGTTTTTTTGGGGGAGGTTGTGCGAGGGGCGTCATTCCGGACAAGTGAGGCAAAGCCGAGCGCTGATCCGGAATCCAGACATATTTCGCACCGAAGGCGCGGCAACTTATTGTTTCCATGGAAGTCATTCAAAATCCAATTGATCAGGAGAGCTCGCTGTGCTCGCGCTGACACGCTGGATTCCGGATCGGCGCGCAACAAAGTTGCACTTGTCCGGAATGACGGTGCACATGGCAAAAGCCGGCCCCGAACGGGACCGGCTGTCAATCTCAAGCGTACGAAGAAGCGCTCAGACGATGCTGCCGAGCTTCATGGCGACGTTCATGTCGCCTTCCACCTGCATCTTGCCGCCCATGAAGGCGGCCGTCGGGTTCAGCTCGCCGGACAGCAGGTCGGCAAGGTCTTCCGCGGAAATCTTGATGGTGCAGTCGGCCTCTGCGTCTTCGTTTGAGACCTCGGAGCCCTGCAGGTAGATGACGCCGGTCTCGCCGAGATCGAACTTGACGCTTTCCTCGATGCCGCCGCCCGCAACCTTCGCGCGGACACCTTCGGTGAGCTGTTCCAGGGACATGTCGTCTTCTCCCGTTTGATTGACCCGTCTTTGCATTCTTGAAGCATGCCGTTTACGTAATCGTCAAGTACGATTTTAGGCGTTGCCCACCTCACGATACCGAGCGCGGCAGAATGGCAAACCTGCCATTCCGGCCGGCGGACTGTCAGCCGAACACTCAGTGATTGTCCCGCGGTAGGCCCTTGGTATGCGCGACGTCCTGGTATTTGACCGCCGGTTCCAGCACCATGCCCTTGTCGAACTGGCCGACCATGGCGCGCTGGATTTCCTGCCAGGGGGTCTGGCTTTCGGCCACCTTGAACCCGCCGGCGGCTTCCAGATCGGTCCGGCGCTGAGCCAGCTCCTGATCGGAGATCAGGATGTCGGCGGTGCCTTTCCTCAGGTCGATGCGCACCCGGTCTCCGGTCTTCAGCAGCGCCAGGCCGCCCATGGCGGCGGCTTCCGGGGAGGCGTTTAGGATCGACGGCGACCCGGAGGTTCCGGACTGGCGGCCGTCGCCGATGCAGGGTAGCGAGGTGATGCCGCGTTTGATCAGCGCCGCCGGAGGCTGCATGTTGACCACTTCCGCGCCGCCCGGATAGCCGATCGGGCCGGTGCCGCGGATGAACAGCATGCAGTTCTCGTCGATCTGCAGTCCGGGGCTGTCGATATTGTGGTGATAGTCCTCCGGTCCCTCGAACACGATCGCCCGGCCTTCGAAGGCTTCCGGGTCGTCCGGATTGGAGAGATAGCGGTTGCGGAACTCTTCCGAGATCACACTGGTCTTCATGATTGCGCTGTCGAACAGGTTGCCCTTCAGGTTGATGAAGCCGGCCTTGTCCTTCATCGGCTTGTCGAACGACTTGATCACGTCCGGAAGATCGGTGGTGATGCCTTCGCAATTCTCGCCGATGGGCTTGCCGTTGACGGTAATCGCGCCGGGGTGAGGCAGCTTGCCGTTACGCATCAGCTCGGCGACGACCGCCGGAACGCCGCCGGCGTGGAAATAGTCCTCGCCCAGATATTCGCCCGCCGGCTGCAGGTTGACGAGGAGCGGGATGTCGTGGCCGATGCGCTGCCAGTCGTCATTGTCGAGCTCGACGCCGAGATGCCGCGCGATGCCGTTCAGGTGGATCGGTGCGTTGGTCGACCCGCCGATCGCGGAATTGACCACGATGGCGTTTTCGAAAGCCTCCCGGGTCATGATGTCCGACGGTTTCAGGTCCTCGTTCACCATCTCCACGATGCGCTTGCCGGTCTCGTAGGAAATGCCGCCGCGTTCCCGGTAGGGCGCCGGGATCGCCGCCGATCCGGGCAACTGCATGCCGAGCGCCTCGGCGAGCGAATTCATCGTCGTCGCCGTGCCCATGGTGTTGCAGTAGCCGACGGACGGCGCGGAGGAGGCGACCAGATCCATGAAGCCGTTATAGTCGATCTCGCCGGCGGCGAGCATCTGCCTGGCTTTCCAGACGATGGTGCCCGATCCGGTGCGTTCGCCCTTGTACCAGCCGTTCAGCATCGGGCCGACGGACAGCGCGATGGCTGGAATGTTAACCGTTGCTGCGGCCATCAGGCAGGCGGGCGTGGTCTTGTCGCAGCCGATGGTCAGCACCACGCCATCGATCGGATAGCCGAACAGCAGTTCGACGAGGCCGAGATAGGCGAGGTTCCGGTCGAGCGTCGCGGTCGGCCGCTTACCGGTTTCCTGGATCGGATGAACCGGAAACTCGAAGGCGATGCCGCCTGCGTCGCGGATGCCCTCGCGCACGCGCTTGGCGAGCTCCAGGTGATGGCGGTTGCATGGCGACAGATCCGAACCGGTCTGGGCGATGCCGATGATCGGCTTGCCGGACTGCAGTTCTTCGCGGGTGATGCCGAAATTGAGGTAGCGCTCGATGTAAAGCGCGGTCATGCCCGGGTTATCAGGATTGTCGAACCAGGCTGCGGACCGCAGCTTTGGGTGTTTGGTGTCGCTCATGGCGCCTCGTCCCTCAATTAAATCGTTTTAGACGCCACTCTCCCAAAAAGAGCGGACCTAAACAACGTTGAGTCGATAAACACCAGCACCCGGGCGCTGTAAAGGTGAAGCTGCGGCAATTCGGTTCGATGGGGGTGAAATAGGCGCTTCTATCTATCAGGCAGATTTCAGGCGGACGACCGGCGCAACGTGTCGGCGACCGAAAACCGCGCGAAGGCCCACAGGATCGCAAGGCAGATGGCAAACAGCATCGGCGCGACGGAAACGGGCACGAGGGCGCATGCTCCGCAAAGCCCACCGAGCGCCCAGAGCACGATCAGGAGACGTCTTGCGTGCAGGGCAAGCAGATTGCGCCGCGTGGCAAGCGCCTTGAGGGCCGGGAACGCCCCGATGTCATCGGTGTTGCTGACGGCAATCGGCACCTGCTCCGCTGTTTCATCCTCACCGGCGTCACAGGGCCGCAGCTCCAGGGAGCTCCGGTCCTGCGAAAGGGTCAGAACGAGCGCGCCGCGCGGCAGGCTTCTGGCGGCCGCGTCGCGGGCGGTTTCGCCGGGCCTGGGATCGTCCAGGATTTCCAGGCCCAGCATGTCGGCCAGCGCCGCGCGGGTTTTCAGGCTGTCGCCGCTGTGAAGCCTGGGGACCAGTCCCTCGGCGCGCAGCGCCCTGCCGGCAACGCCGGCATCCTGCCGCAAGGTGCCTTCCAGGCCAAGCACGCCGACCACCCTGCCGCCAACGGCCACGCGCAGGACCGTCTTGCCGTCCGCTTCCAGGGAGCGGGCGATGGCATCGGCGGTGAAACTGTCGATCTTCAGCCGGCTCAAAAGATCCGTCGTGCCGATCACCACCGTCTGGCCGCCGAGCAGCGCGACGACACCGAGACCTGGAGCCGGTTCGAACCGGTCGGGCGCCTTGACCGCCACATGCCACTGGGAGGCGAGCTGGCGCAGGGCGAGCGCCACCGGGTGGCTGGACTGGGCTTCGGCGGACGCGGCGACCGCAAGCAGGGTTTTCGGCTCGTTGTTGAATGCCATCACGTTGGTGACCATGAGATCCGGGCCGGACATAACGGCGGTCTTGTCGAGCACGATGTCTCTGGCCCGGGCGATCCGGGTGAAGGCGCCGGGGGCCAGATCGCGCGCGCCGGCCGCCAGCGCGGCGTCATGAAAAACCTTGTCCGCAAAAGCGTTGATCCCGTCGATCAGTTGCGGCCAGGAGAGCAGCAGGGTGGCTGCGGCGGCTGCGGGTACGACGGACGGATCGAGCATCCACCAGACCCCGCCGCTCGCCGCCGCCAGGGCCAGAGACCAGAGCGCTTCGTGCACTCCGGGCCGGTCGCCGCGCGGCGGCAGGATCGCGACCCCAAGGGCCCTGAGTGCCATCATATATGCCGCAGAGGCCGCCGGTATACTCGCATGATCCGGCGCTATTTCCGAAAGCAGAAGAATGGTTGTCAGCGCCAGAAGAAGCGTGCTTACCGCAACGGTAAATAAGGTTAATGGTCGGCCGATCAGGCTGTTCAGGGAAAATGAAAGTGCCAGAAGAGAAAAAATTGAAGAAAACATGCCGAAAATTAAGGCGTTGTACTTTCCAAAAACGTGAAACGGGCCAGCAACAGCAACTGTTCCGTGTGTGATTGTTTCTGTAGCAAGAATCAGAAACACAACCGCCGTTCCCATAAATAGGAGCCAAAGAATTGAAATAAAAGATGTTTTCGGCATGGCCGGAGGCTTTCGTGATAGGAATTTCTTGTTGCGTTCCGAACGTGTCACCCGAAGAAAAGGCAAAACCGCGCATGAACGACAGGTTCAAAAATGCTGGACGGAAAATCGTCCGGCAAGATTGGCTCCTCGTTCGAGACGGCAAATTGCCGAGACAGGAAGCAGGCCTCGAGGAAAATGCCGAGCATTTGTGCAGCGCAGCACTTGCGTCAATTTGAAGGCGGAGTAAGTTTCATATGTAGAATTTTTCTGAGCCTGGCGTATTTAAAGGCTCATGCTAAGTAGCCTGCTCGGCAGATATTATTTTGGGGTGTGATATATTGACGGGAGGGCTGAAAAGCCCTCCCTTTTTAATTTTGTTTATTAGAAAAATGACAAGTAGACAGACCGGCCGATTGTGAAACAGGCAGGTCGATTATCACTTTCTGAAGCTGCCGGGAATTTCATCTGAACGCGGAAGACAGCATGATCGGCAGGCGGCAAAACTTGCCGGGTGCGGACTCCATTGTGGTTATCGCAGGGCGCGGATCCGGGAATCGGGGCGCGCGAGCGAGTCAAGCCCGCGACTCGGCAGAATCTGAAAAAAGACTCAGCGTCAGTGACTTAAGGGGGAGACGGATTCAGGGTGACGAAAGGATGGTGAACTCTCCAACGCCGAACCTCATCCCGAGGAAGCGCGTAAACGCTGTCTCGAAGGCTGGGCCGCTTTGCTCACGAGCCTGCTGCCTATCCTTCGAGACGAACCTGACGGTCCCCCTCAGGATGAAGGAGTTCCGGTGGTTGAAGCTTGCGAGCAGATCGCGGCTCCCCGCTTGCTCCTGGCCGGCGTGACATATGCGGGCGCAGGAACGGCATGGGGTCTTTGCGCGGCCCTCAAACGCTTTCCAGATTGGCGCGCGACAGGAGCTCCATGGACGGCATCAGGTTCAGGAGTTCGCGCGTATAGGCATGCTGCGGCGCTTCGAACAGCCGGTCGCATTCCGACACCTCGCACAATTCGCCGTTGCGCATGACGCCGATGCGGTTGCACATCTGCCTGATGACGGCGAGATCGTGGCTGATGAACAGCATGGTCAGCCGCAGCTCTTCCTGAAGGTCTTTCAGAAGGTTCAGGATCTGCGCCTGGATGGAGACGTCGAGCGCCGAGGTCGGCTCGTCGCAGATCAGGAACCGCGGCCGGGTTGCGAGCGCCCGGGCAATGGAGATGCGCTGGCGCTGGCCGCCGGAAAACTCGTGCGGGAATTTCTGCCCCGCGGCCGTGCCCAGGCCGACATGATCGAGAAGATCGTCGACGATCCGCCGGACTTCCGCATTGCCGGAAGCGAGTTTGTGAAACCGGATCGGCTCCGCGATGATCTCCCTGACGCGCATGCGTGCGTTGAGCGAGGAATAGGGATCCTGAAAGATCATCTGCATCTGGCGCCGCATCGCCAGAACGTCCCTGCGGTTCTTCAGCGACGTGAGGTCCGTTCCGGCGAACAGAATGGATCCGCCAGTCGGCTGGTAGAGGCCGGTGATCAGCCGGGCGATCGTCGATTTGCCAGAGCCGCTTTCCCCGACAAGGCCGAAGGTTTCGCCTTCCTCGATGTCGAAGCTGACCTTTTTGACCGCCTGGAAATACTTCCGCCGGGAAGGGAAAACCGATCCCCGCGTTTCGAACCGCATGTCGAGGTCGCCAATCCTCACAAGCGGTCCCGTGACCTTCTTGTAGTCGCGCGCCTTGCCGAGCCAGTGGGTGGAAATGTCGATCTGTTTCTGCGGCGTGCGGGCCGCCTCGATGTAATTCACCACCGGAAAGCGTTCGACCCGGATGTCCGGCCGCGGCACCGCGGAAATCAGGCTCTGCGTATAGGGGTGCTGCGGCATGCCGAGCACCTGTCCGGTCTCGCCGTATTCCACCAGCTTGCCGTTATACATCACCGCGACATGGTCGGTGATGTCGGCGATCACCCCCATGTCGTGGGTGATCACCATCATGGCGACGTTGCGCTCCTCGCAGAGCTTCTTCATCAGTTTCAGGATCTGCGCCTGGATGGAAACGTCGAGCGCGGTGGTCGGTTCGTCGGCGATCACCAGTTCGGGCTCCGCGCACAGGGCGAGCGCGATCACCACGCGCTGGCGCATGCCGCCGGAAAACTGATGCGGATACTGCTTGATCCGCTCGGCCGGGTCGGGGATGCCAACCGCGTCGATCAACTCCACCGCCCGTGCCCGCGCCTTCTGTTTGGACATCGGCAAGTGGGTGCGGATGGTTTCCACAAGCTGGGATTCCACCGTCTGAAGCGGGTCGAGAGACGTCAGCGGATCCTGAAAGATCATGCCGATCTTGCGGCCGCGCATCAGGCGCTTCTGCTTGTAGGGGAGGCGGTCGATCCGCTTGCCGTGCAGATAGATCTCGCCGCCGGCGATATGTCCGGGTTCCTGCAACAGGCCGATCACTGCGTTGCCGACAGTCGATTTTCCGGCACCCGATTCCCCGACCACGCCGAGGATCCGGCCGGCGTCGACGCTCAGGGTGACGTCGTCGACGGCGACGAAGACGGATTGGCGGCTCGGGAATTCGACCGTGAGATCCTTGATGTCCAGAACGTTCATGGCACCCTCACCGCAGTTTCGGATTGAGGGCGTCGCGCAGCCAGTCGCCCAGAAGGTTGACGTTCAGGACCAGGAGCGCCAGCGCCAGGCCGGGGAAGATGGCGATCCACCATTCGCCGGAATAGAGAAAATCGTTGCCGATCGCGATCAGCGTACCCAGCGACGGCTGGGTGGGTGGCATGCCGACGCCGAGGAAGGACAGGCTGGATTCGGTGACGATGGCCAGGGCGAGGTTGATGGTGGCGATCACCAGCACCGGTCCCATCACATTCGGCAGGATGTGGCGCGCCATGATGACGACCGACGGAAGGCCGATCACCCGGGCCGCCTGCACATATTCCTTGTTCTTCTCCACCATGGTCGAGCCGCGCACCGTGCGGGCGTATTGCACCCAGAAGGACAGCGCCAGCGAGACGATCAGGATGTAGAAGGCGAAGATTTCTCGGTCGAGCGTTCCGAAAATGCCGTTGGCGACGCCGTCGATCAGGAGAGCGATCAGGATCGCCGGAAAGGTGAGCTGAACGTCGGCGATGCGCATGATGACCGCATCGACGCGGCCGCCCATATAGCCGGCAACCAGCCCGAGCGTGATGCCGATCATGGCCGCCGCGATCACCGAGCAGAAGCCGACGATCAGCGAGATCCGCATGCCGTAGAAGATGCCGGACAGCAGATCCCGACCCTGGTCGTCGGTTCCGAGCAGGAAGCGGGGATCGGCATACTCCATCCACACCGGCGGAACGCGGGCGTCGAGGATGGAGATCGAGGCGAGATCGAACGGATCGTGCGGGGCGACCCAGGGGGCCAGGAAGGCGAGCAGGAACAGGATGAGCGTGCCGCATGCCGCAGCGACCGTGATCCTCGATTTGAGGAAGGAATGGAAAAGATCGCTGTCCAGGGCCTTCGCGATGCGGCCGGGTGCGGCCTGCGGGCTTGTCCGGCCCTGAACGGCGGCCTTGGCTTCTTCGTTGGAGACGTAAGGCATCGGGGACTGTCTCCTTATGGCCGCCCGACCCGAAGGCGCGGGTCGATGAGGAAATAGAGAATGTCGACGATGAAATTGATCGCCACGAACAGGAAGGCGGTCAGAAGCAGATAGGCGGACATGACCGGGATATCGACGTTCTGGACCGCCTGCAGGAACATCAGCCCCATGCCCGGCCACTGGAACACGGTCTCGGTGATGGTCGCGAAGGCGATGATCGATCCGAGCTGCAGGCCGGTGATCGTGATGACCGGAACCAGCGTATTCTTCAGCGCGTGGCGAAAGTTCACCAGCCGGTCCGGCAGTCCGCGCGCCCGGGCGAACTTGATGTAGTCGGTCCGGATGACCTCCAGCATCTCGGCGCGGATCAGCCGCATGATCAGGGTCATCTGATAGAGGCCGAGCGTGATCGAGGGCAGGATCAGTGCCTTCAGGCCGGACACCGTCAGGAAGCCCGTCGTCCACCAGGAACCGATCTGCACGGTCTCTCCGCGCCCGAAGCTCGGCAGCCATTGCAGGGTGACCGAAAACAGGAAAATCAGCAGGATGCCGATGAAGAAGGTCGGCAGGGATATTCCGACCAGGGACAGGGACAAGAAGAGCTTGGAGACGGGCGAGTCCCGGTTCAGCCCGGCATAGATGCCCATCGGGATGCCCACCACGAGCGCAAACAGAGCCGAGGCGAAGCTGAGCTCAAGCGTTGCTGGAATACGTTTAGCGAACAGCTCCGAGACGGGCTGGCGGAACTGATAGGATGTGCCGAAATCGAATTGCGCCGCCTTGGTGACGAAGCGGAAGAACTGGACAGGCAGCGGGTCGTTCAGGCCCAGTCTTTCCCGCAGGGCTTCCCGGTCCTCGAGGGAGGTTTCGATCCCGACCATCTGGTTGATCGGGTCGCCGACAAAACGGAACATGGTGAAGGCCAGAAGGGCCACCACCAGCATGACAATCAGCGCCTGCACGAAGCGGCGCGTCGCAAAACCAAGCATTTCGGCTCTTCGGATCTGGATCAACCTGCCATTATGTAGGCGCACATGATGGCAGAAAAGGTGACTGGTCTGAAAGGGTCAAAGCATCTTTTCCACGCTCCCCCCACAGACCCTAGGCAAGAAAAACGCTCCCGGCGGAGCCGGGAGCGTGCAAAGGCGGCAGGCGCGGTCAGTTCTTGGTCACATAACGGAACTTGAACACGTTGTCGGCCCGCTGAACGACCTTGAGCTTGTCCGAAACGCCCCAGGCGAGGCTCTGCTGGTGCAGGGGAATGTAATAGGCGTTGTCGTGGCTGATCTTGTAGGCCTCGGCGATCAGCTCGTCCCGCTTTTCCGGGTCGATCTCGACGAGGATCTGATCGGTCAGCTTGTCGATTTCCGCATCGCAGAAGCCGCCATTGTTGAACGGCGAGCCCGCGCCGGTTTCGTCACGGCAGTTCATCAGGTTGTCGAGCACGTTCCAGCTATCGAGCGAACCGGGGGTCCAGCCGAGCAGGTAGAAGGACGTGTCGTAGCCGCCCGAAGCCAGGATCTTGGCGAAATACTTGGCCTTCGGCTGGGCGTTGAGATCGACCTTGACGCCGACCCGCGCCAGCATCGCGGCCACGGCCTGGCAGATGGCCTCGTCGTTCACGTAACGGTCGTTCGGGCAGTCCATGCCGACGGAAAATCCGTCCGCATAGCCCGCTTCCGCCAGCAGCGCCTTGGCAGCTTCGGGATCGTAGGGATAGCGCTCGAACTCGTCGGCCTTGGAGAAAAGGAACGGCGAGATCATGATCGCGGACGGTGTCGACAGGTCGCGCATCACCTTCTTCTTGATCGCCTCAATGTCGATCGCCTGGTAGAAGGCCTTGCGCACCTTGACGTCCTTGAACGGGTTCTTGCCCTTCACGCTGGAATAGAGCAGCTCGTCGCGCATTTGGTCCATGCCGAGGAAGATGGTGCGCAGCTCGGGCCCGGTCAGGGCAACGGTTCCGGCATTGTCGTTGAGGCGTTTAATGTCCTGAATCGGGATCGGATAGACCATGTCCAGCTCGCCGGACAGAAGCGCGGCGACACGGGTTGCGTCGGAGGAGATCGGCGTGAACTCGACGGTGTCGAGATTATGCGTGGGTGTGTCCCACCAGCCATCGTATTTTTCCCAGACCGTCTTCACCCCGGCTTCATGGCTGACAATCTTGAACGGGCCGGTGCCGTTGGCATGCAAGGCCGCATAATTCGCCGCGGTGTCGGACGCGGAGGTCACCTTGACCGCGTCATGCTCGGTCGTCCACTCCTTGTCCATGATGTAGAACGTATCCCACTCGTAATGCAGGATCGGGTTCGGACCGCTCAGGACGAAGTCCACGGTGTAATCGTCGACGATCTCGACCTTGGCGTCGGCCGGAACGCGGGTCGTCAGGTTGGAGCCTTCGGAGCGCACGCGGTCGACCGAAAACGCGACGTCTTCCGCCGTGAAATCGCTGCCGTTGTGGAACTTGACGCCCTTGCGCAGATAGAACCGCCAGCGGTTCGGCTCGAGGACTTCCCAGCGCTCCGCCAGCGCCGGTTCGATCGTCAGGTCCGCGGTCCGCCGGGTCAGGCCTTCATAGGTATTGCCGAGAGACGACAGCGTGAAGGTCTCGTTGAGGCTGTACGGATCCAGTGCATTCAGCGCGCCCTGAAATGCATATTTGAGTGTTTCAGCCTGAACAGCAGAACTCGATCCCGCCGCAACAAGTGCCGCGGTGACCGCAAAAGATATCTTGTTCATATTCCCCTCGTTTTCCGGTTTCCCGAATCGAAATCTTAGCGCAACGGCTGTTTCAGCAGTCACGCGCCCGCCCTAAGACGAGAACTATGACATTGTAACTGCCTGTGTTCAAACCTGATTAGCTATCAATTTGCGCCAAATCCGACATCAGCCGGTCCAGGAAGGCGGCGCACCGGTCCAGTTCGGCGAGTTCGATGAACTCGTCGGGCTGATGCGCCTGGTCGATGGAGCCGGGGCCGCAGACGACGGATGACAGGCCGTGATTCTGGAAAATGCCACCTTCGGTCGCGTAGACCACCACGTTGCGGGCATTGTCTCCGGTCAGCCGGCGGGCGGTCATTTCGGCCCGGCCGTCTTCCTCTTCCCGGAGGCCCGGCACGTTCGCGAGCTCTTCCACGTCGATCCGGCAATCCGGGGCGACGGCAAGCATGCCGGGCAGCACCTCGTCTCCGATGAAGGATCTGTAGGCCGCGACCCAGTCTTCCGCGCTTTCGCCGGGCAGCAGGCGGATATCGGTGATCAGCTCGCAGTGATCCGCGGTGATGTTATGCGCTTGCCCGCCGCGGATCACACCGCAATGAAGTGTCGTGTAGGGTGGGTCGAAAGGGCAGTCCGGATCGGCCTTCGCCCGGTTTTCGGCGGTCTTGCCGTCCAGCCACGTGACCAGCTTGGCTGCCGCCGAAATCGCCGAGACGCCCCTGTGAAGCTGGCTGGAATGGACGGGATGGCCACGGATATGCGTTTTCAGAACCACAATGCCCTTGTGCCCGGTCACCACCTTCATGCGGGTTGGCTCGCCGACGATGACGAGATCCGGTTTCGGTCCCCTGGCAAGGATGTCCTGGATGAGCGGCGGTGCCCCGTCGCAACCGGTTTCCTCGTCGTAGGACAGGGCAATATGCACCGGCCTCTTGAGATCCGCGGACAGAAAATCCGGCACCTTTGCGAGGACGGTCGCCGAGAAACCTTTCATGTCCGCGGCGCCGCGTCCGTAGAGCCGGCCGTCGGCCTCCCAGGCGGTGAAGGGATCCCGGGACCAGTCCTGGCCCTCCACCGGCACGACATCGGTGTGTCCGGACAGGACCACCCCGCCGTCGCGGGCCGGCCCGATCATCGCGTGGAGCCCGGCCTTGTCGCCCGTTTCGTTGGGGACGCGCACCGATGCCACCCCCAGGCCGCTGAGATATTCTTCGACGAAGTCTATCAGGCCGAGATTGCTGCGGTCCGAAACCGTATCGAACGAAATCAGTTTCTTCAGCATGTCCCGGGGCGAATAGGTCTGGCTCACGACGCCTCCATTGATCGCAGTCGGTGTTCGGCCTCAGCTGGCGGCGGCGATGTTGCCGCCCGGCGCAACCTCCGGCACAAAGAGGCCATCTAAGCTGATCATGGTGAAGATCTGCAAGGGGATTTCTTTGCCCCGCAGTTTGATTTCTGCCGTTTCCGCACCGGAAATTTCAGCTTCCGCAGCGTCGATGACGGCCTTGGAAACGGCAAGGAAACTGTTGTGGGCCTTGTTTTCCGTTTCCAGCCGGCTGGCGGTGTTGACCACGTCGCCAAGGGCCGTCAGGCCGCCCCGCGCGCCGTCGGTTCCGGCGGCCCCGATGCGCCCGAGAATGGCCGGACCCAGATGAAGGCCGATGCCGAGGCGGATCGGATCGCGGAATTGCGGTCCCTTTTCCGCTTCCAGGGATTTCATCACCGCTTCGATCTGCCGGCAGGCCCTGAGCGCCTGGCGGGCACCGGTCGTCGCATCGCTCTCCATGCCGAAGATAGCCATGATGCCGTCGCCGATGAACTTGTCGACATAGCCGCCTTCGGCGCGGATGGCCGCCGCGCTCTGGTCGAGATAGCTGTTGAGCAGATGCACCACGTCATAGGCAAGCTGGGATTCCGTGATGCTGGTGAAGTTGCGCAGATCGACGAACATCACCGCAACGTCCTGCTCCACGCCCCAGAAATAGGCGTCCTGCAGGTGCTGGCTGCTGCCGGCGCTGGCCTTGACCGGGACGAGAGGCTGTACCTCGATGTTTTCCTTGGGCCGGACCTGACAGGCCAGGCGGACGTTTTCCCCGGCGGCGATCCTGGAAAGAACGGCTCTTTCCGCGGCCCCCGGCCGGTCCAGGTTCTTGCCGCCGTCATGGATCTTGACCCGGCAGGTGGAGCAGCGCGCCCGTCCGCCGCAGACCGCCGCATGCGGAATATCCATCATCCGGCTGATTTCCAGAAGCGTCGGCCCCGGGGAAACGTGGATTTTCAGCCCGCCCGGATAGGTCACCGAAATGCCGGAGGCAAAGCGCCGGACGAGATAGCGGACCAGAACGATGCTCAGACTGATCAGGATCAGACCGAACACCACCGCCCTGAGCTGCAGCGCCAGGTCGTTGGCCCAGAGGCTTTGTTCCGGCGTGATTTTCACCGTGACGTTTTCCGTCAGCGCGAGACGCCGCGCCCCTTCGATCCACCCCCAGAGGGCAAGCACCGGCACCGCGATCGCGAGGGCCGCCGCAAGCGGAAGAAGGCGCTGATAGAAGGGATAGAGCCGCAGCCAGAAATGCAGGCCGATCATGGCGTGGGACCAGACCACCAGCAGTAAGATGGACTGGCTCACCGCCTTGTCTGGCCAGAGAAGGGTCAGCATCTGCGAATAGACGGGCGAGAAGCCGAATTCCTTGGCAAGGCCCATGGTCGTGGCGACATGCGGGATCAGCGTCCAGGGAATGTAGAGGCCGAGCGCGAGCTGGAAGAACTCCCAGCGCGACATTTTCAGCGTCCGGCGCCGGCTGGTCCGCCACAGGGCCAGGGTCAGGTGGGTGAGGACAGCCACAATGAGCACGGTTTCGCCGAGGGGGCTGCGCCAGACCCAGTAGTGCCAGAGCGAAGCCTCGTCCATCGCCTCCACCGAGACGATGCCGAGCGCATGATTGAGGAAGTGGCTCAGGCAGAAGGTGAACAGGATCAGCCCGCTCCACAGCCTGAGGCGCTGGCGCCAGTTCCCCAGCACGGGTAGAAATCGGTCTTTCAATGCCGGGATTGCCGGTTTGACGGGAGCGGAAGCTGATCCGGGCGCTGTCATTCAGGGTCTCCAGGCATCCTTGCCGGTTCGAAGGCGGGCGAATGGCCCGAAATGAAGGTTTCGCAGCATCCCGTCCATCATCGTTCCAATGCGGGATGCCCGGGCATGAGCTTATCAGGTCGCGGACCGGGGACATGTGACGCGTGACAATTGCGGGGTCAACCCGGAGCAATCGTGGAAAGTCCGTTCACCTTCTTGAAACTCCTCTCTCAAGACGCAACTGTCCTGCAGGACATGCGCATGGGGAAATCAATTCATGAAGATCTACGGCATCAAGAACTGCGATACTGTCAAAAAGGCGCGGAAATTCCTCGAAGAAGCGGGAATGGAGTATGAGTTCCACGACTACAAGAAGGACGGTGTGGACGCGGACAAGCTGGCGGCATTCGTTGGCGAGTTCGGCTGGGAGGCGGTTCTGAACAAGCGCGGCACCACATGGCGGAAGCTGGATGAGGACATCCAGGCGTCGGTCGTCGATGCCGCCAGCGCCCTCAGCGTGATGATCGAACATCCGTCCGCCATCAAGCGCCCGATCGTCGAAGGCGAGGTGAAGAACTTCATCGGCTTCGACCCCGTCGCCTGGGAAATGGCTCTGGAGCTCGGTGAGTTGAAATAAAGCGGCAAGGCTGCGCTCTTCGCAAAAGCACTGCCTGCGCCGTCCCGGCCAAGCGAAGCGCACCAGAAGGGCGGAAGCCTTCGAGCCCTACCAGGTCCGCCGCGGTCCGGTATCGATGTGGTAGTGGCCGGAGGAATAGTGCTTGTACCCGCCGACTTCCTTCTGGGCCTTCAGGAAGGCGATGACGGACGCCGGATCGGCGGACACCGAGAAATCCACCGCGCGGCAGTTCAGGTGATAGGAATTCTTCGCGCCGCCCTTCCACCAGTTTTCCAGCCACCAGCGTTTGGTGGAATGCACGGTGACGCGGCCGTAGCGCCTGGCGACGCGGTTGAGCACCTTTTTCAGCTTGCGCGGAACGCACCATGACGTGTCGTCGTAGTCGATCGAGTTATGCGACGCGGTCATCCAGCCCATGCCGGTCACGCCGGCGACGGTGCCGCAGCCGGCGAGCGTGGCGGTCAATCCGATGAAAACGATCCAGGCGATGAGGCGCTGACGCATGACGGGCAAGCCTTGTCGAAACTGATTGCAATGTCGTCCCCCGAAAGCAGGCTCCTTCAATTTGATTAAAATTGTGATGAAAAACGTGGTTAACGCGTCCGGCATTGACGGGCTTCGGTTCCCCCAAGCCCCGGGTTCGTCCGGCTCCGGGGATCGTTGTCGGAATTGTGTGCCGCCGTGCCGGAAATACAGGGTCAGGTCGCTCCGGAAGCTGGTGATAAATACAGCCCCAGCGACCAGAAAAAGCTGAACTGGCGCGAGAGAATTTTGGAGACTGGAAGAAGATGCCGGATAGCCTTTACGTCCTGACGCTGTCATGCGCAGACAAGCCCGGAATTGTGGCCGCCGTGACGACGGAACTGGCGGATTTCGGGGCCAATATCGCCGAGAGCGATCAGTTCTGGGACCGGGTCACCAACCAGTTCTTTCTGCGCATCGCGATCCTGGCGCCCGAGGGTGTCACGCTGGAAAGCGTCCAGAAATCGCTCGACCCGGTCATCAGCCGCTTCGACATGAAAGCCAAGCTGGTCGACACCGCCAAGCGGCCCAGGGTGATCGTCATGGTCTCGAAATTCGACCACGCCATGCTGCATCTTCTTTACCAGATCCGCGTCGGCTGGATGGATGCCGAAGTGGTGGCCATCGTCTCCAACCATCCGGACGCACAGCGCACCGCCGAGCATGAGGGCATTCCGTTCCACCTGTGGCCTGTGAACAAGGAAAACAAGGCCGAGCAGGAAGACAAGCTCCTGAAGCTGGTCAAGGAAACCGGCGCCGATCTGGTGGTGCTTGCCCGCTACATGCAGGTGCTTTCCGACAATCTGTCCAAGCGGCTGTTCGGCAAGGTGATCAACATCCATCATTCCTTCCTGCCGAGCTTCAAGGGCGCCAAGCCCTATCACCAGGCCCATGCCCGCGGCGTGAAGATGATCGGCGCCACCGCGCATTACGTGACGCCTGACCTCGACGAAGGTCCGATCATCGAACAGGACGCCGAGCGGGTCAGCCATGCGCTTTCCGCCGACGATTTCGTCGCCCGCGGCCGCGACATCGAATCCCGCGTCCTTGCCCGTGCCGTGAAGTATCACCTGGAAAACCGCGTGATGATCGTCGGCAACAAGACGATCGTCTTCACGCCTTGATTTTCGGGAACGCATTCGGCCGAGAGGTGACGGGCACAGGGGCTCGGTCGGTCCTGTTGCATGCCGTGCCCGGCTCTCCCCTGATTGCCGTCCCGGACGTAGCGCAGCGAAGATCCGGGATCCAGTAACCCCGGTGCCGATTTGTTTCGCAAACGCTGGTGGTTACTGGGCCCCTGCCTGCGCAGGGGCGGCAAATTCTGTCGGTCCCGGATCAAGTCCGGGACAGCTCCGGGGGAAGCGATCCTGCTTTCCGCTGAATTTCCCTTTTCTCAGACCGCCACCGTCACCGCCTCGTGAACCGGCATGCCGTCCCGTTTCAGCTCCGAATGCACCCAGTCGCGGAACAGGCGGACCTTGCGGCTGGTGCGGTTGGCGGGCGGATAGCACAGGTACCAGCTTTCCTCCTCGATCCGGCAGGTCAGCTCGAAGGGCTGGATGAGCTGCCCGGTTTCCAGCGCGGTCTTGCAGAAATAGGGGGTCAGAATCGCGACCCCCTGGCCCGCGATCGCCCTGTTGGCTTCGAGCGCCTGCGAGCCCATGCGCGAATTCGGATACCGGCTCAGATCAACGTCCGGCATGCCGGCGGCGGCAAACCACATCTCCCACCACGGATCCATCGGGTCGACGAGGGGAAGCCTGAGCAGGTCCTCAGGGGTCTTCACGCCGCCGATGGTCTCGGCCAGGGACGGGTTGAGCATCGGCGAGAATTCCGCCTTGACGATTTCGTAGGCGATCCAGTTTTTCGGTGGGCTCTCGCAGGCGGAAATGGCCACGTCCGCGCGGTCGAATTCCGGCTCGGCATAGGGTCCGTAGGGCAGGATGCGCACGGCCACGTCGGGGTTCTGCATCTGGAAATGCACCAGCCGGTTGGCCAGCCAGTTGACGGCGAAGGTCGTGTTGCTGGAGACCACGAGCTGTCCGGCATTCTTTTCCGCAACATCCTCGAAGGCGTCGCGCAGAGTGGAAAATGCATCGACGACCTTCGCGGCCAGTTGGGCACCGTGATCGGTCAGCTCGATCTGCCGGGCCTTGCGGGTGAACAGCGAAAAGCCGAGCCGCTCTTCCAGAAGCTTGATCTGGTAGCTGACCGCCGCCTGGGTCATGCCGAGTTCCTCGCCCGCCCGGGTAAAACTCAGGTGGCGGCTTGCGGCCTCGAAGGCCCGGATCGCGGACAAGGGGGGCAGATTGGTCAACATGCATAAGTCTCCCTTATGCATTGCTAGTGAAGTTTTGTTGGTATGGCAAGCGGAATGGATCGATATGTAGCTCGTAAAGACAAGGAGTTACAGCAATGTCTGTTTCCGCTTTCCCGAAATCGAAGCAAGTGGAAGGTCAGGCCGAAAGGCCATTTTCCCTAAAGATACTTATCCGGCTATTGTTCCGGAAGCGCTCCACCCTCAGGCACGCGCGGACGGCCGACCTGCCGCCGGCCCTGCTGCGGGATATCGGGCTGGAAGAGCTGTCACGCCGTCTGCCTTCGCTGGAGGACAAGTGGCGCCGGGAACTGGAGCTCCAGGCCGGCGCCCGCAAGTGATCAGAGAACGAGAGCCCAGAGCGTGGCTCCGAGCATGGCGACGGCCATCGAGACCGTGATCGCCCGCATCAGCGGGCCGTCGCCGATGAGTGCGAGGATGGAGACCCCGACCAGCGCCCAGAGCGAATGAAACACCATGCCGCCCAGGGTGAAGCCGGTCACCAGGATCAGTGCGTTTTCATGAACGCTCAGGCTGTTGCCGGCGAGAAAAGTGGAGAATGCCACCAGGTTCATGGCCCAGGTTTTCGGGCTGAGCGGGTGGATCAGCAGGCCCTCCCAGAAGCTCGGCAGGGCGATTTCCCCCTTCGGTTTGACGCTCAACGATACGATCCGCCAGGCGAGATAGGTCATATAGGCCATGCTCAGCGCCTTGAAGACGGTGACCACCGGCCCGCCGCCCGCCATCACATGGCCGAGCCCGTAGGCGACGCTGAGCTTCAGCGGCAGCGAGCCGAGCTGGGAGGCGACAATGACCGGAAACGCGGTGCGGTACCCGGAAGACGCGCCGATCGCCAGAAAGGTCAGGTTTCCCGGTCCGGGCGTCCCGGTCATCACGATGACGAACACCGCGAAGGCGAAAAACGTGGCGAAATCCATGGAACATCTCCGGTGATGTATCGAGGAAATCGATACAATCGATACAAAAATGTGGAGTCACTAATTGTCTTGAGAAATTGTATTCGTCAATGATAACATTGTCCTGATGACAATGTGGATCCCGGACATAGAAGCCTTGCAGGGGCCGATCTACCTGGCCATTGCGGATGCGCTGGAAACCGATATCAGGACCGGCACCCTGGCCCAGGGCGACCGTCTCCCGCCGCAGCGGGAACTCGCCTATCAGCTCGGCGTGACGCTCGGCACGATCACCCGTGCCTATGGCGAGGCGGAGCGGCGGCGGCTGGTGAAGGGCGAGACCGGCCGGGGCACATATGTGGCGTCGGAAACCCAGAAGGTTTCGCCGCTGATCCCGAAGGAAGACGAGCCCGAATCTGTCGACCTTGCCCGGAACTTCGCCTATCCGCACCTGAATCCGAGCCTGTCGGACGGCCTGGTGCGCATGGCCCGGACGGTGGGCATCGACCGGCTGAACGGCTTCGTACCGTCCGAAGGCCTGAAGGCCCATCGGGAAACCGGCGTTCTCGTCTTCAAGGATTACGGCCTCGAGGCCGATCCGGCCCGGATCGCCGTCACCTGCGGCGCGCAGCACGGCATTCAGGTGACCTGTCAGACGCTTTTCCGCTCCGGTGACGCCGTAGCTGTCGACCGGTTCACCTACCCGTCGATTTTCAATTCCTTCGCCAGTCTCGGCTTGAAGCCGGTTCCCCTGCCAGCACTCCTTCGTGAGGATGGCGGCTTCGGCGCCATGGATCCCGAGGCGCTCGCACAGGCGGTGAAGAGCCACGGCGTGAAAGGTGTCTTCCTGATGCCCAACATGCAGAACCCGACGACCCATACCATGTCCGTGGAAGAGCGGCAGGATCTCGTCCGGGTCGCGCGGGCGCACGATCTCAAGATCGTCGAGGACGATCCCTATACGCCGTTCATCCCGGAAATCCTGCCCGCCTTCGGTGCGCTCGCGCCGGAACGCACGGCCTCGATCGCCAGTATTTCCAAGGTCTGTTCGCCGGGCAGCCGGATCGGCTTCGTTCACGTGCCGGCGTCCTTCGGCGACAGCATCCGCAACAAGATCGGCGAAAGCACCTGGATGGCCTCGCCGATCACCGCCGAGCTGATCGCCGGCTGGGTGCGCGAAGGCCATCTCTTCAAGACCCTGCGGCTGAAGCGCAAGGCCAACCGGGAACGCTTCCTGAATGCAAGCAGGATCCTGGCGCCGCATTTCCTCCAGGGCGGCGTCAGCAAGGTGTTCGGCTGGCTGCGCCTGCCCGTCGGGGTCGATCCGGACGCGATTCAGGCCGCGCTCGGCCACCAGGGCGTCGCCGTTCTCTCCTCGCGCTATTTTCAGGTCGGCGGTCAGACGCCCGCGCCCTACCTGCGCCTCACCTTCGGCTCGGAGGAATCCGACGAGCGCTTTTGCGGCGCGCTGGAACGGGTCAGGGCGACGATTGACCAATTGGCCGATTTGCCGGCCCTCACCCGTCCGGTAGGATAGGTCCCGGCCCTGAAGCGCCTTTGACAAAGACCGCCAACCGGCCGATAAGCGCCTCGAAACGGGCAGCATTGCGGGAACATTCCGCGACGAGGTGACATGGCGCTCTGGCCGAAAAGACCGAAAAAATCAGCACAGCGCGTCTGCGATCCGCAGGCATCTCCCTATGCGATGTTCAACGGCGTCGGGCTCACGATCGGCCGCAAGCGGATTCTGGATGGACTTACCCTTTCGCTGTCGGAGAGCCGGGTCGGCGTCATCGGGCTGAACGGCTCCGGAAAGAGCAGTTTCGTCCGGTTGCTCAACGGCCTGCGCACGCCCGATGCCGGCACGCTGACCTTGTTCGGCGCTCCGTCTTCCGAGGCGGGGCCCGAACTGCCGCGCCACGTCGGCTTCGTTTTTCAGAACCCGGATCATCAGGCGATCTTCCCGACGGTCGAGGAGGAGATCGCCTTCGGCCTGACGCAGCTCGGTGCGGAAAAACGGGAAAGCCGCGAGCGGGCCCGTGCGTTCCTGGACCTGCATGGCTGCGGAGACTTGGCCGGGAGCCCCTTTGCGGAATTATCGGAAGGCCAGAAGCAGCTCATCTGCATTCTGGCGGTTCTGGTGATGGAACCGCGCCTGCTCGTTCTCGACGAACCCATGACCAGCCTGGACGCGCTCACTGCGGGCCGGATCCGCGAGAAGATCCTTGCCCTGCCGCAGAAGATCGTCATGGTCAGTCACGACCTCAGCCACTTGACCGGTTTCGACCGGATCCTGTGGCTGGAGGACGGGCGTTTGCGCATGGATGGAAAGCCCGCCCAGGTCCTGGCAGCCTATTCGGAAGATATCGGCCGCAGGCTCGGAACCGAAGCGGAGGTCGTTGCCCTGTGATTTCGGTCTATCTCAAAGGTGACAGCTGGGCGCACCGGATGCCCGCAGGCTGGAAGCTTCTGACGGTGGCCCTCGGCAGCCTGCTTCTCTTCCAGGTGACCGCAATCTGGATATTCGGCGCCTGCCTGGCCGCGGTCGTCGCGCTCTACACGTCGCTGGGCCGGGAAGGCCTGGCGCAGCTCGCGATCCTGCGCGGCCTGACCATGTTTCTGGGCGTCCTTCTGCTCCTGCACTGGTTTTCCGGAAGTCTTGTGGACGGCATCGTGGCCGTGCTGCGGCTGGTCGTCATGTTCCTTGCGGCGAATTTCGTCTCGATAACCACGCGCATGGACGACATGCTGGAAGCCGTGCAGCCGCTGTTCAAGCCTCTGGAATGGCTCGGCCTGTCCTCCCGCAAACCGGCGCTTGGCGTGGCGCTCGTCCTGCGCTTTGTCCCGCACATGATGCAGGTGTTTTCCATGCTCCGGGAAGCCTGGCAGGCGCGCACCGGCTCGAGGACCTCCTGGCGGTTGATCGCGCCGTTCGCAGTCCAGTCGCTGCGCATGTCGGACAATGTCGCCGAAGCCCTGAAGGCAAGGGGCGGTTCCGACGGGCTGTCAAGCTGACTCATCATCGGGGCCGGTCTTGTCTGGCCTTTGCGGGGAATTTGCGCTATCCGGCCGGATGGTGCTGCCGGTTCCCACCGGCGCAATCGACATGGAAACAAGGTGGAAAACATTATGACCGACCGGTCCCTCGTGCATGTTGCCTTTTACGCGGCTCTGATTGCAGCCCTCGGTCTGGTGCCCCCGGTGGCGATCCCGTTCATGGGTGGCGTGCCGATCACCGCGCAGACGCTCGGTGTGATGCTGGCCGGTGTGATGCTCGGCCCGGTTCGCGGCGCGCTTGCCGTGCTCCTGTTCCTGTTCCTCGTGGCGCTCGGCGCGCCGTTCCTGGCCGGTGGCCGCGGCGGTTGGGGCGTTTTCATGACTCCGTCCGTCGGCTTCCTGATCGGCTTTCCGGTCGGAGCCTTCACCGCCGGCTGGATCATGCGGGCAACAGGGCAGATGAATGTGCTTCTGGCTTCGGCGATTGCCGCGGCGGTCGGCGGGATCCTTGTCGTTTACGCCTTCGGCATTCCGGGCGTAGCCATCATGGCGGGCCTCCCGCTTGGCAAGGCCGCCATTGCCAGTGCCATCTATATTCCCGGCGACCTGATCAAGGTGGCGGTCACCGCCCTCGTCACGCAAACCATCGCCCGCGGCCTGCCCGGCGCGCTGCTTTCCCGCGCGTGACGGGTCTTTGAAGGCGCTGCCGCGGCATGGCCCATATCGGCGACCGGTTCGAAGACTTCGCTGAGAAAACGCCGGACAAAACCGCGCTCTGCTGCGGTTTTGTCCGCCTGACCTGGCGGGAGCTGACCCGAAGGATCGCGGCGACAGAAACCAATATCCTTGCCCATTCCACGCGCGGCGGCCGCGTCGCCCTGCTGCTCGCCGATCCGGTCGACCTGCTCGTCGCCTTCTTCGCCTGTGCCCGCGCGGGCCGGATCGCCGTGGTGCTGGATGCCGATTGGCCGGAGGCTCAGATTTCCGCCGTTTTGGCCGAGGTTGCGCCGGATCTGCGACTGGACGCACTCGCATTCGATGGCCTTTCGGATGAAACGGCCGTTTCCGCCGGAGATGACGACAAGGCTCCCTGCGAGGACGATCTCTTTTATGCCGGCTTTACGTCCGGCTCGAGCGGTACGCCCAAAGGCTACGTGCGCAGCCATGGGTCCTGGTTGAGAAGCTTCGATGTCAGCAATCGGGAATTCGGCCTGTCGCAAGCGGACCGGATCGTTCTTGCCGGTGGGCTGACCCATTCCTTGCATCTTTACGGCGCGGTGTGCGGACTCGTCTCCGGTCAGGAGGTCGTTCTCCTGCCGCGCTTCGATCCGCGCGCCGTCCTTTCGGAACTTTCAGGAACCGGCGCCGCCCTTTATGCCACGCCCACCCAGCTGCATTATCTGGTGGAGGTCGCCCAGCGGAGCGGACCGCTCGAATCCGTCCGACAGGTCTTTGCCAGCGGTGCCAAGTGGCGGGACGAGGAGCGAAAGGCGCTCGGAAAGATCTTCCCGAAGGCGGACCTGATCGAGTTCTACGGCGCTTCGGAAACGAGCTTTATCACGGTTTCAAGACCGGAGGAAAAGGTTCCGGCAGGCTCGGTGGGCCGCGCCGCGACGGGCGTGGGGATCGCGATCGGCGACCCGGCGAACCCGGCCCCCGCTGGCACCAGTGGTCCCGTCTGGGTTAAAAGCGGCCTGCTCTTTTCCGGCTATATATGCGGGAACGCGCCCCAGACCCGCTGGCAGGACGGCTGGCTGACCTTCGGCGATCTCGGTTTCCTCGATACCGGCGGCTTTCTTTATCTGACCGGCCGGGAGAACCGCATGATCATCACCTCCGGACTGAACGTCCATCCCGAAGAGGTCGAGGCGGTTCTGGAAACCCACCCGGCGGTTGCCGTCGCCGTCGTCGCGGGTCTCGCGGACGTGGTGCGCGGAGAGCGGCTGGAAGCGGTCGTGCAGCTCTCCGAATCCCTGGCGGATGCGGAAACCGTTCTTCAGCGCCACTGCAGGGATCGCCTCGCTGCGGGTAAGGTGCCGCGAAAGATCCACCTGTGCGAAACGCTGCCTCTGACGGCAGGAGGAAAACCGGATATTCAGAAGGTCACGGCGGATCTTCAAAAGGACAGGTGCCAGGAGGGAACGTGAGCGGAAAACGCCAAGCCGTCATTGTTGCTGCAAGACGCACGGCGGTCGCGCCGCGCGGCGGGGCCTTGTCCCCTCTTCAGGCGGACGAGTTGGCCGCACCCGTGCTGGCGCAGCTTGTCGGCGATGCCGGTATTTCGCCGGACCGGGTCGATCACGTCATTCTGGGCAACGCGCTCTATGGCGGCGGCAATCCCGCACGGCTTGCCGCGCTGCGCGCCGGACTGCCGGAAAGTGTTCCGGCGCTCACCGTCGACACCCAGTGCTGCTCCGGCCTCGACGCCATTCTGCTCGGCACCCGGATGATCGAAGCGGGGGCGGCCGACTGCGTTCTGGCCGGTGGCACGGAAAGTTTCAGCCGTTCTCCGATCCGCATGCACCGCCCGTCAGCGCCCGGCGAGCAGCCCGTTGCCTATGACCGGCCGGCTTTCGCGCCGCCCGCGTTTGAAGATCCGGATCTCGCGGAGGCGGCCGCGAGGCTGGCCGCCGAACGGGGAATTTCACGGGAAAGCCAGGCGGGCTTCGCCGTGACCTCTCACGCAAAGGCGCTGGCGGCAGTGGACGCGTTGCGGGAGCGCCTGGTGAGGATCGACGCGGCGGACCTCGCGCGGGACGCCTTTTCCAGGGGCCTGACTGCCCGCACCGCCCTGCGGGCTCCGGTTCTGGCCGGATCGCCGGAAACGGGTCTGAACGCGGCGGCGATTGCCTGCGAAGCGGACGGTGCGGCGGCGGTTCTCCTGATGGCGGAAGAGCGTTTGAGCGGGAAAGGGCACCCTGTGCTTCGAATTGCGGGCGGGCTGAGTTCCGGAGGCGATCCGGCCAACCCGGCGCTGGCGCCGGTCGGGCTGGCCGAAGCCCTCCTTGAAAGCTGCGGCCTCAAGGTGGAGGATCTGGCTGCGGTCGAGCTGATGGAAGCCTATGCCGTGCAGGCAATGGCAACGGCGGAGCTGCTCGGGCTGGAGGCTGCGGCTCTCAATCCGCTCGGCGGGGCCCTGGCGCGCGGTCATCCGATCGGTGCCTCCGGCGCCGTCCTGGCGGTGCAGTTGTTCGAGCGGCTGGCACGGAAGGTGGGAGGCGCAACTCCTGCCCAATCGAGGGGCATGGCGCTGATTGCGGCAGCCGGCGGACTGGCCGCCGGTATCGTCGCGGAAGCCTGCTGAAAGCCCTGTAGGAGTGAAGGTGGATAACGATTAAGCGCTTGAAATTGCGCTGTAATATACCGACGCTGAATCTTTTTTCGCTTTTTTTGATTTTTTTCGAATTTGGTCGTTGACGGCAGGTGTTAGTCTTCGTATAAGGCGGCTCATCGACGGCGGCTATGTCGCTGGCGGCAGGGTTTTGTGAC
>ENA-ORCZ01000094-ORCZ01000094.1-marine-metagenome-genome-assembly--contig:-NODE-94-length-108746-cov-4.047566_pt1 | contig 108746 bp, 100 predicted proteins | sample MGYA00237785_ERZ508519 | MGnify/ENA primary metagenome ERZ508519 (study PRJEB26189, sample SAMN06268790) | marine metagenome | isolation source: Bioluminescent Bay, La Paraguera, Puerto Rico | place...
GCTCGCGAAAGACTTTGAGGCAAAACAGGAAACCCAGACCGCCTGGATCTACCTCGCAAGCATCGAACTCATCTTGAGGCGATTGGCTAAACTCAAAAAATGAATTTCGAGTCAGTCTCTCAGGATGAGGGGGGTGTTGCGATGCCAAAGCTCGCAACTCCCTCGACCTTATCCTGAGAAAATGCAACGCGCCGTCTCGAAGGATAGGCAGCTTGGTCCAAACTAGCCCTTCAGTCCCCGCTCACTCCGCCAAGGCTTTCCCCAATTCCTCCACCGTTTCCCGCGTTGCGTCTTCCGTCGTCTGGATGCCCGGGGAAAGGCGCAGGGTAGCCCCTCGAGTGTCTGCGGAAATATTGCGGCTGCGCAAGTGGTTCAGCACCTGGCCGGCCTGATCAGCGGAGGCCAGCCCGAACATCAGGCTGCCGCCCCGGGCACTCTCGTCGCGAGGCGACAGCAGCTTCAGGCCGAGAGTGTCTGCACCCTCGATCAGGATTTTGCAAAGAGCCCGGTTGGCTCGAAGAATACTCTGCCGGTCGGCTTCCGCATGCCATTTGAGAGCCGGAACGGAAGCGGCCGCCGGCATGATCGAGGGTGTGCCGTTGTCGAAGCGGCGGATGTCCGGCGCATACTGAAACGCGTCGATGTCCCAATTGAACGGATTGTCCTGGCTGAACCAGCCGCGCAGCTCCGGCCGGCAGCTCTCGATCAGGTCCGGATTGACATAGAGAATTCCGGCACCTGGCGTGCCGCACATCCATTTGAGGCTGGTGGAAACGGCAAAGTCCACTCGCGGCTCCACCACCGAATAGGGCAGGAGCCCTGCGGCCTGGGTAATGTCGACGCCTATCAGAGATCCCATCCGACGGCCATGGGCAACCAAGCTGTCGAGATCCGACCGGCGTGATGTCGTCGAACTGACCCAGGTGATCAGGCAGAGGGCGACGTCCCTGTCCCATTCGGCAATCATGTCCTCGTCGGCAACGAAACTTGCCCCCTGGCGGGCGCGCACCGTCACCAGCTCGAACCCGAGCCGCTCTTGCAGCTTCGTCAGCAGAAAATGGTTGGACGGGAAGCAATCGGCGGCAACAAGCACCTTGCGGCCGCGGAGCAATTTATCCGGCAGTGACGTCAGCACCATGTGAACGCCCTGGGTGACATTCTCGCATGTCGTGGCCGAGCCTGCCGGTGCGCCGATGATCGCACGCCAGAGATCAATGAATTCGCCGCGTTTGCCTAGGAGATACGGCCATTGCTGATCATTCGGTGCGCTCCAGACCGCTGCGAGCTCCGCCATCGCCGCGCTGAGATCGGCTTCCTTGCCGGGATACTGGCCGATGGAATGGTAGAGAAAATAGCCGTCTTCCCTGGTCGTCATGAGTTTCCCCGAAACGTTCTGTCCGGCGTGTTTGGATCTAAGTAAAACATCATTCTCAGCCACAAACACGCTATTGACCCATACGGGATTATTCGTATACAGTTTTTGAGATAGTTCAAGCTTAAAGCATTTTCAGGAAGCTGAAAAACCGGCTCTGACGTGTGGGTTCTCGGATTTTCCTGAAAGGTTTCGTATACGAAAATGCGCCAGGCGGGCGCCTTGCAGTGGAGGAGGGATGTCCGTGACGGCCGTAAAATCATCCCCTTCCGCGCCAGCCGCTCAGAGCACGAGCAGCCAGATCCACGACCTGCTGATGGGCCGCATCCGCCGGGGGGAACTGGGGCAGGATGTGCGGCTGGTGGATACCGCCGTCGCCGCCGAGTTCGGGGTCTCCCGCATGCCGGCCCGCGATGCGCTGATGCGTCTTGCCCATGAGGGCTATCTGGAGCCGACCACCCGCGGTTTCATGCTGCCGCGCCTCGATCACCGCGAGATCCTGGAGATTTTCGACCTGCGCCGACTGTTGGAGCCGCGCGCTGCCGCGATGGCCGCCATGAGCCTGTCTGTGGAAGAACTGGCAGATCTTGACGGCACGTTGAAGGACGCCCGTGAAGCGATGGCGGCCGGCGATACCGAGCGGCTTCACCGGGCCTGCGAGATTTTCCGCAACAACTGGATCGCTGCCGTCCCGAACGTGTCGCTGCGCAAGGCGTTGCAACGGTACATGACCCAGGTTCAGGCAGTGCGGATGATGACCTTTGCCGATCCGGGCAATCATCCGCTGATCGTTGCCGGCAACACGCAGCTGTTCGAGGCCTTTTGCCGCCGGGACGTGGTCGCCGCAAGCGACCGGATCCTGCGCTTCGTCTTTGAAGGGGAAGCGGCTTATCTCGCCGCGCACGAGGAGGCAGAGGATTTGAACCACAAGGCGTCGGCGAGAAACGCCGAGGCGCGATAATCTGGGAGTGATGGAGGGGACATGACGGAGACGCGCGCGGAAGTGAGATTGCCGACCGAGGATCTTGCCAGGGACCTGCCATTCTTCACCAGGTCACTGAAGATGCGTCTCGACATGATCTATCCGGCCGACAGCCCGGAGGTCGCGGTCTTTTCCGGCCACGGCCTGCGGGTGCGGGTGGAAAAAGGCGCTCCGGAGGGGCCGGGAACCTTGCGTATCCTGACCGAAAACCCGGATGAGTTCGCCGGTGGCGAGCGCATCCTGGTGTCACCGAGCGGAACAAGGGTTGAGATTGACGAACTCAATCCGCCGTTGGTCCTTCCCGAAACCAGGCATGCTTTCGTTGTCCGCCGCCTCGCGGACCAGGCGCCCTGGGTGATCGGCCGTGCCGGCATGTCCTACCGGGACCTCGTTCCCTCACGCCTTGGCGGCGCGATGATCGCCTCGCATATCCGGGTGCCGGACGGGCCGGTGCCGGACATGGTCCATTTCCACAAGGTCGGTTTCCAGCTGATCTTTTGCGTGCATGGCTGGGTGGACGTTCTTTACGAAGACCAGGGCGGCATGCGCCGGCTGCACGCAGGCGACTGCTTCATCCAGCCGCCGGAAATCCGCCATCGCGTCATGCATGCAGCCGACGGCATCGAGGTGATCGAGATCGGCGTGCCGGCCGACCACATCACCGAGATCGACCATGAGATGACCCTGCCGACACCGAACGAGCGGCCTGACCGGGAATGGCAGGGCCAGAAATTCGTGCACAGCCTGGCAAAGGACGGCTCCTTCAAGCCGTTCCGCATTCCCGGCTTCGAGGCACGAGACACCACCATCTGTGACAACACCCGGGGCGTGGCATCTGTTATGGTGGCACGTCCGACCGAGGAAAATTCTCCCTGGACACGTCACGACTGCGATATTCTGTTCAACTTTGTGCTGGCAGGCGAAATGACCCTCGAGGGCGAAGGCAAAGATCCTTACCGCCTGTCTGCCGGAGACGCCTTCGTGATCCCGCCGAACATGGGAACACGGTACACGGGCGCGACATCCGACCTGGAACTGCTGGAAGTCAGCCTGCCGGGCCGGTTTGAAACGGAGGTCCTGGGCGACTGAAATCGAAGCCCGCCGAGGAGGAAAGAGCGGGCTGTCCGAGACCTTGAGACGTCAAGCAATGAGGGGATGACAGCATGAGGAAGTTAACGACACTAGTGGCCGCTGCAGCATTGCTCGGTACAGGCTCCGCAGCCCTTGCGGACGATACCAAGATCGGCATCCTGATGGATATCACCGGGCCGATCGCCAATTTCATACCGCCGCTGCAGAATGCAGCCGACCTCGCGGTCAAGCAGGTCAATGCCCAGGGCGGTCTCCTGGGAGGCAACGCGGTTGCCGTCTACGGCGACACCACCGGCACAGCCCAGGGCGCGGTCGATGCCGCGCAGAAGCTGGTCAACGTCGAAAACGTGCCGATCGTCATGGGCTCGCTGATGTCCGGCACCACCATTGCCGCCGCCGAAGCTGCGATCATTCCGGCCGGTGTCGCCCAGATCTCGCCGACGGCAACTTCGCCGGCCATGACGTCGCTCGCGGACGACGGCCTGGTGTTCCGCATCGTTCCCTCCGACAACTACCAGGGAGAAATCCTGGCCAAGATGGTGCTGGATGAAGGCGTCAACAAGGTCGCGGTCACCTACGTCAACAACGACTATGGCGTCGGTATCGGAGAAACCTTCATGGAAGCCTACAAGGCGGCCGGAGGCGAAGTGGTCTCGGAAGCCAAGCATGAAGAGAAAAAGGATTCCTACCGCTCGGAACTTGCCAGCCTTGCCAAGGATGATGCGGAAGCCCTCGTCGTGATCGCCTATGCCGGTGACAGCGGCGGCAAGATCGTGCGTCAGGCGATCGAAGGCGGTCTCTTCACCAAATTCATCGGCACGGACGGCCTGCGTGATGATCTTCTGATCCAGAATGTCGGCGCAGAAGCCCTGAAGGACTCATTCTTCTCCTCGCCGACCTCGCCGGCTGAAAACCCCGCTCAGAAGACGCTGCATGACGCCTTCAACGCCGAATATGGCGAAGGCGCCGACAAGGCGTTTGTCGACCAGACCTACGACGCCACCTTCCTCGCCCTTCTCGCCATCGAGAAGGCCGGCTCGACGGACCGCGCCAAGATCGCCGAAGCCCTCAGGGAAGTCGCAACTGCGCCGGGCGAGAAGGTCGGACCGGGCGAGTGGGCCAAGGCCGTTGCCCTGATCAAGGAAGGCAAGGACATCGACTATGACGGCGCCGGAGGTGCGGCCGAGTTCGATGAAAACGGTGACGTCGGCGGCTATATCGGCAAGTTCGTCGTCGACGGCGACAGCTACAAGCAAGTCGAAATCGTCGAATAAGACGAAGCGGCACAGCGTGATCGAACTGGAAAACATCTGCGTCGATTTTGGCGGTTTGCGGGCGATTGACCATGCAAGCTTCAAGATCGGCGCGGGCCGCATCACCGGCCTGATCGGGCCCAATGGTGCGGGAAAGACAACCGCCTTCAATGTCATTGCCGGCGCGGTCCGGCCAAGCTCCGGCCGGGTGCTGCTGGACGGAAAGGACATCACCGCGCTGAAACCCCATCAGCGGGCCAAGGCAGGCCTCGCGCGCACCTTCCAGATACCGCACGAATTCGCCCACCTCTCCGTCCTGGAGAACCTGATGGCCTCGGCCTCCGCGCCGGAAGGCGAGAATGTCTTCAACGTGATCTTCCGCCGCGGCCACTACCGGGCGGAGGAACGGGAGATCTATGAGAGCGCCCGCGACACCATCCGGCTTCTGGAGCTGGAGCATGTGATCGACGAGAAGGCGGGAAATCTTTCCGGGGGGCAGAAGAAGCTGGTGGAGCTCGGCCGGGCGCTGATGCGCAATCCGAAGATCATTCTCCTCGACGAGATCGGCGCCGGTATCAACCGCACGCTCCTGTCGAAGCTTGCGGACAAGATCCTGATGCTCAACCGCGAGCGCGGGCTCACCTTCTGCCTGATCGAACACGATCTCGACTACGTCTCCAAGCTCTGCGACCACGTTCTGGTGATGGCGCAGGGGGAACTGCTGACCGAGGGAACGGTGGAAGCGGTGCGCAACGACGAACGGGTGATCGAGGCCTATTTCGGCGGCGGCAAATACGAGGCGCAGCGATGACCGCGAGACTTTGTGTTTCCGGCGTCAGCGCCGGTTACGGCGGACCGCCTATCATCGAAGAAGTGTCGCTGACCGTCGAGCCGGGTGAGATCGCCGTCATCCTGGGGCCGAACGGCGCCGGCAAGTCGACGCTTCTGAAGAGCATCTTCGCACTCACGAAAATTTCGGCGGGATCGATCCGGCTTGGCGAAAGGGAGCTTGCCGGCTGCAAGACATCCGCGCTGGTGCCGCTTGGGGTCTCGGCAGTGCCCCAGACGAAAAACGTCTTTGCTTCCATGTCCGTGGACGAAAATCTTGATGTCGGCACCTACGCAGCTCCACCAAAGGATAAAGCGGCAACCCGCGGCCGCGTACTCGAGCTCTTTCCGGACCTCAAGGACAAACTTAAACAGCCGGCGGGGGAACTCTCCGGCGGTCAGCGACAGATGGTGGCCATGGGCCGGGCTCTCATGAGCGATCCGAAGCTGGTGCTTCTGGACGAGCCGACCGCAGGCCTGTCACCGGCTTATCTGGAACGGATCTTCGACCTGCTTCTCGATATCCGCAAGACCGGGATCACGATACTGATGGTGGAACAGAATGCCCGCCAGGCGCTGCAGATTGCCGATCACGGCCATATCCTGGTGAACGGGCGCAACTATGCCAGCGGCACCGGAATGGAACTTCTTGGCGATGACGACGTGCGCCGCCTCTTCCTCGGAGGGGCGGCCGAATGACCGAGTTCGTCAATTTCTACCTGTTCCCGGCGCTCGCCATTGGCAGCATCTACGCGCTTGGTGCCGTCGGCATCTCCATGATCTTCGGCATCCTGCGCTTTGCCCATTTCGCCCATGGTGACCTGATGACGCTCGGCACCTACGGCGTCCTTGCGGTCGCCCTCGTGACACCGGTCAACCCGCTGCTGCTGATCCCCTTCGGCATTGCGCTCACCATCGTATCGGCCCTGCTGGTCGACCGCTACTTCTACAGGCCGCTCAGGGAACTGCCGACGATCTATACGGTGATCTCCTCCTTCGGCATTGCGCTCGTCTTCCGGTCGATCGTTCAACTGGTCTGGGGCTCGGAGAACCAGGTATTCTCGACAGGCGTCAAGCCGCCTCTGGTTCTTTTCGACACGGTTCGGGTGTCTGTGCTGCACCTTCAGGCAATTGTTGCCACCGCGGTCATTGCGGTATTTCTCCATCATTTCCTGACATCGACCCGGACCGGCCGTTCCATGCGCGCCGTTGCCGACGATCCGGAACTTGCCGAAGTGTCCGGTCTCGACACGGCCAAGGTCGTGCGCTGGACCTGGATCATCGGCGCGGCGCTTGCAGCGATTGCCGGAACCTTCGCCGCTCTCAATACCAGCGCCCATCCCAATCTCGGCTGGAACCTGCTGATGCCGATGTTCGCCGCCGCAATCCTCGGCGGCATCGGCAAGCCAATGGGTGCCATGGCAGGCGGTTTCATCATCGGCCTTGCCGAAGAACTGTCGTCCTATCACTGGATCGGCGACGACAGCCTCATTTCACCTTCCTACAAGTCCGCGGTCGCTTTCGTCATCATGATCGGCCTTCTGATCTTCCGGCCGCAGGGCCTCTTCAAGGGGAGGCTGCTCTGATGGAACTGACAGGTCTCTTCTTCTACGGCGTCAGTCTTCTGATCCTCGGCGGGATCTACGCCATCCTCTGCCTTGCCCTCAACATCCAGTGGGGCATGGGCGGGCTGTTCAATGCCGGCATCGCCGGCTTCTACGCGGTCGGTGCCTATACCTCGGCGATCCTGACGACGGCGGCCTCGACGCGGCATCTCGGCGGCTTTGCGCTTCCCGTTCCCCTCGGCCTCGTGGGCGCGGCGATCCTCTCAGGGCTGGCCGGCTGGGCTGTTGCCAGGATATGCGTCCGGTTGAAGAGCGATTATCTCGCCATGGCTTCCATCGGTATTGCGGAGATCCTGCGTCTGGTGGTGGTCAATGAAAGCTGGCTGACCAACGGCAGCCTGGGAATGTCCAGGATTCCGCGCCCGCTGGCCGAGTTCACCTCGGGCCGCATGAGCGACATCGTCTTCCTGGGCTTCGTCTGGCTGGTTGTGCTCATGGTCTATGTGGCGTCCTCCAGGCTCTATGACAGTCCCTGGGGCCGCAGCCTGAGGGCCATCCGCGACAACGAGGCCTCGGCGGCGGCGGCGGGCAAAAACGTGGAGAAGTTTCGCGTCCAGACCTTCGTCATCGGCTGCGCCGTCATGGGCATCGCCGGGGCGCTGTCGGCGCATTACTTCCGCTTCCTGTCGCCGACGGCAACCGATCCGCTGCTGGTCACGTTCCTGACCTGGGTGATGCTGATGGCAGGCGGTTCTGGCAACAACAAGGGCGCGATCCTGGGAGCATTGGTCGTCTGGACGCTGTGGTCGGTCACGGAAATCTTCACCAACCGCCTGCCGCCGGAATGGGCGACACGCAGCTCCTTCATCCGCATGCTGCTGGTGGGCCTGCTGCTGCAGGTGGTTCTGCAACGTTTCCGCGCCGGCCTGTTGCCGGAAAAATCGCCGCCCGTGAAGTTCCGGGACGACTAGCGGCCAGAGCGATGCTGTCGTCTTGTTTCAGTCGAGCGGCGGGAAGACGGCGGTCTTTTTGACGGTTCCATAGACGAAGCTGGTGTCGATCGAGGCGATGCCGCCGATCGGGTGGATCCGGCTGCGGATGAAGTTCTCATACGCTTCGAGATCCGACACGACCACGCGCAACTGGTAGTCCATGGCACCGGTCAGGACATGGCATTCGAGAATTTCCTCGACGGTCTGAACGTGCCTCTCGAACCGGCGTACGTCTTCCTCGTTGTGCCGTTCCAGGCGGATGCGCACGAAGACCGTGATCGGCAGGCCGTAGGCGGCCGCATCGACATCCACCGAAAAGCTCTTGATGGCGCCTGACGCTTCCAGATTGCGCAACCGTCGCAAGCACGGCGAGGGCGAGAGGTTGACCGCTTCGGCAAGGTCCTGGTTGGTCATGCGTCCGTCTCGCTGCAGCGCGCGGATGATCTGACGGTCCTTTTTGTCCATTTGTCTTCCGATTGGCAGAATCTGCTAATTTCAAGGCTAGCACTGACAGATTTTGAAATCTATCACTCTTCGTCTTCTGGCATATTGCTGACAAAGAAAATGAGGAGAATGCCATGAGTGCCTATAAGGGTTTTGCCAGCCGCGCAATCCACCTTGCTTACGATCCGCTTGAAAACGAGGGATCGCTGACGCCGCCGCTGCATCTGACCTCCACCTTCGTGTTCGAGACGGCGGAAGCGGGCGGCGAAATGTTCGCCGGCGAGCGGGCAGGGCACATCTACAGCCGTATTTCCAACCCGACCCTGGATCTTCTGGAGCGCCGCATTGCCGATCTCGAAGGCGCCGAAGCAGGGCTCGCCCTTTCCTCCGGCATGGGCGCGATCACCGCGACCCTCTGGACGCTGGTTTCCCCCGGCGACGAGATCATCGTTGACGAGACGCTCTACGGCTGCACCTTCGCCTTCATGCGCCACGGGCTGACGAAGTTCGGCATCAAGATCACGCACGTGGACATGACCGACCCGGAAAACCTGCGCGACGTCATCTCCGACAAGACCCGTGTCGTCTATTTCGAAACCCCGGCCAACCCGAACATGCGCCTGGTCGACATCGCGCATGTCTCCGGAATCGCGCATGAAGCCGGTGCCACTGTGGTCGTCGACAACACCTATGCGACGCCTTATCTCACCCGACCGGTCGAACTCGGTGCCGACATCGTCCTGCATTCCGCAACCAAGTATCTCGGAGGCCATGGCGATGTCGTTGCCGGTCTCGTCGTCGGCCGTGCCGAGCAGATCCAGGAAATCCGTCTCGTCGGCATGAAGGACATGACCGGCGCCGTCATGGCTCCCTTCAGCGCGATGCTGATCCTGCGCGGCCTGAAGACGCTGGCCCTGCGAATGGACCGCCACTGCGCCTCCGCGCAGAAGGTCGCCGAATGGCTGGAAGCCCATCCGGCGGTGTCGAAGGTCTATTTCCCGGGTCTTGAAAGCTACGAACAGCATGACCTGGCAACGCGCCAGATGAGCCAGCCGGGCGGCATGATCGCCCTTGAACTGAAGGGCGGCCTCGAAGCCGGCATCTCGATGATGAACGGCCTGAAGATGATCCAGCGCGCGGTCTCGCTCGGCGATGCCGAAACGCTGATCCAGCATCCGGCCTCCATGACCCACTTCACCTATTCGGCCGAAGAACGTGCCGCACACGGCATCAGCGACGGCCTCGTCCGTCTTTCCGTGGGCCTGGAAGACCTCGGCGACATTCTGGAAGACATGGCCCAGGCCATGCCGCAGGAGCCGGTCGCGGTTGCAGCTTAATTTTAAAGCCTTGCCTGCCAACAGGCCTCATCCTGATCCACTCCGTCCTCATTCTGAGGAGGGCTGAAGGCCCGTCTCGAAGGATGGGCAGCAGGTTGCGGAACGAGCGGCCCATCCTTCGAGACGCCCGGCTTTGCCGGGCTCCTCAGGATGAGGGAGAGAGGGCTTGAAGGACGCGCTGGCTCAGGGCGTCCGAGCCACGCCGGACTTGACCCGCCTCAACGGGATCGAGCTCTCGATATTGGCGACGCCAGGCACCTTGGTCAGCTTTCCGGTCAGGAACGTCTCGAAGGCGGCCAGCCCGGTGGTCGCAACGCGAAGGAGATAGTCGCGGTTGCCGGTCATCAGCCAGCAGTCGACGACTTCCGGAAAAGCCTGGATGGCGGCTTCGAACTGGTCCAGCGTCATGTCGATCTGCTTGTCGAGCTGCACGGAGACGAAGACCGAGACCTCGTAACCGAGCTTCACCTCGTCGATCAGCGCGCAATACCCGGTGATGATCCCGCGTTCCTCAAGATGGCGCAGGCGCCGGGCCGCCGGCGTAGCGCTCAGTCCGATGCGTTCGGAAAGGTCCTGGATCGAAATCCGCCCATTCTTGCGCAATTCGCGCAGGATCTGGACATCGAACGTGTCGAGTGTGTCGGAAATCGCCAAAAACATCTCTCCACTTGGTGAAATCAGCCAAAAACTAGCCCAAGAGGCTATGAAATAGCAAGAAACCGGTTTTTGACCGACGCTAAATTGACGGAAAGATCGGACTAGACGGGAACGCCCTAATGAGCACCGAACACCTGAAGACCATCGAGCAGCGGCTGCTGTGGCTGTCGCACTGGATGATTCATCACGCCAACCATCTCCGGCCAAAGGTGGACGGCATCAAGATCGGCGGCCACCAGGCGAGCTCCGCCTCCATGGTCTCTATCATGACGGCGCTCTATTTTTCGGTGCTCCGACCCGAGGACCGGGTCGCGGTAAAGCCGCATGCTTCGCCGGTCTTCCACGCAATCCAGTACCTGATGGGCAACCAGACCCGGGAAAAGCTGGAAAATTTCCGCGGGTTCGGCGGTGTGCAGTCCTACCCTTCACGGACGAAGGATATCGACGATGTCGACTTCTCCACCGGCTCGGTCGGCCTCGGAGTGGCGATCACGTCCTTCGCTTCGATTGTGCAGGATTATATCGCCGCCAAGAGCTGGTCCGCCGACCGGCCGCTCGGCCGCATGATCGCGCTGGTGGGCGATGCGGAGCTGGATGAAGGCAATGTCTACGAGGCCCTGCAGGAGGGCTGGAAGAACGACCTTCGGAACTGCTGGTGGATCATCGACTATAACCGCCAGTCTCTCGACGGGATCGTCCGCGAGGGCCTCTTCGACCGGGTGGAGAAGATCTTCGACGCCTTCGGCTGGCAGGTCGTGCGCATCAAATACGGTGTCCTGCAGCGTGCCGCCTTTGCCGAGCCCGGCGGCGACCGACTGCGCCAGTGGATCGACGACTGCTCCAACCAGGACTATTCCGCGCTCACCTTCATGGGCGGTGCCGTCTGGCGCAAGCGGCTGATGGACGACCTGGGCGACCAGGGCGACGTTACCGCCCTGATTGACCGCCGTTCCGACGACGAACTGGCCGATCTCATGGAAAATCTCGGCGGCAATTGCACCGAGACAATGGCCGAGGCTTTTGCCGCGATCGATCACGACAAGCCGACCTGTTTCCTTGCCTATACGATCAAGGGCTGGGGCACGCCGATCGCCGGTCACAAGGACAATCACGGCGGTCTGATGAACAAGGCCCAGATGGCCGAGTGGCAAAAGCACATGGGCGTTGCGGAAGGCGAGGAGTGGGAACCCTTCGCGACCGTCACGGACGTTCCGGCGCTGCAGCGCTTCCTCGGCGAGGTGCCCTTCTTTGCCAGGGGCCGGCGTCGCTTTTCGGACGACAAGATCCCGGTTCCGGCCATCGAACTTAGCTCCGACCGGGACATTTCCACCCAGATGGCCTTCGGCAAGGTGCTGGACGATCTGTCCAAGGGCGACAGCAAGCTGGCCGAGCGCATCGTCACAACGTCGCCCGATGTCACCGGCACCACCAATCTCGGCCCCTGGGTGAACCGGCGCAAGCTCTTTGCCCGTACGGCCATGGCCGATGCTTTCATCGAGCACCGCATTCCGTCGACGGCCAAATGGGAGTTTACGCCGGAAGGCCAGCATATCGAGCTCGGCATCGCCGAAATGAACCTCTTCCTGCTGCTCGGGGCCGCCGGCCTTTCCCATTCGCTCTTCGGCGAACGGCTGATCCCGATCGGCACGGTCTATGACCCGTTTGTCTGCCGCGGTCTCGATGCGCTCAATTATGCCTGCTACCAGGACGCCCGTTTCATGATTGTCGGCACGCCGTCGGGCGTGACACTGTCGCCTGAAGGCGGGGCGCACCAGTCAATCGGCACGCCTTTGATCGGCATGAGCCAGGACGGACTGGCTGCCTTCGAGCCGGCCTTTGCCGACGAACTCGCCGTCATCATGGAATGGGCCTTCGACTATCTGCAGCGTGACGGCGAGGGCGATCCGGACGAACGCACCTGGCTGCGTGATGAAACCGGCGGCTCGGTTTACCTGCGCCTGTCGACCAACCCGATCGAACAACCGGTGAAACGCGCCGACGATGCGTTCCGTCAGGGGGCCATCGACGGCGCCTACTGGCTGAGGAAACCCGGGCCCAACTGCGAGGTCGTGATTGCCTATCAGGGCGTCGTTGCGCCCGAAGCCATCAAGGCGGCCGGAGAACTCGCCGGCAACCGCCGCGATGTTGGGGTTCTGGCCGTGACCTCCGCCGACAGGCTCAACGCCGGCTGGACGGCGGCACAACGGGCGCGCTCACGCGGCAACAAGTCCGCCCACTCCCACATCGAGCAGCTTCTCGGCGATCTTCCCGCTCACTGCAAGCTGATCACGGTAATTGACGGTCATCCGGCAACACTCGCCTGGCTCGGCAGTGTCGCCGGCCACCAGACCATCCCGCTCGGCGTCGAGCATTTCGGCCAGACCGGCACAATCGGCGAACTCTACCGCCACTTCGGCATCGACGCGGCTTCGATCATCGAGAAAGTCAACGGACTGACGCCGGGGCGGCGGGTTTAGGAGGGCCGTCCACTTCACAGTCTGTAAATCGGCGTCAAGCACGGGCGTCACCCCGGGCGACCGAAGGGAGACCCGGGGCCTACTCATTTCCAGAGACGCTGGAGGGGTGTCGGTCTGCCAAAACGAAATCTGCGCTTCAGCAAGGCGCGCCGAGAGTAGGCCCCGGATCTGCGCTTCGCTTGTCCGGGGTGACACAGATGTGAGTTGAGCTTCCTCAGGATGAGGTTTATTGCCTGGCTGTCCCAGACAAATACACCCGCTCGGCATTTCCGCCCATCACCGCGTGCTTGTCGGCCTCGCCGAGATCCTTCAGCAGCTCTCCGGTAATCGCGAACCAGTCGTCATAGGAGCAGGCCAGCGTACAGACCGGCCAGTCGCTGCCCCAGATCAGTCTCTCCGGTCCGAAGACCTCCAAGAGATGGGCGATGTAGGGCCGCAGGTTGTCGATGGTCCAGGTCTGCCCCGCTTCGGTGACGAGACCCGAGAGTTTGCAGAATGCGGAGGTCTCTTCCGCGATCGCCTTCATGTCCTCAGCCCAGCCCGATTTCTCGCCCGTTGCAATCCGTGGCTTGGAGCCATGGTCGACAACGATGCGCATGTCCGGAAAGCGGTCGGCAAGCCTCAGGAGGTTTTTCAGGTGTTGCGGCAAGGTGAGGGCGTCAAAGACAAGGTCGTGTGCGACGAGAGCCTCATAAGTCGGCGATAGACCGGGCTTCAGCATCCAGTCCGTGTCGGCAATGTCCTGGATCATCGGGCGCAGACCGACGAGTTCCGGATTTTCGGCCAGTTCGGCGATCTGCTCAGCCGCATCTATCGCTTCAAAATCGACCCAGCCAACCACGCCTTTGATAAAGTCGTTCTCACGGGCAAGCTCCAGCATGTAGCGGGTCTCGGCAACCGTAGGGGCAGCCTGTACCAGGATTGTTCCCTTGATCCCGAAACGCTCCAGCATCGGTCTCAGATCGTCGGGTCCGAAGTCCCGGTAGATCGGCCCGATGTCTGACGTCAGCCAGCCATAGTCACCCCGGTGAAGCGCCCAGAAATGCTGATGGGCGTCAATCATGGTTCGATGATGCCTTTGGTCAGGATGATGTTGCCATAAAGCCGGGTCTCGCCGGTCTGGACGACGGCATAGGCACTGCTGGCGGCCTCATAGAATGCGTGCCGCTCCAGCGTCGCGATCTTTGCCGGCTTGTCGGCGTTTCTGTTGATGATGGCCTGGAACTCGGCAACGATCTCAGGTACGGCCTCAGCATCGCCGACGACCTGCATTGTCCGGGCCGGGGCTTCGACAAAGGTGTCGAGCGGCATCACCTGCACAATGGCGCGAAGCATGTCGGTCGCCGAAATACCGTCGAGACGGATGCAGTCCGGCCCGGAACTTTCCGCCGGAAAATTGGCGTCGGCGATGACGATCTCATCGCCATGTCCCATGGCGCGAAGCGCATAGAGCAGGGCGGGGCTCAGGATCGGCGGCAGGTTACGCAGCATGGCTGGCCTCGCTCGGCAGCGGGGCGTCCGCACGGATCAGGCGCTCGGAGCGCAGGTCCGACCAGAGCACCGGCGGAATGTCGGTTTTCAGTAGGGCAATGTTTGCTTCCACTTCGCCAGCGCTGACAGCGCCCGGAATGACGGTCTTCACGCAAGGATGGCCAAGCACGAATTGCAGGGCTGCCGCGATCAGCGGCACGGAATGGCTCTGGCAGACAAGCTCGATCTGGCGCACCCGTTCCAGAATGTCGGGCGGGGCTTCGGCGTAGTTGTATTTGGCGCCCGGGACCGCTCCTGTCGCCAGGATGCCGGAATTGTAGGGGCCTCCCAGGATGATGCCGACATCGCGCTTTTCGCAGAGCGGCAGGAAGCTTTCCAGCGCATCCTGTTCCAGCAGCGTGTAGCGGCCGGCAAGCAGGAAACAGTCGAAATCGGCGAGGCCAAGGAGTTTCTGACACACCTGCCATTCGTTGACGCCGGCACCAATCGCTGCAATCTCGCCCGCCTGCTTCAATTCGGTGAGCGCCCTGTAGCCGCCGAGGTCGAAGAGTTCGCGCACTCGTGCATCGCTTGCCTCCTGCGAGCCTTGCGAGAAGGCGCAGACGTCGTGGACGAAAAGGATGTCCGCGTTGGCGATCGCGAGCCGCTGCCGGCTGGCTTCGTAGCTGCGCATGACGCCGTCATAGCTGTAGTCGAAGACGATCCGTTTCTGCGGCACATCGACAAAGGCTTCCGGCGTCACTTCATGCGGTTCACAATCCAGAAGCAGCCTGCCGATCTTGGTCGAGAGCTGGATGGTATCGCGGCCGAAGCGCTTGATCGCCTCGGCAAGGCGCATTTCGGACCGGCCAAGGCCGTACTGGGGCGCCGTATCGAAATAGCGGATGCCGTTGTCGAAGGCAGCCTGAAGTGCCGCCTGGGCGTCGTCGTCGGAGACCTTGCGATAGAGATTGCCGAGCGGCGCACCGCCGAAGCCCATCTCCGTCAATTCAATTTTGCGCGCGGTCCTGTCGTTCAGGAGCCGCGTCGGCAGGGCGTTCATGGGTTTCCTCCGCATATTTCGGTTTACCGGTTCGCCGCGGTTGTCGCGGTCTTTCAGTCGATGGAGCAGTGCTATTCGAATAGGTCCGGGCGGCTTTCGACGAGCGGCTCCAGACGGGTTACCAGTTCGCTGAGGTGGACCTGCATCGCCTGGCGCGCTTTTTCCGGATCCTTTTCGCGGATAGCTTCAACTATGGCCCGGTGCTCCTCGTAGGACGCAACTGCCCGGCCGCGCATGGGCAGCAACAGGTGCCGCGCCCGGTTGACCTGGACCCATCCGGTCGCAGAAAGCTGGTTGAGTCTGGGATAGCCGGTGAACGCAAGGATCAGTTCGTGCAGGCGCTCGTCTTCCCGGTAAAAGCCTGCCTCGTCGTGGTCTTCCAGGCAGAGCGCCTGGAGCCTGAGGTTCCGGGTCAGTTCGCTGAGCTGTTCTTCCGTACGTTCCACCGCGACCTTGGCGACGGCAGCCAGTTCAATGGCTTCGCGCAGGAACGCGCCTTCGCGGATTTCGGACATGGAAAACCGGGTCACCCGGGAGCCGGACTGGGGGATGACCTCAACAAGTCCTTCAGCCGCGAGCCGGGTGATCGCCTCGGTCACTGGCGAGCGCGAAACGCCCAGCTGATCGCAGATCACCTGTTTCTTCAGAAGTGTTCCCGGCGGCAAGTCCATGGCCAGGATCGCCGAACGCAGAGCCTCGTAGACCCGCTGCGCCAGTGATCCGGACAGTTTGCCGATGTCCGGCAAGGGAAATTCCAGAATGTCTTGTTCGGTGCTGAGTGACATGACTATCTCAATTAGAATGCTAACATGTTAGTTGACACAGTTATCCTGTCAAGCTAATCGTGAGGAAAGAACGGCGCGAGCGGCAGGCCTTTCATCCTGAATGTTTCGGTGGTGAAAGCTTGTTCGTTTTCAGAGGGGTGTGGGTGTTTGTTCGCTCGATGACGAGTGAGTGCGCACTGACCCGGAGGCCTGAACTGGGAGAGGAAAACTTGTTGCAGCCTCATGCAAATTCTATCCTCCTGAATGCGGACGACAACGTCGTCATCGCCCTTCAGGACATTGCGGCCGGAAGCTCAGCTGCCTTTGTCGACGGACCGGTGCCGGTCGAGATTGCCCGCGGCCACAAGATTGCCCGCAGGTCGATTGCCAAGGGGGAGAATGTCATCCGCTACGGCCAGATCATCGGCGAGGCGAAAAGCGACATCCATCCGGGCGAGCATGTTCATGTCCACAATCTCGGCATGGGCGATCACAGCCAGGACTTTCAGCATGCCGAGGCTTCCATTCCGCTCGATCCGATCACGGAAGGGCGCACTTTTCTCGGTTACCGCCGGCCGACCGGCAGAGCAGGCACGCGCAACTACATCGGCATTCTGACTTCGGTGAACTGCTCCGGGTCTGTAGCCCGATTCATCGCGGAAGCAGCCGAGAAAACCGGTCTTCTCAAGGACTATCCCAACGTCGACGGCATCGTTCCGATCGTTCACGGCACCGGTTGCGGCATGTCCGGCAAGGATGAGGGCTATGCGACCCTTTTCCGTACGCTCTCCGGCTACGCCCAGCATCCGAACTTCGCGGCTATTCTTCTGATCGGCCTTGGCTGCGAGGTCATGCAGATCGCGGACCTCGTCGGCGACCGCAAGATCCGCCCGGGTGGCGATCTGCGCTACATGACCATTCAGCAGACCGGCGGTACCCGCAGGACCATCGAGGCAGGTCTCAAGGAATTGCGCGAGCTCGCCGAACTGGCAAACAAGGCCGAACGCACGCCGGTCCCGGTTTCCGAAATCACCGTCGGCATGCAGTGCGGCGGCTCGGACGGTTATTCCGGCATCACCGCCAACCCGGCCCTCGGTATCGCCTCCGACCTGCTGGTCCGCCACGGCGGTACGACCATCCTGTCGGAAACGTCCGAGATCTACGGAGCGGAGCACCTGCTGACGCGCCGCGCCGTCACCGTCGACGTCGGCAAGAAGCTGATCGAGCGGGTGCGCTGGTGGGAGGACTACACCGCGCGCAACGGCGGCGAGATGGACAACAACCCGTCCCCCGGCAACAAGCGCGGCGGGCTTACGACGATCCTGGAAAAATCCCTGGGGGCGGCAGCCAAGGGCGGATCTGCGCCGCTTGTCGATGTCTACAAGTTCGGCGAACCCATTGACAAGAAGGGCTTCGTCTTCATGGACAGCCCCGGTTTCGATCCTTGCTCCGTCACGGGCCAGATTGCGTCCGGCGCCAATATTATCGTCTTCACCACGGGCCGTGGCTCCGTTTCCGGCTACATGCCGACCCCCTGCATCAAGCTTGCCACCAACAGCGAAATGTACGCCCGCATGTCAGAGGACATGGACATCAATTGCGGCGACGTCATTTCGGAAGGGGTCAGCCTGGAAGCCAAGGGCGAGGAAATCTTCGAGCGGATCGTTGCCGTCGCCTCCGGCGAAAAATCGAGAAGCGAGGAACTCGGTTTTGGTGGCGTGGAATTCGTGCCGTGGCAGATCGGTGCGGTGATGTAGTCGCGCACGACAAGATCGGAATACGGAAATCGGACTATCGGCGGACTTTCGGGAGGAATTCAGTGCGCTTGAAGGATAAGACAATACTGGTTTCGGCGGCCGGACAGGGCATCGGCCGCGCAAGCGCAATTGCATGCGCCCGCGAAGGCGCGAAAGTCTTTGCCGTCGACATCAACGAGGAAACCCTGGCGACCCTTCCCGGGGAATGCCCTGGCATCGAAACCCGCAAGCTCGACGTGCGCGACCGAGGCGCGGTCGATGCGCTGGCTGCGGATCTGCCCGCCCTGGACGGATTGTTCAATTGTGCCGGTTTCGTCCATCACGGCACGGTTCTCGACATTTCGGAAGACGACTGGGCCTTCAGCTTCGATCTCAACGTCACGTCGATGTATCGCATGACCCAGGCCTTTCTGCCCGGCATGCGGGAACGGGCGAAGGCGACCGGCGGCGCCTCGATCCTGAACATGTCGTCGATGGCGTCCTCGATCAAAGGCTTCCCGGTGCGCACACTTTACGGCACGACCAAGGCGGCGGTGATCGGCCTGACCAAGGGTGTTGCCGCCGATTTCGTCGCCGAAGGAATCCGCTGTAATGCGCTTTGCCCGGGCACGGTCGATACGCCGTCGCTGCGTGGCCGCATCGCCTCCGCTCCCGATCCTGTGGAAGCGGAAAAGAACTTCATTGCCCGCCAGCCCATGGGCCGGCTCGCTACCGTCGACGACATGACACCGATGGTCGTCTACCTGATGTCCGACGAAAGCCGGTTCGTCTCCGGTCAGGCGCTTCTGGTCGATGGAGGCGTCACCATCTGAGGTGAGGTCTTCATTGCGGTTTGGGAGGACTGCGATGACACAACTGGTGAGAATGACGGGGATCGAAAAACGCTTCCCCGGCGTGCATGCCCTCAAGGCCGTCAGTTTCGAACTCGACAGCGGCGAAGTTCATGCGCTGATGGGCGAGAACGGCGCCGGCAAGTCGACCCTGATGAAGATCCTGTCCGGCATCTATCCAAAGGACGGCGGCGAACTGCTGGTGAACGGCGAGGCCGTCGAACTGGACGGACCACGCGCTGCGCAGGACCTCGGCATCGGCATCATCCATCAGGAACTCAGCCTGATGAATGAACTGACTGTCGCCCAGAACATCTTTATCGGCCGCGAACCGCGTCTTCGCTTCGGCCGGCTTGACGAGGCGGCCTTGAACGCAGCCGCGGTCGAGATCTTCCGGTCGATGAACCTTAACCTCAATCCGAAGACCATCGTCGGCGAGTTGACCATTGCCCGCCAACAGATGGTCGAAATCGCCAAGGCGCTCTCCTACCGCTCCAAGGTCCTGATCATGGACGAGCCGACGGCGGCCCTGAACGATGCGGAGATCGCCGAACTTTTCACCATTATCCGCCGCCTCAAGGCGGACGGCGTCGGCATCATCTATATCAGCCACAAGATGGACGAACTCAAACAGATCGCCGACCGGGTGACCGTGATGCGCGACGGCGCCTATGTCGGCACCGTCGGTGCCGCCGAGACGCCGGTTTCAAAGATCATCTCGATGATGGTCGGACGTGAGGTCACCAACGAGGCAGTCGCCGTGCCCGATCTCACGGACGCCGAAACGGTTCTGGAGGTGCGCGGCCTCAATCGCGGCCGCGAGATCCGCGATGTCAGCTTCTCGGTCAGGAAGGGCGAAATCCTCGGCTTTGCCGGTCTGATGGGTGCCGGCCGCACGGAAGTGGCGCGCGCGATTTTCGGCGCAGATCCGCGCGAGGGAGGCGAAATCCGCGTCCATGGCAAGCCGTGCTCGATCTCCAGGCCTTCCGACGCGGTCAAGGCGGGCATCGGTTACCTCTCCGAAGACCGCAAGCATTTCGGCCTTGCCACCGGCATGGACGTGCGCACAAACATCGCCCTGGCCAGTCTCGATCGCTTCTCCAGCCGCTTCGGCGTGCTGAGGGAAGACGCCATGCGCAAGACGGCGCAGGACTATATCGGCAAGCTGGAAATCCGCACGCCCTCCGACCGGCAGGAAGTCCGTCTGCTTTCCGGCGGCAATCAGCAGAAGGTCGTCATCGCCAAGTGGCTTTATAGGGATTGCGACATCCTGATCTTCGACGAGCCGACCCGCGGCATCGATGTCGGTGCCAAGGCCGAAATCTACAAGCTTCTGAAAGCGCTGGCGAAAGAGGGCAGGGCAGTGATCGTGATTTCCTCCGAGCTACCGGAGATCATGCGCCTCAGCCATCGTATCGCAGTCATGTGCGAAGGCCGCCTAACGGGCATCCTGCCGGGCGGAGAGGACACCACACAGGAAGACATCATGCATCTGGCGACGCTCCGGGCGCCTTCCATGCAGCCAGAGGGATACAAGCAATGACCGCCGTTAACCCGACCTCTTCGCCGTCTCTCGCCGCCCGGCTCATCGAGGGCGGAGCGCATCAGAAGCTGCTTGCCTTTGCCAGTCTCATTCTGCTTCTGATCGGCTTTTCGGTTGCCTCGCCGAATTTCATGCAGACGTCGAACATGATCGCCATCCTGCAGGCGACCTCGGTCAACGGCGTGCTGGCAGTGGCGGCGACGCTGGTGATCATCACGGGCGGGATCGACCTTTCCGTCGGAACGCTCATGACTTTCTGTGCGGTGATCGCCGGCGTCGTGCTGACCAATCTCGGCATGCCGCTGCCGCTCGGGGTGATCGCGGCGATTGCGACCGGCGCCTTCTGCGGGCTTTGCTCCGGCACGTTCATCGCCAAGATGAAGATCCCGCCCTTTATCGCCACGCTCGGCATGATGCTGATCCTGAAGGGGCTGTCCCTCGTGATTTCCGGCACGCGGCCGATCTATTTCAACGACACGCCGGGCTTCGATCTCATCTCCCGCGGGTCGCTGATCGGCGATGTCATTCCCGCCCTGCCGATCCCGAACGGTGTGCTGATCCTGTTTCTGGTCGCCGGGGCCGCCGCCTATATTCTCGGCCGCACCGTGCTTGGCCGCTACACATTTGCGCTCGGTTCCAACGAGGAGGCCGTGCGCCTGTCGGGCGTCAACACCGACTTCTGGAAGATGTCGGTCTACGCCCTGGCCGGCGCGATCTGCGGCATTGCCGGCATTCTCATCGCCTCGCGCCTCAATTCCGCCCAGCCGGCGCTGGGCCTCGGCTACGAACTGGAAGCCATCGCCGCCGTCGTGATCGGCGGGACGTCGCTCTCCGGCGGTCGCGGCACCGTGCTCGGCACGCTGATCGGGGCGCTGATCATGGCGGTTCTTACCAACGGTTTGCGCGTGCTCTCCGTCGCCCAGGAGTGGCAGACGGTGGTCACTGGCGCGATCATCATCCTGGCCGTCTACGCGGACATGGTGCGCAGGCGCAAAGCCTGAAATTCGTCAACCAACAAGAGGGTGGCAACACCCCGCTTTCCGGACATTGGTCCGGCCAACCACAGGAGAGGAATATGCTGAACAGACGTACGCTCATCGGAGCCGCAAGCGCCGCCGCGCTGATGCTGTCCGGAAACTTTGCCTTTGCCCAGGAAACCTACATTCCGCTGATTTCCAAGGGCTTCCAGCACCAGTTCTGGCAGGCCGTGAAGGCCGGTGCCGATCAGGCGGCTTCCGAACTTGGTGTCACCATCACCTTCGAGGGCCCGGACAACGAAACCATGGTCGACCGCCAGATCGACATGCTGGCCGCCGCCCTTGCCAAGAACCCGACGGCGATCGGCTTTGCCGCGCTCGACAGCCAGGCCGCCATCCCGCTTCTGAAGCAGGCCCAGGAGAAGGGCATTCCCGTCATCGCCTTCGACAGCGGAGTCGACAGCGACATTCCGGTGGCCACCGCGTCCACGGACAACGTGGCTGCCGCCGCACTTGCCGCCGACAAGATGGCCGAACTGATCGGCGGCTCCGGCAAGGTGGCGATCGTCGCTCACGACCAGACGAGCCGTACCGGTATCGACCGTGTCGAGGGCTTCGCCAACCAGATCAAGGACAAGTATCCGGAGATCGAGGTCGTGACCGTCCAGTATGGCGGCGGCGACCATCTGAAGTCGACCGAGCTCACCAAGGCGATCCTGACCGCCAATCCGGACCTCAAGGGCATCTTCGGGGCCAATGAAGGCTCGGCGCTGGGTGTCGTCAACGGTGTTTCCGAAATGGGCAAGTCGGACGTGGTCATCATCGGCTATGACAGCGGCAAGGCCCAGAAGGACGCGATCCGCAGCGGCGTGATGGCCGGTGCGATCACCCAGAACCCGGTCGGCATCGGCTACGAGACCGTCAAGGCCGCACTTGATGCGTCGCAGGGCAAGGAAGTTCCGGCCAATATCGATACCGGTTTCTACTGGTACGACAATTCCAACATCGACGATCCGAAGATCGCCGCTGTGCTTTACGACTGATCTTCGATAGGTCAGCCTTTCCTCCCGGTCGGCTTTCTGCTTTCATCCCCCGGCTTGAGAGCAGACCGATCCGGACACCAATGCCCGGCCGCCTTCGACGGCCGGGTTCCAACCTTCAAGGACGACTTTTCAATGAAATTGCTGAGATATGGCGCTCCGGGACAGGAAAAGCCCGGCGTTCTCGATGCCGACAACCGGGTCCGCGACCTGTCCTCCGTCGTTCCGGACATCGCGGGCGATGTCTTGCTGCCGGAAAGCATCCAGCTCTTGCAGGGCATCGACATCAGCACGCTTCCGGTGGTCGATGGCATGCCGCAGGAGGATCTGCGCCTCGGCCCCTGTGTCGGCAATGTCGGCAAGTTCATCTGCATCGGCCTCAACTATGCCGATCACGCAGCCGAATCCGGCCTCGACGTGCCGCCGGAGCCGGTTGTCTTCAACAAGTGGACGTCCGCCATTATCGGACCCGACGACGACGTGAAGATCCCGCGGGGGTCCGAGAAGACCGACTGGGAAGTCGAGCTCGGCCTCGTGATCGGCAAGGGCGGCGCCTATATCGAGGAAGCCGACGCGATGAGCCATGTCGCCGGCTTCTGCGTCATCAACGATGTCTCCGAGCGCGAATTTCAGATCGAGCGCGCCGGCACCTGGGACAAGGGCAAGGGCTGCGACACCTTCGGTCCGCTCGGCCCCTGGCTGGTGACACCGGACGAAGTCGGCGATTTCGACGATCTCGGCATGTGGCTGGAAGTGGACGGGGTGCGCCGCCAGAGCGGCTCCACGAAGACCATGGTCTACCGGGTCCCCTTCCTGATTTCCTATCTCAGCCGCTTCATGAGCCTGCAGCCGGGCGATGTCGTCTCCACCGGAACGCCTCCCGGCGTCGGCATGGGTTTCAAGCCGCCGATCTACCTGAAGGGCGGCGAAGTCATGCGGCTCGGTATCGACAAGCTCGGCAGCCAGACACAGAAGGTGACGCGGGCATAAGGGGCGGACATCCCCCAGTGCCACCCCGGGTCTCGCGATGCTCGCCCGGGGTGACCACCCACGGTTGGCGCACTCACCTCGCTGCCTTGCCGGACTGATCCCCGGAGAGCCGCGCCAGCAGCACCGCGACGCTTTTCACCTGAAACTTCTTCAACAGCCTTGCCCGGACATCCTCCACCGTCCGCGGTGAAATTCCGAGAATGCGGCCCATTTCCTTGCTGGTCTGGCCCTTTGACAACAACAGAAGCACCTCGCGTTCGCGCGGGGTCAATTGCGGACCGGCCGAGGCATTGTCGATCAGCGCAAAACTCAGCACGATCCTGGCAAGCGGGGTTTGCGGCGTCAGGGTGCGGGCCCGGAAGCGGCACCAGATCGGCGTGCCGTCGGAGCGGCGCATCAACCGTTCGTCCGTATACGGAAGGGACCGGCGCAACGGTTCCAGGCCGATGTCGCGGATCTGGTGGAATTCCTGGTCCGTACCGTAGAGCCGCCGGAAACTCTGCCCGATCAGCTCGTTTTTCTGAAAGCCGAACATCTCCGCAAACGTCTCGTTGCAGGCGCGGATCACCCGGTGTTCGGTGAGCGCAAGACCCATCGGGGCATTGTCGAAGGCAAGCTTGTCCAGGTCTTCCATGTCACCGTGATCCTACGGTATTGGCACCGTAGATGGACGGTAGCATAGTTATCGTTCCTTTTTCCAATGGAGGCTGTGCCGGGATGCCGCTTGCAGACGATCTGGTCCGGGAAATCGACGCCAGGCGAGACGATCTGATCGCACTGACCCAGGATCTTCTGCGCATTCCGACCCTCAATCCGCCCGGCGAGAATTACCGCGAGATCTGCGACTACCTGCAGAAACGCCTGGCGGCATCCGGCTTCGACGTCGAACTGATCCGCGCCCACGGCACGCCGGGCGACAGCGACAGGTATCCGCGCTGGAACGTGGTCGCGCGCCGCGATGGCGACCGGCCCGGCGAGTGCGTGCATTTCAACAGCCATATCGACGTTGTCGATGTCGGCCATGGCTGGACGAAGGATCCATTCGGCGGAGATCTTGTGGACGGCAGGATCTACGGCCGGGGCGCCTGCGACATGAAGGGCGGCCTTGCCGCCAGCATCGTCGCGGCGGAAGCCTTTCTCGCCATCTGCAGGAACTTTGCCGGTGCCATCGAGATCAGCGGCACGGCGGACGAGGAGTCCGGCGGCTATGGCGGCGTCGCCTACCTCGCCGGAAAGGGATACTTCAGCCCTGACCGGGTTCAGCATGTCATCATTCCCGAACCCCTCAACAAGGACCGGATATGCCTCGGCCATCGCGGCGTCTGGTGGGCGGAGGTGGAAACCTTCGGCGAGATCGCTCACGGCTCGATGCCGTTCCTCGGCGATTGCGCCGTGCGCCACATGGGTGCGGTGATCGAGGAAATGGAGCAGAGCCTCTTTCCGGCCCTGGCACAGAAGCGCACGGAGATGCCCGTGGTTCCGGAAGGCGCGCGCCAGTCGACGCTCAATATCAACTCCATCCACGGAGGACAATCGGAAGGGGAGGCGGATTTCACGGGACTGCCCAGCCCTTGCGTTCCGGACAGCTGCCGCATGGTGATCGACCGCCGTTTCCTGCTGGAAGAGAACATCGACGACGTCCAGGCGGAGATCTTTGCGGTTCTGAAGACTGTCGAGGGCCGACGCGACAAGTTCCGCTATGACATTCGCGAACTGCACCGGGTACTGCCGACGATGACGGAGAAAGACGCGCCGGTGGTGCGCACTGTCGCCCGGGCGATCGAGGAGACCATGGGACGTGCAGCACAGTATGTCGTCAGTCCGGGAACCTATGACCAGAAGCACATCGACCGGATCGGCAAACTGAAAAATTGCATCGCCTATGGCCCCGGCATTCTGGATCTGGCACACAAACCGGATGAATATGTCGGTGTGGAGGACATGCTCGACTCGGCAAAGGTAATGGGAAGGTCCCTGATCGACCTTCTGACCGGCGAGGACGGGCAACCTTTAGAAAAAGGGGGAAGTCATGCGTTTGCGTAAAGTTGGAGTGGGTCTTGTCAGTGCGCTGGCGCTGGCGGCCAGCATGGGTCTCGCCCATGCCAAGAGCGACATCGTCGTTGCCATGCAGCTGGAACCGCCGCACCTGGACCCGACCAGTGCAGCGGCGGGCGCCATCGATTCCGTCCTTTATTCCAATGTCTTCGAAGGCCTGACGCGCTTCGGTCCCGACGGCTCCGTCAATCCGGGCCTTGCCGAAAGCTGGGAGATCTCCGAAGACGGCAAGACCTATACGTTCAAGCTCCTTGACGGCGTCAAGTTCCACGACGGCACGGAGATGAATGCCGAGGACGTCAAATTCAGCCTCAACCGCGCCCGCGCCGATGACAGCCAGAATGCCCAGAAGCCGCTGTTTGCCGGTATCCAGACCGTGGAAGTCGTCGATCCGCTGACAGTCAAGGTCACCTTGATGGAGCCGGACGGCAATTTTCTCTTCAACATGGCCTGGGGCGACGCGGTCATCGTGGCGCAGGAAAGCATCGCGGACATCAAGACCAATCCGGTGGGCACCGGTGCCTTCAAGTTTGCCGACTGGGTGCAGGGCGACCGGATTGATCTGGAAAAGAATGCCGACTACTGGGGTGAGCCGGCCAAGCTCGACAAGGTCACCTTCAAGTTCATCTCTGACCCGACTGCAGCCTTCGCGGCCGTAATGGCGGAGGATGTCAACGCCTTCGTCGGTTTCCCGGCGCCGGAAAACCTGCCGCAGTTCGAAGCCGACCCGCGCCTTCAGGTGCTTGTCGGGTCGACGGAAGGCGAGACGATCCTGGCCATGAACAACAAGCTGCCGCCGTTCGACAACGTCAAGGTGCGCGAGGCGGTCGCCCATGCGATCAGCCGCGAGGCAATCATCGACGGTGCCATGTTCGGTTACGGCACGCCCATCGGCACCCATTTCGCACCGCATAATCCGGACTATGTCGACCTGACGGCCGACAGCCAGTACGACCCGGAACTGTCGAAGAAGCTTCTGGCGGAAGCCGGCCATGGGGATGGCTTCACCACGACCCTGAAGCTGCCGCCGCCCTCCTATGCCCGCCGGGGTGGGGAGATCATCGCCGCGCAGCTTCGGGCGGTCGGCATCGAGACGGAGATCACCAACCTGGAATGGGCCCAGTGGCTGGAACAGGTGTTCAAGGGCAAGGACTTCGGCCTCACCATCGTCAGCCACACCGAGCCGATGGATATCGGCATCTATGCGCGCCCGGACTACTATTTCCAGTATGACAATCCGGATTTCCAGAAGCTCTTTGCGGACTTGACCGCCGAAAGCGATCCTGAAAAGCGTTCCGAACTGCTGAAAAAGGCACAGGAGATGATCTCCAGCGACCATGTGAACGCCTATCTGTTCCAGCTCGCCTTCCCGACGGTTGCCAATGCCAAGATCAAGGGCCTTTGGGAGAACCAGCCAACCCAGGCAACCGACCTGACGGCGGTTTACTGGGAAGACTGACCCCGCCGCCGAAGATGCGTGTCCGCTCTACCGGCGCGGACACGCCGCTGCTTGCGTCCCTTCATGCTTTCACCGGCCCGCCGATAGGCCAATAGCGCGCTCATGCTGCAATACTTCCTGAAACGTCTGTTGTCCCTGGGGCTCAGCCTCGTGGCCGCGTCCGTGGTGATCTTCCTGGCACTGGAAGTGGTGCCGGGCGATCCGGCGGCCTATATGCTCGGCCTCAACGCCCAGGAAGACACGCTGGCGGCCCTGCGCGAGGAACTCGGGCTCGGCGGCAGCATTGCGGAGCGCTATTTCTCGTGGGCCGGCGGATTGCTCACCGGGGATTTCGGAACGTCCTACACTTACCGCACCCCTGTTGCCGGCATGATTGCCGACCGCCTCTGGGTGTCTCTGCCGCTTGCGCTCTATGCATTGACAGTGAGCACGCTGATCGCCTTTCCTGCCGGCATCTGGGCGGCCTCGCGCCGCGGATCCGGCGCGGATGCCTCGGTCATGGGCGTCACCCAGCTCGGCATCGCCATTCCCAATTTCTGGTTCGCCATGCTGATGGTGCTGGTCTTGGCGATTCAGCTCCGCTGGTTTTCCGCCGGTGGCTTTCCCGGCTGGGAGGCTGGCTTCCTTGCGGGGATGAAGGCGCTCACCCTGCCGGCAATCGCTCTGGCCCTGCCGCAGGCAAGCATCCTGACGCGGGTGATGCGCTCCAGCCTTCTCGATACGCTCGGCGAAGACTTCATCCGCACCGCCCGTGCCAAGGGGCTGACCAGAAGCCAGGCCCTGTGGCGGCACGCCGTGCGCAACGCGCTGATCCCGGTGCTGACGATCCTCGGTCTCCAGTTCTCCTTCCTGCTCGCCGGCGCCATCATCATCGAGAACGTCTTCTTCCTGCCGGGCCTCGGCCGGCTGGTGTTCCAGTCGATCAGCGCGCGCGATCTGATCGTGGTCGAGAGTGTCGTGATGTTGCTGGTCTTCGCGGTGATCATGGTCAACTTCGCCGTCGACATGGCCTATGCCTGGGTCGACCCGCGGCTGAGGAGACGGCGATGATGGGCGCGTTCCTTCACAGCCGCACCCTACTGCCGGGTGCCGTCCTCACGCTGGTCTTCACCTTCGCGGCGCTGATCAGCCTGGTCTGGGTGCCCTACGACATCACCGTGCTTGACATCGCAAACCGGATGAAGTCGCCGAACTGGACGCATCCCTTCGGAACGGACCAATTCGGCCGCGACATCCTGAGCATGATCATGGAAGGCGCGCGAACGTCGATTGCCGTCGCTCTCGTTGCCGTCGGCATCGGCATGATCATCGGCGTGCCGCTCGGTCTGGCGGCGGCCGCCAGGAAAGGCGGGTTGCTCGACGAAGTCATCATGCGCGCCAACGACCTGGTCTTTGCCTTTCCGAGCCTTCTGATCGCGGTCATGATCACCGCCGTCTTCGGTGCGTCGGCACTGAATGCGATCATTGCCATCGGCATCTTCAACATTCCGGTTTTCGCCCGGCTGACGCGCGGCGCTGCCCTGTCGCTCTGGAACCGGGAATACATCCTCGCGGCGCGTGTGGCGGGCAAGGGACCGGCGCGAATCTCGCTGGAACATATCCTGCCCAATGTCGCCAATCTGCTGATTGTCCAGGGCACGATCCAGTTCTCGCTCGGCATCCTGGCCGAAGCCGGTCTCAGTTATGTCGGCCTCGGCGCGCAGCCGCCGATTGCCAGTTGGGGACGGATGCTTGCGGACAGCCAGACGATGATTTCGCTCGCGCCCCATCTGGCCCTGTTTCCGGGTCTTGCCATCCTGCTGACGGTGCTGGGCCTCAATCTCCTCGGCGACGGGCTTCGCGATATTCTCGATCCAAGGCTCAGGAGGGCTCGCACATGAGCCTCCTGAAGATCGAAAGCCTGTCGCTTGCCATACACGGCCTCAAGATCCTTGACGACGTCTCGATGGAAGTCGCGCCCGGCCGTATTCTCGGTGTCATCGGCGAAAGCGGATCAGGCAAATCGATTACCGCCTTCTCCGTGCTCCAGTTGCTTCCGGGCGGGGCAGAGTGCACCGGCCGGATAACGCTGTGCGGCAAGGACATGCTGTCCCTGAAGGAAGCCGAACTTTGCGCCATGCGCGGCAGGGAGGTCGGCATGGTCTTTCAGGAACCGATGACGGCGCTCAATCCGCTGAAGACCATCGGCGACCAGGTTGCCGAGACGATCCTGATCCACGAGCGGGTTTCAAAGGCAGAAGCAATGATGCGCGCTGCCGAGGCCCTGCGGCGGGCGGAACTGCCGGTGGAAAAATTCCCGCTCAGCCGCTATCCGCACGAACTTTCCGGCGGCCAGCGTCAACGGGTCGTAATCGCGATGGCAATCGCGCTGAAACCGAAGCTCCTCATTGCAGACGAACCGACGACGGCTCTCGACGTCACCACCCAGGCCCAGATCCTGAACCTTCTGAGGCGGCTCGTCGAAGAAGATGAAATGGGCCTGATGCTGATCAGCCATGATCTTGCCGTCGTGGCGGATCTTGCGGACGACCTGGTGATCATGAAAACGGGCGAAGTGGTGGAATACGGTCCGGCGAAAAAGCTGTTCCGGAATTTTCAGCATCCCTATTCGAAGGCCCTGCTGGCGGCATCCGGCCATGTTCCGGCAAGGGAAGCGCAAGCCCGGGATGTTCCGCTCCTGCAGGTGCGCGAGGTGGTACGGGACTATACCGGTCACAGTCATGGCTGGTGGGGAAAAACGACGCTTACGCGCGCGGTCGACAAGGTCAGCTTCGAAATCCGCAGGGGCGAGAGTCTCGGCCTCGTCGGCGAATCCGGCTGCGGCAAGTCAACGCTGACGCGGGCGATCCTCGGCCTTGAGGACGTCCAGAGCGGTGAGATCCTGTTCGACGGCCTGCCGGTCTTCACCCATCATCATGCCAATGTGGCGGTGCGCCGCCGTATGCAGGTGGTGTTCCAGGATCCTTACGGCAGCTTCAATCCCCGCTGGAAGGTGGACCGGCTGATCACCGAGCCCTTCCATCTAATGGATAAGCCGCCTACGGGGGCGGCAAGGGCGGCAGCCATTGCCGAGGCGCTGGAAAGCGTGGGCCTGACAGCCGGTGACGCCGACAAATACATTCACGAATTCTCCGGCGGCCAGCGCCAGCGCATCGCGATTGCCCGTGCGCTGATCATCAAGCCGGACCTGATCATTCTGGACGAGGCCGTCTCTGCCCTGGATGTCTCCGTGCGAGCACAGGTGCTGGATCTGCTGGCGAACTTGAGCGACCGCTTCGGCCTGACCTATCTCTTCATCAGCCATGACCTGAGCGTCGTGCGCTCGATCACGGACCGCGTGCTGGTGATGAAATCCGGCAGGATCGTCGAGGAAGGCCCGACAGCAGATGTCTTCGACAACCCGCAGCATTCCTACACACAGCAGCTTGTCGCCGCCGCGCCGGTTCTACCGGCCGATGTCGTCACTGCGCACTGATCAATCGGGAGAACCCCATGAGTGAAGACCTGGATCTCTGGTTCGATCCGGCAAGATGCCTGATCGGCGGCAAATGGGTGGCACCGGCCGGCGGAGAAGACCTGCCGCTGACGGATCCCTCGACGGGCAAGCGCATCGGCTCTATTGCGCGTGGCGGCAGCGCCGACATCAATGCCGCGGTGGAGGCTGCCGAAGCTGCGATGAAAGGCGAATGGGGGCGGACGACGGCGGCGGAGCGCGGACGGTTTCTCTTTCGCCTGCGGGACCTGGTGCTGGAAAAGGTCGATCATCTGGCCCGGATCGAATCCATCGATGTCGGCAAGCCACTGAAGCAGGCACGGGCCGATGCCGTTGCTCTTGCCCGCTATCTGGAATTTTATGGCGGTGCCGCCGACAAGCTGCATGGCGAGACCATCCCCTATCTCGACGGCTACACCGTCTATACCCTGCGCGAACCTCACGGTGTCACCGGGCATATCGTGCCGTGGAACTACCCGATGCAGATCATCGGGCGGTCCGTCGGCGCGGCGCTCGCGACCGGCAATGCCTGTGTTCTGAAACCGGCGGAAGACGCCTGCCTGACGGCGCTCGCCTTTGCCGATCTGGCTCGTCAGGCAGGGCTGCCCGAAGGTGCGCTGAACGTTGTCCCGGGCCTCGGAAGCGAGGCGGGAGCCGCGCTGACCGCCCATCCTCGTGTCCATCACATCAGCTTCACCGGCTCGGTCGCAACCGGAGTTCAGGTGCAAACCGCGGCGGCGAAGAATGTCGTGCCGGTAACGCTCGAGCTCGGCGGCAAGTCGCCCCAGCTCGTTTTCGAGGATGCCGATCTGGACGCCGCCCTGCCATTCCTCGTAAATGCCGGCATCCAGAATGCCGGTCAGACCTGCTCGGCCTCTTCCCGAATTCTGGTGCACCGGTCCCTCATCGATCAGGTGACCCAAAAGATGGCGGCCCGCTACAGTGTGCTGAAGGTCGGCCGGGCGCTTGCCGACCTCGATGTCGGTCCGCTGATCTCGGCCAAACAGCAGGGCATCGTCTCCAGCTTTCTGGATAGGGGCGCGGACCTTGAGAAAGCGGCGGAAGGCTTGCTGCAGGATGTCCCGGATGGCGGCAACTACGTCCGGCCGACGCTCTTTGCCGGTGTCTCGCCCGGCCATGTCCTGGCGCGGGACGAGATCTTCGGTCCTGTCCAGGTGATCATTCCTTTCGACGACGAAGACGAGGCGGTCTCGATCGCCAACGGAACCGATTACGGCCTTGTCGCCAGCATCTGGAGCCGCGACGGCGCGCGCCAGATGCGGGTGGCGAAAAAGATCAGAACCGGCCAGGTGTTCATCAACAATTACGGCGCGGGCGGCGGCGTCGAACTGCCCTTCGGCGGCATGGGCAAGTCCGGTCACGGCAGGGAAAAGGGCTTCGAGGCGCTTTACGGCTTCACGACCCTGAAGACGGTGGCGGCCTATCACGGGTGAGGGGGCGCTGGTTTGATCCGGTAACCCAACCGTCGCCACCCCGGGCGCAGCGTAGCGTAGATCCGGGGCCGGGGAGCCCGGATGCCCCCGTCCTGGCGTAAGGGAGATTTGAGTGTGCCTCTCCGGTGCCGGCTCGCGCTTCGCCTGGCGGGGATGACGATGGAGAGGAGAACAATAATGTTGGGAGCTTCGAATGAGACTTGAAGGAAAAACGGCAATTGTCACCGGCGGTGCTTCCGGCTTCGGAGCCGGGATCGTCCGCAAGTTCGCGGCTGAAGGCGCGAAGGTGATGATCGCGGACCTGAACATGGCACTTGCCGAGGAGATCGCCGCGGAAGTCGAGGGCATCGCCATCCAGGCAGATGTTTCCAGCAATGACAGCGTCGCCCATCTTGCAGACGTTGCTTCCTCGCTGCTCGGCAGGGTCGATATCCTCGTCAACAATGCCGGCATCACCCATTTGCCCAAGCCGATGCAGGACGTGACGGAAGAGGAATTCGACCGGGTGCTCGCAGTCAACTGCAAGTCGGTCTACCTGACGGCGAAGCATATGGTGCCGGCCATGACGGAAGCCGGCAAGGGGGCGATCCTAAACGTCGCCTCGACCGCAGGCCTCAGCCCGCGTCCGCGCCTCAACTGGTACAACGCTTCCAAGGGCTGGATGATTACCGCCACCAAGACCATGGCGGTGGAACTCGCGCCTTCCGGCGTTCGCGTCAATGCCATCTGCCCGGTCGCCGGCGAAACGCCGCTTCTCAAGAGCTTCATGGGCGAGGACACGCCGGAAATGCGCGCCAAGTTCCTTTCCACAATCCCGATTGGCCGTCTCTCGACCCCGGAAGACATGGGCAACGCCGCCTGTTTCCTGTGTTCGGACGAGGCGAGCATGGTCACGGGCTTGGCGATGGAAGTTGATGGCGGGCGCTGTATCTGAGGTCCTAAGACGTGAGATAATTCCTCCTTGCCGTCATTCCGACAAGTGCAGCGCATGCTGCACGAAGATCCGGAATCCAGACATCAGCGCGCGCATTTGCGCGCTCCCAAATTCCTGACCGACGAGAATGAGCGGCTGCGCCGCGAATATATCTGGATTCCGGATCGGCGATCGGCTGCGCCTCACTCGTCCGGAATGACGATGGAGGAGGGCGCGCCTCTCGTGCCCTGTTGCAGGGCCCTCCAATACACATTTTCTCCAAATTAATTTCAGGCGGAAATCCCTGAATTCGTTCGTCCTTTTCCAGTATAAATGAATGCATTCAAAAAAATGAAACGTTTCATATTGACGTTCCGAATCTGCCGTGCTTTCAATTGGTCAGCCTGATAGCGCCCTTGAAGCGGCGTGAGAGGTGCAGCCATTTTGGGAGGAAAATCATGAAGTTATTGAAAATCGCTGCCGCGGCAGCGACCGGTCTCGCTTTGCTTGGCGGAACCGCTCTCGCAGACGACAAGCCGGTTGTCGGCCTGATCATGAAGTCGCTGGCCAACGAGTTCTTCCAGAACATGATGGTCGGGGCCGAAGAGCACCAGAAGCAGCGCGGCGACTACGAGTTGCTCGCCGTCGGCATGCAGAACGAAACCGACTTCGAATCCCAGATCAACGCGGTCGAAAACTTCATTACCCAGGGCGTCGATGCCATCGTGGTTGCCCCGGCCGACAGCCGTGCCATGGTACGTCCGCTGAAAAAGGCGATGGAAGCCGGCATCGTTGTCGTGAATTTCGACGTCGCGCTGGACGAGGAAGCCAAGAAACAGCAGGGCGTCGAACTCGCCTTTGTCGGCCCGGACAATCGCGGCGGCGCAAAGCTTGCCGGTGATGCTCTCGGCAAGAAACTGGGCGAGGGCGGCAAGGTCGTCATCATCGAAGGCAATCCGGGAGCCGACAACGCCACCCAGCGCCGCCTCGGCTTTGAAGACAGCGTTGCCGAATACAAGCTCGACCTGCTCGATAGCCGCACGGCCCATTGGGAAACCGAAGAAGCCAACCAGGTCTTCGCAACCATGCTGACCGCCCATCCGGACATCCAGGGCGTGATGGCCGCCAACGATTCCATGGCCATCGGCGTCGTAAAGGCTCTTGAAAGTGCCGGCCGCACCGACATCGAAGTCGTCGGCTTCGACAACATTCCGGCCGTCGGCCCGATGATCGAGGACGGCCGCATGCTGGCAACCGTCGACCAGTTCGGCACCGACATGGCGGCCAACGCCATCGATCTCGCACTTGATGTTGTCTCCAGCGGTGAGCCGCTGCAGGGCTGGGTCAAGACCCCGATCGAATTGGTGACTGCGAAGTAAAGCAGTCTCAAGGACGCTCCCGCCCGGTCAGCTTCAGGGCGGGAGCCGTTTTTCCTATAGTTTACGACTGGACGCACCATGGCAGCAGCACCGCTTGCCGCAGCGCCCGCCGCTGCACCCGACCGGCCTTTCCTGTCGGTCGAAGGTCTCAAGAAACATTTTGGCGGCGTGAAGGCTCTCGACGGGGTCAGCTTCTCGCTGGAGGAGGGCGAGGTTCACGCCCTTGTCGGCGAAAACGGCGCCGGCAAATCGACCCTCATCAAGATCCTTTCCGGCGTCTTCCCCTATGACGCCGGTGAAATCGAGCTGGCGGGGGAAGCCTACAGGCCCTCCAGCCCGCATCATGCCAAGGATCACGGCGTGCAGGTGGTCCATCAGGAATTCAATCTCCTGGACCACCTGACGATTGCCGAGAACATTTCCATAGAGCATCTGCCGAGAACCCGGTTCGGTCTTCTGGACCGCAAGGAAATGAACCGCCGCGCGCGGCAGGCGCTGGACGCCATCGGCCTTGGCGATATTGACGTCACGGCTCCGGTCCGCTCGCTCGGCATCGCCCATCGGCAGCTTGTCGAAATCGCACGGGCACTGCAGTCGAAAAGCCGGATCCTCATTCTGGATGAGCCGACGGCAACACTGACGGAGCGGGAGACGAAACGTCTCTTCGATATCGTCAACGGTATCAGGGCGGACGGTGTCACTGTGGTCTTCGTCTCCCATCATCTCGACGAGGTCTTTGCGATCTGCGACCGGGTGACCGTGTTCCGGAACGGCAAGACCATCGCCACCGATCTTATCAGCGAGACCACGCCGGAAGGTGTTGTCCAGCGCATGGTTGGCAGGAAGCTCGCCGCCGAACTGGACGATCCGCTGAACGAACATGCTTTCGGCGACAGCGCGCTCCGCATAGAGAATCTCGTCACGACGGCTAACACTGGCGAGAAGGGTATCAGCCTCGACCTGCGCTACGGCGAGATCGTCGGCATTGCCGGGCTCGTCGGCGCGGGGCGCACGGAAATCCTGCGCGGCATCTTCGGCATTGATCCGGTCCGCTCCGGCAAAATCTACCGCGATGGCGCGGAAGTGCGCTTCAGGGGCCCGCGTGATGCGATCGCCTCCGGCGTCGGCTTCGTGACCGAAGACCGCAAGGACGAGGGCCTGATCCTTGGTATGCCGATTGCCGCCAATGTTTCGCTTGCCAATATCGGTGCCGTATCGCGCTCTGGGCTCCTGCAGCTCGCCGCCGAGACCCGCCTTGCGCGGGAGGCGGGATCAAAGCTGAAGCTCAAATACGGCCGTACGTCCGACCCTGCCTCCAGCCTTTCCGGCGGCAACCAGCAGAAGGTGGTGCTCGCCAAATGGCTGGCGCGGAACCCGAAGGTCTTGCTGCTGGATGAGCCGACCCGCGGCGTCGACGTCGGCGCCAAGGCGGAGATATACGCGATCCTCAAGGATCTGGCCCGTGAAGGCGTTGCGCTGCTGGTCGTCTCCTCTGAAATGCCGGAGCTGATGACGCTGGCGGACCGCATCCTGGTGCTGGCCGAACACGAGATCCAGGGCGAACTGAAGCGGCCGGATTTCTCTGAAGAAAACATCCTGAAACTGGCCTACGGGCAAGCGCCGAGCGCCGGAGAAAATACCCGATGACATCCGAAACCCTGAACGAGACGGCAGCGCCCGCGCCGAAATTCTCCATTCGCACGGTGTTGCACAATGCCGGCATCGGTCTGGCGCTGCTGGCGCTGATCGTCTTTTTCTCGCTCTTCACAGAGCACTTCCTGACGCCCAACAACATCACCAACATCCTGACCCAAATCACCATCAACCTGGTGCTCGCCGTCGGCATGACCTTCGTCATCCTGATCGGCGGGATCGATTTGTCGGTCGGCTCGGTGATGGCCTTTGCCGCCGTCGTTGCCGGCAAGGCAATCACGCTGCCCGGCTTCGGACCGGCGGAAGCGATCGCGCTGGCCGTGGTCGCCGCAACGCTCACCGGGGTTTTCTGCGGGGTCCTGAATGGGGCGATCAGCGCCTACTGGTCGCTGCCGTCCTTCATCATCACGCTCGGCATGCTGAATATTGCCCGCGGTGCGGCGCTGCAGGTCTCTGAGGCTCAGACGATCTATTCCTTTCCCTATGCCTTCGAGGAATTCGGCTCGGCCATGGTCTACGGCGTGCCGGTGGTGTTCCTGGTTGCGCTGCTCCTGGTCTTCATCGCCTGGTTCGTGCTGAACTTCACCGTCTTCGGCCGGCTGATCTACGGCATCGGCAACAACGAGGAAGCCGTGCGGCTCGCCGGTCATTCGGTCTCCCGCTACAAGATCGCCGCCTTCACCATCTGCGGCCTGACAGCCGGCATTGCGGCAGTCGTCTATATGGCCCGCCTCAACATTTCCAGCCCGATTGCCGGCATCGGTTTCGAGCTCAACGCCATCGCGGCGGTCATCATCGGCGGCACCAGTCTTAGTGGGGGCAGGGGCTCGGTCATCGGCACATTGCTCGGCGCCTTCATCATCGGCGTGCTGGCCAACGGCCTGATCCTTATCGGCCTCAGCGACTTCATGCGCCAGATGATCACCGGCGTCGTCATCATCGTCGCCGTCGTTCTCGACTACTACCGTGCCAGGTACGCCGCCAAATGAAACGTACCGCACTTCTCAACCGCCACCTGAGTGCCCTCGTCGCCTCGCTCGGCCACCTGGACGAGATCGTCATTGCCGATGCCGGTCTGCCGGTCCCGGACGGCGTCCAAGTGATCGACCTTGCCGTTACTGCAGGCGTTCCGAGCTTTCGCGAACTGCTCGCGGCGCTGCGCACCGAACTTGTCATCGAAGGAGCCGTCTGGGCCGAGGAAGCTTCCGAGCACTTGTCGAGCGAAATGCAGAGCGAACTCGACCTCTGGTCCGCCGAAACAGGCCTCGGCATAGGCACATCCCGGCTTTCGCACGCCGACTTCAAGCAGCGGACCAAATTCGCGAAGGCCGTCATCCGCACCGGCGAGGTCACGCCCTACGCGAACATTATCCTAATCAGCGGAGTTGCGTTTTGACGTCCGTGACCATTGTCGGCAGCATCAATATCGACCTCACCAGTTATCTCGACCGCTGGCCGAAGGTCGGCGAGACGATCACCGTCCGTGAAACCATCACCACGCTCGGCGGCAAGGGGGCCAATCAGGCGGTCGCTGCAGCACGCCTCGGGGCAAAAGCGAACCTTGTCGGTGCGGTCGGGTCCGACGGCTTCGGCGGCAAGGCGGCCAGGGATTTGCGGGCGGAAGGCGTCGGCGTGCTGCTTTCCGAACTGGAGGGCGTATCGACAGGGCTGGCTTTCATCGATGTCGGCCCGGACGGGCGGAACATGATCCGCCTTTCCTCCGGCGCCAATGGAGAACTTTCGCCCGCCGATGTCGCCCGTCATGAACACGTGATCGCGGCAAGCGCCGTCGTCCTGCTGCAGAACGAGATCGGTCTTGCCGCCTCGTGGGAGGCGGCGCGGATCGCCCGAAAGGCAGGCGCCCTTGTCGTCATGGACCCGGCACCCGCGCCTGAGCCCATGTGGCCGCGGGAAACTCTGTCGGCCTTCGATATCCTGACACCGAATGCGGGCGAGGCCGCGGGGCTGCTCGGCGCAGAACCCCAGACCTTGTCCGAAGCCCTGGACGCGGCGCATGCGCTTCGGGATCTCGGCCTGCGTGGCGCTATCGTCACCATGGGCGAAATGGGGATTGCCTGGTCCTGTCCGGAAAGCCGGGGCACACTGCCGGCGCCGAAGGTTGAGGCCATCGATACGGTTGCCGCCGGGGACTGTTTCAACGGTGCATTTGCGGCTCGTATGGCGGGAGGAGCCTCTATCGAGGCGGCCATAGACTTTGCGATGCGGGCCGCGGCGCTGGCGACCACCCGCAAGGGAGCTGCCGCCTCGCTTCCGCGCCTGGAAGAGCTGGAAGTCCGGCGCACGGTTCGCATCGCCTGAATGAAATCAAGCGCTTGATTGCGACGGCAGGGAGTGGTTCAAGGAGAGCGTGCCCACGGGGAGAAACGCGCAGCATGCCAACGATCAAGGACGTCGCACGCAAGGCAGGTGTCTCTGTCGGCACTGTCTCGCGCGTCCTCTCCAAGAACGAGAGCGTCAAGCAGCCGCTGAAGGAACGTGTGCTCGCGGCCATGGCGGAGCTGGATTACAAGCCGAACCTTGCCGCCCGGGCCCTCAGGACCAATTCGATCGACGTCATCGGGCTGGTGGTGCCGGACATCACCAACCCGTTTTTTGCCCAGCTTGCCAAGAACATCGAGATGGAAGCCGCCAAACGCGGTCATTCGGTGATGCTGGCGAATTCCCATGACGACGAAGCGGCCGAGAAGACCCAGATCGCGGCCCTGCTCGACAGGGCTGTCTGCGGCATCATCGTGGTCGCGACATCCGACAGCAACCGGACCCACAAGACCGACATTCCCATCGTCTCTCTCGACCGTCGCCTCGGCCATTATCCGCTGGTTTCGACCGACCACAGGGACGGCTCCGCCAAGATCGCCGACCATCTCGTCGGCCTGGGCCACCGCCGCATTGCCTATATCGGCGGCCCGCAATCCATGGAGGTCGCCCGACAGCGCCGCGACGGCTTCGTCGCGCGCATCGAGGCCCTGTCGACGGTTGACGATCCCATCACGCTCACCGTGCACGAAGGCCAGTTCGACTATGACAGCGGCGAGGAAATCGGCCGCACGCTTCTGACCGGTGCAACGGGTACCCGCCCGACCGCCATTGCCGCCGCAAGCGACCAGCAGGCCATCGGTGTCCTGCGCTGTGCTCGCGACCTGAAAATCGCCGTCCCGGCAGACCTCTCCGTCACCGGCTTCGACGACATCACCCTGGCCTCGCTCGTCGTGCCGCGGCTGACAACGCTGAGGCAGCCGATCGAGCAACTGGCCAGATCCGCGGTGGAGCGGATCTTTCACGGCGAGGTGGCGTCGGACGAGGCGATTGCAGGGGAAGTGGTGGTGCGGGAGTCGACGGCGGCGATTTGAGTCTTGGCTGTCAATTTTCATTTGGTCTTTTTGAGGAACTAATGGCGAAAAACAAGGATGTCTGGGTTAGTGGAGCGCTGGAATGGGTAGAGCTCGGCAACAAATTGGGAATCCGCGCCAAATACTTCGGTCATGATTGGGAAGAGCCGACCCATATCGTTCCGAAGAAACCCGAAAACATTTCTGTGAATATGCAGCGGCATGCTCGCGGCGAGACGTTGCGGCGAGAAGATTTTCCGGAAGCCTGCTACGTCTTCGATCCGAAGCGATTTGGCCAGACTAAGGATTTCTTCTATCTGGGCGGTTTCCCGGCGGTCAAGGGACGTCTGGCCGCGGTGCTTGCGGAGGCGGATCTCGGAGCAGGGGAACTGGTTCGGATCCCGGTCTACGAGGAAGACAAGAAATCCGAAATTCCCGGACCATTCTACGCCCTCAATTTCGTCAGGCGGGATGGTCTGTTCCTGCCCGACGCAAGCTTGCATCTCAAATCTATTTTTTCGTTGGCGCGCCACGGGCGAGATCTGTGGAGATCTTTTGCCGAAGCAAATGACGAGATCGCGGTGTCATCGGCAGCTCTGGAGGAGGGGCCAGACATGTGGATCGACCCGAGGCTGAGCTCAAAGATTTTCCTCAGCGGTACCCTGGTGAAAGCCATCCGGCAGGCAAAGATCAAGGAAGGGTATCTGCGGCTGTTGCGCTGCAGGATTGTCGACTGAATTCCGGGAACGGTCAGCATCGCTGCCATATATTTCAAGCCTAAAATTTTAAGCTTGAAATATCTCTTGTCCTGTGGTTCGCTGAAGGGACCACAGCAAGGGAGGCTTCGATGCGGATTGCTTGTCTGGGCGGGGGACCTGCCGGTCTCTATTTCGCCATCTCGATGAAACTGCGCAATCCTTCCCACGAGATCGACGTGATCGAGCGCAACCGGGCCGACGACACTTTCGGCTGGGGTGTGGTGCTCTCCGACGAGACCCTGCAGAACCTTGCCGCCAACGATCCGGTCAGCGCCAAGGCCATCGGCGAGAATTTCGCCTATTGGGACGACATCGCGCTGCATATGCGTGGTGAGCGCCTGGTTTCCACCGGCCACGGCTTCTGCGGCATCGGCCGCATGAAACTGCTGCTGCTGTTGCAGGACCGCGCCCGCGAACTCAGCATCAACCTGAAATTCGAAACCGAGGTGGAAAGCGCCGAGGATTACCGCAAGACCTATGATCTTGTGGTTGCCAGCGACGGTCTCAATTCCAGGACCCGCACGCTTTACGAGGACACCTTCAAGCCGGATATCGACCGGCGGCTCTGCCAGTTCGTCTGGCTCGGCACCCATCAGAAATTCGCCGACGCCTTCACCTTCATCTTCGAGGAAACCGAGCACGGCTGGGTCTGGGCCCATGCCTACCAGTTCGACGACGACACGGCGACTTTCATCGTCGAGTGCACGCAGGAAACCTTCGATGCCTTCGGCTTCGGTGAAATGAGCCAGGAGGATAGCATCCGTATCTGCGAGGCGATCTTCAAGGACCACCTCGGCGGTCATGCGCTGATGACCAATGCCAAGCATATCCGCGGCTCCGCCTGGATTCGCTTTCCACGGGTGCTCTGCGAGAAGTGGAGCCATGAGAACGTGGTGCTGCTTGGCGATGCCGCCGCGACCGCGCATTTTTCCATCGGCTCCGGTACCAAGCTCGCCTTCGAGTCCGCCATTGCACTCGCAGAATACCTCCACACCGAGCCGGATATGGCGGCCGCCTTCAAGCGCTACGAGGAAGACCGGCGCCTGGAAGTGCTGCGCCTGCAGTCGGCCGCGCGCAACTCGCTGGAATGGTTCGAGCATGTGGAGCGCTATCTTCATCTGGACCCGGTCCAGTTCAACTATTCCATGCTGACCCGTTCGCAGCGGATCAGCCACGAAAACCTGCGCCTGCGTGATCCGAAATGGCTGGAGTCTGCCGAGCGCTGGTTCATGACCCAGGCGGGCGTTTCGCCCAATGCGCCGGTGCGCGCGCCGATGTTCACGCCGTACAAGCTGCGCGACATGGAATTGAAGAACCGCATCGTCGTCTCACCCATGGCCCAGTACAAGGCCGTCGACGGTTCGCCAACCGACTGGCACCTGATCCACTACGGCGAGCGCGCCAAGGGCGGGGCGGGGCTGGTCTTCATCGAAATGACCTGTGTCAGCGCGGAAGGGCGCATTACGCCAGGCTGCCCGGGCCTCTATGCACCCGAGCACGAAGCCGCCTGGAAGCGCCTGACGGATTTTGTCCACGCCGAGACCAGCGCCCGGATCTGCGCCCAGATCGGCCATTCCGGCCGCAAGGGATCCACGCGGATTGGCTGGGAGGGAATGGACAAGCCGCTTCCCGACGGCAACTGGGACGTGGTCTCCGCCTCCGCGATCCCGTGGTCCGAGGGCAATGCCATGCCACGCGAGATCACCCGCGCCGAAATGGACGAGATCAAGGCCCAGTTCGTCGCCTCGACCGAGATGGCCGAATGCGCCGGTTTCGACATGGTCGAGCTGCACGCCGCCCATGGTTACCTGCTCTCGTCATTCATTTCGCCGGTTTCCAACGTCCGCACGGACGAATATGGCGGCTCGCTCGAAAACCGCCTGCGCTGGCCACTGGAGGTCTTCAAGGCGATGCGGGCCGTCTGGCCGGAGCACAAGCCGATGTCCGTTCGCATTTCGGCCAATGACTGGGTGGGCGAGGAAGGTATCACGCCGGACGACGCGGTGGAGATTGCCCGCAGCTTCCGCGCAGCCGGTGTCGATCTGGTGGATGTTTCCGCCGGTCAGACGACGCCCAAGGCAAGGCCCGTTTATGGCCGCATGTTCCAGACGCCCTTCTCAGACCGCATCCGCAACGAAGGCGGGCTGCCGACCATGGCCGTCGGCAACATCTACGAAGCGGACCACGCCAATTCGATCCTGATGGCCGGTCGCGCCGACCTGGTTGCCGTTGGCCGTCCGCATCTTGCCGATCCCTACTGGACACTGCACGAGGCAGCCAGGATCGGAGACCGCGAAGCTGCCGACTGGCCGCTGCCATACCTTGCCGGCCGCGACCAGACGTGGCGCCTGGCCGACCGTGAAGCGGAGATGCTGAAGGTATGAGTGTCGAGGGCCGTCATATCGTCGTTACCGGCGGCGGCAGCGGTGTTGGCGCCGCTTGTGCGCATCTCTTTGCCGAACGAGGCGCGAGGGTCACGATCTTCGGCCGCACCGAAGCGAGCCTGTCAGAGCAGAAACTGCCGTTTCAGGTCTGCGACGTCACCGATCCGACGGCGGTTCAGGCCGCGATGGCAGCTGCCAGGGCAGCGCAAGGTCCTGTCGATGTCGTTGTCGCCAATGCGGGTGCCGCCAGCAGCAAGCCTTTTGCGCGTACGTCGCCCGAAGACCTGCAGGCGATGCTCGCCGTCAATCTCTTCGGCGTCTCCAACGTCTGGCAGGCGGCCCTCCCTGACATGAAGGAACAAGGCTGGGGCCGCATGATCGCGATCGCCTCCACAGCCGGTCTGCGTGGTTATCCCTATGTCAGCGCCTATTGCGCCGCAAAGCACGCTGTCGTCGGCCTGACGCGCTCGCTGGCGCGGGAGCTTGCAAAGACGGGCATTACCGTCAACGCCATCTGCCCGGGTTTCGTAGAGACGCCGCTGCTGCAGCGTTCCATCGACACAATCGTCGAGAAGACCGGCATGAACCGGGAGGCTGCCGCCGACAGCCTGAAGGCCGACAATCCGCAAGGCCGGTTCATCCAGGTGGGGGAAGTGGCGGAAAGTGCGCTTTACCTGTGTTCGGAAGGCGCGAAGTCCGTCAACGGCCATGCCCTGACACTCTCGGGAGGGGAGCTGTGATGCCGGAAACCGCATTGAAAACCGAACCGCTCTCAAAGGCGCGGCTGCGCCTTTGGCTCAAGCTCCTCAAATCCGTCAACGGCATCGAGGCGGAAATCCGTCGCAACCTGCGCGACGGTCACGGGACGACCCTGCCGCGCTTCGACGTCATGTCGGCGCTGGCGCGCTTTCCGGACGGGCTGAAGATGTCGGACCTTTCCACATACCTGAAGGTCTCCAATGGCAACGTCACCGGGATCGTCGACAAGCTGGCCGAGGAAGGCCTGGCGGTGCGTGTGGCCGTTCCCGGCGACCGGCGCGCCCAGCTGGCGCGGCTGACACCGAAGGGCGAAGCCGCGTTCCAAGACCTTGCCCACCATCACGAGACCTGGATCAACGACCTCCTGGACGGTTGGGCGCCGGAGGATATCACGGCGCTTTCCAGCCGCCTCGATCTGGTCCTGAAACGCCAACACCATGAGGAGGGCGATCATGCGAAGTGACGTTACGCATTTCAATTGTCAGATCGCCGGCGGCATCGCGCGCATTTCGCTCGACCGGCCGGAGCGTAAGAACCCGCTGACCTTTGAAAGCTATGCCGAGCTGCGCGACTGGTTCCGCGATCTCGTCTATGCCGACGACGTCCATGCGGTGGTGATCCTGCCGAATGGCGGCAATTTCTCTTCCGGTGGCGACGTGCACGACATCATCGGCCCGCTGACGAAGATGAACATGAAGGAATTGCTCGCCTTCACTCGCATGACCGGCGATCTGGTGAAGGCGATGCTCAATTGCGGCAAGCCGATCATTTCGGCGGTCGACGGCATTTGTGCCGGCGCCGGCGCGATCATGGCGATGGCTTCGGATCTGCGTGTTGCGACGCCGGAGGCCAAGGTGGCCTTCCTCTTCAACCGCGTCGGCCTTGCCGGCTGCGACATGGGCGCCTGCGCGATCCTGCCGCGCATCATCGGTCAGGGCAGGGCCGCCGAATTGCTCTATCTCGGCCGTTCGATGAAGGCCGAGGAAGGCCACGCATGGGGCTTCTTCAATGCGGTCGTCCCGGCAGACGAACTGGACGCCGCCGCGATGGAAATGGCGGGCCGCATCGTGGCCGGCCCGACCTTCGCCAACTCAATGACCAAGACCATGCTCGCCCAGGAATGGTCGATGAGCCTGGAACAGGCCATCGAGGCCGAGGCGCAAGCCCAGGCCATTTGCATGCAGGGCAATGATTTCCGCCGGGCTTATGAAGCCTTCGTCAAAAAAGAAAAACCGGTCTTTGAGGGGGATTGATGTCGGATACGTCCTTCCTTCACTGGCCCTTTTTTGAAGACCGGCACCGCGCGCTTTCTGCAGAACTGGAAAGCTGGGCCGCGGCGCACCTGGCGCATGTCGATCACGCCGACACGGATGCAGGCTGCCGGAGCCTTGTGACGGCCCTTGGGGAGGCTGGTTTCCTGCAGCACAGCGGCGCGCCCGACGGCAAGCTTGATGTGCGCAGCCTCTGCCTGATCCGCGAAACGCTCGCCCGCCACGACGGCCTTGCCGACTTTGCCTTTGCAATGCAGGGCCTCGGCACCGGTGCGATTTCGCTCTTCGGCACGGACGAGCAGAAGGCCGAATGGCTGCCGCAGACCCGGTCCGGCAAGGCGATCTCGGCCTTCGCCCTGACAGAGCCTCAGTCAGGTTCAGACGTCGCCAACTCGACCATGACCGCCACCGACGACGGCGATTCCTATGTGCTTGACGGCGAAAAGACCTGGATCTCAAACGGCGGCATCGCCGATCTCTATACGCTTTTTGCGCGCACCGGCGAGGCGCCGGGAGCAAAGGGCCTTTCCGCCTTCATCGTGACGCCGGATCTTCCCGGCTTTGAAGTAGCCGAACGACTGGAAACCATTGCGCCCCATCCTCTGGCCACACTGCGCTTCACCGGCTGCCGAATTCCAAAAAGGAACATGATCGGCACGCCGGGCGCGGGTTTCAGGGTCGCCATGTCGGTCCTGGACATTTTCCGGTCCACGGTTGCCGCCGCCGCCCTCGGCTTTGCCCGCCGGGCTCTTGATGAAGCCCTGAAGCGGGTGACGACGCGGGAGATCCAGGGTGCGCCCCTGTTCGACCTGCAACTCGTGCAGGGCCACATCGCCGACATGGCGCTCGATGTCGATGCCGCGGCCCTGCTGATCTACCGGGCCGCCTGGACCAAGGACTCGGGCGCACCGCGGGTGACGCGGGAAGCTGCCATGGCCAAGCTCTTTGCCACCGATCAGGCGCAGAAGGTCATCGACAAGGCGGTGCAGCTTCACGGCGGCGACGGCGTGCGCTCCGGAACGGAAGTCGAAAAGCTCTACCGCGAGATCCGGGCGCTGCGCATCTACGAAGGCGCGTCCGACGTCCAGAAAATCATCATTGCGCGCCAGACGCTTGGCGCTTTCCAGGGAGACTGATCATGCTTGGTCCTTCCGCACATGTCGACACGTTCACCCGCGATAACCTGCCGGCCGAAGACACCTGGCCGGATTTCCTGCTGGACGGCTTCCAGTACCCCGAGCGCCTGAATGCGGGCGTGGAACTCACCGACCGGATGGTGGAGCAGGGGTTCGGCGATCACACGGCCCTTATCGGCAACGGCCGCCGGCGCACCTACAAGGAACTGGCCGACTGGACCAATCGCCTCGCTCATGCGCTGACGGAAGATCTCGGCGTCAAGCCGGGCAACCGGGTGCTGATCCGCTCCGCCAACAATCCGGCCATGGTCGCCTGCTGGCTCGCCGCCACCAAGGCAGGCGCCGTCGTGGTCAATACCATGCCGATGCTGCGTGCTGGTGAACTCGCCAAAATCGTAGACAAGGCGGAGATCGAATTCGCCCTCTGCGACACGCGCCTGATGGACGAAATGGTCACCTGTGCCAAGAGCTCGTCCTTCCTGAAAAAGGTCGTCGGCTTCGACGGCACCTCAAATCACGACGCGGAACTCGACCGACTGGCACTGGAAAAGTCGGTGCTTTACGACGCCGTGCCGACCTGTCGCGACGATGTTGCCCTTCTGGGCTTCACATCGGGCTCGACAGGTACGCCCAAGGCGACGATGCACTTCCACCGCGATCTCCTGATCATCGCCGACGGTTATGCCAGGGAAGTTCTCGGTGTGACGCCGGACGATGTCTTTGTCGGCTCGCCGCCGCTCGCCTTTACCTTCGGTCTCGGCGGCCTGGCGATCTTCCCGCTGCGCTTCGGTGCTGCGGCAACGCTTCTGGAAAGCGCGACGCCGCCCAACATGATCGAGATCATCGAGAAATATAAGGCGACCGTCTGCTTCACCGCGCCGACCGCCTACCGGGTGATGCTGCAGGCGATGGATGCGGGCAAGGACCTTTCGTCTCTGCGCGCGGCCGTCTCCGCCGGCGAAACCCTGCCGGCGCCCGTTTACGAAGCCTGGATGGAAAAGACCGGCAAGCCGATGCTGGACGGTATCGGCGCGACAGAAATGCTGCACATCTTCATTTCCAACCGTTTCGACGATCACAAGCCTGCGTGCACCGGCAAGCCGGTGACCGGTTACGAGGTCCGGATCCTTGGTCCGGACGGCAAGGACGTGGCGCCCGGCGAAGTCGGCCGGCTTGCCGTTCGCGGCCCGACCGGCTGCCGCTACCTCGCTGACGATCGCCAGCGCCAGTATGTCGAGAACGGCTGGAACATCACCGGCGACAGCTTCTCAATGAGTGAGGACGGTCACCTTCATTTCGCCGCCCGCAACGACGACATGATCATCTCCGCCGGCTACAACATCGCCGGTCCGGAAGTGGAAGCCGCGCTGCTCGCGCATCCGGCCGTGCAGGAATGCGCCGTCATTGGCGTGCCGGACGAGGAGCGCGGTTCGATCGTCCAGGCCCACGTTGTTGTCGCTGCCGGAAGCGAAGCTTCGGAAGAACTTTCCAAAGCCTTGAAAGACCACGTGAAAGCGACGATCGCACCCTACAAGTATCCGCGCTCGATCGTCTTCACTGATGCTTTGCCGAAAACCGAAACCGGCAAGATCCAGCGCTTCCGGCTGCGCCCGGACGCGTAGGTGAAACCACGCGAGGGGCACGCGGGACAACGATAACAAGCCCTGGCCGACCGTGACGGGCAAACGAAGCACGGCGGCAAAGACGACTAAACCGAACGGGAACAGCAGGTTCTTGACCAAGAGGAGCAACATATGAAATTCGTAACACTGGCCGCCGCGGCGGCTCTGGCACTCTCCATCTCCGGTGCAAATGCCGATCCGGTGAAGGTCGGCATGATCACGACGCTCTCCGGCGGCGGTGCAGGCCTTGGCATCGACGTCCGCGACGGCTTCATGCTCGCCGTCAAGCAGGCTGGCAACGAGGATCTGGAAGTTGTCATCGAGGACGACCAGCAGAAGCCGGACATCGCCGTGCAGCTTGCCGACAAGATGATCCAGTCCGACAAGGTCGATGTCCTGACCGGCATCATCTGGTCGAACCTCGCCATGGCCGTCGTGCCGGCCGCGACCGCACAGGGCAAGTTCTATCTCTCGCCCAATGCAGGCCCGTCGGCCCTTGCCGGCAAGGGCTGCCATCCGAACTATTTCAACGTCGCCTGGCAGAACGACAACCTGCACGAGGCCGCCGGCGCCTACGCAAATTTCGAGGGCCTGAAGAACAGTTTCCTTCTCGCGCCGAACTATCCGGCGGGCCAGGATGCGCTCACCGGCTACAAGCGCATGTACCAAGGAGGTCTTGCCGGCGAAATCTACACCAAGCTCGGCCAGACCGACTATGCCGCTGAAATCGCCCAGATCCGGGCCTCGGGTGCGGATAGCGTCTATTTCTTCCTGCCCGGCGGCATGGGGATTTCCTTCCTGAAGCAGTACAAGGACTCCGGCGTCGACCTGCCGGTGATCGGACCGGCCTTCTCGTTCGATCAGGGCATCCTGCAGGCCGTGGGGGACGCGGCACTCGGTGTGAAGAATACAAGTCAGTGGAGCAAGGACATCGACAATCCGGTCAACAAGGCCTTTGTCGAAAGCTTCCAGGCCGAATATGGCCGCCTGCCGTCGCTTTACGCGTCGCAGGGCTTCGACACCGCAAACCTGCTGCTCTCCGCCATGGCAAAGGCTGACGTCAAGGATGCCGATGCATTCCGTGCGGCTCTCGAGGAAGCCGACTTCAAGTCGACCCGCGGCAACTTCAAGTTCGGTCCGAACCATCACCCGATCCAGGACATCTATGTCCGCGAGGTGATCAAGGAAGGTGATGTCTACACCAACAAGATCATCGGCAAGGCACTGACCAGCCACGCCGATGCCTACTGGTCCGAGTGCAGCATGTAAGCTATTGACCCAAAGCCGGTGCGCCATCGCGCACCGGCAAAAGGGGCGGGAAATAGATGTCATTGATATTGCTCATAGAGCAGGTTTTGAATGGCCTGCAATTCGGCATCATGCTGTTTCTGATGGCGGCCGGCTTGACCCTGATCTTCGGCGTTATGGGGTTGATCAATCTTGCCCATGGTTCGCTCTACATGATCGGGGCCTTCTGCGCGGCAGCCGTTGCGGCCGCGACAGGATCCTTCATGCTCGGCCTCGTTGCCGCACTTGCCGGTGCGGCGATTGCCGGGGCGCTGGTGGAACTGGTCGTCATTCGCAGGCTTTACGCCAAGGACCATCTTGACCAGGTGCTGGCGACCTTCGCCCTTATCCTGATCTTTTCGGAAGGCACGCGCTGGATCTTCGGGTCCTTTCCGCTGTTCCTCGACGTGCCTCAATTCCTCTCCGGTCCGGTGACGCTTCCGGGCGGGATCCAGTATCCGCTCTACCGGCTGACGCTGATCGTCGTCGGCCTGGCCGTGGCGCTCGGTCTCTGGCTGCTGATCTCCCGCACCCGCCTCGGCGTGCAGATCCGTGCCGGTGAAAACGACCGCGAGATGATCGCCGCCCTCGGCATCGACATTGCCCGGCTCTACACCGTCGTCTTTGCCCTCGGCGCGGCGCTGGCAGGCCTTGCCGGTGCGCTTGTCGGCGCGATCCAATCGGTACAGGTCGGCATGGGCGAGCCGGTGCTGATCCTGGCGTTCGTCGTCATCGTCATTGGCGGCATCGGTTCCATCAAGGGGGCGCTTGTCGGGGCGATCCTGGTCGGGCTCACCGACACGCTCGGCGGCATTTTCCTGCCCGAACTCCTGAAACTCTTCCTCGATCCCTCCACAGCCACGTCGATCGGATCGTCGCTGGCCTCCATGGCGATCTACATCCTGATGGCTGCGGTGCTGATCCTGCGTCCCGCCGGACTGTTCGGAGCACGCGCATGATCCGGGAACGTTACATCAACGCGCTGACACTGGCGCTCTTCGTCGCGATCCCGCTCTGGGCGGTGCTGGCCGACGAACCTTTCACCATAACGCTGATGACGCGGGCAGCGGTTTTCGCTATCGCCGCCGTCGGTCTCAACATCGCGCTCGGCCTTGGCGGGCTGGTCAGCCTTGGCCACGCCGTCTTCTTCGGCCTCGGCGGCTATGCCATGGGCATTCTCGCCCATCATGCCCAGACATATACGGCGCTCACCGAGTGGCCGTTCCTCATTGAGGGCACCAAGTCGATGCCGGTGATCTGGCTGGTTGCCGTGGTGGTCTCCTCCCTGGCCGCGCTGGTGATCGGCATCCTGTCGCTGAGGACCGCCGGCGTCTATTTCATCATGATCACGCTTGCCTTCGGCCAGATGTTCTTTTTCTTTGCCATTTCCTGGGCGCAATATGGCGGCGAGGACGGGCTGTCGATCTATGTCCGAAACGGCTTCCCGGGCCTCAATACGCTGGATCCGATCCAGTTCTACGGCCTTTGCCTGGTGCTGCTCTGCCTGGTGCTGGCCTTTGCCTGGCGGCTGGCGGCCTCTCCCTTCGGCCTTGCCCTCAACGCGGCGCGGCAGGTGCCGGTGCGGGTGGAAACCGTCGGCCTCGATCCTGTGCGCCTGAAACTCATCGCCTTCGTGTTCTCCGGTGCCATTACCGGTCTTGCAGGCGCGCTCTTTGCCGATCTCAACCGCTTCGTCAGCCCCACCATGTTCAGTTGGCAGCTCAGCGGCGAGATCATGATCTTCGTCATCCTGGGTGGGGTGGGGCGTCTCTTCGGTCCGGTCGTCGGCGCGTTGGTTTTCGTGGCGCTGGAGCACTGGCTCGGGGGCTTGAGCGAGTTCTGGCACATCTATCTCGGCCTGTTGCTCCTGGTCATCGTGCTCTTCGGCAGGGGCGGGCTTATCGGCATGGTCTGCGGACGGGAGACGGTTCATGACTGACGCGGTTCTCCGGACAAGCGGCATTACCAAGAGCTTCGGTGCCTTGTTTGCCAGCCGGGACATCTCCATCGACCTGAGGCCCGGCGAGATCCACGCGGTCATCGGTCCCAATGGTGCCGGCAAGTCCACCCTGATCGGCCAGATCTGCGGCACGCTGCGACCGGATTCCGGCTCGGTGCATCTGCTGGGTGAAGACGTGACACACCAGCCGACCCGGGCCCGCGCCCGCGCCGGACTGGGGCGCACCTTCCAGATCTCGGCGCTCGCCATGGAAGATACCGTCCTGCAGAATGTGCTGCTCGGCGCGCTTGGTGCCAGCGGCAGGCCCTGGCGGTTCTTCTCCGGCGTGCTCAAGGACGGTGATCTGCGGGCAACCGCCGAAGAGGCCCTGGAGCGTGTCGGTCTCAAGGATCAGGCCCGCATGCGCACCGCGGAACTCAGCCACGGTCAGCGCCGCCAGCTCGAGGTCGCGGTTGCCCTGACCTTGAAGCCCAGAGCCCTGGTGATGGACGAGCCGATGGCCGGTATGGGGGCAGAAGGCTCCAAGCTCTTGACCGGGTTTCTGGATCAGCTGCGCCACGAAGCGCCGATCCTCCTGGTCGAGCATGACATGGACGCCGTCTTCTCGCTTGCCGACCGCATCAGCGTTCTGGTCTATGGCGAGGTGATCGCCACCGGAACCGTCGACGAGATTAGGGCCAATGCCGCCGTCAAGGAAGCTTACCTGGGGGACGAGGCATGAGCGCAATTCTGAAGCTGTCCAACGTGACCGCCTCCTATGGCGCCAGCCAGGCCCTCTTCGGTGTCGATCTGGAGATCGGCGAGGGCGAGGTGCTGGCGCTGCTTGGCCGCAACGGCATGGGCAAGTCGACCACTGTGAAATGCATCTGCCGAATGCTCGCGGCCAAGGGCACGCTCACCTTCGATGGCCAGGACCTGACCCGGCTGCCGAGCCACAAGGCAGCGCGTCTGGGCCTTGGTCTGGTGCCGGAAGGCCGGCGCTGTTTCGGCAACTTGACCGTTCAGGAAAATCTGATTGCCGCCGCGCGCCGCGGCGACTGGACCTTCGAAAGCGTGATCGGCCTCTTCCCGCGCCTGGGCGAAAGGCGCGGCCAGCGGGCGGGGTCGCTCTCGGGAGGCGAACAGCAGATGCTGGCCATCGGCCGGGCGCTGATGACCAACCCGAAACTCCTGATCCTCGATGAGGCGACGGAGGGTCTTGCGCCGGTAATCCGCCAGGAGATCTGGGCCGTCGTCCGCCAGTTGAAGGCGGAAACAGGCCTTGCGATCCTCGTGATCGACAAGTCGATCAAGGAGCTGCGCCAGGTCTGTGACCGAGCGACGATCCTTGAGCGGGGCAAGTCCGTATGGGCTGGTTCCATCGACGCTCTGAGCGACGACATCACCGCAAGCTATATCGGGGTCTGACCGATGTTTGCCTTCGAGCAGCCCATCCTCTTCAAGCACTGCGATCCGGCGGGGATCGTCTTCTATCCCCGCTATTTCGAGATGATGAACGATTGTGTCGAGGCCTTCTTCGACCGGTTGGTAGGCTGGCCCTTCAAGGAAATCCACAAGGGCGGCGCCATACCAACGGCGGAAATCCGTACGCAGTTCAAAGCGCCATGCCGTCTCGGCGACCAATTGGCGCTCACTCTAGCAATAACACGGGTGGGACGCACGAGCTGTGGCATCGCGATAACGGCGGACTGTGCCGGGGACCGCCGCTTCGAGACCGAGCTCACCCTCGTCAATGTCAACGCCGGCGGCAGACCGGCGGTCTGGCCCGAAAGGGTCAAAAATCGATTTCAGGAAACCAAGGAAAGTCAGGATCAATGACGGTCAAATCCATTCAACCGGACGGCTGGGCGCCCGCAAAAGGCTACGCAAACGGCATGCTGACGGAGGGCAAGACGCTCCATATCGGCGGCCAGATTGGCTGGAACAAGGACCAGGTCTTTGAGACCCATGACTTTATCGGCCAGATGGAGCAGACGCTTGCCAACATCGTCGCCATCGTCGAAGCCGCCGGTGGGGCGGTTACAGACATTGCCCGGCTGACCTGGTTCATCACCGACAAGCGCGAATACCTCGCCCGCCAAAGGGAAGTTGGCGAGGCATACCGCCGGGTGATGGGACGGCATTTTCCAGCCATGTCCGTCGTGGTCGTCGCCGGCCTCATCGAGGACGAAGCCCTGATCGAAATCGAGGCAACCGCGCAGGTCGGCTGATCGGCGGTACTACATTCAGCACATTCCTGATGCCCGGCACCCTGTGCCGGGCTTTTTTTGTTTTGGTGGCAGGCTTTTCCTTTCCGACGTCATCCCGGCCAAGCGTTGCGCGAGCCGGGACCGGGGCGCCACTTGATTCTGTTGTAGGCACTGCATGTCTTCCAGAGATCCTCGGCTCCCCGGTCCCGGATCTTCGCTGCGCTTTGTCCGGGATGACGATGGAGAGGTGAGAGCCCTCGGAGCAAGTTATGTTCGCCGTTGTCCTTTCAGATTCCTTCAGCAAACCCAGCTATTTATCTCCTCAGAAACTCTGTCTGAAAATTATGTCAGACAAAGTGTTTACATTGTCAGACAAAGTGATATCGTGAAATGGCTAACAAAACAGGTCGACAGCGGTTCATGCCGGAAAATGCCCACCAAACCTCTTCCGAGAGCGACACGGAACGCCCGGTTCCTCCCCGGGACGTGCCAAGGGCGCTGATTGCGCTCATCGAGGAAGAAGGGCTCAAGGTCGGCGATCGCCTGCCGCCGGAGCTCGATCTGGTGCGCCGCCTCGGCTTCGGCCGCTCGACCATCCGCGAAACCCTGAAAACCTGGGAAAGCATGGGAGTCGTCAGCCGGAACAAGGGCGCCGGCACGCGGCTCATCGCGGAAATATCAACAAACACTCTGCGCGTGGCCCTGACCATCAAGCACGAGGCTGAAAGCCTGCTGCGCATGCAGCAGGTCAGGAAGCCTCTCGAAATCGAGGCGGTCAGAATCGCGACCCGCCTTGCAACGCCGGAACAGCGCAAGGTCATCAACGCGCGGGCGGCGGAACTGATGGCGGTTTATGAGGCCGGCGAAGACTGGCGGCCGGCGGACCACCGCTTTCACAACGCCATTCACGAGGCGACCGGCAATTCGCTGTTCCGGCAGTTCATCGAACAGATCCAGAAAGCCTTTCACGACATTTACGAGACCCCGTTCGGCAAGGCCCATCTCGGCCAGGACACCATTCCGCTGCATCGCCCGCTCGCCGACGCGATCATCGCCGGTGATGAGGGCCGGGCCGTGGAACTGACCGAGACCATCATCGACATGGTTTGTGCCGAAACCCAGAAGATTTCCGAGGAACATAATGGCTGACGCTGTGCCGGGCGGATATTCGATCGAAACGTTGCTCGCTGCGGCGTCTAGCGAATTCGGCGGCGCGGTCGCTCCGCCAATCGTCCAGACTTCGCTCTTTACCTTCGACAGCTACCAGGCTTTCGAGGACCGGATGGCCGGCCGCTCTTCCGATCCGCTCTATACACGCGTCCAGAACCCGACCGTCGCCGCCTTCGAAAAACTGATGGCACAGGCGGAGGAGGGCGAGGCTGCCGTCGGCTTTGCCTCCGGAATGGCGGCAATATCCTCCACGGTGCTGGCCTTCCTCAAGCCAGGCGACCGCATCGCCTGCATCGAACATGTCTATCCGGACGCCTATCGGCTGTTCGAGCGGATGCTCAGGCCCTTCGGCATCGGAGTGAGCTATCATTCGATCGAGGAGTTCCAGAGCGATCCGGATCTGTTGAAAGGCGTCAAGCTCGCCTATCTGGAAAGCCCGAACTCGGTCGTTTTCCAGACGATGGATCTCGCTTGCGTTGCAAGCCATGCGAAGCGGCACGGCGCCCTGACGGTTGTCGACAATTCCTGGGCAACGCCGCTGTTCCAGCGGCCGCTGACCCTCGGCATTGATATCGTCCTGCATTCGGCATCGAAATACCTTTCCGGTCATTCCGATACGGTCGCCGGTGTCGTGGTCGCCCGGGGAGAGCTGATCAACCGCATTCGCGATCTGACGCTGCCGCTCCTCGGCGGCAAGCTGGCACCTTTCGAGGCCTTTCTGCTGACTCGCGGTATGCGCACGCTTGGGCCCCGCATGCGTCAGCACCAGTCCACTGCGAACATGTTCGTCGACCGGCTTGGTAACCATCCGTTGGTTCAAGCCGTGAACTCGCCCGGACCAAACGTCGTGCCGGGCTTGACCGGCCGCTCCGGCCTTCTCTCCGTCGAGCTGAAGGAGGGAGTCGATATTCCGCGCCTCGCCGACAGTCTCGAGCTTTTTCGTCTTGGCGTCAGCTGGGGCGGGTTCGAAAGCCTGTTGCTGCCGACGCGGATCGGTCTTGCCCAGGCGGGCGAACAGAACTCCATGCAGCGCTTTGGCGTCTCCGATCGGATCGTACGCCTTAGCCTCGGGTTGGAAGACCCCAACGACCTTTGGGCCGATTTCGAATCGGCCCTGAGCACAAGCGCCCAGACATAAGACGGCGCGTTTCCAACGAAACCTGAAAGAAGCGGAGTTGAACGATGAGGGGATTGATAGGAGCAATCAGCGCATTGGCATTTCTGGCGGGCTCTGCCGCCAGCGCCGAGACCCTGAAGCTGGTGGAAGTCATAACCAGCCCGGAGCGCACCGAAGTGCTTCAGGAGCAGGTGGATGCCTTTGAAGCGGCAAACCCGGGCACGGAAGTCGAGATCGTCTCGTTGCCATGGGGCCAGGCCTTTGAAAAACTGGCGACGATGGTGGCCGGCGGCGACATTCCCGATGTCGTCGAGATGCCGGACCGCTGGGCTGGCATCTACAAGGACAAGCTGGTCGATCTCAACGACAAGATCGCCGGCTGGGACCATGGCGGTACGCTGACCCAGAAGACCCTGGACATGGGACGCCAGACCGACGGCAAGACGGCACGGATGATCCCCTACGGCTTCTACCTGCGTGCCATGTTCTACAACAAGAAACTGCTTGAGGAAGCCGGTGTCGCCAGCCCTCCGGGCACCATGGCGGAGTTCATGGAAGCGGCAAAGGCCGTCTCGGCGCTGGACGGGAAATACGGATACTGCCTGCGCGGCGGACCGGGCGGCCTCAACGGCTGGATCATGATGGCCGCCACCATGAACGGCGACAACACCTTCTTCGACGAGGACGGCAAGAGCACGCTGAACCAGCCGGGTTCCGTCGAAGGCATCCAGTTCCTGATCGACATGTACCAGAACGGTTACGCACCGAAGGACTCCGTCAGTTGGGGCTTCAACGAGATCGTCGCCGGCTTCTATTCCGGCACCTGCGCCTTCCTTGACCAGGATCCCGATGCCCTGATCGCGGTCGCCGAGCGCATGGAGGCAGAGGACTTCGCCGTTGTGCCGATGCCGGTCGGCCCGGCCGGCAAGGCTTTCCCGACCATCGGTTTCGCCGGCTGGGCGATGTTCGACACCACCAGCAACGAGGATCTTTCCTGGAAGCTGATCGCGCATCTCTCCAGTCCCGAGGCCAACAAGGAATGGGCAAAGCGCGTCGGCGTCATCCCCATCCACGAAGGTGCGGAACAGGACCCGTACTTCAAGACCGAACAGTTCAAGGGCTGGTTCGACACCCTGAATGGCGAGCAGTATGTGCCGACGGTCATGCCGACCTATCTGGAGCAGTTCGGATACTTCGCGGACTCCATCGCGCTGGAATCCAGCCAGGAAGCACTCCTGGGTGAAATCACCGCCCAGGAAGTGGCCGACAAATGGGCCGAGTTCCTGACCGAGGAATATGCCCGCTGGAAAGCCGCGCAATGACTGCCATAGACACCGCCGTGCCCGGGAGAAAACCCCGGGCACGGCCCACTTTCTATTTCCGTTACATGGTGGAGCCTTACCTCTACCTCACTCCGGCTATCCTGCTCATCGCGCTGGTGATGCTGGTGCCGCTGGTGATCGGCGTTTCCTACGCCTTCCAGGCGGTCAACCTGCTGCGCCCGTTCCAGTCGGGCTGGGTCGGCTTCGCCAACTTCGAGGCACTGTGGACGGACCGGAAATTCTGGCTGGCGCTCACCAATACCTTCTGGTGGACGCTCGGCTCCATCTTCTTCCAGTTCTTCCTGGGGCTGGGCCTCGCGATGCTGCTGAATACCCAGTTTCATGGCAAGCGCATCGTCCAGGCGCTGGTGTTTCTGCCCTGGGCGGTACCGACGTTCCTCTCGGCGCTCACCTGGGCCTGGCTCTTCAACCCGACGATCGGCCCGCTGCCGCATTGGCTCGCCGCGCTCGGCATCCTTTCCGAGCCCTTCAACATTCTCGGCGATCCGGACCTTGCCATGTGGGGACCGATCACCGCAAACGTCTGGTTCGGCATCCCGTTCTTCGCCATCACGCTGCTGGCCGCGCTCCAGTCCATTCCGCACGAGCTCTATGAAGCCGCGGAGATCGACGGCGCGACGCCCTGGCAGACCTTCACCAAGATCACGCTGCCGTTCCTGGCGCCGATGATCGCCATCACCGTCATGCTGCGCACGATCTGGATCGCGAATTTCGCCGATCTCATCTTCGTCATGACCGGGGGCGGTCCCGCCAATTCAACGCAGATCCTGTCGACCTATATTTTCACAACCGCCTTCCGCAAACTCGATTTCGGCTACGCTTCCGCAATCGCTGTCGCGCTCCTCGGGCTGCTGCTGATCTACGCGGCGATCCTCCTGGTGCTTCGCCGGAAGCTGGTCAAGATCTGAGGTGCCCTGATGAGTGCCCTTCGCAAGAGCTCGCCCCTGGCGGTCACCGGCAAATATCTCGCCCTGGGCTTTTATGTCGCCTTCGCGCTCTTCCCGCTCTACTGGCTGGCGAAGATCGCGGTGACGCCCGACAAGCTTATCTTCACGGAAGGTACGGCGCTTTTTCCCAGCAGGTTCACGTTCGAGAATTTCGGGACGGTACTGCTGGCGACCGATTTCCTCTCCTATTTCAAGAACAGCGTTTTCGTTTCCATCGGCACGGCAGCGATCACGACAGCGATCGCGGCGGCTGCCGGCTACGCCTTCTCGCGTTTTGCCTTCCGCGGCAAACGGCTGATCGTGGCGCTGATGCTGATCACCCAGATGTTCCCGCTCCTGATGATCATCGCACCGATCTACAAGATCGTTGCGGCAGTTGGCCTGCTCAACTCGCTGACAAGCCTCATCATCGTCTACACGGCCTTCAACATTCCGTTTGCCACCTTCCTGATGCAGTCCTTCTTTGACGGCATTCCGAAGGATCTCGAGGAAGCCGCAATGATGGACGGCTGCACCCGCTTCGAAGCGCTGCGCAAGATCATCCTGCCGCTGACCCTGCCAGGGCTCGGGGCAACGCTCGGCTTCGTCTTCACGGCAGCCTGGAGCGAACTGCTCTTCGCGCTCATGCTGATCAATTCCAACGACACGATGACCTTTCCCGTCGGGCTGCTGACTTTCGTTTCGAAGTTTTCCGTCGACTGGGGACAGATGATGGCAGCCGGCGTGCTGGCGCTCGTGCCCTCGTGTCTCTTCTTCATCTTCATCCAGCGCTATCTGGTCCAGGGGCTCACCTCTGGCGCCGTCAAGGGATAGGAGGCTTTTTCCGATGGCTCGCATCGAACTCAGCAACATCGCCAAGGCCTACGGCTCCGTCGAGGTCATGCGCGATATCGACCTCACCATCGAGGATGGCGAATTCATCGTGCTGGTCGGGCCCTCCGGCTGCGGCAAGTCCACACTTCTGCGCATGATCGCCGGGCTGGAACCGATTTCAGCCGGTGACTTCACGGTCGATGGCCGCCGCATGAACGACGTGCCGCCGCGAGACCGCGACATGGCCATGGTGTTCCAGTCCTACGCGCTCTATCCGCATATGGATGTCGCCCGCAACATGGGCTTTTCGCTGGAAATCCGCAAATCGCCGAATGAAGAGCGTTCCAGCAAGGTGCGGGAAGCCGCGAAGACCCTCGGCCTCGGCAACCTGACGGCGCGTCTGCCCAAACAGCTTTCCGGCGGCCAGCGCCAGCGTGTCGCCATGGGCCGGGCCATCGTGCGCGACCCGAGCGCTTTTCTCTTCGACGAACCGCTTTCAAACTTGGACGCTGCCCTGCGCGTCGAGATGCGGCTGGAGATTGCCCGGCTGCACCAGCGACTGAAGGCGACGATGATCTACGTCACCCACGACCAGGTGGAGGCGCTGACATTGGCGGACAGGATCGTTGTCCTGAATGCCGGCGATATCCAGCAGGTCGGAACACCGCTGGAGCTTTATGACCGACCGGCGAACAAGTTCGTTGCCCAGTTCATCGGCTCACCCACCATGAACATTCTCGGCATCGAGCCAAGGGATGGAGGCATCAGCCTGAAGAACGGCACGAAGCTACAGCTGGGACTTTCGGGTGGCCAGTCCGCTGCAAGCGAACTCGGCGTCCGGCCGGAGCATCTGAACATCGTTGCGCCTGATGCCGCGCACATATCCGGCACTGCCGAACTGGTCGAACACCTTGGGTCGGACACCAACATACATGCCAGTGTCCCCGGTATCGGTCAGGTGCTGGTGCGCGAACACGGACATTTTCCGTTGAAGTCGGGCGACAAGGTCGGCATCGCGCTCGATCTCGACAAGACGCATCTTTTCGGCCCCGACGGCCGCCGTCTGGCAGCCTGAGGGGGAGGCGGGTTTCCACGCCGGGTGTCCGGTCTGGTCAGTTGCCGCCGCAGTAGCAGGCCTTGTATGCATCCCGGCTGGAGGCATCGAGCGCACAGGCATAGGCTTGCCAGTTGGCAGCATCGATCTGAGGGTTCGGTGACTGGACGTTGTAAAGATCGCTGAACCGCTGACGCAGCAACTCGTCGTTCTTAAGCGTCCCGGCCAGCGAGGCGCGGCTGGCGGCGGACAGATCCTGGACAGCATAGGTGCCGCGGTAGTCGTATTCGAGCTGCCAGTCCGGCTTTGCGCCTCCTGCCGCCGCTTCCAGGTTCGTCAGGTAGAAGGTTGCTGAATCCTTCACTGTCCCGTTGGTCCTGTCATAGAGGAAGACCGCAAAGGCCGGGTTGTTGCCGAAAACGGGGCTGACCGAAGCCGTGATCTGGTTGGCAATAAGCGGCGCGCCCGATGCATCGTTGATGACCGTGAACCCGTCCATGTGAGTATGGCCGGAAAACGTGTAGTCGACGGTTCCGGCATATTTATGCATCAAGGCAAGGAAGTCCTCCAGGTATCGTTCGTGCCAGAAGAGGTGAATGCTGGTGTCGCAGGAGCCTGTGCCGCCGTGCCTTGCCGTCTCGTAGGCATCTGCTCCCGGAGGCACGTGCATGAGGAGTTGCGCCTTGCGTCCTGCCTTTTGCGTCTCGGATAGCTGGCCATCCAGCCAGGTCATCACGTCCCGCCCCGGATCGCTGCCGCCGGTATTGCACGCATCCGAATAGCGCGTGGACCAATAAACGTTGCTGAGGGCAATGATGTCCTGGTCCGGCACAGTCGGATGTGCGACCTTGTAAAAGCCTTCCTTCCCGAATGCGCCGAAACCTCCCGGTTGCAGGCTCAGTTTCGCCCATTGCTCACCGATGCCATCGAGATAGGCACTGTCCGGTGCGAGTTGGTAATCGCCGCATGCGGAATCCTCGTTTCCAAGAACTCCATAGACCGGAATGCCGCCGAAGGTGTCGCCGAGAAGCTGGGAGACGAACTGCGTGGTCTTGATCGAAAACGCGGTGATCCCTTGAGGATTGGGGCCCGCTGTTTTCTGGTAGTCGTCATTGAAGTGGTGGCTCAGGTAGTCACCCGTATAAAGCAGATAGTCATAGGTCATGCCCTGGGCCGCAGCCGCCTCAAGAGCGGAGACCATCAGGGCGTGGGAAGCATCGCTGCCATAGCTTCCGATCGAAGTGGCCGCGGACTTGAAGACATTCGGCCACTCGGTAACCGGGCTCTTATCCAGTGCCGGGACAAGCGAGGGATCGCTGAACGGATCGAAGTGGATGTCGGTGACGATCAGGAATAGACCTTCGTTCGGCTCCGGCTGAAAGGGGGGCGCGGAGGACTGGGCCTGTGCGCTAGCACCTGGCCACGATGCGGCAGCAAGTACCGCAAATGCAAATGCCAACCTGTCGAACATCCCCGCCTCCCAATTGGTGACTTCAAATCATTCCCATGCGGAAACGTCGGCGCAGTCAACCATGGCAACCGGTAAATGGATGTGATCCGCATCCGAGGATTTTGAGCGGGTTTTCGTCTCAGCGATAGACCAGTGTCGGCAGCCACATGGAAAATGCGGGTACGAAGGTCAGGAGCAGCAGCACGACGACGAGCGGGACCAGGAAGGGAGCCGTTGCGGTGACGCAACGTTCGAACGGCACATGGGCCACCTTCGAAAGCACATAGAGCACCATGCCGACGGGTGGCGTCAGAAGGCCGATCATCAGGTTCAGGATCATGATGATGCCGAAGTGGACCGGGTCGATCCCGAGACCGACCGCCACCGGCAATAGCACGGGTGTCAGGATCGTGATCGCGGCGATCGTTTCCATAAAGAGTCCGATCACCAGGACGATGAGAGTGATGATCAGCAGCAAGGCAACCTTGTTGTCGGTCAGCGTCACCATCAGTTCGGAAAAGTGCAGCGCTGTCTGGTTGGCGGTCAGGATCCAGGCAAAGATCGTGGAAGCTGCCACGATTAGCATGATGGCCGCGGTCGTCTCCACGGTGTCAAAGGACACTTTCAGGATCTTCCGCCAGTCGAGCGTTCTGTAGACGCCAACCCCCAGGAAGACGCACCAGGCAACCGCGGCAATGGCTGCCTCGGTCGGGGTGAAGATGCCGAACATGATGCCGCCGATGATGATCAGCGGGGTCATGAGGGGCAGGAAGGCGTCGAGGAAAGTTCGACCAAGCCGACCCAAGCGGAAATCGAGATCGCGCGGATAATTGCGCTTGCGCGAATACCAGGCGACCATCACCATCAGCGCGAGAGCCATCATCAATCCCGGGACAATGCCGGCCATGAAGAGCTGGCCGATCGAGGCATCGGCAATGACGCCATAGATTACCAGCGGCAGCGACGGCGGGATGATCGGTCCGATCGTCGAGGACGCGGCGGTGATGCCGACGGCGAAATCCGTATCGTAGCCGCTGTCGCGCATGGCCTTGATCTCGATATTGCCAAGGCCGCCCGCGTCGGCCACCGCCGCGCCGGACATGCCGGCAAAGATGACACTCGCACCGACATTCACATGACCCAGTCCGCCATGCATCCAGCCGACCGCCGCGCGGGCGAAGGCGAAGATGCGGGTCGTGATGCCGGCGGAGTTCATCAGGTTGCCGGCGAGAATGAAGAATGGGACCGCGATCAGCGGGAAGGAATTGATGCCGTTCACCATATTGGCAAGCACGATCATCGGTGGCAGGCCTTCCACCAGCACGAATGCAAGCGACGCAAGCGCAAGGGCAGCTGCAATCGGCACTCCCATCAGCATCAGCGCGAACAGGAGCAGGATCATCAACACGACGGCCATTGGCGGAAACTCTTCAATCGGTGGGCAGGTGGTCGTCCAGTGAACGGACGAGGTCTTCCGGGCTCTGGCGAATCCGCCGCCACAGCCACAGAGCGGAATAGAAAGCCATCAGGCCGAGAGCGATCACGCAGATCGTGTAGATCCAGGCCTTCGGGATCGGCAGCGAAATCATCTTCTGCCGGGTCTTCTGGGTGAGTTCGATGCCGATCCAGGTCATCGAGGCGAAGAAGCCGAGCGTGATCGCCTGGGACAGAACCGTGAGCGCCTTTGCGAGCCTTGGCGGGACCATGCGCATCAGGAATTCCAGCAGGATGTGCGTTCCGCGCCGGGTTGCCGTGATCGACCCCAGAAAACACACCAGGATCAGGAGATAGCGGGCCACCTCCTCGGTCCAGGCGAGGGAATCGTTCAGGACGTAGCGGGTAAAGAACTGCAGAAACACGACCACGGCAAGAAGCCAGAAGACCAGAATGCCGGGAGCATCGATCCAGGACAGCGCCGAGAGATCCGTCTTTTCCTCATCGAACTGGAGCAGGTCGGGCGCGCTGCCGGCGCGCCCTTGCTGCGGTGAGGCAGCGGCCGATTTGTCGTCATCGGACGCCGCACCGGTGCTTTGTGTCATTGAGCCAGGGCCTGCATCCGCTCGTAGTGTTCCTGGGTGTAGGGCACCTTGCTCTCGTCCGTCAGGATAGGCGCGACCGCTGCCTGGAAGGCGGCCTTGTCGACCTCGTTGACCTGGATGCCCTGATCGACGAACCACTGCACGAGATCCTGTTCGGACTGATAGATCTCGTCCGCATTCTGGGCGGCCGCATCCTTCAGCACCGCTTCGACGATGGCTGCGTCATCCCCGATCTGGCCCATGGCGTTCTCGGACACCACGATGATCAGCGAATTGCCGATATGGCCGGTCAGATTGATGTTCGACTGGACCTCGTAGAACTTCTTGAACTTGATGGTCGGCAGCGGATTTTCCTGCGCATCGACCACACCCTGCTGCAGGGCCAGATAGACTTCCGAGAAGGCGATCGGGGTCGGGTTGGCGCCGACCGCGTTCGGGAACAGCACCATCAGCGGCGAATCCGGCACGCGGATCTTGAGGCCTTGCATGTCCCCCGGCTTGGTGATCGGGAACTTCGACGTCACGTGGCGGTAGCCGTACCAGGTAATCGCCATCACCGAATGCCCGGTGGCCTCCTTGTAGCCTGCGGAAAGGTCGGTGAAGAGATCGCTGTCCCGGTATGCCTTCCAGTGATCGTAGTCCTTCAGCATGAAAGGATAGTCGGAAATGGCGATCGGGCCGTAGTCGCGTTCGGCGAAATTCGGACCGGTATAGATCATGTCGACCGACCCGATGGTCAGCCCTTCGTTGATCTCGGCTTCCTTGCCGAGCGAAGACGCAGGATAAACGGAAACGGTCACCCGCCCGTCGGTCTTTTCCTTGATCTGTTCGGCCGCCCACAGCGCCCATTTATGGTAGCTGGAGCCTTCCTCGTAGACGTGCGCCCACTTGAGGTCCGCCGCCCATGCCTGCCCGGCAAGAGCAACCGTCATCGCTGCGGCCAGAAGGCCGCGCTTCATCGTTTTTCCAATCATGTCTGTCCTCCCGTTGGCCGGGTTCGAGCTCCTCCACTCAATCGGCCTATCTTGTATAACTAGTATACAAGTTATTTGTGGTATATGACCCATAAGTCGAATGCAAATGAATTCGGCTGGTCTTCACCGGGGCGGATTGCTAGTAACACCAGGACAAAGGGGGAAACCGCAGACAAACGAGGCAGATAAGTCGGTCTCGGCTGAATCGGAAAACGCGGTTTCGGAAACGATCATGGCCGTAACAATGGACGAAACGCCCTCCGACGGGATCAGGTCCCGCAAGCCAAGGGCGAAAAATGCACCACCGCGCGGCGCGACTGCAAGGTTTGCCCGCCAGGCGGCCCGCAACTCGGAAATCGTCTACCGGGACCTGCGCGAGGCCATCGTCAACGTCACCCTGCCGCCGGGTACGCCGTTGTCGGAAAAGGAAATCACCGAGAAATACGGCATCAGCCGCACGCCCGTGCGCGAGGCGATCCTGCGGCTGGTAGAGGAAAAGCTGGTCGACGTCATCCCCAAGTCGGGAACCTTCGTCGCCCGTATTCCGGTGGATGAACTCCGGGAAGCCATTGTCGCCCGCAAGGCGCTGGAAGAGGTCTGTGTGCGCGAGGCGACCAGGCAGGCGACCAAGAGCCAGTTGATGGAACTCGAGGCCGTAATCCAGCGCGAGCGGGAACTCGCCGAAAAAGGCGATGAACAGGCCTTTCACGAGGCCGACAATGCCTTTCATGCCGGCATCGCCGCGGCAAGCGGCTATCCGGGCATCTGGAACATGATTGAAAAGATCCGGGTGCAGGTGGAGCGCTACCGCCGGCTCACGCTGCCGCAACAAGGCAGGATGCAACTGGTCGTCGACGAGCACGCGCTGGTTCTCGACGCCATGGAGCGGGGCGACGCGGACGAGGCGGTCGAGCGGATGCACAGCCATCTCAACAAGCTGCAGATCGACATCGGTACGTTCCAGGACCTGTGGCCGGATTATTTCCTGTTCGACGGCGATCAGGCGTAGCGGGGCACTTCAGTGCCGGACTGAAGGATGGCCCTGAAACTCCGCCAGATCCCTCTTGATCTCGTCCCGGCTTATGCACGAGAGCACTAGGATTGCGTTCTGCGGTCGGTCACCTCCAGCCAGTCGATCCACAAGAAGCAGTGCGTACTCCTGAAAGCACAAAATGTTCTGGGCGCGGCGGGCAGCGGGGCAGCCGGTGGATGATCGTCGGGCGCCACGAGGGGCTGTGCATGGTCTTTTTTCCGGGTCGCCGAGAGAAGGCCAGCGGCCGTTTTATGACGATTCTGCAGAGTGTGACGCTGCGACAGATAATACCTTTGCGGAAAAATCGTAGAAAAAACAAATCCAATACAATACCAATCCGCGTGTGATGGGTCCGATTCGGCTTAGGAAAAATGATTTTCACAATTCAAAACTAATAGGTCGACAAGTGGTATCAAATAGGTATTATATGGAAGAAGCAGGAGGGCGCTGCCGCTCTCCGGCAAGATTGTTCTGCACGGGCGGTAAAAGAAAAACGCGGAAGGTTCCGGCATTCCCTTGGCGGCATGCTGGGCCCGAAAGCGGGAAAGCGCCGGCACCGTGCGGAACGATTTTAACATCCGCAAACGGATGGAACTTTTCGGAGGTGTCTTATGAAACGCAGCATTCTCGCGCTGGCGATGGCCAGCACCGCAATACTCACGTCCCCGGCCTTTGCCGAAGACGTCACCCTGACCATCGAAAGCTGGCGCAACGACGACCTGGCACTGTGGCAGGAAAAGATCATTCCGGCATTCGAAGCCTCGCATCCGGGCATCAAGGTGAAGTTCACCCCGTCCGCGCCGACCGAGTACAACGCGGTGCTGAACTCCAAGCTGGATGCCGGCTCCGCGGGCGACCTGATCACCTGCCGTCCGTTCGACGCCTCCCTGGCGCTCTATGACGCCGGCCACCTGGCGGATCTTTCCGACATGGAGGCGATGAGCAACTTCCTGGACGTGGCCAAGGCCGCCTGGCAGACCGACGACGGCTCGGCAACCTTCTGCGTCCCGATGGCTTCAGTGATCCACGGCTTCATCTACAACAAGGACGCCTTCACCGAACTGGGCCTGGAAGTTCCGGCGACCGAAGACGAGTTCTTTGCCGTTCTCGACAAGATCAAGGAAGACGGCACCTATATCCCGATGGCCATGGGCACCAATGACCAGTGGGAAGCCGCCACGATGGGCTACAACAACATCGGCCCGAACTACTGGAAGGGCGAAGAAGGCCGCCAGGCTCTGATCAAGGGCGAACAGAAGCTCACCGACGAGCAGTGGGTCGCCCCCTATGCCACGCTGGCAAGATGGGCGCCATATCTCGGCGACGGCTATGAAGCCCAGACCTATCCGGACAGCCAGAACCTGTTCACCCTCGGCCGCGCGGCCATCTATCCGGCAGGCAGCTGGGAAATCTCGGGCTTCAACACCCAGGCCGATTTCGAGATGGGCGCCTTCAAGCCGCCGGTCAAGAACGAAGGCGACACCTGCTATATCTCCGACCACACGGATATCGGCATCGGCATGAACGCCAAGACCGAGCATCCGGCGGAAGCCAAGGCGTTCCTGAGCTGGGTGGCTTCGCCCGAATTCGCGACCATCTTCGGCAACGCTCTGCCGGGCTTCTTCCCGCTATCCAAGAGCCCGGTCGAGATGGAAGATCCGCTCGCGAAGGAATTCATCGGCTGGCGCGGTGAATGTGAAACCACGATCCGCTCCACCTACCAGATCCTCTCCCGCGGTACGCCGAACCTGGAGAACGAGACCTGGGGTGCGTCCGTGGCCGCCATCAAAGGCACCGAAACGCCTGAGGCCCTCGGCCAGAAACTGCAGGAAGGTCTTGCGAGCTGGTACGAGCCGCAGAAATAATCTCCAAGCCGTTCCAACTGTCCCGGGCAGGCCACTGCCTGTCCGGGATTTAAATTTCCGGACAGGCTTCGGTCTGCCCGGGAAGACTTGACCGGAGCTTCCTATGTCCAGGCCTCGCTTCCGCTGGCATATCGTCGTGTTCCTGACCCCTGCGGTCCTCGTCTACACGGCCGTGATGATCTTCCCCCTCTTCAACACGCTGCGCCTTGCCCTGTACAGCAAGATCGACCAGGAACGCGTGTTTGTCGGTCTGGAGAACTTCTATCGGCTGCTCGGCGACCCATTGTGGTCGGACCAGTTCTGGAATGCTCTCGGCAACAATTTCTGGTTCTTTCTGATCCACATGCTGGTCCAGAACCCGATCGGCATCGCCCTTGCGGCCATCTTAAGCCATCCACGCCTGCGCTTTGCCGCTTTCTACCGCTCGGCGATCTTCATTCCGACCATCCTTTCCTTCGTGATCGTGGGCTTTGCCTGGAAGCTGATCCTGTCGCCCATCTGGGGCATTGCGCCGTCCATGCTGGATGCGGTCGGGCTGAAATTCCTCTTCGCGCCCTGGCTCGGCAAGGAGGAATACGCGTTGACCACCTTGTCGCTGATTTCCGTCTGGCAGTTCGTCGGCATTCCGATGATGCTGATCTACGCCGCGCTGCTTTCCATTCCCGAAGAGGTTCTGGAGGCCGGCGAAATCGACGGCATCACCGGCATATCGGCCTTCTGGAAGATCAAGCTGCCGCTGATCCTGCCTTCGATCGGCATCATCTCGATCCTGACCTTCGTGGGCAACTTTAACGCCTTCGACCTGATCTATACGGCTCAGGGCGCGCTTGCCGGTCCGGATTTCTCCACCGATATCCTCGGCACCTTCATGTATCGCACCTTCTTCGGCTTCCAGCTGCAGCTGGGCGATCCTCACATGGGGTCGGCGATCGCCAGCGCGATGTTCGCGATCATCCTCGTCGGTGTCTGCATCTATCTTTTCGGCATCCAGACCCGGATGCGCAGATATCAGCTGTAAAGGAGGAAGGCAGATGAACAAGGCCCGCTCCAATCCGCTTAACACGATTGCCGCCCACGGCGCGCTGATCCTCTACACGCTGATCGCGCTGTTTCCGGTGTTCGTGATCCTGATCAACAGTTTCAAGTCCCGCAAGGCGATCTTTCGGGAACCACTGGCACTGCCGGATGCGGAAAGCTTCTCGATGATCGGCTACCAGACGGTCATGAAGCAGGGGGATTTCTTCCTCTATTTCCAGAACTCGATGATCGTCACCGTGGTCTCGCTGACCTTCATCCTGCTCTTTGGTGCCATGGCCGCCTTCGCCCTCAGCGAATACCGGTTCAAGGGCAACACGCTGATGGGCCTTTATCTCGCCCTCGGCATCATGATCCCGATCCGCATCGGCACCGTCGCCATCCTGGAGATGATGGTGGCCTCGGGCCTGGTCAACACGCTGATGGCGCTGATCCTCGTCTATACGGCACAGGGCTTGCCGCTCGCGGTCTTCATCCTGAGCGAGTTCATGCGCCAGGTCTCCGATGACCTGAAGAATGCCGGGCGCATCGACGGCCTCTCGGAATACACGATCTTCTTCCGCCTGGTGCTGCCGTTGGTCCGGCCGGCCATGGCAACCGTCGCCGTCTTCAACATGATCCCGATCTGGAACGACCTCTGGTTCCCGCTGATCCTGGCCCCGGCGGAGGAAACCAAGACACTCACCCTCGGCAGTCAGGTCTTCATCGGCCAGTTCGTCACAGACTGGAATGCGGTCCTGTCGGCACTCTCCATGGCGATCCTGCCGGTCCTGATCCTCTATGTCATCTTCTCGCGGCAGCTGATCCGCGGCATCACCTCCGGAGCAGTGAAATGACCAGGGTTCTGATCGCCGGCCTCGGCAACATGGGGCTTTCCCATGCCCTGGCCCATCACAAGAATGCGCAAGCGCAGATCGTCGGTCTCGTGAACCGCTCCGGCAAGGTCAGCCATCCCGATCTTGCCGGTTACCCGGTCTTCGCTGATTTTTCTTCCGCGCTTTCCGAAACCCGGCCGGACCTGGTGGTCATTGCCACCTATTCCGACTCGCATGCCGACTACGCGATTGCCGCGATGCGGGCAGGGGCACATGTCTTTGTCGAAAAACCGCTCGCAACGAGTGTCGCCGACGCGCAGCGCGTCGTTGACTGTGCCCGGGAGACCGGCCGCAAGCTGGTGGTCGGTTACATCCTGCGCCACCACCCGTCCTGGGTGCGGCTGATCGAGGAGGCGAGGGGACTTGGCGGACCTTACGTCTTCCGCATGAACCTCAATCAGCAGAGCTCCGGCGCCGAATGGGAGACCCACAAGGCCCTGATGCAGACGACGGCTCCGATTGTCGACTGCGGCGTGCACTATGTCGATGTCTGGTGCCAGATCACGGACGCCAGGCCGGTGCGGGTCAACGGCATGGGACTGCGCCTTTCGGACGAGATTGCACCGGACATGTACAATTACGGTCAGTTCCAGGTCTTTTTCGACGACGGTTCGGTCGGCTGGTACGAGGCCGGCTGGGGCCCGATGATGTCGGAGACCGCCTTCTTCGTGAAGGATGTCGTCTCGCCGGCCGGTTCCGTATCGATTGTCGAGGGCAACAAGGGTGCCTCCGCCGATGTCGATGGTCACACGAAGGTGGGTGGACTGCTGGTTCACCGGCCGGACGGCGACCGGAGCATCGATCTGCCCGGAGAACCCGGCCATCAGGAACTTTGCGACGCGGAGCAGGCTTACATGCTGCGCGCGATCACCGAAGATATCGATCTGTCCCGGCATATGCAGGATGCCGTCAAGTCGCTGGCGATCTGCCTTGCCGCGGACGAAAGCATCCGCACCGGCCAACCCGTCTTGCTAAAGGAGCTAACGCCATGACGGCGCTAACCCTGTCCAACGTCAACAAGTCCTTCGGCGCCGTCCAGGTGCTCAAAGACATCAACCTGGAAGTGGAAGACGGTGAGTTCGTTGTCTTCGTCGGCCCCTCCGGCTGCGGCAAATCTACGCTGCTGCGCGTGATCGCGGGTCTGGAGGACGTCTCCGCCGGCGAAGTCCGTATCGGCGGCGAGATCGTCAACCAGACGCCGCCGTCAAAGCGCGGTATCGCGATGGTCTTCCAGAGCTACGCGCTCTATCCGCATCTGAACGTGCGCAAGAACATGTCGCTGGCACTGAAACAGGAAAAACAGAGCAAGGACGTCATCGAGCAGCGCATTGCCGAAGCCACCCGTATGCTGAACCTTGAGGATTACCTCGACCGTTATCCGTCCGAGCTATCCGGCGGCCAGCGCCAGCGTGTCGCCATCGGCCGGGCCATCGTGCGCCATCCGAAACTGTTCCTCTTCGACGAGCCGCTGTCGAACCTCGACGCGGCGCTCAGGATGAACACGCGGCTGGAAATCGCCAACCTGCATCGCCAGCTCAAGACCTCGATGATCTACGTCACCCACGACCAGTCGGAGGCCATGACGCTCGCCGACAAGATCGTGGTGCTACGCGCCGGCCGGATCGAGCAGGTCGGCAGCCCGATGGAGCTTTACAACAACCCGGCCAACCAGTTCGTTGCCGGTTTCCTCGGATCACCCGCCATGAACTTCCTGCCGGCAGGTCTCGTGAACGACGGCGACAGCCGCACACTCGGTGTGCGTCCGGAGGATCTGGTTGTCTCGGACGCAGGTCCACTCAAGGCCTCGGTCCAGCATGTGGAGCAGCTTGGCGGCGACACCAACGTGATCGCCATGGTCGGGGACCATCAGGTCACGGCCCGTCTCTTCGGCCAGCACGCCGTGAGACCGGGCACCGACCTCAGCTTCGGCATCGCCGAAGGCAAGTCGTATTATTTCGACAAGGACGGAGCGCGCCTTCGGGGGTGAGACCCGGCGCAATGGTTTTCCGTCGTCATCCCGGCCAAGCGCAGCGCGAGCCGGGACCGGGGAGCCACAAGTGCTTCGGGTTTAGCTTGACACCTTGCCTCAATGCCTCGGCTCACCGGTCCCGGATCTCCGCTGCGCTCCGTCCGGGATGACGCTGGATAGGTCCCAGTGAACCATGAAAAAAGCCGCCCCGGTCTCCCGGGACGGCTTTGTCATCACTGTGCTCCGCCTCAGCCGATCTGCGTCAGCAGCTTGTCGAGGCTGGCCTTGGCGTCGCCGTAGAACATGCGCGTGTTCTCCTTGTAGAACAGCGGGTTCTCGATGCCGGAATAGCCCGTTCCCTGGCCGCGCTTGGAGACGAAGACCTGCTTTGCCTTCCAGACTTCCAGGACCGGCATGCCGGCGATCGGCGAGTTCGGGTCTTCCTGGGCCGCCGGATTGACGATGTCGTTGGAGCCGATGACGATGACGACATCCGTCGACGGGAAGTCCTCGTTGATCTCGTCCATTTCCAGAACGATGTCGTAAGGCACCTTCGCTTCGGCGAGCAGGACGTTCATGTGGCCGGGCAGGCGGCCCGCGACCGGGTGGATCGCGAAGCGTACTTCCTTGCCCTTGCCGCGCAAGCGCTTGGTCAGCTCGCTGACCGACTGCTGCGCCTGGGCGACCGCCATGCCGTAACCCGGAACGATGATGACGCTGTCGGCATCTTCGAGGGCGGCAACGACGCCGTCGCTGTCGATGGCGATCTGCTCGCCTTCCACTTCCATCGCCGGGCCGGTCGTATTGCCGAAACCGCCGAGGATGACGGAAATGAACGAGCGGTTCATCGCCTTGCACATGATGTAGGAGAGGATCGCACCGGAGGAGCCGACCAGTGCGCCGACGACGATCAGGAGATCGTTGCCGAGCGAAAAGCCGATGGCGGCCGCGGCCCAGCCCGAATAGGAGTTCAGCATCGACACCACCACCGGCATGTCGGCGCCGCCGATGCCCATGATCAGGTGGTAGCCGATGAAGAACGCCAGCAGCGTCATCAGGATCAGCGTCCAGATGCCGGCATCGTTCACGAACAGGATGAGCAGGAGGACGCTGAGGGCGGCGGCGCCGGCATTGAGCATGTGCCCGCCCGGCAGCTTCTCGGCCTTGGACGTGACCTTGCCGGCCAGCTTGCCGAAAGCAACGACCGAGCCGGTGAAGGTGACCGCCCCGATGAAGACGCCGAGGAACACCTCGACCTTCAGGATGGACTGCTCGACCGGGGACTTGTGCGCCAGGATCGCGGCGAAGCCTTCAAGCGCATGGCGTTCTTCCTCGCTCATGGCCAGCACGTTGCCAAGCTCGATATAGGCGTTGAAGCCGACGAAGACGGCGGCCAGGCCCACGAGCGAGTGCATGGCGGCAACCAGTTGCGGCATCTCGGTCATCTGGACGCGTTGCGCAACGTAGTAGCCGATGATGCCGCCGGCGGCGATCAGCACGAGGGAGAGCAGCCAGAGGCCCGAGCCCGGACCGATCAGCGTGGCGACAACTGCCAGGCCCATGCCGGTGATGCCGTACCAGATGGCGCGCTTGGCGCTTTCCTGGCCCGACAGGCCGCCGAGGGACAGGATGAACAGAACAGCCGCGACAACATAGACGGCAGTCGTGAAACCGAATTCCATCTCTCGGCCTCCCTTAGGATTTCTGGAACATGGCGAGCATGCGCCGGGTAACGAGGAAACCGCCGAAGATGTTGATCCCGGCCATGAAGACGGAAACACCCGCCAGGAGGATCACCAGGAGGGATCCGGATCCGATCTGCATCAGGGCGCCGAGAATGATGATCGACGAGATGGCGTTGGTAACGGCCATCAGGGGCGTGTGCAGCGAATGGCTGACGTTCCAGATCACCTGGAAGCCGACAAAGACCGACAGCACGAAGACGATGAAATGCTGCATGAAGCTGGCCGGGGCGACGAGACCCACCAGCAACATGGCAAGTCCGCCGATGGCGAGCAGCGACACCTGCTGTTTGGTCTGGGCCTTGAAGGCGGCGGCTTCCTTTTCGCGCCTTTCTTCCGGCGTCAGTTCCTTCGGCTTTTCCTTGGACTTCGCCGCGATCGCCTGCACCTTGGGCGGTGGCGGCGGGAAGGTGATTTCACCCTCATACGTGACGGTCGCGCCGCGGATGACATCGTCTTCCATGTTGTGATTGACCTGGCCGTCCTTTGCAGGCGTCAGGTCGGTCATCATGTGGCGGATGTTGGTGGCATAGAGTGTCGAGGCCTGGGAGGCCATGCGCGAGGGGAAGTCGGTATAGCCGACGATCGTGACGCCGTTTTCGGTGACGACCTTCTCGTCCTGGACCGTCCCTTCCACGTTGCCGCCGCGCTCGGCCGCAAGGTCGATGATCACCGAGCCGGGCTTCATGGCTTTCACCATGTCTTCCAGCCACAGCTTCGGCGCATCCCGGTTGGGGATCAGCGCGGTGGTGATGACGATGTCCATTTCCGGAGCGAGTTCACGGAACTTGGCAAGCTGGGCTTCGCGGAACTCCGGCGAGGAGACGCTGGCATAACCGCCGGTCGCGGCGCCGTCCTGCTGTTCTTCCTGAAAATCCAGATAGACGAATTCCGCGCCCATGGATTCGACCTGCTCGGCCACTTCCGGGCGCACGTCGAAGGCATAGGTGATGGCGCCGAGCGAGGTCGACGTGCCGATGGCGGCAAGACCGGCAACGCCGGCACCGACGACCAGGACCTTCGCCGGCGGCACCTTGCCTGCGGCAGTGATCTGGCCGGTGAAAAAGCGGCCGAAATTGTTGCCGGCCTCGATCACGGCGCGATAGCCGGCGATGTTGGCCATGGACGACAGCGCGTCCATTTTCTGGGCGCGGGAGATACGCGGCACCATTTCCATGGCGATCACATTGGCGCCGGAAGCTTTGGCCTTATCGAGCCCGTCCGCGTTGCCGCCCGGATTGAAGAAGGAGATCAGGGTCTTGCCCTTGGCAAGATATCCCAGTTCCTTGTCGTCCGGCGGACGCACCTTGGTGACGATGTCGGCTTTCTTCCAAAGGCTGGCCGCGGTCTTGACGATCTCGACACCTGCCTCCTCATAGGCCTGGTCGGAAAATCCCGCCGCGGTTCCGGCACCGCTCTGCACGAGGCAGCTATAGCCAAGCTTCTGCAACTGTCTGGCGGAGTCCGGGGTCATTGCGACCCGGTTCTCCCCCGGGAAGGTTTCCTTTGGTGTGCCGATCTTCAGGGCTTCTGGCATACGTCTCTCCAGCAAGTGTCGAGGGATCGAGGGAAGCCTGGCCGGTTTGGCGAACGATTTCCCCCCGCGCCGTCCGGTCCCTCAAAAACGTGGTGCGAATATAGAGACGATAAATTTACTTATGACAAGGTGTATCCGGAGGGAATTTGCAGGCTTTTTCGCACTGCACAGCGAGAGCAGGTCGATATAAATTTCACGCGCTTAACGAAATAAGGGAGCCGGAAACTGGACCAGCGGCAAAACCTCGGGCGGAATACTCAAAAACGCCCGCGTTTTAGTATTTTTTGCCCGGCAGGGACAAATATGCGCTTGCATTGGCACAAATTTAGTCGTGTGCAATTTTGTGGCGGCGGTCCGGGTATTGGCCGGACCGCAACCACGTGAATTTATTCCGCGGCCTCGTCCAGAGCCGCTTTTGCGTCGAGGTCTGCGGCATCGTGCCGCTCCGGCAGCTGCTCGTGATCCTCGCCCCAGGTCCGGTTGACCTTGCGCCCGCGCACCACCGCCGGACGGGCGTCGATCTTCTGCGCCCAGGCCAGTAGGTTCTTGTATTCGTGCACGGAGAGGAACTCGCCGGCATTGTAGGAGCGGCCCAGAACCATGCCGCCATACCACGGGAAGATGGCCATGTCGGCGATAGTGTAGTCGTCGCCGGCAATATAGGGGCGTTCACCCAGTGCCTTGTCGAGCACGTCGAGCTGACGCTTGGTCTCCATGGAAAAGCGATCGATCGGATACTGGTACTTCTCCGGTGCATAGGCATAAAAATGCCCGAAGCCGCCGCCGACATAGGGGGCGGATCCCATCTGCCAAAACAGCCAGTTGAGGGTTTCCGTGCGTTTGGCCGGATCCTTCGGCAGGAATTCGTCGAACTTTTCGGCCAGATAAAGCAGGATGGAGCCGGATTCAAAGACCCGGGTCGGGGTCGACGTGGAATGATCGACCAGGGCCGGGATCTTCGAATTCGGATTGGCAGCGACAAAGCCGCTGGAGAACTGGTCGCCATCACCGATCTTGATGAGCCAGGCATCGTATTCGGCGCCCTTGTGGCCGAGGGCCAGCAGTTCCTCCAGCATCACCGTGACCTTGACGCCGTTGGGGGTCGCCAGGGAATAGAGCTGCAGGGGATGCTTGCCGACAGGCAGGTCCTTCTCATGGGTTGCACCGGAAACCGGCCGGTTGATGCTGGCGAACTGGCCACCGCTCGGCTGTTCCCAGGTCCAGACTTTGGGAGGTGTGTAGGTGGGATCACTCATAGAGCAGGGTCTCCGGGTCGCGTGTTTAAAGTCAAGAGCGCGCTTCTCGGTTGGCGTGAGAAACCATCGCAATATTACGATTAAATAGGCGGACCTGTCCGAAATGCCTAGGGCCGTTCTTGTCCCCGCCGCAATTTTTTCGGATCGGCGCATCAACAAACGGTGAGGTGTTCCTGGAGATTTCGCAGCCTCTTCAGTTTCCGCAAGGTCAATTATTGGCGGCCGTGTCTTCGTTCGGCATCGACCCGAGATGCATATTCGTGCATCCTGCGTGCGCGGCGTCTTGCAGGGCCGCCTAGCGCAGAACGCGGTCATTTCTGTGACGCGATGGGAAAGAATACATGATCGTTGCCATAAGTCGTTTCGCGAAAGTTTGAGTAGGATCACAGGCCTCCGGGGCGCCGACTTCAAATTCTTCGCGTTTCAGGGAGGACAACATGAATTTGAGACCAGATCCGAGCTTTTATCCGACTGCCAGAATGGCAATGGAAGCACCAGCCGAAAAGCTGGCCTTTACCTTGATGCTCAGTCCGGACTTCAGCAAGCCGGACGGCCTCGCGGTGATCAATGTGGACCCCGAGAGCGCGGACTACTGCAAGATCGTGCACAAGGTGATGATGCCGAACAAGGGCGATGAGTTCCATCACTTCGGCTGGAACGCCTGTTCTTCGGCCCTGTCACCTCTTTCCGGCCACGCCTTTCTGGAAAGGCGCTACCTGATCATTCCTGGTATCCGGTCCTCGCGGATCTACGTGGTGGATGTGAAGGATCCGCTAAACGCCCGTATTCACAAAATCATCGAACCGGAAGAGGTGTTTGCAAAGACGGGTTATTCCCGCCCGCACACCATTCATTGCGGACCCGAGGGCATCTACGTATCGACCCTTGGGGGAGGCGGCCCGAACGGTACGGACGGTCCTCCCGGTATCTTCATCATGGACTGCGAAAGCTTCGATATCCTCGGGCGCTACGAAATGGACCGCGGCATCCAGGACAAGCACTACGATTTCTGGTGGAACCTGCCGCGCGACTACATGGTGTCGTCGGAATGGGCCTTGCCGCCCCAGTTCGAGAACGGGCTCGTGCCGGAGGATCTGCTTTCGAACAAATACGGTCACAAGCTACACTTCTGGGACCTGCGCGGCCGCCGGAACATCCAGACAATCGATCTCGGTGAAAACCACCAGATGGCGCTGGAAGTCCGTCCGGCTCATGATCCCGCCAAGCAACACGGTTTCTGCGGCGTGGTGGTCGATACGACAAACCTGCAGGGGTCGATCTTTACCTGGCGGCGCAAGGACGACGGCACCTTCGAGGCACGAAAAACCATAATGATCGATCCGCAACCGGCCGATCCGGCTGACCTGCCGGAGCTTCTGAAGGGTTTCTCGGCCGTGCCGCCGCTTGTGACGGACATCGATCTCAGCCTCGACGACAGATATCTCTACGTTTCCTGCTGGGGCACGGGTGAAATGCATCAGTACGATGTGTCCGATCCCATGAACCCGAGGCTTGCCGGCAAGGTCGAGATCGGCGGGATCGTGAAGAAGACCAGGCACCCAAACGGCAAGGATTTCGGATACGGACCGCAGATGGTGGAAATCAGCCGGGACGGACAACGGGTCTACTGGACGAATTCGCTCTATTCCACCTGGGACGACCAGTTCTACCCGGGTGACCGCGGTGCGGCCATGGTGATGGCACGTGCCGGTGCCGGTGCCGGTGGCGGCCTGACGCTGGATCCGGATTTCTGGGTGGAATTCCCGGCCGGCTACAGGTCGCACCAGATCCGGCTCGAGGGTGGGGACTGCTCGACCGACAGCTTCTGCTTCCCGTCGGTCTAGGCCTTGTCGGATTTGAGCGTCACAGCCCTTTGGTGGGCTGTCATTGCATCAGGCCTTTACCACGGGCTCAACCCGGGCATGGGGTGGCCGCTGGCGGTTTCTGCGGCGCTGATGGAGCAGCGCATGACGGCCCTGCCGCGTGCGCTGCTGGCGCTGGCGGCCGGGCACCTGGCGGCGATGCTGGTAATCCTTCTGCCTTTCAGCGCCATGGTGGCGCTGGTAGGCCTGGAGCGGGAAATCCGCATCGGTGCCGCATGCCTTGTCATCGGCATGGGAGTGTACTTGCTCCTCAACAGCCGGCATCCGCGTTTTCTCGCACGTGTATCGCCAGCGAGACTCGGACTTTGGTCCTTCTTGGTGGCCATCGCGCACGGAGCAGGTCTCATGCTGGTTCCGATCTACCTCGGCATATGCGCGAGCCGGGAAGATACCGGGCATCAGGCCGCTGGTCTGCTCATGGGGGCGGATATGCAGATGGCCCTGGTTGTCGCCGCCGTTCACACCCTTGCCATGGCCGCGGCCGGAAGCCTGCTGGCATTCGGTGTCTACTACTGGCTCGGCTTGCGGTTCCTGCAGCAGGCCTGGTTCAACCTGGACAGGGTCTGGGCGCTCAGTCTGGTTCTCGTCGGCGTCTTTGCATTGGGGCTCAGCCTTCCGGCGTGAGCCCCTGCGCCCGTAAATTTCTGCAGCAAACTCAGCGGCTTGTGCCGTTCTGACCTCAGCGGAGCAAATGGGCTTCGAACGGGAATTTCGACAGGATCTCGATGCCGGTTTCCGTGATCAGAACCTGCTGCTCCAGCTTGACGCCCTCCTTGGCACCCGCTTCACCGATATAGCTTTCGACACAAAGCGTCATGCCCGGTTCGATGATGCCGTCATAGCCGGCATCCGGAAAGTCGCCGTGATGGTAGAGATAGGGGTATTCGCCTGTCATGCCGCAGCCATGGGCCGACAGGTAGTAGCGGTTGGCGTAGTATTTCTCGGGAATGTTCCAGGCCCGGTCCGCATAGTCGCGGAAGGACATGCCCGGCCGCAGGATGCTCATGTTGGTGTGCACCTGTTCGTAGGCGACCTTGTAGAGTTCGCGCTGGGTATCCGTCGGCTCGTCCGGACCGGAATGGAATGTGCGAGAAAAATCCGCGTAATAGCCGTGGCAGCCGACCACATCCGTGTCGAGAGCGATCAGCTCGTTCGCGCCGATGACGTGGTCCGAAGTTTCCTGGAACCAGGGATTGGTGCGCTCTCCTGCGCTGAGCAGGCGCGTTTCCACATAGTCGCCGTTCTGTTCGATGATGGACTTGTGCAGCACTGACCAGAGTTCAGCCTCGGTGAGGCCCGGCCGTATGGCTTCGCGCAACTTGCCGACACCCGTCTCCGTTGCGCGCAAGGACGCGATCACGCATTTCATTTCTTCCGCCGACTTGATGGCGCGGGCCATTTCCACCGGCTGCTGCGCATCCACAATCCTGAGGCCGGCTTCCTTCAGCGCGATCGCCGTGCCCGCGTTGACGCGCTCCAGGCCGATGGTGGCGTCGCTCAAACCGGTGAGTTCACGCACCGTTGCGGCCATTTCCGCGGCCCAGGCGCGTTCGCGGCTTGCGATATGCGGCCCGGCGGCAACAAAGCTGGCGGTCTGCGAGGGGCGCACTTCGTCGACGGTTTCAAACCCTTCTCCCAGATGCAGGCAGCCGGTGAATTCATAGAGAATCGACCGGTCCTGCGTCAGCAGCAGGTAGCGCGAGGGTGCGTTGCGCATGGAAAAGACCTGCATGTTCCGCGTGCCGGTCGCATAGCGGATATTGACCGGGTCGGAGAGAATGACGGCATCGACGCCGTATTCGGCCATCTTTTGCCGTACCCGCTGCTGCCGATAGGTGCGCACGGCCACCAGATCGATCGCATCCGTGTCCGGTGCGCGGTCGAGCTGAGCCAGCCCTTCGAGGTCGCTGCGCTCTGCATGCCAGTCAAATTCGGCCATACTCAATCCCTCCTGGTTCCTTGCAGGAATAATGACAGTTCGAACACGCCCGGGAAGATTGGAAATTATCGGTCTTTCTGATAACTTTTTGGAATGCAAAGATACCGGAAGTCACTGCCGCCCCTCGACACGCTGGTGTTTTTCGAAGCGGCCATGCGCCATCTCAACTTCACCGAGGCGGCCGAGGAACTGTTCGTGACCCAGGCGGCGGTGTCCAAGCGGGTTCGCCAACTCGAGGACTGGCTGGGCGTCGACCTGTTCGAACGGACCGGCCGGCGTCTGCAGCCGACGGAAGCGGGGATATTTCTTGCCGACAAGGCGGGCATGACGCTCGACTTCCTCGACCAGGCCCTGCGTACGCTAAAGGTTCCGGAACGGCCCGTGGTCCGGATCGCCTCCGTCACCGCGCTGGCGGCCTTCTGGCTGCAGCCGAAACTGAAGGAATTTGCCCTTTCGGAAGAGGCCTGCCTTTTCAACCTCATCACCGCCGACGATCCCGGGGACCTGTTGCGGCCTGAACACGATCTTGCGATCCTTCACGGCGATGGGAGGCTACCGGGCTGGATGTCCGAGCAGTTGTTTCAGGAAATCCTCGTGCCGGTCGGAGCCCCGGCGATTATCGAAGCACTGCAAGCGGACGGGGAGTGGCACCGGCCGCCATTGCTCGACTATCCGCGCCTTGCTCCCAACTGGGTCGACTGGGAGGGATGGATCCAGCGGACGGGACGCGAAGAGTTCCGCGGGTTTCCGGTCCAGCTCTGCGCCACGTACAACCAGTCCATCGGCCGGGCGCTGAACGGGCAGGGCCTTGCCCTTGGAGCGCTGCCGCTTTTGCAGGAGGAGATCGCGAGCGGAAGGCTTGTGCCGCTTGACGGTGCCGCTTTCGCAACCGGCAAGGGTTATTATATCGCCTGGCCCGGTATCCGTCCCATCTCCCGGGAAGCGGAACGCCTGAAAACCGCGCTGCTGGGCGCGGGCGCACCTGCGGAAACGCTCACTTGAGCCAGCCGCGTTCCCTGTAGTAGCGCAAAGCGCCGCGATGGAGCGGGGCAGACAGGCCGTCCGAGACCATTTCTTCCGGATTCAGGTTGGCGAAGGCGGGATGCAGTTTGCGGAAGGCATCGAAATTCTCGAATACGGACTTGACCAGCGTGTAGACCACCTCTTCGTCCATTCCGGCTGAGGTGACGACCGTTGCGCCGACACCGAACGTGACGGTGTCCTCGGCATTTCCGCCATACATGCCGCCGGGAATGGCGGCTCTACGGTAGTAGCTGTTGTCTTCGATCAGCTTGTCGACGACGGGGCCATCCACATTCACCAGTTTGGACTCGCAGCTCTCTGTTGCTTCTTCAATGGAGGTCGAAGGGTGGCCGACTGTATAGACGATGGCGTCGATCTTGTCGTCGCAAAGGGCCGCGGACTGATCGGCAGACCTCAATTCGGTTGCCTCCGCGAAGTCCTCTTTGGTCCAGCCCATCGCCTTCATCAGCACTTCCATGGTGCCTCGCTGGCCGGACCCCTCGTTGCCGATATTGACCCGCTTGCCCTTCAGGTCTTCAAAGCTCTTGATACCTGCATCTGCGCGGGCGACGACGGTGAAGGGTTCCGGATGCACGGAGAAGACGGATCGCAGATCCTCGTAAGGTCCCTGATCCTCAAACAGCGAAGTGCCGTTGAAGGCATGGTACTGCCAGTCGGACTGGGCCACGCCGAACTGAAGCTCGCCGCTGCGCAGGTGCTCGAGATTGTAGACCGAGCCGCCGGTGGATTCGACCGTACAGCGGATACCGTGTTCGCGGTGTCCCTTGTTCACTAGGCGACAGATCGCACCGCCGGCCGGATAGTAGACGCCCGTGACGCCACCGGTGCCGATGGTGATGAACTCATCCGCAGATGCGGTACCCGATGCCGCAATAAGGGCCGCCATGACGGCACCGGCCAGCCTCAGCTTTATCGACATGTGTCCAGCATTCCTCCCGGTGAAATCTCGGTTCAGCACTGGTTTCATTCTGACGACTTCAGCCTCGTCAGGCAAATGCCTGCCTGCGGGAGGCTTTGGTCCAGGCGATCTCGCGCTCGCGAGGCATCGCACATTGCCAGCGGCAAGCTTGAACCTGCCCGTGAAGACAATGCGGGCGGCACGCATGCGCCGCCCTGATGGTAATGAACTATACCGCCTGGAGCGTATAGACCGAAAACCACTCTTTGTCGTCGCTGTCCATGTCGAGTACCCGCCAACCGCCTTCGCCGGCGATCGCGGCGAAGGCGACCTCGTCGTATTTGTGTGAATTCTCCGTGTGGATCGTCTCGCCCTCCCTGAAGGAAATGGGCGTACCGGCGACATCGACGACCTGGTCGGACAGGCTTTCAAGATGCATTTCGATGCGGCTTTCAGCAGCGTTCCAGATTGCCCGGTGAACGAAGGAGGAGAGATCGAATTTCGCTCCGAGCTCGCGGTTGATCCGCTGCAGGAGATTCTGGTTGAAAGCGGCCGTGATCCCGGCAGGGTCGTCATATGCCCGCTTGAGCACGGCCTCGTCCTTCGGCCGGTCGACACCGACGATCATGGTCGCCTCCGGCATGGCAGCCCGAATGTTGGCAAGCAGAGCGGCTGCCTCGGATCTCTCGAAATTGCCGATGGTCGAGCCCGGGAAGAACACCATCACCGGCAATTCCGGCAGAAGCGGCAATTGACCGAAAGGCTGGGTGAAATCGGCTGCGACCGGAATGACCGCAAGCGCGGGATAGGCGCGGCGCACCCTTTCGGCCGCCGCCTTCAGGTGATTGGCGGAAATGTCGATCGGCATATAGACCGCCAGATCCGAAAACGCCGACAGCAAGAGATCGGTCTTTCGGCTGGAGCCGCTGCCGAGTTCCACCATGGCGCCCCTTGCACCCGGCAGGCGCCGATAGGATTTGACGCGGGACTCCAGAATGGAGATTTCCGTGCGGGTCGGATAATAGGCGTCGAGTTCGGTGATCGCCTCGAAGAGATGCGAGCCGACGTCGTCGTAGAGCCACTTGCTGCCGATCGTCTTCCGCTCTGCCGTGAGGCCGGCAAGGATACTGTCTCGAAAGGTGGTCGTGTGGTCGTTCTGGGAAACATGCTTGGTCATTGGTCTGCCGCCAGTCTGAGGCCCAGCATCTGCCAGCGCTGGTGCGGATAGAAGAACGTGCGATAGGAGGCGCGCATCTGCGCCTGCGGTGTGGCGCAGGAACCGCCGCGCAGCACCATCTGGTTCACCATGAACTTGCCGTTGTATTCGCCGATTGCGCCCTCCGGCGGGGTGAAGCCGGGATAGGGCGAAAAGGCGCTGCTCGTCCATTGCCAAACGTCGCCCCACAGGCTGGGGTTCCGGCCGAGCGGAAGAAATGCTCCGCTTTCCAGGAAATTGCCGTCGATCGGTGTTCGCTGCGCGGCCGCCTCCCATTCGCCTTCCGTCGGCAGCCGGTGGCCGCACCAGCGGGCAAAGGCATCGGCCTCGTAATAGCTGACATGAACAACCGGGGCGGAAGGATCCACAGGGCGCGGACCCTGCAGCGTATAGGTCCACCAGGCATCGTCCTGGCGCCACCAGTAGAGCGGAGCGTCCCAGCCGTTCTTCTCCCGCACGGCCCAGCCTTCCATCAGCCAGAGCGGCTGCGTCTCGTAGCCGCCGTCTTCCATGAAGGCGATCCAGTCGCCATTGGTGACGAGACTGTCGGCCAGCCGGTAGGGCTCCAGCCAGATCTTGTGCCGCGGACCTTCGCAATCATATGCAAAGCCTTCACCGTTGTGGCCGATCTCCACGAGCCCGCCGTCATGGCTGGTCCAGCCGCTTTCCCGGACTGCGTTTAATGGAGCAGCCCCGAGTGCGGAACGGGGTTCGACATAGACGGGCAGCAGCGGATTGAAGGAAAAGGCGTGAAGGAGATCCGTCACCAGCAGTTCCTGATGCTGCATTTCATGATGGCAGCCGAGCGTGATCAGTTCCTCGAGCCGGTCGGCATCGAGCGAAAAGGCGCCTGTCACCATACCCTCCCGCAAAGCGTCCTCGACCTGGGATCGGTAGGCCAGGACATCCGGTACGCTCGGGCGCGAGAGAAGCCCGCGCCTCGACCGGGTATGTCTCGGGCCTGCCTGCACATAATAGGAATTGAAAAGCACAGCGAAGCGCTCGTCCCGCGGCCGGTAGCCGGGGAGGGAGGGCTTGAGGATGAACTCCTCGAAGAACCATGTCGTATGGGCCAGATGCCATTTCGGCGGGCTGGCGTCCTCCATCGACTGCAGTCCCATGTCTTCCGGGGTGAGCGGTGCGGCCAGGGCAAGTGTCTGCTCCCTGACCTGGTCAAACAGGTCTGAAGCGGCGGAACCCTGCAACGCATCTGTCCGTCCGTCCAACAAAGTCATTTCGAACCCTCCACGCGGAAACCGGCCTTGCTGCCTTCGACCGGTCCTGTCTCTGCCGCCAAGCAGAATGAAGTTAGGTGGCAATGCGCGCTTTCCAATGACGGAAATTGCACCGTATCCGTGCGCGGATGCACCGGTTCGGGGTTGTTTCTTGAGTTGTAGATGAAGAAAAACATTGTTTTGTTTGTTCACCGTTTGGAGCGTATTTGTGGCGAAAGTCAACAAGTCATTGTGCGTAAGGGTGAAAAGCGGCTGGCCAGTCGCCGGCGAGAGGTTTTCGCCTCTCAGCAACCTAGGAAACCGTTCCTGACAGCGGGGTGTCAGGTATCACCGCCCGCCGACTTCACATTTCCGTGAACGGATTGAGCCATGTCACCCCGGCGTCAAAAAGGCCTTTTCATTCAGGCGTCAATTGCTTCAAAATTGCCCTTGGGTGAGAATGGGAGCGTTTAGCGGCAACGAGGATTGGGGGCTTCCGATGCGCATAGGCCTCGTCGAGGGCATGGAAAGACTGCAGGAGCTTGAAAGCGCCTGGCGCGAGATTTATTGCCTGGATCCCGAGAGCCAGTTCTATCTTTCCTGGTCCTGGCTGAGCGCCTATCTCCAAAAAACGGCGGGGGACTGGCTGGTTCTGGTCGCAACACCCGAAGGCGCGGACCGCCCTGTGGCCCTTCTACCAATTCGCCTCCAGCTCAAGCGGCGGAAGAAAAGCGGAAAATATTTCAACACTTTGAAAATGGCCGGCAACTATGCCGCCGATTACACCGGCCTCCTCTGTTTGCCCGAATTCGAGGGCCAGGCGCTCACCGCATTCGCCAAATATCTGAGAACGATGCCATGGGCCAGGCTGAGCTTTGATTACCTTTGCATTTCGGAACGGCGAAAGTCCTTGTTACTCGGAGCGTTTTCGGAAAACACCTACCGCATCCAGTCGGGTTCGCGTATCAACACGACGGACGGTGTCGACAACCTGATCTGTCCCTATGTCGACTTGCCGGACAGCTTTGAGACGTATCTGAGTGAGAGGCTGAGCGCGAACTCGCGCCAGAAACTGCGTCGTCTTTTGCGCCGCTTGGACGAGGGCGACGAGTATCAAGTTTCCCAAACCAAAGAAGCAACCCTCGAGAATGATCTGGAGATATTGCTCCGGTTCTGGCGCGAACAATGGGCCAGGCGCAAGGGTGCGCGCGCCGAGCGGATAATCACGAACAATCGTGTTTTGCTGCGCGACGCGTTTGAAGCAGGGTATTTGTCTTTGCCGGTCCTGTGGAAGAACGAACGCCCGATCGCCGCGCTGGGCAGTTACCTCGATCATGAAAAGAAGAGTGTTCTCTTCATGATCGGCGGACGCGATCCGTCGTTCGGCGAAATGCCGGCAGGCCTGGCACTCCACGCTCACAGCATCCGGCACGCGATCGAAACCGGTTTTCGGACCTATGATTTCATGCGCGGAAACGAGCCCTACAAATACTCCCTTGGTGCCCGCGACCGTGTCATTGAATGCATAACCGTTTCGACAAGAAGTGGTCTGAACCCGGGAGGCAGGCTGCCGCTGCGGTCGATTCCGACGGTTTTCAAGGAAGTCACGGCGCTGCATCAGCGCCAGCTGCGGGAAGAGGCGGAAACGGGCTACAGGCAAATTCTCGCGACGGCTCCAAACCATGTTGGTGCACTTTACGGGCTCGGCCAGTTGCTTGCCGCCAAGGGAGACGACAAGCGCGCGCTTGGCAAGTTCGAAAAGCTGGCCGTCCTGCAGCCGGGCCGGGCCAATGTCTGGTTGAGACTGGCTCACGCCCGAAAGCGCCTGTCGCTATTGGCAAGCGCCGGCGAAGCGTACCGCAAGGCGGCGGAGCTCGATAACAAGTTGCTTGCCGCCCATTACGGTCTGGCGAAATGTCTCGCCGACGAGGGGCACACCCGCGAGGCGACGGATATCCTGCAATCGATGATGCGACTGCCGCCCCGTTCCGAGGATGACAAGGAGGTGAGCCGGCAGGCCGCGCGGCTGCTTGGGGTCCTCAGACCTGCACTGACCTTCCATCACCCGCTGGTGCAGCCGGGGGCGAGCCTCAACAAGTCCATGCCCATTGTCGTGACCGACAAGAGCGCTCCCATGTTCCTGAGCAAGTTTCCGGGAAAATAGATCCTACTCTCTGGAGTTCTGACCGTCATCGCCTTGCGGTGGCTGGCGACCACCCAGCGCTTCCTGCTGGTCAATATTTCCTTGTCTTCAGACAGTCGAAGAGTCACGGATTTCAGTCTGGAGACGCGCTTGACATGCATAGGACATTTGTCCTATTTTTGGAGCGCTGGTGCCAGGATTTTGTTTGAAGGAGGTCGTGACGTGCCTGCGAAAGCGACACGAAAACAGATAGTCGACGCGGCGGACGCGCTTTTCTACGCTCAAGGCTACGGCCAGACGTCCTTTGCCGACATCGCTGCCGCGGTAAAGATCTCGCGCGGTAATTTCTATTATCATTTCAAGACCAAGGACGAGATCCTCGACGCGGTCATCGACAAGCGTCTTGCCGACCGCGAAGAAATGCTCACCCTCTGGGACGAAACGGCGGAAGGCCCTGCGAAACGGATCGCGTGCTTCATCAGGATCGTCATCGTCAACAAGGCCAGGATCATGGCCTATGGCTGCCCTGTCGGCACGCTGACGAGCGAGCTCGCCAAGCTGGATCACGCCTCGAAGGAGAAAGCCAGTCAGATCATGGCGCTCTTTCGTGACTGGCTCGTGCGGCAGTTCCTCGCACTCGGGTGCGGCAGCAAGTCTGAGGACCATGCCCTTAAGGTGCTCGGCTGGAGCCAGGGCGTGGCAACGCTTGCCCAGGCCTTCAAGGACGAGGCGTATATCCAGCGAGAGGTGGCGGAGGTTCTGGCATGGCTGGACACCGTAGCCGAGGAAGCAGGTTCACGCCGCGATGCGTGAGGATGCCTATCCGATCCCAATTTTCAGAAACAGGAGACAGAGATGTTCGTCGTAACTTTGACCTTTGCCGAGAACAGGGAAAAGGCGGGTGAGTTTATGGAAGGCCACAAGGCCTGGATCGCCGAGGGCTTCGAAAAGGGCCTCTTCCTGATGGTCGGCAGCCTGCAGCCCAATCGCGGCGGCTGCATCTTTGTGCACGGCGCAGACCGCGACGCCGTGGAGGCCTTCGTGGCCGAGGATCCGTTCGTCGCCGAAGCGATCGTCTCGGCGGAAATCATGGAGGTGACACCTGCAAGGCTCGACGAGCGTCTGACCTTCCTGGCGGCCTGACATCTCGCAGGTAAAGGGCGAAGCGCGGGTGCAGTTGCCAGCCGGCACGGCAGATCGGTTGCGGAAGACAAACAATCGACACAGAACGGCGCATTGAAGCTGAAATTCGTTCGCAGCTGGCTTAAAAACGAAGCGAATTTCAGATTCGGGTGACTGGAGCATCATGCGTTCATGCAAACGCAACCAGGATACTCCAGTCCTTTCAGATCGATCAGTTGTTTGGGCGAGTGGTTCCAGTTGCCCGATGCTGATCCAGGAGGACGCCGCATGCTCGACATCAAGGGGTCGATCCCCGCCCTTGTCACCCCCTTCAAGGACGGCCGTGTGGATGTCGAGGCGCTGGAGCGTCTGGTCGAATGGCACATATCTGATGGCAGCGACGCGCTCGTTGCCGTTGGCACCACCGGTGAAAGCCCGACGGTTTCCAAGGACGAGCACAAGGACGTCATCAGGCGGGTCGTGGATCTGGCCGGCGGCCGCATTCCGGTCATCGCCGGCACCGGGTCCAACGCCACGGCCCAGTCACTCGACATGCTGCAACATGCCGAAAGGGTCGGTGCCGACGCCGCTCTGGTGGTGACGCCCTATTACAACAAGCCGAACCAGGCCGGGCTCTTGTGCCATTATCAGGTCCTGCATGACAGCAGCAACATTCCGATCATCCTCTACAACATTCCCGGCCGCTGCGTGATCGACATCCTGCCCGAGACCATGGCACAGATGGCGCGCTGGCCGCGCATCATCGGTGTCAAGGACGCAACCGGCAGCATGGAACGTGTCAGCAAGCAGCGGGCGCTCTGCGGCCGCGATTTCCTGCAGTTCAGCGCAGAGGATGCGGCCGCGCTCGGCTTCAATGCCCATGGCGGCCGGGGATGCATCTCCGTCACCGCCAATGTCGCACCGCGCCTGTGCGCCGAATTCCAGAAGGCTTCGCTTGCCGAGGACCTGGAACGGGCCCGCGACTATCAGGATCGGCTGCTTCCGCTGCACTCGGCTCTTTTTCTGGAGCCGCCCGCGGCTTGCACCAAATACGCCCTGTCGCGGCTGGGCCTGTGCCTGGAGGATGTCCGGCTGCCGCTGACACCTGTCACTGAAACCACCAGAAGGGCACTCGACGAGGCGATGGAATTTGCCGGGCTGATCTAGAGGGATCGCGTTACTGGACCATCATGCATCGCTTTTTGCGTTGAAATCCTTGATTTCAGGCAGCGAAAAGCGATGCCGATTTGACGCGACGTGCTCGAGCGACCAATCCCGAAGCCTCACGGTAAAGGTTCCGCGAAACCGCGGAACCTTTCATTGCGGAGAGCCCAGCCGAACCTTCTCGGCTATGCAGCGCGTCAGTGAACAGCAACAGCCGTTCAGACCCGACGTGCTTAAAGTTACTGCACGCGCGGATAAAGGTTTTCGATCTCGCCGAGCGCGCCACCACCCTGAAGCCGGTCGAGTTCCGGCTTCCATGGGCAGGCAAGCTCAGGAGCGTTCAGCATGGCAAGGGCCTTGCCTGCGGATGCCGGGATCACCTGGGTGAGGGCTTCCATGACGATGCGCAGGCAGTCAAGCGTCACGTAGATGACCGTCTGGCAGCGCTCTCTGGTCTCTTCCTGCTTGATGAGATCCCAGGGAGCCTGCTCGGCGAAATAGTTGTTCATCTCGTCGGCGACGGTGATGATCGCCTGCATCCGGTGAGGGATATCCGCCAGGTTCACCCACTCGCCCATGCCTTTGGTTGCCTCGACCACCGCCTTGCGGATGGCCTCGTCTTCCGTGCTTAGAGGCCCGGGGGCCGGCAGCTTGCCGTCGAAGCGGGCGTTGGAAAACTTTGCGGCGCGTGACAGGAGATTGCCGATCTTGTTGCCCAGCTCCGTGTTGTAGGCCTGGGTGATGAACTCGACCGAGATCTGGCTGTCGCTGTCGGCCCGCATGTGCCGGGCAAGGTACCAGCGCAGCGCATCGACGCCGAGCTTCTCGATCACCTCGATCGGATCGACGACGTTGCCGATGGACTTCGACATCTTCATGCCGCCGGCACCGACCCAGTGACTGTGGACGGACAGATTCTTCGGCAGCGGCAGGCCGGCAGCCATCAGCATGATCGGCCAGTAGACGCCGTGCGGCTTCAGGATGTCCTTGCCGATAAGGTGCTCGCATTCGGCCCACCAGTCCTCGTAGCCCGCCTCCGGCCAGTTGACGTTGGTGAGGTAGTTGGCAAGCGCATCGAACCAGACATAGGTGACGAAATCGGTGTCGAAAGGCAGTTCGACACCGAGGGTCACGCGGGTCTTGGGCCGGGAGATGCAAAGGTCCTCCAGCGGCTCGGACAGCATCTGCTTCAATTCGTTGCGGAAGGCTTCCGGCTGAACGAAATCCGGGTTGTCGGCGATGTGCTTGAGCAGGCGCTCGCGGAAGGGTTCCATCTTCAGGAAATAGTTGGTCTCTTCCGTCTGCTCCACCTTCATGGTCGGGTGCAGCGGGCACTGGCCGTCCTCGGTGAGGTCGCTCTCCTTCTTGAACTCCTCGCAGCCCTTGCAATAGGTGCCGGTGTAGTTCTTCTTGACGATCAGGTCCTTGTCGAAGATCGACTGTTCCATGCCGGCAACGGCGGCCTTGTGGCCCTCGCGGCTGGTGCGCACGAAATAGTCGTAGGCGACATCCAGACGGTCGAAGACGCTGCGGAATTCCGCACAGCGCATGTCGAGGAACTCCTCCACCGGCATGTTGAGCGCGGCGGCGGCTTCCTGGTTCTTCTGGCCGTGTTCGTCGACGCCTGTGGACAGCATCAGCTCATACCCCAGCGCCTGGCGGTTGCGCTTCAGGATATCGGCCATCACGGAGGTGAAGGCATGGCCGATATGCGGAGAACCGTTGACGTAATAGATCGGGGTGGTGATGTAGCTTTTCATCCAAACGCTTTCGAATTGTCCGGGCGAAGATCAAGTCGTTAACGACCTGGTCCGGCAGGCCTGCCGGTCCGCCAAAGGGGGTGCGAGCTATATTTCACACTCGCTGGCACAAGAAAAGCCCCGGCGCCTGAAAAGGGCCGGGGTTCCGAGGGGATATATGGGTTGGCGATCGGGATTTGCAAAATCAACCGATCAGCCAGATCCCGCCAAGAACAAAGAGCGCCAGAAACGCCGTCTGGGTGACGACCATCCAGATGGCCGGGCCGCCGACTTCGAGAAGTTTCGGGATCGAGGTCTTCATGCCGACGGCGGCAATGGCAGCGAGCAGGGCCCAGCGGGAAATGTGGCCGGCGGTCTCCTTGGCGAATTCCGGGATCATGCCGAAGGAATTGAGAGTTGCCAGGACCAGAAACGCGATCACGAAGCCCGGCACGAGCGGCGGCCGGGTGCCGCCCGGTTCCACGCTCTTGCGCAGGATCAGCGCGGCGACCAGCACGATCGGCGCCAGCATCGTCACACGGATCAGCTTGACCAGGGTGGAGAGGTCGCCTGTATCCTCGGAAATCGAAAACCCCGCGCCGACCACCTGGGCGACGTCATGGATGGTGCCGCCGAGAAAGACGCCGGTCGCGTCTCTGGAAAGGCCAAGGGCGGTGGTCAGAATGGGGTAGAAGATCATCGCAAGGGTGGAGAGCACCGTCACGGTGATCACCGTGAAGGCGAGATCGCGCTCGGCATGGTCGCGCTTGGGCAGGATGGAGCCGATGGCCATGGCGGCCGACGCGCCGCAGATGGCGACGGCACCGCCCGACAGAAACGAGAACAGCCGGTCCCGGCCGAACAATCCACCGATCAGAAGTGAGAATCCGATCGTCACCAGCACGCCGAGGATCACCAGCAGGAGGAAGGGCAGGCCGAGTTGTTGAACCATCTCAACGCTGATGCGGACGCCAAGCAAGGCTACCCCGATCCGTAGCAGCGTGCGGGCTGCAAAGGCGATGCCCTCGCCGGTGCGCGGTTCGTCGGAGAGAAAATTGAGCGGCATGCCGAGCAGGATCGCCATCAGCATGGCAGGTGCGCCGTAGTGTTCGTTCAGGAACTGGGCAGCGATCGCCACCAGCCCGGCGATCACGATGCCGGGGAACAGCCGGTTGGCCCGGTCTTTCAATGGTGCAACCATTTCAGGTCCTTGTTTGGCCAGCAGGTGCCGCATGCCGGCATGCGACGGGCGTCGTTTCCTTGCGGGGCCGCCGAAGGGCGGGAGCGGGGCAGGGGCCGGTGTTTCGGTAGGATGCCGGATTAAAGGCAGGTGGTATCAGAGCAGCAGTTTCGCGAGGTATCCCTCAAACGACCTTTTCTGTCCAATTCGCGGGATCGGACCTTCCCGTCCGATTGGACAAATTGCAGCCGGGGGCTCGGATGCCGGGCCCCCGGATCTTTGATTGCGTCAGTTGAGGTCCGCGGCACGATCCGCATTAACCTGTTCTTCCGCCTCCGCGACCGCGGTCTCGAGCGCACCGAAGATTTCCTCGCCGCGGCCGACATTGGCCTTGAACCATTCGAACACAGGTGCGGCAGCTTCCTTGAAGGCAGCCTTTTCTTCCGGCGTCGGCACATAGAGGTCGCCGCCATCGGCAACGAAGTCTTCATAGGCCTGGATCGACTTGCGCTTCGGAGAGGCGAATGTGGCCTGCTGCAGCGCATAGAAGCCGTCCACCACGACACGGCGCATGTCTTCCGGCATGGAGGTGAACTTCTCGTTGTTCATCCACCACAGCGCGCCCATATAGGCGTGGCCGTCAAGCGTCACGTATTTCAGGCCTGCATCGGGGAACTTCATGCCCATGATGTCGGTAATGCCGTTCTTGGTACCCTCGACCACACCGGTCTGCAGGGAGGTGAACAGCTCCGGCCACGGAATCGGGGTCGGTGAAGCACCGAGTGCCCGGACCAGTTCCTGCGGCAGATCGGCAACGACCGTGCGGATCTTGAGGCCTTCCAGGTCGGACGGATTTGCGACGCGCTGCTTGGTGTTGGCGAAATTGCGCCAGCCGCCGGTATTGCCGATGGTCATCAGGCGGATGGCGCCGCCGGAATCCTCCAGCGCCATGTTGCGCATGGTGCGGGTGAATTCGCCCGAGAGCACGTGCTCAGCAATGCGGTCGTCGCTCATCATGTAGGGCAGGTCGAGAACCTGCACATAGGGGAAGATGCCGGCCGCGCCGCCGGAGGTGGAGATGTAGATGTCGATAGCTCCGTCCGCGACCCCCTGCAGGCATTCCGCACCGTTGGAGCAGAGCTGGGTGCCGATGAAGAGCTCCACCTCGATGGCCCCGTTGGAGGCGGCTTCGACATAGTTCTTGAAGACGACGAGGCCGTCGTAGTCCTCGTCATTCTCGTTGGAGTTTGCCGTTGCGCGCAACGTGTAGTCCGCGGCAAGCGCACTTAAGCTCGAGCCGGCGAGCATCGCCGCGACGGTGAGCGTTTTGAGGGCAGTTTTGAGCATGAGGTTCCTCCCTTGCGTTAAGCTCAAATCAGTCGGCAAATCCGGTCAGACGCGGGATCGTCATCGAAAGTGCCGGTATGTAGGTGATCAGAAAGATCACGATGATCTCCACCGCCAGAAACGGCAGAATGGCCTTGGCAATGGTTTCAACCTTTTCCCGTGAAACCGAGGCCGCGACGAAGAGCACCAGTCCCATGGGCGGCGTTGCCAAACCGATGGTCAGGTTGACGCTCATGATCATGGCGAAGTGGATGGGATCGACGCCCATGTTGACGAAGATCGGGCCGAGGATCGGACCGAGAATGATGATCGCCGGTCCCGCATCCAGGAACATGCCCACGACAAACAGGAGCATGTTGATCAGGAACAGCAGGATCAGGGGATTTTCGGACAGTGTCAGCACGAAAGCCGCCATGATTTCCGGGGCATGGCTGAGGCTGACCACCGTCTTGAAGGCCATGGCCGCCCCGACAAGCAGCAGAACCACAGCGGAGGTGATGCCGGCCCGGTTGAGAACCCCCGGGATTTCCGACACCTTGATCGTGTGCAGGACGAAGAAGCCGATGAGGAGCGCATAGGCGACCGCAACCGCCGCTGCTTCCGTCGGCGTGAAGACACCGACCAGAATCCCGCCGAGAATGATGATCGGCGTCTGCAGCGGCACCACGGCCTTCTTGCACACGACGCGGAAATCGCTAGAGACCGTGCCCCGCAGCCTGAGCAGCAGCAGATGGCAAAGAGCGAGCACCACCGCAAAGACGCCAAGGGTAACCGCGCCGGAGGGGGCTTCCATCCCTGCCGCCTCTGCAACAGCCAGAACGATGAAAGTGAAGAGACCCGCAAGGTTGATGCGCAGCAGCGCGAACGAGAACCAGTGTTCCACCGGGGCAACGGTTTGCCCGGGATTGACGATCCGCTGCGCCTTCGGCAGGTCGTATCTGTTGGCCATGGCCTTTACCATGATCATCAGTCCGACACCGACCATGACACCGGGCACGATGCCGGCGAGGAACAGCGCCGCGACGCTCTCGCCCATGACATAGGCATAGATGATCATGATGCCGGAGGGCGGGATGATCGGACCGATGACCGAGCTCGCGGCCGTGATCGCGGCGGCGAAGCGGCGGGTATAGCCCTGTTTCTCCATCGCCGGGATCAGCATGGATCCGAGCGCCGAGGTGTCCGCGACGGCCGAGCCGGAAAGGCCCGCGAACAGCATCGAGGAGAGGATATTCACATGGGCAAGGCCGCCGCGCAGGTGTCCCATGAGCGCCTGGCTGAATTCCACCAGGCGGTGTGTGATGCCGCCCTTGTTCATCAGCTCGCCGGCGAGCATGAAGAACGGAATCGCCATCAGAGGAAAGCTGTCCATGCCGTTGTAAACGTTGCGGTAAAGCAGCACGATGTCCTTGTCCTGGCCGTTCAGCCAGAGCAGCAGCCCCGGCGCGGCGAGGAGGCCGAAGAAGACCGGCAGGCCGATCAGCAGAAACAGCAGGAAGACCGGAAGGAACCAGATCAGCATCAGTCGGCTCCCGCCATGTCCGCATCCGGGATCACCGGAAGATCGTCCTTGCCGCCGAGGGCGGCGATCACGTTGCGCAGGATGAGTTCGATATTGACGAGCAGCAGGAGCGCCACACCCACCAGGATCGACGCCATCATCCAGCTGCGCGGCACCCGGATCCAGGTGGAGAACGTCAGGTCGCCGGGTACGTAAAGCGAGGCGGTCGCGAATCTGCCGCCGAAGCCGGTGACTTCCGCAAAACCGATCCGCAAGGCAACGAAGAGCACCGCCAGCGAGATTAGAAGCAGGAACAGGGAAAGGATGGTGCCGAGGATACGGGGCAGGGCAAGGGTGAACATGTCGATGGCGACAAACCCGCCACGCCGGAAGGCGGTCGGGGCCATCAGTCCCGTCATCCAGAGCATGCAGAAGCGTGCGGCTTCATCGGGCCAGGGAAGGGCGTTGTTGAGCACGTAGCGGAACACCACCTGCACAAGCGTCGCGATGACCATCAGGGCCACGGCGACAATGCCGATCCAGCGCCCCCATCGCAATAAATGCGAGTTGACGAAGTCGAGCGGTTTCAGAACCGCCAGCAATATGCCCATTCGGGCTCCTCCCTAAACTCTCCTGAAACAGGACCTCTAGCCCTGTCTGCCGCGCTTATTCTGGCGCGATCTGTCCGAGCTTGCCTGCAAAAAACGTCAGCGCATCCCCGTTGCGCATTTCCGCCTGCGTCACCTGGCCGAGCACGATCAGGTGATCGCCGCCCTCATAGGCGGCATAACGCTTGCATTCGAAACGGGCGAGGCAGTTTTCGATGAGGGGCACACCATTCTCGTCGGTCCGGTAAGGCAACTGGTCGAAGGCATGGGCATTGCGCACGAAGCCGTTGCAGACCGCCGCCTGTTCGTGGCTGAGCACGTGGATGGCGTAGTGTTCGGTATCCTCGAAATAACGGAACCGGCGGGATCCCTTGTCCGGCATCCACAAGACCAGCGGCGGCTCCAGCGAGACGGAGGAGAAGCTGTTGGCGGTGATGCCGACAGGGCCGTCCGCGGAGCCGGTGGTCACGACCGTGACGCCGGTGGCGAAGCGGCCGAAAGCATCCCGCAATAGGCGGGTGTTGTCCGAATCCGGCTCGAAGGTAACGGGATGATTGGCATTCTGCATGGTCATCAGGGCACCTCTGTTCCGAGGGCCGCCTCGTAAAGGCGGTACCAGGTTTCGCGATCCAGTCTGACTTTCAGCGCATCGGAGATCTTGGCGATCCGATCGATGTTGTTGGTTCCCATCACCGGCAGCAGTCCGGCCGGATGGGCGAGCAGGAAGGCGACGGCGACGGCGGAACGGTCAACACCGGCTTCCCCGGCCACTTCGTCCATCACCGTGCCGAGCTTGCCGCTTTCCGATATCAGCGAACCGCCGCCGAGCGGCGACCAGGCCATCAGCTTCGTTCCGAGGCGCTGGTGGAAGGCGAGGTCGCCATTGGTGAAGGGGCTTATTTCCTTGAGGGAAATCTCGATCTGGTTGGTCACCAGCTTGGTCGTCATGGCCGACTGCAACAGGTCCCAGTCCCAGGGGCGGAAGTTGGAGACGCCAACGGCTTTCACCTTGCCGCTCTTCACCAGATCGTCGAGCGCGGCGCCGGTCTCATGATGGTCCATGAAAGGGTCCGGGCGGTGGATCAGCAGGAGGTCTACGTTCTCGATACCCATCTCAGCCAGCGAGATGTCGACAGACTTCTCGATATGGGCGCGCGACGTGTCGTAATGCTTCACCGTTGCGCCAGCATAACGTCCCATTGGTGCGACGATGTCGCATTTGGTGACGATCTCCATCTTGCTGCGCAACGCCGGATTGGCCTTCAGCGCACCGCCCAGAACCGCTTCGGCCGCATAGCCGCCATAGATGTCGGCCTGGTCGAATGTGGTGATACCCTGGTCGAGGCAGGCCTGGATCTTGCGCTCCACATGGGCGGGCGAAGTGTCGGTATCGTCGCCGAGCCGCCACATGCCATAGATCAGGCGGGAAAATTCCAGGTTGTCCGAAAGCTTGACGCGATCCATTAGCGGCGCACTCCGTTGCCGAGGGGGGTAGCGGGGGTGGACGCGGGAACGCGGCCATAGGCATGGGGCAGGGAGCAGGTTTTCAGGTTTGGCATCACGCGAGCTCCAAAATGCTTCGCCTCATCCAGATGCGGATAGCCGGAGAAGATGAAGGCGCGGATCCCCATCTTCTGGTATCCCTCGATCTTGGACATCACCTGGTCCGTTGAACCAACCAGGGCCGCACCGCAGCCCGACCGGGCCCGGCCGACGCCGGTCCACAGGTTCGGCTCGATGTAACCGAATTGGTCCGCGATCTCGCGGTTCTTGGCCTGATGGCTTACGCCGAGCGACCTGGCGTCGAGCGCCCGCTCGCGGATGGCTGTCCCTTGCGCTTCATCGAGCTTGGAAACGATGAAGTCGGCATATTCCTGCGCTTCCCTTTCTGTGTCGCGCACGATCATGTGGACGCGCAGACCGTAGTCGAGCGTGCGGCCGTATTTCTCGGCGACCGTGTTGACCGCCTTCATGCGGCCTTCCAGTTCCTCGATCTTTTCAGGCCACATCAGGTAGACGTCGCAGTGCTGGCCGCACAGTTCCAGCGCGTCCGGCGAGTAACCGCCGAAATAGAGCAGGGGGCCGCCGGTCTGGTAAGGCCTTGCCGGGTCGGTGGTCAGGCCCTTGAAGTTGTAGACCTCGCCTTCGTAGTTGATCTCGTCCTGTGTCCAGGCCTGTTTCAGGATCTCGACCACTTCGCGCGAGCGGCGGTAGCGAAATGCGCTGTCTGCCTGTTCGCCCGGAAAGTCGGAGGAGATGATGTTGACGGTCAGGCGGCCCTTCAGCATGTGGTCGAGTGTGGCAATGGTGCGCGCCAGCATGATCGGCTGCATCTCGCCGCAGCGCACGGCGGCCAGGAGGTTGATCTTCTCGGTGATCGGGGCGCAGCCGGCGACAAAGGACAGGGTGTCCTGGCCGACCTGATAAGACGAGGGACACAGGATGTTGCGGAAACCCTGCGCTTCGGCAGTCTTCACGATCGAGGAGCAATGCTCCCAGCTGGAGCGCAGATGGCCTTCCGGGACCCCCAGAAACTGATAGTCGTCGGAGCACAGCGCGGCGAACCAGGATACCTCCGCCGCGTCGAGATCCGGTGACGTGACTGGGACTACGCTCATGAAATGCCTCCCTCGGGCCTGCTTCATTGACAGCGAAACCGACGACCATCGTTAAAGGCGCGTTTGAGTTTCGCTATTTTCGTTTGTTTTCGATTGGCTTCACTTTGCCTTCGATTTCCTCTTGCATATCACCCGGTTTGATGTAAATCAATAGTGTATCAATTTTGTCCGGGGCACAACAAGAGCGCCATGCCGACCGCTACTCAATCCTCCGCTGCGCTGCCGCTTTACGTGCAGATTAGTGAGCTTCTGATCAGGGATATCGCCGCCGGACGGCTCATCGAAGGCGAGCGTCTTCCGCCGGAAAGGGACATGGCCGAAGAGCTCGGAATATCGATCGGAACGCTGCGCAAGGCCCTCGCGGACCTTACGCAAAAAGGCTTGCTCGAGCGGATCCAGGGTTCGGGAAACTACATACGCCAGGGCAGCTCTCAGGAAAGCGTCTATGCGATGTTCCGCCTGGAACTTCTGACCGGTGGCGGCCTGCCGCGCGCCGATATTCTGGACGTCGCGCGCATGCCCAAGCCCGGCGACCTGCCGTCCTTCGGCACAAGCGTCGAAGGCACGCGCATCCGGCGCCTCAGATATCTCAATGACGTGATGATCGCGGTCGAGGAAATCTGGCTCGATGGCGAGGCGGGCATCGTGCGGCGCGATCTCCTGTCCGATTCGCTCTACCGCTACTACCAGAAACAGCTCGGCTTCTGGATCGTTCGGGCCGAGGACCGGGTGACGATCGGCAAGGTGCCGGGCTGGGCGCCTTCCGTGTTTCCCAAGGTGCCCGGCACGATCACAGGCTATATCGAACGGTTCAGCTGGGCAGACCGACCCAAACCCGTCGAATTTTCGCGCACCTGGTTCGACACCGACAGGGCGCATTACGTTCAGCGACTGAAATAGGCGGATGGCGAGGCCCCGCCCCATATGGAGGACCATATGCCTGCAAAGGTAAGATACGGTGTCATTGGCTGCGGCATGATGGGGCAGGAGCACCTGCGCAATATCGCCCTGTTGCCCGATACCGAGGTAACGGTGATATTCGAGCCGGATGCCGGCATGGCCGCTGCCGCTGCCGGCTTCGCCCCGAAGGCACAATTCGTCGGTTCCGTTGCCGAACTGCTGGACTTCGAGGCGCTGGACTGCATCCTGATTGCAAGTCCCAACCACTGCCATGTGCCGCAGATGGAGGAAATCCGCCGCAGACGCCCACTGCCGCTTCTGGTGGAGAAGCCGCTCTTTACCGATCCGAAGGATCTCGCCGAGCTGGACGCCTTCAAGGCGTCCTATCCGGCGCCTGTGTGGGTGGCGATGGAATACCGCTACATGCCGCCGATCGCGGCCCTGATCGAGCAGGCGGAAGAAGCTACCGGCGGCGTCAAGATGCTGACCATCCGCGAGCACCGCTTTCCCTTTCTCGACAAGGTCGGCGCCTGGAACCGCTTCAACCGCTACTCGGGCGGCACCTTCGTCGAAAAATGCTGCCATTTCTTCGACCTGATGCGGCTGATCATGAAATGCGAGCCGGTACGGGTGATGGCGTCGGCCGGCCAGGATGCCAACCACAAGGACGAGATGTATGACGGCGAGCAGCCGGACATTCTCGACAATGGTTACGTGATCGTCGATTTCGAGAACGGCTCTCGCGCCATGCTGGAATTGTGCATGTTTGCCGAAGGTTCACGCTACCAGGAAGAGGTCTCCGCCGTCGGACCGGACGGCAAGATCGAGGCCTTCGTCCCGGGGCCGGGCCGCTTCTGGCCGAAGGATCTCGGCGAGCCGCCGGTGCCGCAGCTGACCGTCTCGCCGCGCGCTCCCAAGGGACCGCGTCAGATCGACATTCCGGTTGATCCCGCCATTCTCGACGCCGGTGATCACAACGGCTCGACCTTCTATCAGCATGAGGGCTTCGTTGCCGTGGTCCGCAGTGAAAAATCCGTGCCGGATGTCACCCTGGAAGACGGCCGCCGGGCTGTGGAGATGGGCCTTGCCGCGCAGCTTTCGGCGCGCACCGGCCAGGCTGTCTCCCTGCGCTCACGGGCGCTCTCCTCGGTTGCCTGTTAGAAGAACCCTGTTTCCTCCGGAACCTTGCCGGCGCGGCCAGGCCGCGCCGTTTTTTTACCAGCGTTCCTTCGGCAAAAGGCCCTGGACGGTATCGGAACTGAACCCGTCGCGTCCACGGCGCATGTTCAGCGCCCGGATCTTCACCTTGTATTCGCGGCCCGTGTCCGTCTTTTTGCACTGCTGTTTGCGATAAGCGATGTTGTCGGGCACTCCGGTGGTGTTCTGCACGAGGACGCAGAAAACGTCGTAGCGCCCGTTGATCGCCACTTCACGCCGCGCGCCCTGGGCCACCACCACCTGCATATGCCGGGAAAAGGAAGTGTCGAACAGCAGGAAATTGCAGTAGCGACCCGATCCGTTCGGTCCGCGCGTGCTCTCGCAGTAGAAAATTTCAGCCTGCGCATTGCCTGCTGAAAGGACTGAATTGAGCCCGGTGGCAATCACGGTCGCAAAAAACAGCAGGACGACGTGGCGGATGATCAGCATAGATGGGCTCCTGGATTCTCGTGAGCGTCACTATGCAGTCAGAATATGATCTTACCAATAGGGGAAGGATGTGCTGCGCGACACTGGACTTTTTCCCGGCCGTTGCGCAGGATCTTGGGATGACGCCTTGATTGTCCAGAACACCAGCTGCAACTGTTGCAGCGCTCGCGTCTGGGCCGGCAAAGCCGACCCTGCCCACGGGAGACCCCTTATGCGCAAGCCCCTTTCCATTTTCCTTTCTTCTTCCCTGATTTTGCAGACAGTTTTTGTCAACGGCGTTCTGGCGGCGCCGGCGGTGACGACGGCCAACGTCAATTTTCGCCAGGGGCCGGGTACCGGTTTCGGCACGCTGGGCACGGTGCCGAATGGAACCCAGGTGGAACTGGAAAACTGCGATGATAGCGGCGCGTGGTGCGCCATCAGTTACAACGGTCAGAACGGCTTTGTCAGCGGCAAGTATCTGCAACTCACCGAGCCGGAACAGACCACCGGATGGCCACGCTCCTTCCAGACCGATGCCGGCGCTACCCTGGTGCTCTACCAGCCGCAATTCACCGAGTGGGACAATTTCAAGACCCTGAAGGCTCTGGTCGCGGCAGAATATATCAAGGACAAGGACGCCAAGCCGGTCTTCGGCGTCATTGGCGTCAGCGGCTCGACGGTCGCCGATCCGGACAAGGGCGAAGTTGATGTCAGCCAGATCCAGGTGACGCAGCTCGACTTTTCTGCGCTCGACAGAACCTCGTTGACCGATCTTTCCCTGCAGGTCGGCAAGATCATGCCGACCGGCACGATCACGGTAAAGGAAGACCGCATCACGGCCGGCCTTGCGGAATACCAGCGCATGGATGACGTCCAGGGCCTCAACGCGGAGGCGCCACCGATCTTCATCTCTAACGAACCAGCTATCCTTGTGCAGACGGACGGGGCGCCGATCTTTGCACCGGTCAAGGGCGAGCAGGGCCTTTCCTTTGTCGTGAACACGAATTGGGATGTTCTGAAGATCGACGACAGCGGTGAACTCTATCTGCGCGACGAGAAGTCCTGGCTCACCACCAAGGACGTCTCGACCGGCTGGCAACCGGTCAGTCAGCTCCCCGAGCTTATCACCTCCCTGCCGGACGACGATAACTGGAAGGAGACGCGCGAGGCGATCCCGGCTGAGCCCTTCCCGGACAATGCGCCGCCCAAGGTGATCTATTCGGACAAACCGGCCGAAATGATCGTCTTTGACGGCGAACCTGCGCTGGAGCCGGTCGAAGGGACCGGCCTGGAATGGGCATCGAATACCGACAGCGACGTCTTTTTCCTGAAGTCGACCTCGACCTGGTACATTCTGGTCTCGGGCCGGTGGTTCAAGTCGGTCTCACTCGAGGGGCCCTGGACCTTCACCACGCCCGACATGCCGTCCGACTTCCTGAACATTCCGGAAGACGCGCCGTATTATTCGGTCCGCTCATCCATTCCCGGCACTTCCGAAGCCGAACAGGCGCGTCTCAAGGCCAGCATTCCGACGACGGCGCGCGTGGAGCGCGGATCCGTCAGTGCCGAGGTCTCCTATGCGGGCGATCCGGAATTCGAGAAGATCGAAGGCACATCGTTGTCCTATGCTGTCAACACCAATGACCAGGTCATTCAGGTCGGTGCGAAATACTACGTGCTGCAGGACGGCGTCTGGTTTGTTGGTGACAGCCCGCAAGGCCCGTTCGAAGTGGCAACTTCGGTGCCGGACGAGATCTACACCATTCCTCCCTCGTCGCCGGTCTACAACACAACCTATGTCCGCATATACGATACCGAACCCGATGCGGTCTGGTACGGCTATACGATGGGTTATCTGACCGGCTTTCTTGCCTGGGGAGTCTTCGTCTACGGAACCGGCTATTATTACCGTCCCTGGTACCGTCCGGGTCTGCTTCCGATCTATTATCCGCGGCCGGTCTCCTACGGTATCGGCGCCTTCTACAATCCCGTGCGGGGCACTTTCGGTCGCTACGGTTATGCCTACGGTCCGATGCGCGGCATCGCCGCCGGCGGTGTCTACAATCCGCGCACCGGCGGTTACATCCGCGGTGCCGCCATCAGCGGACCGCGCGGCAGCGCCGGCTTCATCTCCGCCTATAACCCGCGCACCGGAAATCGCGTTATCGTCGGTGGCGCCCGTGGCATTTACGGGTCCTGGGGCGGCAAGGTCGTGACCGGCCCTGAATGGTCCCGGACCCGCGATCTTCAGGCTGGTGCCGTAAACCGGTGGAAACAAAGCGGCGATCTTGGACGCGTCGCCAATCTCGACCGCCGCGGCGATGTATTCGCAGGCCGGGACGGCTCTGTGTATCGCCGGGACGGCGAGAACTGGCAGAAATTCGAGGGTGGGCGCTGGGGCGATGTGGCCGCGCCCTCCCGCGACGCCATCCAGGACCGGATGGGCGAGATCGGCGCCGGGCTTGCCGGAGGAGCGATCGGCGCAGGTGCAGGTGCAGCCCTTGCCAACCGGCCGGCCGGCGACAGGATCCAGAACCTCCCCAACGCCGGCAACCGGCCAAACGTGCAGCGTCCGACCAACCTGCCTGCCGGTCAGAGACCGAATGTGCAGCGGCCAGCGCAACGGCCGGAAGTTCAAAGGCCGAATGTACAGCGGCCTGCCGCGCCGCAAGGTCTATGCCCGGGCGCTGGAACTGGCCAAGGCCGCCGGGGGCAACGGCGAAGAGGGCGGGGAGAAATGACCCGGGCGGCGCGGCGCCGGGCCTACGCCGAGGGGCGGCGGGCCGAACGCTGGGCCGCCTGGTGGCTGCGCCTGCAGGGCTACCGGATCGTCGCGCAGGGCTTCCGCGTGCCGGTGGGGGAGATCGACCTGGTCGCCCGCCGCGGCCGCGTCCTGGCCATCGTCGAGGTGAAGCGCCGCGCCGGGGTGGCCGCCGCCGGGGAGGCGATCAGCCCGCGCCAGCAGCGCCGCATCGTCCGCGCCACCCAGGCCTTTCTGCAGCAGCACGCGGAGCTGGCCGGGCTGCAGGTCCGTTTCGACGCCCTGCTGCTGGCGCCCAGGCATCTGCCGCGCCATATCAAGGGTGCCTGGAACAGCGACACGCTCTTGCCCAATTAAGAAAACATCCTAGAAGGGTGTGCGGCGGGCGGCCGAGGCCCGCCCCGCCGGATGTGTAGAAGAACCAGGATCAGAAACCCTCATGAGTCTCCGCTTTCCCGTCCTCGCCTTGCTTTGCCTGCTGCCGCTGCTGGCCACCGGCGGCTGCACCTTCTGGGGGACCGTGGCGGGCGGGGCCGCCGTCGGCGCCACGGCGGCGCAGACCGAAAAGGGCTTCCGGCGCAGCACCGCCGATACCGAGATCCGCCTGGCGATCAACGACCTCTGGTTCAAGGCGGACGAGGAGATGTTCCGCAAGGTGAACCTGCAGGTCCAGGAAGGCCGGGTGCTGCTGAGCGGCAACGTGCGCACCCCCGAGCAGCGCATCGAGGCGATGCGGCTGGCCTGGCAGGCCCCGGGCGTGCGCGAGGTGATCAACGAGATCGAGGTCAACGACACCTCCAGCCTGACCAATGCCGCGCGAGACACCTGGATCAGCACGGAATTGAAGACTACCCTGCTGTTCGACAGCGCGGTCTCCTCGATCGATTACTCCATCGAAACGGTGAACCAGGTGGTCTACCTTATGGGCGTGGCGCAGAGCGAGGCCGAGCTCAAGCGGGTGATCGGCCACGCCAAGGACATCGCCTACGTGCGCCGCGTGGTCAGCTACGTGCTGCTGAAGGACGACCCGGCGCGCCACAGCTAGCCGGGCCCAGATCGGGAAAGGGTGCTTTGGAACAGTGTAGCGGAACGATCCCCGCGAAGAGGCGGCCCGCATGAGCTGGTCGAGCGCGAGCAACCGGCGCGACCTGGAAGGCCGCCTGCGGCGCATCGGCGGCCAGGACGACGCGGAGATCGACATCGCCCAGGCCGCCCTGCTGCTGGCCGCGCTGGACCGTCCGCAGCTCGGCCTGGAGCGCTACTACCACCACCTCTCGCTGCTGGCGCGCGACGTGGCCGACCTGGCGGCCAAGGAGGGCGCGGAGGCCTCGCTGGACCAGCGCGTCGCCGTGCTCAATGCCGTGCTCGTCGAGCGCTACGGCTACCGCGGCGACAACGAGACCTACGACGACCTGATGAACGCCAACCTGATGCGCGTCATCGACCGCCGCCGCGGCCTGCCGGTCGCGATCGGCATCCTCTACCTGCACGCCGCGCGGGCCCAGGGCTGGGAGATCTACGGCCTCAGCTTTCCCGGCCACTTCCTGCTGCGCCTCGACCTGGGCGGGCAGCGCCGCATCATCGATCCCTTCAACGGCGGCGAGGAGCGCGATGCCGCCGCCCTGCGCGCCATGCTGAAGGTCATGTCCGGCAGCGGTGCCGAGCTGAAGCCGGCGCACACCGCGCCGATGAGCAACCGCGATATCCTGTTGCGCCTGCAGAACAACATCAAGCTGCGCCTGATCCAGGAGGAGCGCTCGGCCGACGCCCTGGAAGTCATCGAGTCCATGCTGATGATCGCGCCGGACCGGGCCGAGCTGTGGCGCGAGGCCGGTGTGCTGCATTCCCACTTCGAGAACATGCGCGCGGCGATCATGGCCTTCGAGCACTACCTGGAACTGGGCGCGCCGGAGCCGGGGCGCCAGGAGATCACCACGCTGCTCGCCCAGCTGCGCGCGCAGCTCAACTGATTCTTTCGAACAAGCTACGGGAACCCCTGCAATGAGTGCTGCAAGAAGAGTGTTGCCATGAGTCTGGCGGTCGCCATCCAGATGGACCCCATCGAGGCCATCGACATCGACGGGGACAGCACCTTCGTCCTGGCGCTGGAGGCGCAGCGCCGCGGGCACGGCCTCTACCACTACCTGCCGCAGCACCTGAGCCTGAAGGACAGCCGCGTCTACGCGCAGATGCGCCCGCTGGAGGTACGCCGCGAGAAGGGCAACCACTTCACGCTCGGCGCGGCGCAGACCGTCGACCTGGCGACCATGGACGTGGTGCTGATGCGCCAGGACCCGCCCTTCGACATGTCCTACATCACGGCGACGCACCTCTTGGAGCACGTGCATCCGGAAACCCTGGTGGTGAACGACCCCGTCCACGTGCGCAACGCGCCGGAGAAGCTCTTCGTCACCCACTTCCCGGAGCTGATGCCGCCGACGCTGATCACCTGCGACCACGCCGAGGTCGCCGCCTTCCGCGCCGAGCACCGCGACATCATCGTCAAGCCGCTGTTCGGCAACGGCGGGGCCGGCGTCTTTCACCTGGGGCCCGACGACGAGAACATGAACGCGCTGCTGGAGCTCTTCACCGACCTCTACCGCGAGCCCATCATCGTGCAGCGCTACCTGCCGGAGGTGCGCCAGGGCGACAAGCGCATTATCCTGATCGACGGCCGCCCGGCCGGCGCCATCAACCGCGTGCCGCCCAAGGGGGAGGCGCGCTCCAACATGCACGCCGGCGGCCGGCCGGAGCCCGCCAAGCTCACCGGGCGCGAGACGGAGATCTGCGAGGCCATCGGCCCGACGCTGCAGGAGCGCGGCCTGATCTTCGTCGGCATCGACGTCATCGGCGACTACATGACGGAGATCAACGTGACCTCACCGACCGGCCTGCAGGAGATCAACCGCTTCGACAAGGTCTGCCTGGAAGCGCAGATCTGGGACGTCATCGAGCAGCGCTACGGCGCCGGCCACACCGCCCCCAGCGTGTGAGGACTCCGCCCGCGGTGAGCGGGCGCCGCTTTCACCCCCACCTTGACCCTCCCTTCTTCATGGGGAGATCGGGAGGGGGTGAACCGCGTCCGGCCGGCAGGGGCGCTGGGTTACTTCTCCGCTTTCTCGTCCGCGTCGCCGCCGTTCATGTCGTGCAGCGCCGCCTTGGTGCGTTCCTCCATCGGCTTCCAGCAGTTCTGCTGGATGCGCGCGAAGAGGGCGATCAGCCTCGAGGTCTCCTCGGCGTACTGCTCGGCGGCGCGCTGGGCGAAGGAGCACTGCTTCTGGAACAGTTCCTCCGGCGACTTGGACCTGGCGAAGTCCTCCGCCGACTCGATGTCCTGGCGCAGGCGCTCGCCGGCGAAGGTCATCATCTCCTGGCTGACCTCGGCCATGCCGGAGAGCATCGCCTCGCCGGCGCTCATCACCGCCGAGACGTTCTCGCCGTTGCGCCCGACCAGCGCCTCGTAGGCGGTGTCGCGGTAGCGCTCGGCGATGATCTGCCCCGGGCTCTCGACGCTGGTCGGCGCCGATTTGGCCTCGGGAGCGGACTGGGGTTTGGCCGCGGTCTTGGCGGCGGGTTTCTTCGGGGAAGTCGGTTCGGTCTGGGTGGCAGCCATCTTCTGCGGTCTCCTGGGTCCATAGGATCGTAACCGGCCGACGCGCGCCTCGCGCCGGCCAACTTTCCCCCCGGTACTCAACGGAAAATCCCTAAACCGCGGCTGTCTCTCGCCTGCGCCCTCCGGTGGAAACCCTCGAGTCCCCTGTTGCAGGGAAACCCGCCGGTCCGGGCGCGGATCGAAGATCCCCGGCAGCCGTTTCATCACGGACGCTATCATAGGTAACCCGCCGTTAACCATAATTGATCTGTGACAGTTTCGGGGAAACCGCCGGCGATTTGTTCCGCCGCCGGGCGGCCGGAGGGGATTCCCTTTGGCCTGGCGCGCCCGTCTACCTAAGATTGATCAAGCGGTCCGCCGCCACCAAGAAACAGAACAACACGAGGCCGCCGCCCGCCATGACCGCCCGCATCGCCACCGTCGCCTTCGCCGGGGTCGAGGTCCTCGACATCGACGTGCAGGTGCAGATGGGCAGCGGCCTGCCGGCCTTCACCCTGGTCGGCCTGCCCGACAAGGCGGTGGCCGAGAGCCGCGAGCGGGTGCGCGCGGCGCTGACCGCCTTGGGGCTCGCCCTGCCGCCCAAGCGCATCACCGTGAACCTGGCGCCCGCCGACCTGCAGAAGGAAGGCAGCCACTTCGACCTGCCCATCGCCCTCGGCCTCTTGACCGCCATGGGGGTGCTGCCCGGCGAGGAGCTGGCCGGCTACGTCGCGCTGGGCGAACTGTCGCTGGATGCCCGCATCTCCCCGGTGGCCGGCGTGCTGCCGGCGGCGATCCACGCCCTGACGCGCGAGCGCGGGCTGATCTGCCCGGCGGCGCAGGGCGGCGAGGCGGCCTGGGCCGAGGGCCTCGACATCCTGGCGCCGGCCACGCTGCTCGCCCTGGTGAACCACTTCAAGGGCAGCCAGGTGCTGTCGCCGCCCCGCCCGGCGGCGGAGAACGTGGAGGCGGGCGGCCCGGACCTGAAGGACATCAAGGGGCAGGAGAGCGCCAAGCGCGCCCTGGAGGTGGCGGCAGCCGGCGGCCACAACCTTTTGATGGCGGGGCCGCCGGGGGCCGGCAAGTCGATGCTGGCCGCGCGCCTGCCCGGCATCCTGCCGCCGCTCTCCCCGGCCGAGGCGCTCGAGGTCTCGATGATCCATTCCGTCGCCGGCAGCCTGAACGAGGGCCGCCTGCTGCGCCGCCGGCCCTTCCGCGACCCGCACCACTCAGCCTCGCTGCCCGCGCTGGCGGGCGGCGGCCTGCGCGCCAGGCCGGGCGAGATCTCCCTGGCGCACCTCGGCGTGCTGTTCCTCGACGAGCTGCCGGAGTTTCAGCGCGGCGCCCTGGAAGCCCTGCGCCAGCCGCTGGAGACCGGCCGGGTCTCCGTAGCCCGCGCCAACGCGCATGTCACCTATCCTGCCCGCGTGCAGCTGGTCGCCGCCATGAACCCCTGCCGCTGCGGCTACCTGGACGACCCCGGCCGCGCCTGCGCCCGCGCGCCGCGCTGCGCCGCCGACTACCAGGCGAAGATCTCCGGCCCGCTGTTCGACCGCATCGACCTGCATGTCGACGTACCGGCGGTGAGCGCCGCCGACCTCTCCCTGCCGCCGCCGGCGGAAGGCTCGGCCCAGGTCGCCGCCCGCGTCGCCGAGGCCCGCCAACGCCAGAGCGCGCGCTTCGCGAAACTGTCGGAAGAGGCGCGGCCCCGCACCAACGCCGAGGCCGACGGCCAGCTGCTGGAGGAGATCGCCGCGCCCGATGCCGAGGGCCGCAAGCTGCTGACCCAAGCCGCCGAGGCCATGAAGCTCTCCGCCCGCGGCTACCACCGCGTCCTCCGCGTCGCCCGCACCCTCGCGGATTTAGCGGGCGCGGAGAGCGTGCGCCGCCCCCACATCGCCGAAGCGCTGACCTATAGAAGGACCCTGCCGGGGCGATAGTTTGCCGCCGCACTATTTTTGCGCGTCGCGCTGCGTTGCGTCCTCTTTTGCCAGGCGCGCCAACTTGCGGCGCAGGAAGACTTTGCGCACCTCGCTCTTCAGCCATTCCTCTTCGGACAGGAGCATGGCCGACTTCTCGATGAGATAGAGATTGAAACCGAAGACGACACCCAGAAGCGCCAGGACCAGCGACATGGCGAAGTCACCGCGTCCAATACCGATGACGACGAAGAGCACCGACATGGCGATCAAGCCGCTGTTGATGTAGCGCGCGAAGAGCTTGAGGTATTTCGGCATCGTCCTCTTCTGATCCCAAAGGTTGCGGAGCCACCAGAGACTATAGCGGCAAGACATGCCCGGAGGTTAACCGACCGGCATAATGTAAGGACGATTGCCGCTGTCCGGCATTCACGCTAAAGCCTGCAACATGACCGCGCCGAACGACCCCGCCGCCGACATCACCCTCCGCCTCGTCTCCCTGGACGAGACCTTTGAACTGCGCAAGGCGGTGCTGCGGCCCTGGCTGACGCCGGAGACGGCGCGGGCGACCTATGCCGGCAAGGGCGCGCACTTCCATGTCGGCGCGCTGAAGGGCGATCACTTGATCAGCACCGCGGGCTTCGCGGCGGAGGCGCATCCCGACCACGCGGAGACCTTCGGGCCGCGGCCGTGGCGGCTGCGCGGCATGGCGAGCGACCCTGCCGTGCAAGGCAAGGGGCTGGGCGGGCGCGTTCTGGAATTCGGCCTCGCCGAGCTGGCGCGGCGCCAGGCCGCGCGCGGCGAGGACGGCGCCGTCGTCTGGTGCAATGGGCGCACGGCCGCGCAGTCCTTCTACGAACGCCACGGCTTCCGGCCCATCGGGGAGCTCTTCGAGACGCCCGGCACCGGACCGCACTTTGTTTTCTGGCGGCGGGTCGCCACGGCGTAGCGCCCCCTCACCCTCCCTCTCCCACCCAAAGAGCTTCTGGGAGGAGAGGGCAGCAAAAACAAACCCTCTCCCCTGGTGGGAGAGGGTTGCGAAGTCTAAGCGGGCATTGCCCGCTTAGACGGAGCTGGGTGAGGGGGAAGCTGGTGCTTTAAAGCCCTTCCAGGAAATCCCGCAGGTGGCGGTTGAAGCTGTCCGGCTGTTCCAGGTTGGGCAGGTGGGCGGTGCCGGGAATCACCGTGCCGCTGGCCTGGGGCATGGCCTGCACCAGGTGGACGCAGCGCTGCTGGATGTGCGGAAAGTCGGCGTCACCCCACACCACCTGCGCCGGCATGGCGAGGTCGGCGAGGCGCGCGTAGGCGGGCGGGAAGGCGGCGGGGTTGGTCTCGCGCCCCGGGTCCTCGGCGTAGAGCGCGGTGGCGTTCATGGTGAGGAAGAGATCGCGCAGCGCGCCGCCGACGCGGCCCTCGCCGCGAGCGGTCACCCGTTCGCCATCCTGCGGCCCGGGTTCGTGCTCGCACCGGCCGCCTACGGGGGCAGCGCGCTCCTCAGGATGCTTGCCGCCTCCCCCCTCGCACTGCCTGCCGGCGAGCGCGAGCGGCCCTTCCG